>OFSC01000014.1_pt1 | contig 176872 bp, 154 predicted proteins | sample 1543201 | NCBI WGS metagenome assembly OFSC01 (sample SAMN04209228, study PRJEB22552) | human gut metagenome | biome: gut; material: feces | host: Homo sapiens | place: USA: Oklahoma
ATATCACTGAACCGATCTGCCAACGTATTGATTCTAACCTTGCTTCCATGAGTATGATGATCAAACATCATATTGCTCCGATTCTAAGAGAGTTTGTGCACATTTCTCTTTTGATCTTGACATCAGTTTAAATAATCTGATGATTTTTTTCAATTCATTCATACTTTTTTGTTTATCTGTTTCAAAATTAACTACTTTCGCGTTCCGTTTTATGCAATTTCGTTTCAGATGTAAAAAATCTGTCCTGTATTTTGTGCAAAATGTATAAAGCATAAAAACTTCTCCATATCTGATCTTTCAGAAAGGAAAAGTTTTCACTCTGTCTTTTTACTACTCTGTTATTTTTAATCACTCTCTTTTTCGGAAAATCTCCACAGAAGATTCTTGCCTGACTTTTCATATCTGCTGTTTAAAGCAATATTTTCTTCGTACCGTCTGCTAAATTCCATTCCATATAAAATATCAAGAAGATATTTCCCCGATGCAAAAAACGTGGAACTCCAAAATTCTTCCACTTTTTCAGAACCTGCCGCGTATAAAAACTCTGTTGCATATTGACCTACCACGCCTTTCCTGTTTCCGGAGATTACGATAATTTTCGTTCCTCCCCTGTGCAGCATTTTTTCAATCTCCGCCAGCTGCTCGTTTTTGCCCGTATGACTGATAATAATTGCCACATGTCCGTCTGCGGGCATGGCCGCATGCAGCCCTTGTATATTAATTTCCGAGTGAACACTCGACAATTTCCCGGCATGAAAAAACAAGGCGCATCCGTATTTCGCCAAATAAATATTCATATCATATACATAAAAATCAACACAAGACGCATCTGCGATCAACTTTCCGATCCGCACTAACTGAGTATAAGAGAGTTCTTTATTCGTCTCCTCCACCGCCTGTCTTTGTATCTTTTCCGCTTTCCGAACCATAGTAACCACATTTTCCCGCTCCGACATCGTAACTGCGGAAACGTCTTCCATTCCCCCGGTTCTCAACTCCCGGACAAACTGCATTTTAAATTCAGGAAAACCTTTTACCCCTATCTTTTGACAAAATCGAGTTACGGAAGCGGCGCTTGTAAAAGTCGCATGCCCTAATTCTCTTGAAGACATTTCTTCTATTTTTTCCGGATTTTCCAAAATATATCTGCATATATCCCGCTCTCGTTCCGTCATATTCATCTGTTCTTTTATAATTTGAATAATAGACATACAACACCTCTTTCTTGTTTTTTCCAGTATAACACGCACCATCTGTCTACTGCAATAAATGTAGATTTTAAACATGTATGATCTAAATTCCTTATCTTTTAAAGCATTTGACAAAGTATGAAAATGCCACTAAACTAATGATGATAATTGTAATAATATGAGGTATAAATGCTATGAAATATAAAAATATTGTTTTTGATTTCGGAAATGTAATAGGTAAATTTAACGGACGTGATCTTGTAAAACATTTTTCTTCCTGCGAAGAAGATCAGGAACTTCTCTTTACCGCAATTTTTTCAAGATGGGATGATATTGACAATGGTTCGGTAGACTATGAACAAAACATAGACAATATTGCAGCTTCACTCCCCGACCGGTTAGAATCTGCCGTACGGACACTTTTTCGCGAGTGGCCGCGTCACCTGACGCCGATCAACGATACGCTGCGCTTTATAGATGAGTTAAAAGAGCGTAACATTCCGTTGTATCTATTATCAAATGCACCGACCTATTTTGCCGAATATGCCGTCAACTATGATTTTCTGAAGGAGTTCAGCGGAATTGTATTTTCCGCTCCTCTTAAAATGGCAAAACCCGATCCTGCAATCTACCGTTACTTGTTTGAAACGTTTTCCCTTGATCCGAAAGAATGTTTCTTTATCGACGATCTGGAAAAAAATATCAATGCCGCGCGTTCTCTTGGTATGGACGGAATTGTTTTCAACGGCAATATCGACGATGTGAAAAAAGCGATTGGTTTCTGATCTCAAGAAACCAGTCGCTTTTTAGCTGTACCTTCTTCTGTTCTGTTTTTTTGTTTCGTTTTCTTTTCGGATTTTACGTTTTTCAGATTTCAGACACTTTTCGTTTTTGCTTTTTTCTTCTTTTTCGAGCCCGGTCGAAACAGTTTTGTCATCACTGTAATGACAGCTCCTGCTGCGATAAAGAAATCCGCGAAATTATATGTGATCCCTTCCAAATGTTTATCTTCCAAGCGAAATCCCACATAATCTACAACGTGTCCGCGAACGAGCCGATCGAACATATTACTGATCGAGCCTGCCGCCATCAATGAAAGTCCTGCCTTTTTCCAAAACCTCTTCTTCTTTGTCACAACCGTAAAGGCATGCCATCCGAGCACAGCTCCCGACGCCGCTCCCGCCAAAATACGGGCAGTCTCAGGTTCATCTTCCAGAAGGCTCATACAGACTCCTTCGTTTTGAACGTGCCGTAAAACAACCTTGTCTGTAATCGCACGTTCTTCTCCTTTTGCAAGTTTATTCTCGGCATAGCATTTTGCCGCCTGATCTGCGGCAGCCAAAGCTGCCGTGATCGGAAACCATCTAATCTTCATTGAGTTTCTCCACTGTCTTATCTGCCGCATCTTCTGCTTTCTCCGCTGATCTATGCGCCGCTTCTTCTGCTTTATCCGCTGATTTATGCGCTGTTTCCTCAGCTTTATCCGCCGCTTTATGAACTGCTTCCGTCGTTTTTTCCGCTGCTTTATGAACAGCCTGGGTCGTCTTATCTGCCGCTTTTTCAAGCACTTCTTCTGTCTTATACGCTGCTTTCTGCGCAGCTTCTCCTATCTTTTTTGCCGTTTCTTCTGCTTTATCAGCCATCGCTTCGGCAACATCCGCTGCTTTTTCCTTTACTTTCTCCGCATACTCCTCCGTCGCCTCTTCCATATCCCGGGCCTCCATCTTCTCTCCGCAGTACGGGCAGTATGCCATATCTTCCGAAACCATTCTGCCGCATTTAACACAAGCTGCAGAACCTTTCAAAACCGCGATCTTGCGTTCGTACTTTTCAATTTCCTTTTCCCGTTCTTTTATCGAATCACAAATCTGCGCAGTGCTATCGTCAAGTTCTTCGCCTGATTTATAACGCTCATACACCGCTTTGCCCAACTCCATCATATCAACGGCGTTTTCACGAGCAAGATCTCTGATCTGACTTTTAACTCTCTGGATCTCTATCATCTCTCCTGCTTTATTCGTCACCATTTCGGCAGTCTCTCCGAACCGTTTTCCGAAATTTTCAAAAAAATCTTTCATGTGTATCAATCTCCTTTCGTCTTTTATCCAAACGGACGTCCGAAGTACAAAAAACATCGGTCGTATCTGATATTTAAGTTATCATTATTATACCCTTTTCTGAAACAACTTCAACATTTCTCATTGGAATTTATACTTTTTTCACTTCTGATTCTTCGGAAGCGTTCTTTAGATCAAACACTCTTTTTTCATTTTTTCAAGAATGAGGTTCTGATTTTCCGCATATGATATAAAAATCAAATCGGAGAATTTATTTTATGCTTGACCGCGAAACATGCCGTGAACATATTTTATCCGAAGATTACCGCGACTTTATCGGAAACCATGTCCGAACTCCCTTTTTCAACAGTCTCATGAACGTGCATCGCTGTGAACAGGAAGCGGGATTTTCTTACAAATGCTTCTATCTTCCAAAGGAGATTTCCGACCCGATCACTCTGCCGAAATATTCATATGCTTCGATTCCGAACTGCTATTCGCCTCTTAATATGCAGACACTCAACGAAGCCGGAATCCTCCCTGTTCAAAACTACCCTACGCTTCAGCTTAAAGGACGCAATATTTTGATCGGATTTCTTGACAGCGGAATCGACTATACAAATCCGGTTTTTCAAAACTTAGATAATACAACCCGCATCCGCGCTATTTGGGATCAAACTGTGCAGACCGGAACAATGCCGGAACATTTTTCTTACGGAAGCGAATTTACGGAAGAACAGATCAACGAAGCTCTTAGATCGGATTCTCCGTTTGATCTTGTTCCATCCACTGATGAAACAGGGCACGGAACTTACGCCGCTGCCCTTGCATGCGGAAGCGCCGTTCCTGAAGAAGAATTTCTCGGTGCCGCACCTGAAGCCTCTATCGCCGTTGTGAAACTAAAACAGGCAAAGCAATATCTCCGAGACTATTATTTCATTCCTTCTGATGCCGAATGCTACCAGGAAACAGATCTTATGCTCGGAATCCGCTATTTAAACCTTCTTGCAGATTCCCTGAATCTTCCTCTTGTCATCTGTTTTACAGTCGGTTCTAATATGGGCGGACATATCGGGACGCTTCCGCTCCCGAATCTAATTGAAAATTATGGTTCGCTTGCCAATCATATCGCCGTCATCGGAACCGGAAATGAGGCGGATCAGCGTCATCACTATGCCAATACTTTAACGAACGGATCAAAAAACAAAACGGTAGAAATCCGCGTCGGAGAAAATGTTTCGGGATTTTCCATGGAATTATGGACAGATATTCCGAATACATCGTCCATATCCATTATATCCCCTTCCGGGGAAGACACCTCGCGAATCCCTTTTCATGCGGGATCAAGCGCAGAGCTTGATTTTCTCTTTGAGCGTACAAAGGTATCGGTCGATTACCGTATCCTCGTAGAAAAAACCACTTCCGAACTTGTATTTTTCCGTTTTAACAGCCCGGCGGCAGGCATTTGGAAAATCGTCATTGAACCGATCACCGTCACCGACGGTCAGTTTCACATGTGGCTTCCTGTCACGGAATTTATTGACGGAGAAGTGTATTTTCTTGAATCTGACCCCTATTATACTTTAACCAATCCCGCAAATACTCAAAGTCCCGTTGTCGTTTCCTATTATAACGGAACGACAAACGCCGTATCTCAAACATCAGGCAGAGGATATACACGATCCGGTCAGATCAAGCCGGACTTAACTGCTCCCGGGATTAATATACGCGGTCCTGTTTCCAACGGACGATTTGAAACACATTCCGGCTCCTGCGCAGCCTGTGCCGTCACTGCCGGCGCTGTGGCGTTGATGTTGGAATGGCTTCTCTATATTCAAAAAGCTCCGGGTATAGATTCCTTCCAAATCAGAAGTCTTCTCATACTCGGAGCTCTGCGTCCCGATACGATGGAGTATCCTAATCGTATATGGGGATACGGGCAGTTAAATCTTTACCATACATTTGAAGTGATGCGAAAATTATAACGATTTAAATTTAGCGATAGCGAACCTTTACATCGCCCTCCTCATTTATGACGGAGATCTTCTTTCCTGCATTTTTCTCTGATGCCGATATGCGGTAAGATACTTCTCCGTCTTCCTCTCTATACTGATCATGGGGAGTGTCTTTGGGCAGAGAAAGATCTCCGTATTCAATCTGCAGATCAACTTCATACTTTTCCAGTTCTTCGGGAAGAATAAGATCTACGTCTCCGCACTCGGCCTGGCAGGTCAAATTTTCCAGTTTTTGCGCATCCCAGCGAAGATCCCCGTATTCTAATGTCACATCTGCAAAAGAACAGGAAATTTCACTCGATAATACGTCTCCATCCAGCGCTTCCACTTTCATCTTTTCAAACAAAACCCGGTCTAATTCCACTTCTCCGCATTCCGACTGTACCGTAAACACCTTACCGGAAACATCGGAAATCGTGCTGTCGCCATACTCCGATTGTAATACAAACGTTTCCGCTTTCAGTCCATCTACAGATACATCTCCGTCATTTAAAATCAGTTCCATCGACGTTGTTTCCGACTGCTCTGTTTTTACATCTCCGCATTCTGACTGCACTGTAAACGTCTTACCGGAAACATTGGAAAGTGTACTGTCGCCATAATCCGATTGCAGCGTAAATGTTTCCGCTTTCAGTTTGTCTGCGAATGCATCTCCGTCGTTCAAAGTCAGTTTCATTGACGTTGTTTCCGACTGTTCTATTTTTACATTTCCGCTGTCCGCCTCGATCGACACTTTTTTTCCATTGACATTTGACCAGTTGACATTCCCATAATCATTGTATATATCTGCGGTTTCAAGAAGCGTTCCTTTCGGAATATAAACTGTAATGTAAGATTTTTCTCCTGATAGATTTTCTCCGAGGTTCAATCCGAACATACCTGTCATATATCCGTTGTGATCTTGCTGAGCAATAGAAAGTTTTCCATTTGTTAATTCACATTTAGGTTTACCGTAATTTCCGTCAAGTGTATATTCGACATAATATTTCTCATCTTTTGAAGCCATAACAACTACATCCGCTTCGCTTCCCACATAGAGACTCAGTTCTGAAAAAGGTTCGATCTCTTTCTTTTCCTGCCGATAAGGAGTTTTCTGCTCGTACGGTGAATGGATTCCGCCTTTTGTAAAAACAACTCCGGGCCAGCCGCCTAATGCGATTCCAACTCCCATAAAGACAACTCCTGTTCCGGCTGTCACTGCCGAAGCAATCAAAATCCGCTTAGTTATTTTTTTCATTTTTCTTTCCTCCCTTCATAATCTTTCCTAAAAGCTGAGCCACTTTATAAAGAAGCCATTTCAAGAAACAGAAAATTCCATATACAGACATAATTCCTACTGCGCCGCAGCAAAGACTGAATCCTAATGTCGCCAATCCATCCGGGAGACTTTGGATCAGCAGAGCCGCTCCTCCTATCACGCCGATCACCGCAGCTCCCGCCAGCGTAACCGCCGTAAGAAACAAGCCTGCAAACACACAGAAAACAGAAACAATCACGGCTGCGATCACACAGATCAAAGAAAGTGCGATCGGAAGTGCGATCGGCGCCGCGCAGATTCCGAGAATACCGATCCAGACTGCCTTAAAACTGTGTTTTACCGTTTTCGGCGGCTGCTCCATATTCTTTTCCGCCAGATTCATAATCAATTCTTTTGCCGCATCTTCCGGCGATCCAAGATCTTCGATCGCCTGCTGTTCATTCTCCTCTCCCGCCTCTGCAAAGTATTCCTCAAAGTAGTCTATCGCCTGATTGAAATCTTCTTTCGGCAGCCTTCTGAGACTGTATGACAATTTTTTCATATATTCACTTTTTGTCATGATAAATTCCCTCCCTTTACAATATCATCCACAACCGTCCGATAACGCTCCCATTCCTCTGTCAATTCTGCCAGATACTGTCTCCCGGCATCTGTGATCGTATAATACTTCCTGTTTCTTCCCTGAAACTGTCTATCATACGTTTCCACAAAATGATTTTCCTGAAGCCGCTTTAATATCGGGTACAACGCAGAATCTTTCATCGTAGCCGACGCTCTTTTAATGATCCTGCCGATCTGATAACCATACGCATCTTCTTCTGCAATCACAGAGAGGACAAGAAGATCGAGCATCGGTGCACTCAACGGTAATGTCATATTCTCACTCCTTTATATATGTTTTATTTATTTATATGTTTAATATATTTATATTATATAATATATAATATGAATGGTCAATATATATGTTTGAAAGTTTTTCTAAAGAAAATCAAAAGAAAAGCCGGAAGGCTCTGATCTATGACCAAATCTTCCGGTTTTACTCTCTCTTTTACGAATGATCCTCTTTCATCGCGATCGACTGCTGTCCCCGCAGTTTAATGACAGGACCTCCCGTACCTTCAATATACTCTCTTGTGATCGTCACTTCCCCGATGTTGTCATCTTTGGGGATTTCATACATAATATCCAACATAAACTCTTCGATGATCGCCCGAAGCGCTCTCGCCCCGGTATCTTTTTCCATTGCTTTTTCCGCAATCGTCTCAAGAGCGCCGTCATCAAACACCAGACTTACTTCATCAAGGGCAAGCAGCTTCTGATACTGTTTTAAGATCGCATTTCTCGGCTCTTTCAAGATCTTAACAAGCATATCTTTATCAAGACCTTTCAATGTAAATATGATCGGCATACGTCCGAGGAACTCCGGGATCATACCGAATTTTCTCAGATCTTCCACCGTCACTTTCGACAAAATGTCCTCGTCATGCTCATACTTATCTTTTAGTTCTGCATTAAATCCCATAGACGTTTTCTTTGTAAGACGCTCTTTTATAATATCTTCCAGATCCGGAAATGCGCCGGCACAAATAAACAAAATATTTTTCGTATTGACCGTTGTCAAAGGAACCATCGCGTTCTTGCTGTTCGCTCCGACAGGAACTTCCACTTCGCTTCCTTCCAAAAGTTTGAGCATTCCCTGCTGAACTGATTCCCCGCTTACATCTCTTTGATTCGACGTATGTTTTTTTGCGATCTTATCGATTTCATCGATAAAAATAATTCCCTGCTCCGCCCGTTCTACATCGTTGTCGGCAGCGGCAAGTAGTTTGGAAACAACGCTTTCTATATCATCTCCGATATATCCTGCTTCTGTCAGCGACGTAGCGTCTGTAATGGCGAGCGGCACGTCAAGAAGTTTTGCCAATGTTTTGACAAGATACGTCTTTCCGCTTCCCGTCGGTCCGATCATAAGCATATTCGACTTTTCAATCTCGATATCGTCCATTGTATCTGACGCAACCCGTTTATAATGATTATAAACGGCGACTGCCATCGCTTTCTTCGCTTTTTCCTGTCCGACTACATATTCGTCAAGTCTTGCTTTGATCTTATGAGGCGCCGGAATCTTCTTAATATCAAGTTGATGGAACTCTTTCGGCTTTTCTTTTTTCTTCTTGATCTTCTGCGCTTTAGGCTGCATATGATCCAAATCCGATAAATTAAGAAACTGTACCCCCGGCATGTTGACAAGCCGGCTCAGATCAACAGAGCCGTCTGTCATCGCATCAAAGCTTCTTTGCATACAATCCCGGCATACCGTAATATGATTCGGCATCTCGATCATCTTTCCCGCAACGCTTTCCGGTCTGTGACAGATGAGACAGATCTTCTCATATCCATCATCATCGTTGTCTTTTTCCGTTTCTTTTTCCTCTTCCTTCTTTACTGCCAAATGGTCTTTTTTCTCTTCTTTGTCCACCTCGTCTGCCCCTGTGGACTCTTTTTCTTCCTCATCTACTAAAATGAAATCCTGATCTGACATAATTCTCCTCGTCTTTCTCTGACTGTTTTCATCTATATGGACATTGTGTTTATCCACTTTCTTTTACAAGTATTTTTTTATTATAGTACACTTGACTTCATTGTACAAATGAAGTTTTTGTAAAAATCGAATCCGCTTTTTTCTATTCATTCATCATTTGAAGGAAATCTTCTTCCGAAATGATCGGAATACCAAGTTCCCGTGCTTTTTTGTTTTTTGCCGTTCCCGATCCGGTATCGTTGTTAATCAGATAATTTGTCTTTGACGTCACGCTCCCCGTCACTTTGCCGCCTCGTTTTTCAATCTCTTCTTTTACCTGTGCCCGATTTACAAAATGCTCTACGCTGCCTGTAATGACAAAATTAACTCCCGCAAACTTCTGATCTTCTTCTGACGTTTCTTTCGTAAGTTCTACTTCTTTGAGGAGACGATCAAAAACATCTACATGCGCCGTATCTTTAAAATATTCGACAAATGTACCTGCTATCACTCCTCCCACACCCGATATCGCGCTTAATTCTTCTTCCGTCGCCCGGATGACCCGTTTTGGATCTTCTCCCAGCGCACGACAGATCATTTTTGCGTTTGAGATTCCGATGTTCGGAATCCCAAGACTGTAGATCAGCCTCGGAAGCGTTGTCTTTCTTGCATTTTCTATCCTTTTTCGCAGATTTTCATAAGATTTTTCTCCAAATCCTTCCATCGTCTTTATTTCCGCTTCATATCTGTCAAGATGGAAGATATCCGTAAAATCTTTGACATACCCGTTAATGATGAATTTTTCCAAAGTCGCCTCGGACAGTCCTTCGATATTCATAGCGTCTCTGCTTGCAAACAAACTGAATGACTTCACATGCTTTGCCTGACATTTCGAATTCATACAATACAGCGTTTTCGTATTATTTTCCATAGATATTTTTGTCGGCTTTTTACAGACAGGACATTCTTTCGGAATCTCGCTTACTCCGCTGCGCGTCAGATTTTCCGCAATCTGGGGGATGATCATATTTGCCTTATACACCGTAACCGTATCTCCGATCCCCAGTTCCAGTTCCTCCATAATACTGATATTATGAACGCTTGCACGGCTTACTGTTGTTCCTTCTAATTCTACAGGATCAAAGATCGCAACAGGATTGATCAGTCCTGTTCTGGACGGACTCCATTCAATCTCACGGATCGTCGTCTTTCGCACTTCATCCTCCCACTTAAACGCAAAGGAATCTCGCGGAAACTTTGCCGTTGTTCCAAGTGACTGCCCATAAGAAATATCATCATATATAAGAACAAGTCCGTCCGACGGCACTTCGTTTTCCCGAATATGCTCTGCAAACCACGCAACTTCATCACCGACGGTATCCCGGGTAACGAGATGATGCTCTACAACATCGAATCCTTGTTCCTGCAGCCATTTCAGTTGATATGCTCTTGAATTTTCAAAATCCACATTGTCAGCTTTCACAAGCGTGAACGCATAAAACCTTACATTTCTCTTCGCCGTCACTTCATTGTTTAACTGGCGGACCGATCCGCTGCACAAGTTACGGGGATTCTTGTATTTTGCATCGGCATCTCCGATTTCTTCATTGATCTTTTCAAAATCTTTATAAGAAATAACAGCTTCTCCCCGAAGCACAAGCTCCCCTTTAAACGGAATAGATAACGGAACATTACGAAATACTTTTGCGTTGTTCGTCACAACTTCTCCGATCTCCCCGTTTCCCCTTGTAACCGCTTTTTTCAAAACTCCGTTTTCATAAGTCAGAACAATCGTCAGACCATCCATCTTCCATGAGATCACCGCCTGTTGATCTCCCAAAAATTCCCTCAATCGTTCTACATCTTTCGTCTTATCAAGGGACAACATCGGCGTTTCATGACGCTCTTTCGGAAGCTCGCTCAAAACTTCATATCCCACATTGACCGTCGGGCTTGAGGCAAGCGTTGTTTCCAGTTCTTTTTCTAAGGACAACAGTTCGTCATAAAGACGGTCATACTCGAAATTGCTCATGATCTCCGTGTTTTCCTGTTCGTAAGCACGGCGCGCTTTATTCAGAAGTTCGACAAGTTCGCGCATCCGTTTCGTTTTCTTCTTCTTTTCCATCTTCTTCTCCAACAATTAATTTCTTTACGGTATCTTGACCGGTCATTTCAACATCTCATACAATTCTTCCAGTTCTTCGTCCGTCAGTTTTCGGTATGCTCCTTCTTTCAGACTCCCGAGACGAATATTCATAATCCTTATACGGACAAGATCTTTCACCTCATATCCGAACGCCGCACACATCCTTCTGATCTGGCGGTTCAGCCCCTGAGTCAAGATGATCGAAAAAGTATATTTCCCGATCTTCTTTACTGTACATGGTCTTGTGACCGTGTCAAGGATCGGAACTCCTTCCGACATTTTTTTTATAAATTGTTCCGTGATCTCTTTATCAACCGTAACTTTATATTCTTTTTCATGGCGGTTTGCCGCACGCATCATCTGATTGATGATATCTCCGTTGTTCGTCATAAGCAGAAGTCCGCGCGAATCTTTGTCCAGTCTGCCCGCATAAGTAACACGCACAGGGTAGTTCAAAAAACGAACGATACTGTCGCGTTCTCTTTGATCTTCGGTACAGACGATCCCTTTCGGCTTATTCACAGCTAAAACGATCATCTCATCTTGCTTTGACACTGTTTTTTTTCCGACTTTGACAATCTGCCCCGCCGTAACGCGCATCCCCATCTGCGCCGTCACTCCGTCTACCGTCACTTTACCGCTTTCAATAAGGCGGTCCGCCTCCCTTCTGGAACAAACGCCCGCCTCGCTTAAGTATTTATTCAGTCTTACCGACTCTTTTGCCTGTAAAAATTCTTCTCTGATCCGATTACTCACCAGTAAACACTCCACTTATATTATTGTCTGTAAAAAATGTATTTCCGCTATACAAGATCAACGCATCTGTTATGCGGTATGTGTCCATAATATCCTGCATCGTTCCGCTGTAATATCTTGGATCAACAACAACGATCTCTCTGTAATGAGGAGTTAAGAACGGAATAAAGCAGTCTGCAAATGAATCTTTCACCACAAGCAGTCTCTTCTGGCTCGTAGACACTGTCTTTATATCGATAACTGATGTATTCCCGCCTAAAAATACTCCGTACTTATCTCTTGTCTTTAGTTTGGACGAATCATAAAGAGAAGTTGTCTTTTTCGTTTCATTGACATAATTTACGATTACATCGTCATCGCCGTTTGTCGGCGCGTAAATATCGATTTTTTCTTTTTCATCCAGACCGCATCCGCTTTTTGACGCAAGAACACCGTTAAAATCATCTGTCACAGTATAGGAAACATAATCATCAGATACGTCTCCTTTGATCCCGAACAGCGAAGCCGTATCTTTGAACATATAAAACGCTCCCTGAGTCGTCCAGTGATGATCCGTTTTATAGTACAGCTTTTCTGACTTATGTTTATTCATAATAGAAACAGTATCTACCCAGTTGACCGTATCGCCCAGATTACGCTCTACCATACCGAACATCTGACGCTGATCTTCCACTGTCGCAAATGCAGGAAGACGATTGCTCAAAATACATGCCGCATCCGGAACAAGCATTACCGTCGTCGGAATGTTTTCATATGTCTGTGCAAAATTTTTCACCGCATTGATATTCGCTTCAAGCTGCTCTTTATCCGGAACTGCGATATCTTCTAATAGTTGTCCGCTTTTTCCGATGAACACGCCGTTTTCTTTTTTTGTTCCCGAAATCTTATCTGCGTTTACTTTTATCTTCCTCCAAAAGTTCCGTCCGAAAAACTGATCGCTTACATACTTTTCCCATTGTTCCATGTAATCTCCGGAAATGATCGAAGCTGCCGACGCTTTCGGTTTCGTCTCCAGCATCCTGTTTTCTTCTTCTGATTTTTCTTTGTTCGGAACGATCAGATTCACAAGTAAAATGAGAAAAAGACTTAATACAAAGATTTTTCCGATCATACTCTCAAGCTGACCTTTTCTTTTCCTGCTGTTCATAAGTATTCCCCTAAAATCTGAAATATAAAAATGGATTAAATGTATCTGTCACCAAAAATGCCACCGAAAGGAAGAAAATTCCAATATAGAGAACGGCTCCCACCGTCATTCTTACTGTTCGGTTGGCGGAAAAACGAACTGCGTTATTTAGCAGTTTTCTTCCGTAAGCTGTACTTCCCACCGCCGCAATGACAAACAAAAGCCAGTGAGTAAACAGAAGAAATGCGCCTTGCGCATCCGCTATTCCCGATCCTCCTCCGATCATCGCCCAAAGATACCGCAGAGCATACCCAAGACTCGGACTAAAGAAGAATACCCAGCCTACAAGGATGACTGCGCCTGCATAAATATGCTGGACCGGTTTCGGAAGCTGTTCGACGGAAGCACCCCACACATACTTTTCCATCACAAGGATCACGCCGTAATATACGCCCCATGCGACAAAGTTCCATGCCGCCCCGTGCCACATTCCGGTCAGTGTCCAGACAACCATCAGGTTAAATATATTTCTCGAAACCGAACATCGATTGCCGCCGAGAGGAATATATACATACTCTCTAAACCACGTTCCAAGAGAAATATGCCACCTTCTCCAAAATTCCGTTGCGCTTTTCGATACATACGGATGGTCAAAATTTTTCTTAAATTCAAATCCGAACATTTTTCCGAGGCCGATCGCCATATCCGAATATCCGCTGAAGTCAAAATATATCTGGAACGCATAAGAAAATACGCCGACCCATGCAGTTAAGACAGATAAACTTCCGGTTGACATCGCGGCGACTTCTTCAAACACCGCCCCCGTTGAATTTGCGATGATCACTTTTTTCGCCAGACCGATGATAAAATACATCGAACCTTGCCCCAGTTTACGAAGCGTGACTTTCCGCATTTTCAACTGTTCTTCAATATCCGCGTAACGGACGATCGGACCTGCGATCAACTGCGGGAACATACTGATATAAAGCGCAAAGTATAAAATATTCTTCTGCGGCTTCGCGTCTTTCCGATAGATATCGATCACATATGAGATCGCCTGAAACGTATAGAATGAGATTCCGATCGGCAGAGGGAGCACTCTGTAAGGAATGTCCGTCGTAAGAAAGGAATTAACTGTATCAAGCAAAAAGCCATAATATTTAAAAAATCCAAGTATGAGAATATTTGCCGTAAGAGCAAACACAAGACTTAGCTTTGCCTTTTTCGGATTGTCTGCATTTGCCTCGATATCCCGTCCGCAAAAATAGTTTAATACGATGGATAAGATCATGAGCACGACATAGACCGGCTCTCCCCATGCGTAAAAAAACAGACTCGCCAAAAGCAAGACGATATTTTTCGCCCCGTTCGGAACGAGATAATACACTGCCATTACGATTGGCAGAAACATAAACAAAAATGTGATACTGCTAAATAACATCCGCCTGTTCCCTCTCCCGATTTATAAACTGTTGTTAAATATTTCTAAATATTTTTCTGCTCCCGGCGCAGCGGCAAAAAATACATATTTACCGCGCACGCTTTTCTTTGCATCTTCCAATAACTGCACCGATTCCGGCGCATACCCCTCAAAATCATTCATCCTTGTTTTGATCCGTTCTTCGATCGCACTTGAAATTTCCGCGGTCTGCGTTTCACTTTTTGCTTTAATAAGAAGAACTTCTTCAGATGAAATACTAAATTCCGACGAATAATACATAACGCCGTCATAATCTGCCGCATTCAGTCCAAAGTTACGTTTTAATGCCGTCCCGTCCTGACGCTTCATATTTTCCTTATCAAGAGATGCTTCCACAGACTTCTCCACTTTCTCAAAAGGGCGATTGCTGCCGCTTGTATAGATCAAAAGAAGTGCAACGAATCCGACGATCAGAAGCAATGTCACATAGCGCATCACCCGGATAGTTATTTTCTTCCACTGACTCATAAGCCTGCCACCTCCGCCATTTTTTCAGCCCAGACCGGATAGAAAGACGCCTTAAAATGTATGCCGTCCTGCTCATAATATTCGTCAGACATAAGATCCGAACTGTCGATAAACGCTATCCGCTTTTTATCACATAACTCTTTTAGTTTCTCGTTGAAATTTTCTATTTCTGCAAAAACAGGCTTTTCTTTCACTGCCTTTTCCTGCACCGGAAAAATTGCGTTCACAAAAATATGCGCTCCCGGCACGCTCTTTTTCAGTTCATCCACAACTGCTCCGTATTGTTTGACAAACTCGTCCGCATCACCGTTTGTATGCTCGACATCATTCATTCCGAGAGACAAAAATATGATCCCGGGACTTAATTTTTTCACCTGTTTGATCTGCTCGTCCAACTCATCCAAATGTACTCCGATCTTTGCTACAACGCTGGATGTGTTCAAAATGTCATATTCTGTAAATCCTTCCGTAATAGAGTCTCCCACGATAACCGCACCCGTAAACTTTTCTTTCAGACTCCGTTCCCCGGTGCCTTCTTCTCCGTCTTTTTTTTCAAGCAGTTCGATTTTTTTCTCAATCGCCGCAATATCTCCTTTTTCTTCTCCGTGAATATATTCCAGTCCTGCCGATGTGTCCGCTTTCTTATAAAAAAGTCCCCGCACGCCCTGCACGATCAGCACAATGACAAGCGCTGCCGCAAGAACACATACCGCAAGAACGATCTTCCTTTTTGTTTTCTGTTTTATTTTCTTCATTTATATTGTTTCCCCATTATAATACTCATTTTATTTTACAAATAAAAATAACCCAAGATAATAATACTTTTTTTAGATTAAAAAGTCAATGACGGCACATCCGTTTCGTGGTACAATCAGTATGACCCTGTCATATCAAAAACATGGCAGGTAAAATGAACAAATATACAATGATAAGGAGTCTTTCCATGATCGCATTTTCATTGACAAATATAAAAGATTTCATGTCGCACCTTCTGTTAAATGAAACATTTGATCATTTTTCATTTATCGAAGGAGAGATCACAACATTCAATACATTTCACATTGACGGCTTTATCAAAAAAGAGTTCTTTGACTCTAACTCCGTCCTTCCCGAATACTCTTATTGGAAAAATGTAAGAAACTTCTGCTTTTCCCTCATCAAAGGAAAACGGACTCCTCTTGCCTTCCAATTCGTATTCAGCCTTGCTCCGAAGAACATCGAAACGCTCCTCTTGCAAAACGATCTTTCCGTTCAGGCGGACGCTGTGCAGGGACTCTATCTGAACATCCGCTACAACGGAGAAACATTGACATGTATTACCGGAACTTCCTTCAAGACTTTTACGATGGATAAAACATTAGAACATGCATGGGATGAAATGACTGAAAATTTCTTTAAGAAAAAAGGGATTGATTTTGAATTACTAAATTGACAGAAATAAAAAACGGTTTTAATTTAGCAGCCTGTATAAAAAACTATACAGGCTGCCTTTATCATTATCATTTTATTTTGTGAGTAAAAGCATGATCTCGTTGCTTCTTTGTACAAACGCCGTCATTTCTTCCGGGCTTAAAGGCTTATGAGCAAGCATTGCAAGATCATAAAGCTGTTTACAGATGACAGTTACATTCTCGCTTTCTTTGTTCTCTGTCAGGAACTTCACAAGCGGATGGTTTGCGTTGAGTACAAGTGTCGCCTTGCTGCCGAACATAGCCGAATCCATTCCGCTCATACCGTACATCTTCATCATCTCTTCCATACGGCGGTTTTCTTCTGACAAAACAGCCATAGACGCCACTTTATCGTCTTTAAGCTTTTCCACTTTCACATCGAGCTTATCGTCATTTAGTTCTTTTCGGAAGATTTCCACGAGACTGTCTGCCATTTTTCCGAAAGATTCTTTCTCGTCTTCTGCAACTTCATCTTTCAAAGACTCATGTACATCGGCATCGATTCTTAAAAATCTGACGTCTTCATGTTTCTGTTCCAGATAAGTCACAAACGCAGAATCAATATTATGTGTCAGTACGATCGCGTCTTGTCCCTGTGCCTTGAACATATTGATGTATTGGCCCTGCTGAACTTCGTCTGTCACATAGTAAACCGACGTTTTCTCAGGCTCTTTATCCTGATCGTCCGTATCTGTCTGCACATCTGTTTCCGCTGCCGCCTCTTCGGCTGTCTCTTCTTCTGTTCCTGCAGCTTTACTTTCATTTATAATATCTTCTAATGTCAGATATTTGTGATCCAGGTTTTTGTAGATCATCGAATCTTTCATCTTCTCGCCGAATTTTTCATCTTTCAGACATCCGAATTTGATAAACGGACTGATGTCATCCCAGTATTTCTCATAATTCTCTCTGTCTGTCTTAAACATTCCCGTCAGCTTATCCGCCACTTTCTTAGAAATGTAATCGGCAACTTTATTGACGAATCCATCGTTTTGCAGGGCGCTTCTTGATACATTAAGCGGCAGATCCGGACAGTCGATCACACCTTTGAGAACCATAAGGAACTCCGGAATCACTTCCTTGATATTGTCCGCGATAAAAACTTGATTGTTGTACAGCTTGATCGTTCCTTCGATAGATTCATATTCCGTATTGATCTTCGGAAAATACAAAATTCCTTTTAAGTTAAACGGGTAATCCATATTCAAATGGATCCAGAACAAAGGCTCTTTATAATCCATGAACACTTTGCGGTAAAAATCAATGTATTCTTCCTTTGTGCACTCGCTCGGACTCTTGCTCCACAGCGGATGAGTATCGCTCAAAGAAACAGGGCGTTTCACGATCTTCGCTTTCTTTTTCGGTTCTCCTTCTTCGCCTTCTTTTACTTCTTCCGTAATATGCTCTACGACTTCGTCTGTGTCAAGCACATCCTCCTCATCGATCGTTTCATACTCCGGCTGCGCATTTGCTTTGGAAAGGAAGATTTCAACAGGCATAAAAGAACAATATTTTTCAATCACTTCTCTTGCGCGGTATTCATTTGCAAACGCAAGACTGTCTTCATTTAAAAACAGTGTGATCTCTGTTCCGACCGTCTCTTTATTTCCTTCCTGCATCTCATATTCCGTACCTCCCTGACTTGCCCAGTGTACGGCAGATGCGCCTTCTTTATAAGACAATGTGTCGATCTGAACTTCATCCGCCACCATAAACGCAGAATAAAATCCAAGTCCGAAATGACCGATCATATCGTCTTCTGTCGTTTTATCTTTATATTTTTCAAGAAACTGTGTCGCTCCCGAAAATGCGATCTGCGTAATGTACTCTTCTACCTCTTCGGCTGTCATACCAAGACCGTTATCGATAAATTTCATTGTCTTTTCTTCCGGATTGACAATTACTTCGATCTTTGCCTTATAATCTTCGGGAAGTTCATATTCTCCCATCATATCAAGCTTTTTCAGCTTCGTAACCGCATCGCAGCCATTTGATATAAGTTCCCTCACAAAAATATCATGATCCGAATACACCCATTTCTTTATAATCGGAAATATATTTTCGCTGTCGATCGATAATGTTCCTTTTTTCACTGCCATTGTAAACACTCCTTATCTTTTTTTGATTTTATGACTTACGCATCTCCCGGTATACTTTATATACATCGGCTTCATGCGATCTGTTTTTTATGTCTAACAGACATTCTAGTACGGCAATATTTAAAAGTCAATAGAAAATCAGCACTCTTTTGTGTTGAGTGCTAATAATTAATATTATTTTTAGAAAGTTGCGGAAAATATGTTATTTGTACTATAATATTTGATAAAAAAAGAAGGGGGAATATTTCTCATGGATCAGACATCTTCAGACAATCGAACGGATCAACCGTTTACAATCCGCAAGGCAGAAACTAACGAGGATCTTCAAGAGATCGCCGCTTTGGCAGATGTGATCTGGCATGAACATTTCACGCCGATCATCGGCAAAGAGCAGGTAGAATATATGCTGTCACGTTTTCAGTCTTATCCGGCTTTACAAGATCAGGTTCTTACCGGATACGAATACTACCGGCTTCTCGGCAACCGAAAACTGTGCGGATATATGGCGATCAGGCAGGATCAGGACGGAAGGATGTTTTTGAGCAAACTGTACATTGCCAAACAATACCGCGGCAGACATTTAGCCGCATTTTTGTTTGATTTTCTAAAAAATTTATGTCGGCAGCGAAATTGTTCCGCCATTTGGCTGACATGTAATAAGCACAACGATCACTCTCTGAACGTATACCGTCACTTTGGTTTTCAGACGATCGACGCTCAGAAAAATGATATCGGAAACGGCTTTTTCATGGATGATTACATTATGGAATATCGGCTGTAAATACTGTGACATAACAATCCCCTTAAACAGGTTTTCGTTTCCTTGCCTGCCTAAGGGGAATATGTCAGCATCTTTACTTTTCTTTTTTGCCTTTACAGCTTATACTGTCTCCGGTTCGTCATATGTTTCTCCGAACAATTCTACAGTCACCTTTTTCATTCTCTGCTCTTCAAGCGGACGATCGCTGTAATCTGTTGCGGTTTCTGCGATCTTATTTACAATATCCATTCCTTCCGTGATCTTTCCAAACGCCGCATAAGCGCCGTCCAGATGCGGTGATTTTTCATGCATGATAAAAAACTGGCTTCCCGCAGAATCAGGATGCATTGCACGAGCCATGGAAAGAACTCCCGGATCATGTGCAAGATCGTTTTGGAAACCGTTCTGTGCAAACTCGCCTTTGATCGCGTATCCCGGACCACCCATTCCGTTTCCGTTCGGACATCCGCCCTGGATCATAAATCCGCGGATCACACGGTGAAAGATCAGACCGTCGTAAAATCCTTTATTAATCAATGAAATAAAGTTATTTACCGTATTCGGCGCAATCTCGGGATAAAGCTCCGCTTTCATGATATCGCCGTTTTCCATCTCAAATGTAACGATTGGATTTGCCATAATTTTATTCCTCTTTTCTTTACTGTTTTCATCGCTTATAACAGTGCTATTGTATCTGATTTCTCATTTTTCGTCAACATGTACACTTTCCGCCGCTTTTTTTAGTCACTCATGACATTGTTCTGTTTCTGGCTTACGGTTATACTTATCTCATAAGAAAAATCCAGAAAAACAAGTTTATTTTTAGGAGGAACATAAAATGGCAAGTTTATCACTTAAAGGCGTTCAGAAAATTTATCCGAACGGATTCCATGCAGTAAAAGATTTCAACCTCGAAATCGCAGATAAAGAATTCATCATCTTCGTCGGTCCGTCCGGATGCGGTAAATCTACAACACTTCGTATGATCGCAGGTTTGGAAGATATTTCCGACGGAGTATTCAAAATCGACGGAAAAGTTATGAACGACGTAGAACCGAAAGACCGTGATATCGCAATGGTATTCCAGAACTACGCATTGTATCCGCACATGACAGTATATGATAATATGGCGTTTGGTCTGAAACTTCGTAAAGTACCGAAAGCAGAAATCGACAAAAAAGTCCGTGAAGCGGCAAGAATCCTTGACCTTGACAAACTGCTCGACCGGAAGCCGAAGGCTCTTTCGGGAGGACAAAGACAGCGTGTTGCCATGGGACGTGCCATTGTTCGTAATCCGAAAGTATTCCTTATGGACGAACCTCTTTCCAACCTTGACGCAAAACTGAGAGTCCAGATGCGTATCGAGATTTCAAAACTTCACGAAAACCTCGGCGCAACGATCATCTATGTAACACATGACCAGACAGAAGCCATGACTCTCGGAACGAGAATCGTCGTTATGAAAGACGGAGTCGTTCAGCAGGTCGATACACCGCAGAACCTTTACAATACACCGTGCAACCTGTTCGTTGCAGGATTTATCGGATCTCCTCAGATGAACTTTATGGATGCCGTATGCTCTGTAAAAGGTGATGATGTAACATTGACTGTAGGAAAACATGTATTAAAAGTTCCTGCTTCCAAGAAACAGGCTCTTATCAACGGAAACTATGACGGAAAAACAGTTGTTCTCGGCATCCGTCCTGAAGACGTACATGATTCTCAGGCATTTATCAGCAATTCACCGGACAGCATTATTGAATCTGAGATCAAAGTATACGAATTGCTCGGCGCTGAAGTATTCCTTTACTTTGACGTGGAAGGAACACAGATGACAGCTCGTGTAAATCCTCGTACGACACTGCGTACAGGCGATAAAGCCGTATTCGCGCTTGATATGGAAAAAATTCACGTATTTGACAAAGAAACCGAGTTGACGATTACAAACTAATGATTTAAAATCAAAACAGCAGTTACATAGTGTCAGAACGCCCGGTTTGATCAGGATCTCATTTCTGACAATACTGCTTATAATAAGAATTTAAAGGGGGCTGCACTTATTACAGGTGCGGCCTCTTTATTCAAAACGAGGTTAATCTATGGGAGAAAATACTGAACAGACTACAAACCGCAAAACAGAAACTACAGCACAGATGAATGAACTAAACAAAGCTCTGCTTGAATTAAAAAAAATTACCGGAATCTCGCTTGAGGTATCCGGTGCAGCGCCTGAACAGATCGAACCTGCGCTGACACAGATCCACTGTCTTTGCACAGCTTACAAAGAAAAATATAACCGCACTGATTTTCTGCAGGGACTGATGACCGGGAATATCCCGCACTATGAAATTTCCGATCGGGCATCGAGACTTCACATTGATCCGGAGGAAAAACGAATTCTTTTCCTTATAGAAGGAAAACACTTTGATGAAACTTCAGGCGCAATATTGAAAAATCTACTGTCCTGCCGTTCAAAAACTTATATCGTTCCCCTTACGGAAACGCTGCTTGCAGTCATACGTCCGCTTTGCCAAAACGAGACGTTTGAAGATATGAGACATATTGCGGAGACGATCGTTGATACGCTCAATACCGAGGCGCTTATCCGTGTCCGCCTCTCATACAGTTCTGTAATGAACACGCTTGCCGATATTCAAAAAGCTTTTCAGGAAACGAATCTTGCGTTGAAAGTCGGAAGGCTCTTTTATTCAGAACAAAATATTTTCCCGTATAACGAACTCGGGATCGGCAGACTGATCTATCGTCTTCCTGTTTCACTGTGCGAGAACTTTCTGTCTGAAATATTCGGTTCTCCTATACCGAAAACGCTTGACCCCGAACTTATGGCAACAGTCAACCGTTTCTTTTTAAACAACTTAAACATTGCCGAAACCGCCAGACAACTCCATATGCACAGAAACACTCTTATCTACCGTCTGGAACAGATTGAAAAACAGACAGGTCTGGATCTTCGTCTCTTTGACGACGCCATGACATTTAAGATCGCTATGATGGTCATAAATTACTTGAAAGGAAACAAATAACTATGAATGACGCATTATATGAACAACTCGTACCCCGCAAACAAAAAACTTCCGGCATTCTCATCAGCATACTTATCATCGTTCTTGCAGTCGCTGTTGCTGTTTTAGGAATGCCTCTGGTCGGTTTTCTGTCATTTCTTATCGCAGTTTTGATCCTGATGATCGCTTTTTATTTTATCTTTCCAAAGCTCAATGTGGAATATGAATATATGATCTTAAACCATGATCTTCAGATCGATGCCATTTACAACAAGTCCAAAAGAAAACATATGCTCAGTTTTGATATTCAGTCTGCCGAGATCATTGCTCCGAAAAAATCTCCGCGGCTGAACGCTTTCCATCCTGACAAAACATATGATTTCACTTCAGGAAATGAAAATGCCGACGTCTATGCCATTATGATTTCTCTCGATCAGAAAAACTCATGCGTATATATCGAACCTGACAGGAAAATGATCGAACATATGAGACAATGGATGGGGTCAAAGATGTTTTTAGATTAAACGTGACGTGCAATACGATCTGCAAAAAAATTCTTCTTTTTTAGCAGTCTGGCAGGATCGGTATCAATATCCGATCCTGCCAGACTGCTGTTTTTATTATATAGCATGCTATTATATTTATCTTGCCGGGAAAACTTTCATGATAGCGCCTGCCACATTTGAAATCGGCATTGTCTGAAGCCATACCCGTCCCGGTCCTGTAATTACCGTATTAAACAGACCTTCGCCTCCGAACATCATGTTTTTGATTCCGGGCACTGTGCGAATCTCCATATTGCATGTCGCCTCCATAGCGGCAAGGTAACCTGTATCGACTACGATCTGTTGTCCCGGCTGGAGTACATACTCTATGACAGATCCGTCAAATTCAAGAAACGCCAGACCATGTCCCGAAATTTTCTGCATGATAAATCCTTCTCCGCCGAACAGACCGGAACCTAATTTTTTCTGGAAAAAGATCGATAATTCAACGCTTTCCTGCGCCGCCAGAAAACCTGCTTTTTGCACAACTATCTCTTTTCCCGGAGCGATCTCCCAAGGTCTGATCTGTCCCGGAAAACTGGATGCAAACGCGATCATCCCCGGACCGCCTTCCGCTGTATAACGGTTCTGGAAAATCGCCTCTCCTGCGAACATTCTTCCGAGCGCTTTTCCGACCCCGCCGTTTGACGTCGTTTCCATCTTCATGTTCGGTGACATCCAGCTCATAGAGCCTTTTTCTGTAATCATCGTTTCTCCTGCGTCCATAAAGCAGACTACTACCGGAAGTTCTCCGCCTTTAATCTCATATTTCATCTTCTTTTCCTCCCTTTTCCCATTCTTTATGCCAGCATATTTTTCTTATTCTGTCTCTCTTTATACCGACTCTGTTTTCTATCCACAGATTATCATAAAATACCGGAAGAGTCACTACTCTCCCGGCATTATTTACATATCCGTTACATTTATAAATTTTCAGGATACCCCCCCCCGGGTTTTTCGGGCATTTCCTTTGATTTCGGTAAATACAAGTCTGCTTTAAAGAGATCTGCCTCTGTCGAAATCTTCAAAGAACCGTGCTGCAATTCGGCAAAGCTCTTTGCAATCGCCAGACCAAGTCCCGATCCTTCGGTGTTTCTTGCCGAATCTCCGCGGACAAACCGATCCGTAATCTCATCTGCGTTAAAGTTCAATTCTGCCGCAGAAACATTCTTCATTGTAATATGCACTCCGTCTTCCGTCTCTGTCATATCAATATAAACTCTCGTATGAGGCATTGCATACTTCGTGATATTCACGATAAGATTCTCAAAAATCCGATATGTTTTCTCACTGTCAAGCCACATGACAACTTTTTGTTCCGGAATCTTTGTTCTGAATTCCAAATTCGCCGCTTTGATTTTTTCAACATTTTCCAGCTCAACCTGCTTAAATAATCCTACGATATCAACTTTCATAAAATGCATAACGACACTTTTGCTTGCCGCCTTGCTGATCTCGAATAAATCTTCGATCAACACTTTCAAACGAAGAGACTTTCTTTCCAGAACGCTGATATATTCTTTTCTCTTTTCTTCGTCTTTCTCATTTTTCAACAGATCTGTATATGTGATGATCGCTGTCAGCGGCGTCCTAAGATCATGGGAGACGTTCGTGACGAGTTCTGTCTTCATCCGCTCGTTTTTCACTTCTTCATCTACTGCTTTTTTAAATCCTTTTTGAATCCGCTTTAATTCTTCCTGGATCGGATTGAACAGACCGACATCGCCTTCGATCGGAATATCCAAATGACCTTCTGCAAGCTGATTCGTTGACTTGAGCAAAAGAGCATATTTTTCAGAAAGATCCTGCGTATATTTTTTCAAAAACATAAACAGCATCACCGAATAAACGATCAACGCGACCGTACCGTACCACCAAAAAAGACATACGACAAACAGAATCGCAAAGTTGATCAGCACTACGCGAAGGATCGTCCGGTTCGTTTTATCCTGAAAATCAAGATGAAGCAAAGCGTCATACTGCCGGGCAAAAAAGTTTCTGATCTTTCTCCCGATACTTTTCACTTTCTTTTGTATCTTTCCTCCGCTTTCTTCTCCTTTATTCTTCATCTTTCTTAACATCTTTGCCGTCAGCGTCCTTTCCGTCCAATACGCTTTCTTCATGCGGAACATTGCCCGAAGCGATGTAACGCACCAGAAAAGTATCCCGAACATAAACATCCAAAGCAGGAAATTCGCCACAAGCAAAGCCGGCTCGAATCCTGCCGGAAGAGATCTTCCTTTCACCGTATGATAAACAACATAAGCCATTATATCAAAACCGCCGAAAGCGAAAAATAAAGCTCCCGCACCTGCCACTTCAAAGGATGCACGGAATACTTTCATCTCGCTTAAGTCGAGACATTTTACAAACGGCATAAGAATCGCCGCCGCGATCAGCAGCACGCTCAACATTTCAAGCGTATCTCTGAAAGCCGTTGTATAGCTGATATTGTAATACTCGAGATATTCTCCGTTTTCCGAAGCAATGATATTCCCATAAGCTTCCAGATTTTCTTCTGTTATCCCGTAAATGAACGTAACATCCGTAAGCGTTGTAATGCTTGATATCTGCCCGTAAGACTCGACGCTTTCAACCTCGTTAATATAGATCGATTCCATATTGTATGCCTCTTCTGCTCCGAATGCCGTTCCGCCGATCTGGATATCCTCCAAATCTCCGTTTTCGGAAAAAATATATTTCACACGGAAGGCATACTCTTTTCCGTCTTCATGCAGCTTCTCCTGTTCTTCTTCCGGCAGATCAGAAGCTATCACCTCATCTTTACTGTCGATCAGCTCATAATCTAAATATTTTTCTGCCAGATCAAACCTTTGCTGTCCGTAAAGAGAAAGTACTTCCGCCGGATCAGTGTCCCGTACATACCGATTATAAAGAAGATAATTGCCTTCCGCCAGCGTATTCGCCATATCCGCCGCCGTTTCTCCCGATCGGGAGCCCTCCTCCTGCACCGATTCTATCTGCCGTCTGATCGTTCCGTATTGCAGCATCATAACTGCGGAACTTGCCGCCAAAAGCAAGATCAGAATAAGAATTCCAAATTTACGGCTGTTTTTCGATTTTGTATCCAACGCCCCACACCACCTTCAAATATTTTGGATTTTTCGGGTCGATCTCGATCTTCTCCCGAATATTTCTTACATGCACCATAATCGTATCTGTATTGATCGCTTTTTCCTGCCAAACCCGCTCATAAATCTCTTCTGCCGAAAAAACTCTTCCCGGATTCTTGGCAAGCAATAAAAGGATCTTGTACTCGATCGGCGTCAGCTTCACAGGATTTCCGTCCATAGACACTTCTACCATATCTTCATTGATCTCAAGCCCGCCGATCACATGCGTATTTTCCTGAGGTGCTAATTTTTCAAGAAACTTCCGGTATCTTCGTAACTGGGAATTCACTCGCGCCATCAGTTCCATCGGAGTAAACGGTTTCGTCACATAATCATCCGCCCCGATATTAAGACCTGTGATCTTATCGACCTCCTCGGATTTGGCAGATAACATGATAACCGGAAAATCGTATTTCTCCCTTAGTTTCATCGTCATGCGTATCCCGTCCATACGCGGCATCATAATATCTATGATCGCCAGATGGATCTCCTCTTTTTCAAGTATTTCTAAACCTTCAATTCCATCTGCTGCCTGAAATACGACATACCCCTGACTTTGCAGATAGATCTGTACGCCTTCCCTGATTTCCTTATCATCCTCTACGATCAAAACATGATTGATTTCCATTGCTTATGCCCTCTCCTTTTCCGTCATTCCCCGTATTTTTTATCCTATCTCTTCTTTTTGCAAAAGAGAAATGTTTATATTGTCTGCGCAACATATATTTCTTCCGACGCTGCATCTGCATTGACCGGAAGATTCGGAATCGCCTTCTTCTGAACGATCCCATAATCTTTTACCGCAACGTCCACTGTTGTAAACGGAAGCGGAATTACATATTTATCCCATCTGCGAGTCAGCCTGATACATGAAGAATAAGAAAGGCTGATGCCTACAAATGCTTCTTCTGCATGTTCCGACAAGTAAAATGCCAGTTTTTTCGGCTCGTGCCGCGGACCGAGCGGTCCGTCTAACGCAACGGCGATCGAATGTGCCTTCTCATAAGAATCGCGGACGATGTTTTTTAACGCCCCGAACGCCTTATACCCGTCAGGAACGCGAAGCGCGTTTCCGCCGCATCGCTTTATCATATGTTCAATATAATTTCCCCGTGTATCGGCTGTAACAATCACATCTACAGGTGTTGTCTTATCCGCCAGACGCTCAAGCACGAGATTCATAAAAAAGCTGTCCTCATGCCAAAATCCGAATATCTGACTTTCACCGTATTCATTTTCTTCATGCCAGTTTATTTTTACTGTCTTTTCAAGCAATGTGAGATATTTTGTGAACAGCCATCGCAGCGCCTTCTCCGTGAGCTTCTCCGTTTTCATAAGAATATTCTCCTTTTCCGTCTTTTTGCCGATCCATTGCTTTTCCGCAGATACATTGATTGTAGAGCATCTCTTCATATAAGGCAAGTGTGTCGGAACGATAATTTTGTGCTTCTTTCAAAGCCGCTTTTTTCATTTTAAACCGGTTCTCCGGCTGTGCTGCTTCGATGACTTTCTCCGCCCACCTGCTTTCCTCTTCTTCTGTCAAAAATCCGTTTACTCCGTCTTTGACAATATCGTCCGATCCGACCGCGTGAACCGCAACTACCGGAGTTCCTGCTGCCATCGCTTCTGCCAGAACGATTCCCTGTGTCTCTGATTTTGATGCAAATAAAAACAGATCTGCCGCATGTACATAATGTTTTACATCTTCATTCTTCACGTTTCCTACAAAAGTCACAAGATTTCCGATCCCTAAAAGAGCGGCTTTCGTTTTTAATTCTCCCTTCTGACTTCCGTCTCCAAGTATCATCACATGAAAGTCATCCCCGGCTTCTTCTTTGATCTTCGCGATTCCCCGAAGGATAAATTCATAATTTTTCTCTTTCTCAAGTCTGGATACAGTGACAAATAAATGTTTTTTATCTCCCTTATACGTCTTCCTGATCTCTTTTGCCTTCTGCTCATCCATCGCAAAAAACGACTTTTCAAGTCCGGTCGGAAATACGGCGGATCTGCTTCTCATACCATATTCCCACAATATCTTCTGCATTCCTGCCGACGGAGCAAGTACGAGATCGCACTGATTTGCAAACCAGCTCATATAAGTTGGTATGATCTTTGTCCTGATCAGTCCGATCGCCTTCTTTTTTAATACAAAGCTCTTCTCATCAACTCGCAGTCCCGGTATATAGTGCAGATAATCTTCATATCTCGTATGATATGTATAGATAAGCGGCAGTCTGTATTTTCGTTTCAGATAGAGAGCGCACGGTCCTACGAACATCGGATGATGTACATGGATACAGTCAAATTCGTCTCTTTCAAATGCTTCCATGATCTCAGACGGATAAAAACTCGGATATACCATCCCATTATCCATCTTACGTTTCTGCGTTCCGTAGCGTACAACCTGCTCGGGAGCAGAAACATCGGCTGCCAGAACTGCCTCTCTTTCTTCTTGTGTTTCCCCGTACATCGGTGCAAACACCGTTACCTGATGCCCTAATTTTATCAATTCTTCTGCCTGACGCTCTACCGAGATCGGCACTCCTCCTACAAATGGTCTGTAATTGTTTGTCAACATTGCGATTCTCATGTCTTTTCCCCCTTGTCTGAATTCTCTCGCCTTATTTTTAATAACTTTTTCGGATAACAATTATTAAATAAACTCTCATTTTTCAAATGATATAAAAAATTATGTGAAAAATTATGCATAAATTTATGTAAAGAAATTGATCGCCGCATCTCCGAAGAAATATCCCGCGCCTACAAACGCCAGATTCCACAGGAAGATTCCGCATGCGGAGCTAACCGTATATTTTGTAAAATTCATTTTTACCATTCCTGCCGGAATAGAGATCAGCGTGCGCACCATCGGAAGAAGCTTGCTTACAAATACCCCTGTTCCTCCTTTTTCTCTTAAAAACGCCATTTTTTCTTCAATCACCGGCCGATGTTTCGGGAATTTCTTAAAATAAAATTCCATCACCTTCCCGCCGCCGAATCTTCCGAGAAGATACAGCGCCCAGCTTCCGGTAAGTCCCGCAAATACAGTCAGAACCATGACCATAGGAAAACTTATTTCACCTTTCGCCGCCCATATTCCCGCCAGCGGCATAATAACTCCTGCCGGAAATCCGGGGAGATTCAAATATTCTAAAAGCACGATCAAATAAATAAAAAATGCTCCGTATCGTAAAAAATAATCGGTAAGTTCAGATATGCTCATAAAAAAATCAGCCTCCTTTAACTATCTACAGGATATCCTGTAAATCTAAAGGGGGCTGACATAAGATTCAAAAGAAATTCTAAAGATTTTTTGAACAAGATTTTGATATTTATTTTTTCTTCGGCATAAGACTCGCTTTAATAACTGCTCCTTCTCCGTATTTTTTATTCAGTTCGTCCATCGCCTTTCTAAGCCGTTTATGTTTTTCGTCCGGCTCTGCTTCCGGTTTCATATCGAAGATCGTCAACTGCTCCGGTTCGTTTTCATCCGACAATTTTGACGTTCTGATTCCCAGCAGACGCACCGGTTCTCCGGTCCACACTTCCCGAAACAGATTGACTGCCGCCTTGCATATTATATCGCTTTCGTTTGACGGCTTTTCCAACTGCATCTGATGAGATAATGTACGAAAATCATAGTATTTAATTTCCGCACTTACCATTCCTGCCTTTTTCCCGGCTTTTTTCAGACGTCTTCCGACGCTTTGAGCCAATTCTTCAAACACCGGACAAACTTCCTCCATTGTCCGTGCATCTTCCCTAAGCGTTGTGGAATTCCCGATCCCTTTCGCTTCTTCCGGCTCAGACTGAACGGTCGACGTACCGATTCCGTTGGCAAACTCCCACAACATCCGTCCATGACTTTTCAAATGAAGTGAGATCAGATCGGGATCTGCCTGCGCCAATGCTCCGATTGTATTAATCTCCAGTTTTTTCAATACCTGCACACTGGATTTTCCTGCCATATACAGATCTTTGATCGGAAGCGGCCACATTTTCACTTCAATCTCTTCCGGAAATAATGTGTGTATCCGGTCCGGCTTTTCAAAATCTGACGCCATTTTCGCCAGTAATTTATTCGTTGAGATTCCGACATTTACCGTAAATCCAAACTTCTTTTTAATCCCTTCCTTAATCTCAAGCGCTCCGTCGATCGGAGAACTGTACCGCGCGGCGATCTTCGTAAAATCCATATAACACTCGTCTACGCTGACCTGCTCTATCTCTTTCGTGAATGTCTTTAAATATTCCATCATCTGTCTGCTCTTCTCGCGGTACATCCGATGATCAGGCGGATACATTACGAGATTCGGACACTTACGAAAGGCATTCGCAACAGGTTCTCCCGTGCGGATGCCATATTTTTTGGCAAAAGTGGATTTTGCGAGAACAACACCGTGCCGGGATGTCTGATCCCCGCCGATAATTGCCGGGATCTCCCGAATATCCACTTTCGCCCCGTTTTTTAATTGTTCTACAGCCGTCCAGCTCAAATAAGCTGAGTTTACATCAATATGAAAGATTATCGGTGTCACTTGCGCCATCCTTTCACACACCGGCTTCATGCAGACTCTTTTCTTCTCGCTTTTTTGCATATCTTACTTATGCTTCCTGTCTTTCCAAGCTGTTTACCCGCTTCACATCTGCTTTCAGTTTGCCGTCTTTCGCATCGATCAGTATCGTGTCTTCTCTTCCGACATTTCCGGCAAGAATCAACCGTGCAGCCAGTGTCTCTACGTTTTTCTGCAGATATCTCTTTAACGGTCTTGCTCCGTACATCGGATCATATCCGCCTTCTACGATACAGTCTTTCGCCGCTTCCGTCAGTTCGATCGTCAGTTCTTTTTCCTCCAGCCGTCTGTTTACATCTGCCACTAACAAGTCAATAATGGCACGAATATTTTCTTTCGTCAATGGTTTAAACATAATGATCTCGTCAAGACGGTTCAAAAATTCCGGTCTGAAGTGAGCTCTTAAATCATTCATCGCCATATCCTGCGCCTCTTTCGAGATCGAACCGTCTTCTTTTATACCGTCTAAAAGATAACCTGCTCCGATATTGGACGTCATGATCAGAATCGTATTTTTGAAATCAACGGTACGGCCCTGAGAATCTGTAATCCTTCCATCGTCAAGCACTTGCAAAAGCACGTTAAATACATCCGGATGCGCCTTCTCTACTTCGTCAAATAATACGACTGAATACGGTTTTCTTCTGACTGCCTCTGTCAGTTGACCGCCTTCGTCATATCCTACATATCCCGGAGGCGCTCCGATCAGTCTCGACACGGAATATTTCTCCATGTATTCGCTCATATCAATCCGCACCATATTATTCTCATCGTCAAACAGGCTCTGCGCCAACGCCTTCGCAAGTTCTGTTTTTCCCACGCCTGTAGGTCCGAGGAAGAGGAACGATCCGATCGGCTTGCTCGGGTCTTTGATTCCGGCTTTGGAACGGATGATCGCCTCTGTTACAAGTTCGACTCCTTCATCCTGACCTATGACTCTTTTATGAAGTTCATCAGCAAGATGAAGTGTTTTGTTTCTTTCGCTTTCATTTAATTTCGCTACGGGAATTCCCGTCCATCTTGAAACAATCCTTGCGATTTCTTCGTCTGTTACCGCTTCATGAACAAGAGACAATTCTTTTTCTCTTACTTTTTCTTCCTCTTCTTCAAGCTGTTTTTGCAGCTGAGGCAGTTCACCATACTGCAGCTGCGCGGCTTTATTCAGATCATACTCTCTTTGCGCTTTGCTGATCTCCTTATTCACATGTTCGATCTCTTCACGAATTTTCTGTACCCGCTCAACAGAATGCTTTTCATTCTCCCACTGTACCTTTTCACCGGCATATTCTTCTTTCAGACCCGCCAGTTCTTCCTGTAAATGTTCCAGACGTTCACGGCTTAATCTGTCTTCTTCTTTTTTCAGCGCCTCTTCTTCAATCTCAAGCTGCATAATCCTTCTTCTTAATTCGTCCAACTCTGTCGGCATCGAATCAAGTTCTGTCTTAATGAGCGCACAAGCTTCATCTACAAGGTCTATCGCTTTGTCCGGCAAAAAACGATCCGAAATATATCTGTTCGACAACATTGCCGCTGCGACAAGAGCGCTGTCTGTAATCTTCACTCCATGAAATACTTCATAACGTTCTTTCAGACCACGCAGAATCGAAATGGCGTCTTCTACTGTAGGCTCGTCAACTAAAACCGGCTGGAAACGGCGTTCCAAAGCCGCATCTTTCTCAATGTACTGACGGTACTCATCAAGCGTCGTTGCGCCGATACAGTGAAGTTCTCCTCTTGCAAGCATCGGTTTCAACATATTGCCCGCATCCATAGCACCGTCTGTCTTTCCCGCTCCGACAATCGTATGCAGCTCATCAATAAACAGAATGATCTTTCCGTCACTGTTTTTCACTTCTTCGAGAACTGCTTTCAGTCGTTCTTCAAACTCGCCCCGGTACTTTGCTCCTGCGACAAGAGCACCCATATCAAGAGAAAATATCGTTTTATCTTTCAGTCCTTCGGGGACATCACCGTTGACGATCCTCTGCGCAAGACCTTCTACAACCGCAGTTTTTCCGACTCCCGGTTCACCGATAAGCACCGGATTGTTTTTCGTCTTACGGGAAAGAATCCGGATCACATTTCTGATTTCCTCGTCACGGCCGATCACCGGATCAAGTTTTTGATCCCTCGCCCGCTCTACCAGATCCTGACCGTACTTATTCAGCGTATCATAAGTCGCTTCCGGATGGTCGCTTGTCACTCTCTGATTGCCTCTGACAGTAGACAGCGCATGTAAAAATCCTTCCCGGCTGATGCCGAATTCACGATAAATCTGTTTCATCTCTTTGCTTGCATATTTTAACAGGGAAAGGAAAAGGTGCTCTACGGAAACATATTCGTCTCCCATCTGTTTCGCCTCGTCCTCGGCATGGATCAACACATTGTTCAGATCCTGCCCTACGAAAAGCTGACCGCCCTGAACTTTCGGACGCTTTCCGATCGCCTGATCTACCCGGTTTATCAAAAGCTGACCTTGTATATTCATCTTTTCAAACAATTTTAAGATCAGACTGTCATCTTGTGTAAGCAGCGCATACAATAAATGTTCCTGCGCCAATTCCTGATTTCCGTTATCTGCGGCGATCTTCTCACAATTTTGCACCGCCTGAATGGAATTCTGTGTAAATCTGTTTATATTCATGCTAATCCCTCCTTTATTTTCGTGTTCTACTAGGAATATAGCATCTGTTGTTAGCACTGTCAAGGGTTGAGTGCTAATATTTTTGTTATTTTTTTGCAAACCTTAAATGAAAAACTAACTTCCACCTTTAGTCTGTTTTGCTCTACATTAGGAACTGGGGGTGGAAGTTAGTCTTGCAATCGTTTATTCTATAAGAAATACCAGGGCTCCTCCCTGGTCATATCCTCCAACTACCGGAAATGGGATATTTTTATTGTATAGGAGGATTCATTTATGTCTACTAAAGCTACTGGAAACAAAAAACACCTTACCCTTGCTGATCGTGCTGCCATTGAACATGGTATCAGCCGTGGGGAAAATTTCACGCAGATTGCCTGCAGAATCAACAAGGATTCTTCTACCATTTCCAAGGAGATTCGGCGTCACCTTTTCCGGGTTCCTCATTTTCAAAACGAAACCCAGCGGAAGCGCTCAGAATGCGAGCATTTTCAGAACTGTGTAAAGCAGCATATCTGCGGGAATCAGACTTGTAATTCCTTATGCTGGAAATGCCGCCCTAAGCGCTGTTCCATGTATTGTCCTGACTTTACTCCCAGACTCTGCGAAAAGTTAAAAAAGCCCCCCTACGTGTGTAATGACTGCCCTCAAATACGCAACTGTTCCCACGACTTCTATTTCTACAGGGCCAATTATGCCAACGATATTTACAGTGAAACAAAATCTTCTTCACGGTCTGGGATTAACCAGACTCCTGAGTCCCTGGAACAGCTGGACCGTCTGGTTTCCCCTCTGCTTCTGCAGGGACAGCCTTTGTCCCATATCTTTGCTTCTAATCAGGAATCCGTCCCTTGTTCTATAAGGACCCTCTACAACTATATAGACCAGGGATACTTCACTGCAATCAACCTCGACCTTCCCCGGAAGGTCCGCTACAAAAAACGTCGGCAGGTCCGCAGAGAACCTGACAACACTGGATATAGAAAAGACAGATCCTATCAGGATTTTGAGAGATATCTGGAAAAGTTTCCAGATACAAATGTGGTGGAATTAGATGTGGTGGAAGGTGCCGGGGGAAAATCAGAACAAGTACTGTTGACCATGCTTTTCCGTAATTGTAGCCTTATGCTTATTTTTCTTATGGAGGCTGACAGGAAGGACAACGTACAAGATGTGTTTCAGCGAATATATACCCATCTGGGAGCAGAGCTATATCGAAAACTCTTTCCGGTCATTCTTACAGACAATGGTGCCTCATTCAAAGATCCAGCTATTTTTGAACGGCCTGAAGGTGAACTTCTATCCCGTGTCTTTTACTGCGATCCCATGGCTTCCTGGCAGAAGGGACGTCTGGAAAAAAATCATGAATTCATCCGTTATATTATCCCCAAAGGTACGACATTCGCAGGCTTGGACCAGGAGCAGGTAACTCTGATCACCAACCACATCAATAGCGTAGCAAGAGCCAGTTTAAACGGCTGCACCCCGTTTGAACTGGCTCTGCTGCTGATAGACAGAAAACTGCTGGACCTCTGCCAGCTGGAAAGGATTCCCGCCAACCAGGTGATCCTTAAGCCATCACTCTTGAAAAAGTAACTGCAAGATCCATTTCCGGTGCTGGTTTCATAATCAGGCCGGTGGAAGTTAATTTTTCAAAAGTACTTTCAGTGGTCCCAAAATCATGCCCATCTTCCAGAAAAAGCTTTGTTTTCTGCCCTTATTATATGTTAATTTTTACGAATAATCCAGAACTATATGGATGTTAGTCCTGCAAAAAGGTCTTATTTTACCTGTGCCAATGTATGGTGGAAGTTACTTTTTCATTCAACCATTTTTTTGCAAACCCTTTAAAATCAATGGTTCGCAGTATCTTATTTCTTTTGAAATTGTGATTTTTTCTGTTTTGACACCAATTTGACACCAATTTTTCTTTTTATGGTATCAAGCATTTAACACCATATTATCTAGTCTTATAATCTCATTTTCAATCCTTGTCAGCTACGAACCAAAAGTTGCCATGCTGAGCCACTATATGCCGACCTACTCACCGACTGACGATTAATTTTATATCGACAACGGAATACAGAAAAACGACCGGTACACAAGCACCAGTCGCTATCAGTATGGTCAAAGTATTAAACTTACAAGATAAAATATGAACAAATGGCCAGGATAAAAAATATAGAAGAAATATTTCATTTTCATTCCACGCTCACCATTATACATTGAAATAAACAATAAAGATGTTGCAGCAGTTAAAAAATAAGGGTCAATAAATCCACTTATTGTAAAATTCAATCCACAAATATACATAACTAAAATAGAAGCAGTATATTTTAATGCTGGCATATCATAAAAAAGATAAAATACACTGATTAAGGCTATTCCATAATACCACCCGTCTAAATTGCAAATATATGAAATGTACGCCCCGACTACTATTGCTGCAAAAGAGATTATTACATTTTTGTGGGATCTTTTTATAATTGTTAAGATGATCAACCCTAATAACAGCGTAAATAGCACATTTTGCTGTCCCAAACTGAATAAAGTTCCTGCACAAGCTAAATCATAAACAGGCTCGGAAATAAGTGCAAAAATTCCTAAGTTTAAAATATATTTCTTGAGATTATGTGTATGAAAAAATCCCTCTACTAACAAAAAACAGAAGACAGGGAATGCAATTCTGCCTAAAATATGACAAATATTAACTGTGGACATTAACATATCGAACTGCTCATCTGTAAACATAGAATATGGAGCATGTAGGATAATTCCATTTTTTAACACCACTTGACCAAAATGGTCTATTACCATAAAAATCATTGCCAGTATTTTTAATGTACTTCCCGAAATAATTTTTTTCATTTTATTATGACTGATGATTTCCCGTTAAGATTTACCGTTAATTTTCTATTTTAACATTATAGTTAAGACTTATAATGTCTTCTGTATAATCATCAGCAACGATTTGAATAATATAGGAACCTTTTTCAAAATATAAAGTTTGTAAATCATTCAACTCTTGACCATCTAATTGATAATAAATCTTATTGTCTTTATCTGCAATGGTAATATGAAGTTTACCGTTGTCAACAGTCCCTTTTACTTGTATATCAAGTTTTTCGTCTTTAGGGACTGAAAAATATCCGTTTGCAATATTCATAGACGGTTCTTTTGTTTCATTGCTTTTATAAGTTTCATGCTTTTCCATTGTGAAATCAACTTCTATGCTATCTTGATATTTACTGTATAATCCCCAGATAATAACAGTTCCTAAAAAACATAAAACTAGCAATAGTATAAGATACTTCTTTTTTGCCTTTTTTTCATTATCAATTTTTTTTACAGTCTGAACATCATTTTTTAATAATTCATCAATAGAGATTTTGAAATAATCACTTACTTTTATAATCATCTCTAAATCCGGATAACTTTTACCATTCTCCCAATTAGAAATAGTCTGTCTGGAAACATTAAATAAATTTGCAAAATCATCTTGACTTAAACCATGTTGTTTGCGCAGATTGTTTATTTGTTCTCCTATATTCATTTCAAATCTGTCCTCCTTTCAGACATCATTATCTTATTTTTTCCGTTAGAAATCTATCAAAACTCCTTTACATCTTAGCAAAGTTTCTTTTACAAAGCGAAATATTGCTTTTGATATATACAAATATAGAATAATAAGGTTATTTGACACTATTTCTTGTATATTGACAATTTTTGATGAAATGCGATAAATCCATAAAATCCGTGTATTCCTCCGTCGTTTTAAAAACGACCTTTCCTGCGCTGATCTCCGTTAAGTGCTTAGAGGCGCAGCATATCTTGATGTTTTCCGCTATTTTTGACTGATTAGAGTCTTTATCTTTTCCGGCTTTTTTCCCAACAACAAAGAAACGTTTTCCTTTCGTTTCCCGGTACAAAGCGATCGCCCATTCCGGCATATAACGTCCTGCAGGAGTGGAGATATAAAATTGTTCCGGAAGTTTTACATATACCGCAACCTCTTTTGATGCTTCCAGCCGTTCGATAAATTCCTTTTCTGCGCCGGATCGGTATTTCACATAATCATACAAATGCTTCCCGACTTTCATTGCGTCCACTCCCTGTTTTCCCTGAATCGTCTGCTGTGTAAAAATATCTTTTGTATATTTTTCGTCTGACGTATGATATATGATATTTTCCGAAATCGCTGTTTCTTTCACATTTAAGATCAATCTTTCTGCCTGAGCGATAAATTCTTCCGGACTTTCTTGAAACTGTTGAAAAACAGAACTTTCGACTCTGCTCAATATTTCGATCACTGTTTTCCTTTTCAGCCCTGTCATATCGGCAAGTTTCCCCGCAAGATCATATTTCACGACGCTTTTTGCCGCCTCATTCTTGCCTTTAAATCGCACATCTTGTATATGCAGTTCTCTGTTTAATATTTTCACCGCATCTTCTACTAATTTTTCCGTATCAAAATTTACGGTATATGTCGATTTCAGGCAAATATTTGACCACAATGCGCTGAATTCTTCTCCATTTAGCTTTTCCTGATCGACTTTTAGTTCTACTCGACGGCTTCTTGCATTCTCGGGTATGATTACTTCTATATCGCGACAGACGTCGGCCTTCCGACTCTGTTTACCGAAAACATCTTCTGCAATTTCACTTTGCAGGCCCTTCACAAAACTTTCATAGCTTTCGCTTGCGATCACGGTCAACGTATTCACTCTGTGAACGTCCTGCCCCAGAAAACTTCTGTCCATTCTCTGTCCGTCTCCATTGACACACAGACGAAGCCCTCTTCCGACTTCCTGCCGTTTTCGTACTTCGCTTCCTCCGTTTTTTAACGTACAAATCTGAAATACATTCGGATTATCCCATCCTTCCCGAAGTGCTGAATGAGAAAAAATGAATCGAACAGGAGACTGTTTCGGGTCACACTCCAAAAGCAGTTCTTTATTTTTCATGATCAGATCATAAGCATCCTGATCGTCTGACATCATTTCTTTTCCTTTCCCTTTACTGTCGACTACATGCCCTTTTCTGTCTATTGAAAAATATCCGGCATGAGTTTTTTCGACAGGGATCATTTCTATGTAATCCCGATACTTTTCATCTCCCGGTCCATACTTCATATTCTCTATAATGTTACGGTACTCTTCTTCAAATATGTCCGCATAACTGCCGTTTTGAGGACATCCCGTTTCGTCATACTTTTTATAACGGGCAACTTCATCAATAAAAAACAATGACAAAACTTTAATTCTTCTGCCAAACAACCGGCGTTCCCTGTCTATATGAGACAGGATTGTCTCTCTGATCTGTATTCTGCGAATCTGTTCCTCGTCCACTTTTCCGTTGATATCGCCTGCATATAGTTTCATCCCGTTGACAAACTCAACCGATTCTTCCTGTCTGTTAATCTGTTTTACTTCAAAGCCGCCTTGATATTCTTCCAAACCTCCCGAAATTTCGTATAAGTCGTCGCCGATTCCTACCTTTCGATATTGTTTCCGAATCCCGCTTCCCATTTTAAAATCATACTGTATAACGGCAGCCGCATCAGACTCAGAACAACAGATCCTTTCTACATATATATAGCCGTCTGACGCCATTGTTTTTGTCTCTGCGATTCCTTTTACTTCAATTTTTTTCACAAGGTATTTTCTGTAAGCATCTGCCGCACTAAGGCGATACACCATATTATACAGACTGTCAGCTTTATGCGTTGCAGAATACCGAAGCGTAATAAGAGGGCAAAACTGTTTCATCCTCTCTTTTGTCTGCCTGCCTTCCACCGACTGTGGTTCATCAATAATTATGATCGGATTTGTTCCCGCGATCAAATCGATCGGCTTCCTTCCCTGAAACTCATCAAGATTCATATAAATTCTCCTTGCATCCTTTCCTTTTGCATTGAATGCCTGAGAATTGATGATCATTACATGAACAGAATTATCCGATGCAAACCGGTCGATTTCCGTAAGTCTCTCTGAATTATAAATAAAAAAACGGATCTTCTTTCCATACTCTTTTGCAAAATGTTCTCTCGTTATCTGAAATGTCTTATATACGCCCTCCCGAATCGCGATGCTTGGCACGACGACGAGAAACTTACTCCATCCGTATCGTTTATTTAATTCGTATATCGTCTTAATATAAGTGTACGTTTTCCCAACTCCGGTCTCCATCTCAACCGTCAGATGATATCCGTTTTCCCGCCCTTCCAGCTTTGAAGAAACCGGAATCTGATTCGCCTTTTGTATTTTCCGCAGATTATCTAATATTCTCTCATCGCTTAATTCGGGCACGATCTTCTGATTGCTCCATCCTGAAAAAGTTCCTTTTCTCTCTTCTGACGACGAATTTTTCCCCGATATTTCCCCTGTCATATAAGAAGGCGCCAAATATGGCTGTCCGTCAAAGACATCCGCAACTGCCTTCGCCGCATCAGCCTGAAATTTCTGATATTTAAACTGCAGTTTCATTTTCAACGTCTCCTTTTCTTCTTTTATACTTTTCCTGTCTGCCGGCGATTATATATTTTTACTTTATATTCAAACAAAACGAAATAAGTATCGGCACACAAAATGAACAGATCACTCCGTTTAAAACAGATAACACTACCGTTTCTTCATTTGTATATTTCAGCATTACCGGAAGCGTTGTATCTTCACTTGTCGCTCCCGCAGGTGCAATGCACGTATAATAATTAAAATGTACCGCCAAAAACGGAATAATAAAAAACGAAAAGATCTCTCTCATCAGATTACTCAAAAAAGCGATACTTCCGGCTTCTGCGCTTACCAGCTTGCTGATCGTTGCTCCTGAAAGACTGTACCAGCCTAATCCGCTCGCGATCGCCGTCCCATGACCAACAGGCATTTTAACGATCATAGAACAAATTATTCCTCCCAAAAGAGAGCCTATAATAATTCCGATCGGAATAATAAAAATCTTAATATGATATTCCCGTATTTTCTGCACAATACCGTCATACATTCCGATGCTTATTCCGACGGAGAACATTAATATATATAAAACAATATGGGTATTCTGCGTGATTGCGGAAATGAAACTGCTTTCCACATCAAAATAGCCGTAGACAAGTCCTGATACTAAGGACAATATCGTTAAAAAAACGATCATCTAAACCCCTTCTTTCCTAAAACTTTATTTTTTACAACGGCCTATTTATCTTTCTTCATAAAAACTCTTGTCAGCCAGTAAACCAATCCGATAGAAAGCACGGTCGGTATAAGGAAAAAGAGAAAGCTTGTCAGACCAAGCGATGATAATTCTTCAAAAAAATGATCTTTCTTTCCAAGCATGACTCCCATAGAAAAAATCAAAATAAACGTACAAAACAAAGAAAGATATTCATTTTTCTTTTTCGCCCTGCGCAGGATTGAAACTCTTCCTACTAAAATCCCGATACACATAACAATCAATATATCCATTTCTTAACTCCTCACAATCCGATTTTTCGCACTTATATACTATATCAAAATTTTCCTGTTTCGTCATGTATAAAAGGAAAACAAATACTTCAGGAATCACCGAAAAGCGCCAAAAAGCACATTGTCATCTGCTTGCGTGATTATATCACAGAATCTTATCATCCTCTATGCTATATATTAATAGAACAAACTTTTAGGAGGTCCGTCCACAGCTTAAAACAGGCAGTCTCCCTGCTCTGGACATTTTCGCTCCCGTGGGATTGGGCATACCACGGAACACTATTCCATCCGGGCGTCGCACAGTTTACTTTTGGATTTTACAGTGTCATGCTGACATCTACCGTACTTGGGGTTGCAACAATGATCTTGTTCAAACCGAGAAGCTGGTGCGTTTACTGTCCGATGGGAACAATGACTCAGCTCATCTGTAAGGCGAAAAGTCCAAAACTAAACGATTCAAAATGAGCCCACACGAAAAACCGATTCAAAAAACCGATTTAAAAACTTATTAAAAAACAATTTGAATAATTACGAAAAAAGCGGACAGTTCACTGTTCCGCTTTTTCTGTTCAGATGTTCAGACTTTCTGCTCAGATTTTTCCGTTAAACTTATTCTGTTCCATATTGTCCGCCCATATTGTTTTTGTTTTATTTATTTTGATCTTTCACTACTTCCAAAGCTTTCTCTAACTGGGTGTCTGCTTCGGGATTATTCTCATCGTATTCATACTCTACTTCCACGTCAGGCTCTACGCCTTTGCCGTTGATGCTCCGTCCGTTTGGAGTATAGTATTCTGCGATTGTCATTTTTAAGCATGTTCCGTCTCCAAGATCCATTAACTGCTGAACGACCCCTTTTCCATAAGTCGTCATACCGACGATCTCTCCGATGCCGTAATCCTGCACAGCTCCGCTGAAAATCTCCGACGCGCTGGCGCTGTATTGATTTACAAGTACGGCAAGCGGCTTATCAAATTCATTTGCTCCGTCGCAAGTAACTTCTTCTACATTCCCTTCTTTGTCTTTTGTCGACACGATCACTCCTTCCGGAAGAAGCAGCTTCAGCATATCTGTTACTGTATCAAAATTTCCGCCGGGATTATTACGAAGATCAATTACAAGCCCTTTCATTCCCTGCTTTTCAAGATCTTCCAGCGCCGTTTCAAATTGATGATAAGTTACGCTGTCAAACTCGCTTACAGCGATATAGCCAATCTGATCTTCTTTCATTTCATATGCGACTGTCTGTACTTCGATCTTATCCCTGACAGCCGTCACTTCAACTTCTTTTCCGTCTCTTAGCACATGGAGGACAACCGACGTACCTTTTTCGCCTTTGATCCACGAAACGACTGTATCCAGTTCATATCCCGCCGTCTCATGTTCGTCTACCTTATATAAGATATCGCCTGATTTCAAGCCCGCCTTGTCTGCAGGTGAATCTTCATACACATTGACGATCGTAATCTCATCTGTTCCGAGCTGCTTCGACATCGATGCTCCGATTCCGAAAAATTCACCGTTCGTTGTTTCAAAAAGCTCCTTCGCTTCCTGTTCATCGTAGTATTCTGTATACGGATCTCCCAGCGCGCCTGCATACCCTGAATAAATACCTTCTACAAGGGCATCTTTATCAATCTCATCTTCATACAGATAATACTTCTCTATCAACGCGTTAAGCCTGTCAAGTTTATGTTCCATATCTGATCTTGATGTACTTTCCGTTGCAAAATTGCCTTTGAAAAATACGGCAGATACCACCTTTGCAGCTCCCCATACTCCGGTAATTATAACTGCGCCGATCACGATTCCTACAAGAACGCCAATCCCGAATCTGCTTTTTTTCTTCCCGCTGCCTAAAGAACCTTCATTTGCATCCACGCTGCCCCGACTCATCTTGATTTCATCCGACTCATTTTGATTATTACTAGTTTGATCCATGTTTTTCATTCCCCTGTTTTCGTTCATCCGCAAATTTTCTTACATCACATCGCATTACTTTCCAACGCCCCTCTATCTATTATATAACCGTTTTTATTTCCCATTCGACTTTTATGAAATGTCGCCAAACTTTTTGTCTATACAGAAGAAAGACAAAACAGATCATACTCTGCCTTGTCTCCCCTCTTCTTCCATATACGGGAAATCTCCCATATAGTAAATTTCACTGACTGAATCATTACCCCCGGCTATTCCTATGTATAACCACTTTACATATACAAATCAGGATTTACAGGTACATTATTCAGCTCCACCTGAAAATGAAGATGCGGTCCGGTTGACTGCCCTGTGCTTCCCACATATCCGATCTGCTGACCTTTCTCTACATATTGCCCTGCTCTGACGGCAAGTGCGCTGTGATGCATATATTTTGTCACAAGTCCGTTTCCGTGATTAATAACAACCCAGTTTCCGGCGCTGTAGCTGAATCCGGCGATCACAACCGTTCCTGCCGCAGCCGCATATGTAGGTGTTCCTACAGCCGCAGCATAATCATGTCCTTTATGGCCGCCGACCTCATATGGCCTGATCTCGCCAAAATAACTGGATTGGTACGACATACCCGGACACGGGTGCGTAAAATATCCGTTTCCGCTCACGACGTTTCCGCCCGTTGAAGGAATATAATTATTTCCTGCCTGCTCCTGTTGGATTCTTTCAACTTCTTTTGCCTTTTCCAATGCAGCAGCATTCGCATCGATCTCCGACTGGATATTGCTAAGTTTTTCTTTATTCTCATCGATCATTTTCTGAACTTCCGTCTGCTGACCGACAAGCTTTGTCTGAAGCGTATTCAGTTCCTCATATTCTGCCTGAACCTCTTCTTCTTTCACCTCGATTTCTTCAACCGTATCCTGATACCTTATAAGTTCGTCTCTGTCATACTCTGAGATTTGAGAAATATATTCTGCCTTATTCAGAAAATCTCCCATATTCTTACTCTCGGCAAGAACGGCTACAAACTGAGTATTTCCACTCTCATACATATATTTGATACGAACTTTCATTCTCTCATACTGATCATTCGCATCAATCTGAGCCTGAACAAGTTCATTTTCAACCTGTTCGATCTCCTCTTCTTTTTCTGTCAGTTTCTTCTGCGTTTCTTCCATATCGGCAACGATCCCTTTTAATTTTTCCGTGAGATCTTTCGCCTCTGCCTCAGCCTGTTCTTTTTTGCCTTCAAGCTCGTCCGCTTTATTTTCCGCTTCCTGAACGGTAACAGCCCCTACGTTCATCGTCATTCCGGCACACAGCGCCAACGCAAGAAATAAACTCGCCACCCTCTTCATTCTACACTTCATCGAGTATACCTCCTATACTTTCAGATGTTTGCGCACCGTAAAGAAACTTCCGAGGAAACCGATTCCGATTCCCATTACCACACCGATCGGGAGTAAGATCTGATATACAGTCGACACCGGAAGGAATGTAATAATATTCTCAAGAATACTGAATTTCACCATAATGTACTGAACTGCTTTATCATACAGGAAGTACAGCAGTACAAGCGGAATCGCCGCGCCGAAAATACCAATGATAAGACCTTCGATCACGAACGGAGAACGAACGACAAAGTCTTTCGCTCCGATGTACTTCATGATCGCAATCTCTTCTTTTCGCACGGTAATACCCATCGTAACGGTATTACTGATCAGGAAGATCGAAACTCCGAGAAGGATAATGATAATTGCGATCGAAATAACCGCTACAAGTGTATTTACGCTTGAAAGCATCTTCGCTACTACGTCCGACTTGTTTACTTCTCGTACGCCGTCCAGTTTTTGTGCATAAGAAACAAGTTCTTTCTGCGTCTCCGAAAGAGAACGGCTTCTCGCTGTAAGACTCTTACTGTCTTCCGCTGTTTTCATATATACTTCATAGTTGTCCGAAGATGCCAGCGGGTTATCGTTTTTAAATCCTTCTGCCAGCTCCGGATTGTCTGCAAAATACTGCTTCTGGAATTCTTCCCATGCTTCTTCTGCCGATATGTACTTTACTTCTGCCACATCTTTGCGGGCTTCCAGCGCCTTCCCGATCGCTTTCTTCTCTGAATCTGTAGCGTCTTCTTCAAAGAATACTGTGATCGCAACGCCTTCCTCCGCTGTTTTTATAATATGCTGAAAATTTACAATAATCGAAAAGAATACTCCAAACAAGAAGATACAAGCTGACATTGTCGCAATGGACGCGAGCGAAAACATCTTGTTTCTCCAGATATTCTTAACGCCTTGTTTTCCGACGTATCCAAATGTACTAATCCTCATCTATATACCCACCTTTTTGTTCATCACTGACGATCACACCTTGTTTCATAGTGATCACGCGCTCGTTCATCTCGTTTACAATCTCCTGGTTATGCGTAACGACAAGCACTGTCGTTCCTCTTTCATTCGCCTCTTTCAAAAGGCTCATGATCTCCCATGAGTTCGTTGGATCTAAGTTTCCCGTAGGCTCGTCTGCCAACAAAATAGCGGGTTCGTTTACGATTGCCCTTGCGATTGCAACTCGCTGCTGCTCTCCGCCTGATAATTCCTTCGGAAACGATTTATATTTTTGCGCAAGACCGACCAGCGAAAGCGCCGCAGGCACTTTTTTCTTGATCACTTTTGTCGGCGTTTCCGTCACGCGCAGGGCAAACGCAATATTTTCATAAATGTTTCTGTCTCTCAAAAGACGGAAGTCCTGAAACACAACGCCCAATCCTCTTCTGTATTTCGCGATATTGCGGTGTTTCATACGATTCAGGTTCTGCCCGTTTACTATGATCGTTCCCTCAGTCGGATTCAACTCCTTCATGATCAAACGAATCAGGGTAGACTTTCCCGAGCCGCTGTCTCCGACGATGAAAACGAATTCTCCCCGTTCGATTTTCACAGAGACTCCGTTAAGAGCTGAATTGCCCTTAGAGTACTCTTTCGTCACGTTTCTTAATTCAATCATAAGTTCCTCCTAATTATTTATACTCCTGTAAGATCTAATACTCTAATGATTCCATATATTTCATATATTTTACAACCATAAGCGCGATCTTGAACGTGATCGCATCCTCAAACACACGCAGATCAAGCCCCGTGCTCTTCTGAAGTTTATCCAGTCTGTATACAAGAGTATTTCTGTGAATGTACAACTGCCGGGATGTTTCCGATACATTCAGACTGTTCTCAAAAAATTTATTGATCGTTGTCAATGTCTCCTCATCAAAATCATCCGGCGATTTCCCCTCGAAAATCTCTCTGATAAACATCTTGCACAACGGAATCGGGAGCTGATAGATCAGACGGCCGATACCAAGTGTCGTAAATGCAACAATATCCTTTTCCGCAAAGAAAATTTTCCCTACGTCAAGCGCAAGCTTCGCCTCTTTATAGGACTTGGATACTTCCTTGATGTCGCTGATGATCGTACCATATGCAATACGGATCTGCTCGTCCTTTGTATCTTCCTTCAGCATGTCGAGCATTTCCTTCGCCATCTTCTCAAGCTCTTTCGCCCCGTCTTTTTCTGTGAGTTCTTTTACTACAATGATATTCTTCTCATCAACCGCAGTAATAAAATCTTTTGATTTTCCGCCAAGAAGATTTCTCACATTCTCAAGCGCGGCATTATCCTTTTCGTGTGATGTCTCAATAATAAAGATAACACGTTTTACCTCCGTGTCAATATGTAATTTTTTAGCACGGTTATAAATGTCTACCAACAGAAGGTTGTCCAGAAGAAGATTTTTAATAAAATTATCTTTGTCGAACCTTTCTTTATAAGCTACCAGCAGACTGTGGATCTGGAATGCCGCAACTTTGCCGAGCATATACGCCGTCTCGCTGTCACCTTCCGCCAGCAGTACGTACTCAAGCCTCTGCTCGTCAAAAATCTTAAAAAACTGACATCCCTGTATTACCTGACTGTCCGCAGGCGATTCTACAAACGAGATTACCGCGCTGTTTCGTTCCTGCGCATTGTCTAATGTAGATGCCAGTTCCTTTCCCTCTGTATCTAATACTGAGAAGTCAACTTTGGAAATTCCTTTCAATCCGTCGATCGTATTCTGAAGTATCTGATTTGAAATCATGCCTGTTCCTCCACTCCTTGGATTTATATCATGTACATTTTTCACAAACTTTAAAAGCGAAAATATTCCTCTTTCTTAGATTCGTATATTATATTAATGCAAAACAGCAAAAAAAGAAAGAGGAAATACATATTTTTTATGCATTTCCTCAGATATTTTACAAAAAATTCATATTTTAATGTCTATACATTGTTCACAAATTCCATATATGGACATTTTTCCCGCTTTTGTCTAGTCTGATTTTTTCTGTTGTTTCCCTACTAACAGATGAAATCGCTTTTTCAGCAGAAACCGGGAGAGCCTTTTGGAAAGCTTTCTCTCGCCATAACTTTTTTCAAGCAGAGTTCCACATCCGAACCACAGTTTTACATTTAAAAGAGCTTGATTTTCCGCGATAAACTTTTCTTGATAAGGAGAAGTCAGTACGGACAAGATACAGTCCGTCTCTGTTCCGTTGATCTCATTGACTACGTCTTCTTCCCGGTTTTCTCCCTCTTTGATCAGCGCGTGTCCCGTCAGAAAAATTCCTTTGTCATAATACTTCATGGCATTTTCCACAGTATTTAGCTTTTCTTCCGATTCGGCAAGCAAAAAAACTCTTTTTCTGTTCTTCTGAAGGTATTTCATAAACATTTTTATAAATGTCTGATTTTCCGCTTCTCTTAGTTTTATCCTGTCGGTTTCCCCTGCCGCTTCGAGAATTTCTGTCTCTCCGGGCAGAATAAGACCAAATCCGGATGTCGATCTTATCCACTCGTCTTCATCCCGCGCGCGCATCAATGCGCTCATAGATAAAACTTCGATAATATCAACCGACTCTCTTTCCAGAAACGCAATCGCTTTTAACATCGCTTCCTTCGCTGTTATGCAGTCCATTTCCGTACTCAAAACATTTATTCTTTCTTTCATACACATCACCTGTCGTCTCCCTCGGATGTATAATTCTATCAAATTTGTCTATCTTTGTAAAGAAATATTCTGCCCGCCGGATCGCTGCTTCTTCTTTCGTGTCACTAATCCTCCGATCCTGCCTGTCTCCTTTGATGTAAGTGATTTCCAGCCTTCCGTCATCACTTTATCGAGAAGCCCTATTTCCTCAGCCACCTCATATTTCAGCTTTTCATCCGGATCAAGATTTGCCGGATCGATCGTCTTTGATTTTTTCCCTGACATACAACTTCCCCTTTCTTCTTTCAAAGGAGTGTTGCCCGTTTTAGCAAATCGTATTCATCCGATCTGCTCCGTCAAAGATATCGCTGATCTTACATGTATAATTTTTCCACTCTTCCCTATAAAAATCCAACTGCGCGATTCCCTTTTCGGTCACTTTATAATACCGTCTGTTTCTGCCTTCAAACTGTCGATCATATACTTCCAGACACTCATCTTTCTGAAGCCTTCGCAAAACCGGATACAATGTCGATTCCGATACGTCGATCACTTTTCTTACATCCTGCGTGATCCTGTATCCATATGTTCCCGTTTCTTCCATAGATACGACTGCCAGTACGATCGCATCCAACAGGGCAGCTCCTGTATGAAATACCATCTGTTCCTCCTTTTTTGCCAAAGACATTGTATTATATGAGTAATATTATATTTTGTATAATATAGTTTGTCAATACAATATTATCCGGAAAAACCATTGATCGCCGCCCTGTAAATCGTCTGTTCAGCTCCGCTTATACCCGGTCAACCCAATATCGAATTGCAGATTCGAGAAACTTTGCACATCCATTCACTTCTTTATCATAATACATTTTAAACCTCTCGTCGCTGATATAGAGATTGCCGATTGCCGCATGCGCCTCTTTCGTATACTGTTTCCATGTCTTTCCAAGCCATTCTTTATGAAGTGCGACGATCCGCCTGCCGCATTCATCCTCCGGGTTTGCTCCGCCTCTTACCGCATCCTGTAATTGTATGCGGATTTCTTCACCCAGATTTTGAAATCTCTCGTATTCCTCCTCTGTCATATCTAAAACTTTCCTGTTTGCGGCATCCATCTCTTCATCGCCATATTTTTCGCGGATTTCCGCCCCGTGTTTTTCTTCATTTTCCCGAACTACTCTTTCTTTAAACGCCTGAAATTTTTCCTGATCACTCATATCATATTCTCCTTTCATTGAACGTATCGTCTGTTCCACTGTTTGGATCAGAGCTTCCATATGGTTTCTCTTTTCCTCAAGTTCCAAAAGGTGTTCCCGCAAAGCCGCCATAATGTCAAAGTCTTTCTGATAGATGATCTTCTTGATCTGCTTTAGTTCCATTCCCCGTTCCTTGTAAAACAGAATCTGCTGCAGGATCTCCAGTTCCCGCTCTCCATAGTACCGATATCCGGCTTCACTTGTCTTTGATGGTTTCAGCAATCCGATCTGATCATAATAACGAAGTGTGCGCGCACTCACTCCTGTTAGTTCCGATACTTCTTTAATGCCGCACTTCACCGTTTTCACCTCCTGTTAAAATACCCTAAGCCGATATTTTCTTTCTTTTCTATCAGCTTAGGGCAAGTATATTACTTGACGTTACGTCAAAGTCAAGAGCATCTGACATATTTTTTCGTAACAGTTCATCCATACAGATGTACAGGAAGCACAAAACATGCTTGCATATTTTTGCAAGCGGACATCTGTATGTGCTTAGCGCCTTTTTATGAGTAAAACAGTGGCGGCAGCCACAATAAGCACGCAGTGCGGTTTTACGAATGGCGCGGGCTGAACTGTTACATTGTTCTTTAATAATTCAAAAGCACATATCCGGCTATCACACAATGGATCACAAAAAATATCGGTACGCTGATGACAAATTTTGCTTTCTTTGTTTTATGCCTGAACATCATCATTCCTGCTAAAGCTCCAACCGAACCGCCTGCAAACGCCGCAAGCAGAAGAACTTTTTCGGGAATCCGCCATCTTCCCGATTTTGCTTTCCACTTATCTATACCGTACATCAGCCATACCCCAACATTTAATGCGAGCAAACAATACATCAAAATCTTCATACGATGATCTCCTCTTTTAAAGTAAACGAATAAATAATCTTCTCTTTTACAGTTTTTCCCGTAAGCTGAGACAGGGCATGTGCATAATATTCAAGCTGCGCATGATATTTTTCCGCAAGTTCTTTTCTGCTTTTCACCTGATCCGTCTTATAATCAAGCACGACAAGTCCGTCTTCTTCTTCAAAATAAACGTCGATAATCCCCTGCACTAATATCTTTTCCCCGGACAGATCTCCCTGATAGATCTCCGATGCATTCACGCTGATCACAAAAGGCTGCTCTTTATAAAGTTTTCTGTTCCTTGCCGCCTGTAACATCCGCACTCCGCTCTTAGTCCGAAGAAACCGCATCATATCTTCTGTCTCAATACATTCTGCCATTTCCCTCGATAAACGTCCATCTTCCGCAAGCCTTTCCACCTCTGCTTCCAGATCATCTGCTTCGTATTCTTTTGCAAAATCAAGCAGTTCTAAAAACTTGTGATATGCGCTTCCCCGTGAAGCGCCGGAAAGAGTTTCTTCCTCTTTTATAAAACGGGGAAGAAGAGGAACCGTCTGTGGTTCTTTATACATTTCCTCTCCCGCTTCTTCTTGCAGCGCCTTTCTTTTTTTCAGCTCCGATACGGTAAACTTCATTTTCATACCGCCTTCCGAATAATACGGATAAACGTAATCTGCCTGTTCATCCAGACATTTTCGTATTTCCGGATCATACACTTTTGTCACATCCCAGTGTTTCAATACGTCAAGCGCCAACTGTTCTGACTTCACCTGTAAAATATCTGCTCCTATGTCATTTCCTGTATACTGAAAAATGCAGACAGGCGCATCTTCTAACGCCGCCTCCTCCTCTTCAGGCCAAAGAGCCGGTATGATCCAGTCGAAATATGATTTTGCACCTGCCGTGATAACTCCGTCTTTGCCGGAGCGCATAATGAAACGATCCGGCAAAACCCCTGTCATGATCAGTTTTTCCTTTGCTCTTGTCAACGCTACATACAGAATGCGCATCTCCTCTGCCCACATTTCATACATTGCCTCTTCCCGAATCAGCTTTTTCAAAAATGTAGGCGCTTTTGTTCTCCGTTTCAGATCGATCTTATCAATCCCAATGCCCCATTCAGGATGAAGGATCATGCTGCTTTTCGTATCCTGTGTATTAAATTGTTTTCCCATACCTGCCGCAAAAACAACCGGAAATTCCAAACCTTTACTCTTATGAATACTCATGATCCTTACCGTATCCGCCTGTTCATCCATGATCCCGGCTTCTCCGTAATCAACGTCATATTTTTTCAGTTGTTCGATATACCGCACAAAATGAAACAATCCTTTGTAGCTTGTTCCTTCAAACGCCTTTGCTTTTTCCACCAGCATCTCTACGTTTGCGGCTCTTTGCACTCCGCCTTCCATCGCCGAAATGTATATACCGAAACCTGTTTCTTCTATAATCTCCGTCAACAGATCATGAATCGGAGTATACGACACTTTTTTTCTGAAATGATCCACCTGACTGAAAAATCTCATCAGACGATCTTTCAAGACCGGATCCTGTGCTTCTTCCGACGCGTACATCCGCGCGCTTTCATGAAACGGTACGTCGGGATATGCGACTCTGATCTTTGCCATATCTTCTGTCAGAAGATTTCCCAAAGGCGACGCCAGAACCGCCGCAAGCGGGAGATCCTGCCTTCCGTTATCGAGTATTTTAAGATAGTCAAGCAATACGCTCACTTCATAAGTTTCAAAATACCCTTCCCTGCTTACAGAATATGCGGGAATCCCTTCTTCTGCAAGGACTGCCGAAAAATCTTCTGCCCATCCTTTCACACTTCTTGTCAAAATCACAATATCTTTATACTGCACCGGACGATATTCCCCTGTTTTTTTATCCGACACAACCCCGCCGCGCATCAAACTTTTAATTCTGCGCGCGATCATCCTCGCTTCTGACCGACGTACGTTTTCCGCTTCTTTATCGCGGTCTTTTAAGATCAAAAGCTCCGTCTTGAAAAGATCTGTGTTTCTTTCACATTCTGACGATATGTATCGTTTTGCCTCAATTTCTTCTGTTTTCGGAAACTTCGCCCCAAGATAAAGCGCCGCGCTGTCATCATATTCGATTCCGCCCATTTCTTTTTTCATAATACGTCGGAAGATATAATTGACACTGTCCAGAACTTCTCCTCTGCTTCTGAAGTTTTTATGCAGATCGATCCTCTGTCTGTCACTGTCTTCTAAACTGTATGTGTTATATTTTTGCATAAACAGTTCAGGTCTTGAAAGACGGAAGCTGTAAATGCTCTGCTTTACATCGCCTACCATAAAAATATTATTTTTTCCTTCTGCCTGTCCCGATACGCTTGTCAGGATCGTCTCCTGTACAAAATTACTGTCCTGATATTCGTCGATCATAATTTCTTCAAACTGTTTTGCATATTCTCCGGCTACGGCAGACGGAACAAGTTCTCCGTTTTTTTCTTCAGTCAGTATATCAAGCGCAAACCGTTCCATATCGTTAAAATCTATCATATTTCTGCCGCGCTTCTTTTCCGCAAACTTTTCTGCGAACAGCTTTACCAAAGATACGAGCGTTTTCACAGACTCTCCCGCCGAAACCATGTCCTCTTTCCATACGCTTTCCGGCGCGTAAAAATAAGTTTCCTTCACCCCGGCAATCGCCTTTTTTGCCTGTTCTCTCAACGCCTTTACGGACTCTCTTTTTTCAGCCGATACACTGTCATCTTTTTTTCTCGAAAGCGTTTTCCATACAAACCGATCAGCCGCGTCATACATTTCTGCAAAATCACTGCATTTTCTTATCTTCTCTATTCCACGAAGATCCTCTTCCAGCATATCCGCATACATATACGGTCCATCCGGCTCCTCACATATTTTCAATCCTCTGCGGATCAGTTTTTCCGGTTCTTCGATCCGAATAAGAACGTGTTCTTTTGCCCGCCGTATCATCGCTTCCGCCGCCTCTTCTTCTGTATATACCGCAGCACAACGGTCAAGCCACTGTTCCGGTCTTGGATAACTGCCGGAATATTCGTATAATTTTAAAATGATCCCTTCGATCTTCCGGTCATTTTTCCCTGTTCCAAACCGCTCTGTAAAGGAAAGGAACTCTTCCTCTCCTTTGGAATAACACTCTTCAAGCAATTCATCGAGAACGTCTTGTTTTAAAAGTTTTAATTCTCCGTCTTCTCCGATCCGAAATCCCGGATCAAGATCGATCACATGAAAATGTTCCCTTATCACAGACAGACAAAAACTGTGTATCGTCGTGATCGGCGCACTGTGAACTAACGTAGCCTGCCTCTCCAGATGTACGTTTCCCGGATTTTCTTCCAGCTTTTTCTCGATCGCTTCTCTGATCCTGTCCTTCATCTCTGCTGCCGCCGCTTCTGTAAATGTCACAATCAAAAGTCTGTCCACATCGACAGGACTTTGCTCATCTGTGATCTTTTGAATAATACGTTCTACGAGAACGGCTGTCTTTCCCGATCCTGCCGCCGCAGATACAAGAATATTACGATTTCGCAGATCTATGACCTTTTGCTGCTGTTCTGTCCATTTCACGCCCATTCTTATCCTTCCCTGCCTTTCCCGCTTTGCTCGTTTTCCGAAGCGTCCCGGCTGACATTTTCTTCCAAAGCCTCCCGCATCTTTTTCACCGCATCGTCTGAAGAATATCTCTCCAGCCTGCGGTAACTACATCCTTCAAGACGCGGATCGAACCCACATATATCTCTGTACGGACAGTAATCACATCCTGTAGTTTCTCCCATCTCATACGGAGAGGCGGAAACTTCTCCGTCATACATTCGGTCTTTGACCGACTCTTCTTTTCGTTTCGCAAAAGAAAGTACTAGCCGAAACAGTTCTTCCGGAAGCGCGTGAGACGTTTTACTCAATGAACCGTCTTTATTTCTTCCTATTGGAAAAAGGAGCGAATTCCCCGAAAGTTCTTTCTCCAAATGCGAAATCACCATATCATCCCCGTTAACTAGCCCATCCTGCTTTAATTCTTTTAAAATACTTCTCTCCACGGCATCCTGAGTTTTTTCTTCCGAAACGATCGGATCTTGTATCCGATAATAAAATATTCCTGCCGGGACGATCGTTTTATGAGGATGTTTTCTTTGCTCTACATCCAAAGCCGCGTTCAGATATACCGGAAGCTGCATTTGCAGACCATGATACAACGCCGTAATATCAAAACTTTTCATTCCCGTTTTATAATCTGTCACTTTGACATAAACACAGTCATTGTCAAAACATGTATCGATTCGGTCAATCTTCCCGCTTCCGAACTGCATCTCGTACCCGCTTGGAAGAAAGTCTCCTTTTTCTATCTGCTTTGTCAGCGCCCACACAGAAGTTCGGATAAGACGTTTGATCCGAGTGATCATATATTCATTTCGCGCCGAACTGAAAAGAACTGTATTCCCATAATCTATTACGCTTTCTTCCACACTCTCATCGATCATCTCGTCACGAAGAGCTTCCGGTATTTCCTGCCATTTCATTTTCTGCGCATCCGCCTTTTTGGAAAACGTCTCCAAAGACTTGTGCGCGATATTTCCGAGATCAAGCGCCTCAAACCCATATTCTTCCCGGTCTGAAAGCCGCAGTCCGTAACTTAAAAAATGAGCATATGCACAAGACGCAAATTTTTCCAGTCTTGTCACACTGACGCGATTTCGATCACTATAAAGTTCTTTTGTCAGTTCCGGTGCAAGCCTCGTATCTGTTTTATGCAGAAAACCTGCATTCAAAATACTTTCGATCTCTTTTTTATTTCTTCCGTCTTTTTGAAACCATGTATACAACTCTTTCCACTCATTATCCAGCCCGAGACGGCGGCTGCAAATTCCTTTTGCCACTTTCTCGATCCCCCCTCTTCGGGTGATCTCTCTGTCGCTAAGCTTTCTGTTTTCTTCATCGACAACGGACAGATTCGGAAACAGCCTGCGAAGCTCCTGTATCAAATACGCCGGACGCAGAGATTTTCCCTCCCCCGACACCTTTGACCATGACAGGCTTAGAAGTTCCGTCGGTTTTGTCAGCGCCGTATATAAATAAAATTTCTGTATATAGATTTTTTCCTTCGGTCCGGGCGACAACGAGATATCTTTCTCTTTGAATTTTTCTCTGTCCCGCTCAGACAAAATGCCGCCCGTTCCCGCATTGCCCGGCAAAAGCACATCGTTCGCTCCGACAAAAAACAAGGCGCGGATATCTTTCATTCTTGTACGCTCTACGTCTCCGATCACAACCTGGTCAATGCTCGGAGGAATCACTCCCACTTTCGCCTCTTCAAATCCGGCGTCAAGAAGCTCGCAGTATTCTTTCAGCGTAATCGGCTCGTCGCCTAACAGTTCCGAAAACTTGTCAAACAACTCCATGACGATCCGGTAGATCTGCTCATATTCTTTTGCAAGTGTAAGTTCTCCCTGTTCTGCGAAAAATTTCTGCTGTTGTTCCAATTTCTCCTGAAGATGCTCTCCTGCGATAAATTCATATACCGCAAGCGTAATGTCAAGCACCGTCTTTTTTTTCTGTCTTGAAACGAACATAAGCGGATCGATCTTTTCGACAAATTTCACGCGCAGATGATTTAACTTTTCCACTTCTTCCTCATCCGCCTCTTTCGTTTTCCTCGCCCATGCCTGCTGCCATTTTTTATATCCCTTTATCCCCAGCGCAAGACAGTAGTTTTCCAATCGGTCGATCTCATCTTCCGTAAATTCACAATATCCGGATCTTAAATAACGAAATACGCTTTCATAAGTAAAATTTTCCTGTATCATCCCCAGAAGGCTGCGGACATACTCTACAAAAGAATTCAGAAGAATACTTTTCTTATGATCCATAAACACAGGTATGTCAAAAGAAGCACATGCTTTTTCCAACACATCCGCATACACATTCATATCTGACGCGATCACGGCAATGTCTCTGTATCGGTATCCTTTTGTCCTCACTAACCGCCTGATACTTTCTGCTACATACTTTGCCTCTTTTCCCGGAGAGCGCACTTCATGCAGCGATACAGACTCACAGCTTCCGTTATATTTTGCGCCTGAATACCGGAATAGTTCCGTTTCCAAAAACGCCATTTCCGAACAATCCCGAAAACGATACACCGGCCTTTCAAACAAACATATCGGTTCTTCAATCTCTGTTTTTTTCTCACCCGCAATCTTCATAAGAGATGTGACCATCTGTTTGCCGAGCGCAAAAATCTGATACGGATGTTCATATACATACGGATTTTCTCTTCCGTCCATCGTCACTGTGATCATCACTTTTTCGCACACTGAAAAAAGCTCACCGATCAAACGGTTTTGTACAGGCGTAAAACCTGTAAACCCGTCCATCGCCACCACGCTTCCTTTTAAAATATCGGAATACGGAACAGCGTCGCTGAGCACATCGAGCATTTCTTCTTTTGTAATGTATTTTTCACTTAAATACTCTTCAAATTTTTCATATATAGTTCGGATATCATCCAGTTTATAATGCAGATAACTTTCAGGCGGCACTTCTTTCATAAAATCATCCAAACGTTCAAAGTCTACGCCATACTGCGCAAATTCCGAAAGAACAGACTTCACTTCGCTTATATAACCTTGTTTTTTCAGGTTTCCCTTAAAGACCTTCAGATCTTTTTCACACTCGCCCGCAATTTTGCGCAAAACAAGATTTTTTCCTTCATCATCAAGCACAACACGGGCATCCTGACCCACCTCTTCAAAAACGCGGTACGCCAGACGCCCGAAACTTAACACATCAATATTCATGATCCCGCCTTTTGGATGCGCAAGACAGAGATCTTTTTGTGTCTGCATCGTAAACTGCTCGGGAACGATGACAAGATAATTCTTGTCAGGATTTTCAATCGCTTCCCGAACAACCGTATCATATAAACAGTAAGATTTTCCGCTTCCGGAATTTCCCATAATAAATTGTAATGACATAAACCGCCTCCTGCCACAGGTCTTCCAACATATTTTTCTTGATTATACTACCCGTGCACATTCCTGACAAGAAGCCGGTTTATCTGTCCTTTACTATGTTTTGTTATTTTACCAGATCTGCAAGCGCTCCCTTCGGAACAGCGCCGACCTGTTTTCCTGTCATCTCTCCGTTTTTAAACGCGATAAATGTCGGGATGCTCATAACACCGTAGCGCTGCGCTACTTCCATCTCTTCGTCAATATTGATCTTACATACTTTTACATCGTCCAATTCTCCGGAAATCTCTTCTACTACCGGTCCCATCATCTTACACGGTCCGCACCAGTCAGCGTAGAAATCTACCAATACCGGGCGATCTGCCTGAAGAACTTCCTGATCAAAATTTGCCGTTGTTAATTTTACTACTGCCATTTTTCTTTCTCCTTTTCCCGACCTTATTCGGTCTGTTTTTATTGATTCGATTTTTGTTTTCTTTCATTGAGTATGGCTTTATATTATACCGGATGAATTTTCTTTTCAGTGACAAAATCACAATTAACATCTATGTGCCGTTTTGCCGTTTCAAGATTAGATTTTTCTCAGTCCTGCCTCGTTAAGTATTTCCACTTTCCCGCGGGTCAGTTTCACAAGTCCGTCAGCCTGAAACTGCTTCAGTATCCTTGTCACTACTTCCCTCGCTGTCCCCGCATCCCGCGCCAATGCCTCGTGCGTAATCGCCAGACTGTCTGAGCGCTCCATCACTTTATGGTCGAGCAGAGCCGATGCGATACGAGATGCTACATTTGAAAAAACGAACTGATTAAACAGCCACATGATGTCAGAAAACTTTTCCGATATCATCTCCATCGTATAGTCTTTCACAATTCCGCTCTCATCATACAGTTTGCGATACACACACTTTGGAATCGTATAAAGTTCACAGTCTGTTTCCATCTCCATATCAAGCTCCACATCCATACCGTTAAGCATACACGCCGCGCTCAGAATACTGACATCTCCTTCCAGCAAACGGAATAATGTAATATCTCCGCCGCCCGGTGATGTAATAAATACCCGCACTCTTCCTTTTCCGATGATCTGGACTCCGGCGCATTCTCCGCCGCCGAAATGGAGCTGCGTTTTCTTTTGGCATTCTGTTTTTACCATATTGTTCCTGATTTCTTCTTTCTGTTTATCTGTCAGACTTTCCCAAAAAGGAAGCGCCTGTTCTAAAATTTCATTCATTTCCACTTTTCACCTTCCGTCTTGCTGCCTCTTATTATAAAAGAATCTTCCTGAAATATAAAGTGTAAAATCTCTCCGCCCGCTCCGCCTGAATTTCTTCTTCGCCGTTTTCCCCTGCAATTTTATCCAAAACGCAGAATATGTCAAAAAAAACCGTCATAATATTAATAAATATTAATATTACTGTAGAAATATTGACGAATATTGCATAAATACAAATTTTTCTTCTTCCTTTTATCACGCCAAAGTGGTATAATGTTATAGACTTTACTACAAAGTCTTTAATTTTACAGAAAGGAAAAGGAATGAACATCATGGAAAAGAAAAATGAGTTCAAACCGTATATTCCGGCAGATAAAATCGTTCCGGAGTTTACGGTAACTTCAATCGTGATTGGTATTATCCTTGCAGTCGTTTTCGGAGCCGCAAACGCATACCTCGGACTGATCGTCGGTATGACAGTATCAGCTTCCATTCCGGCAGCAGTTATCTCTATGGGTATCATCCGTGTGATTCTTCGTAAGGATTCCATTCTCGAAAACAATCTTGTGCAGACAATCGGTTCCGCCGGAGAGTCTGTAGCGGCAGGTGCTATCTTCACTCTGCCTGCATTATTTATCTGGGCTGAGGAGGGAAAAATCGCTTTCCCAAGTATGATGACGATCTTTCTCGTTGCACTTTTCGGAGGTGTCCTCGGAATTTGCTTCATGGTGCCGCTTCGTCAGGCATTGATCGTTGAAGAACACGGCACACTTCCGTTCCCGGAAGGAACAGCCTGCGCAGAAGTTCTTCTTGCAGGAGAAGAGGGAGGCGCAAAAGCAGGTACTGTATTCGCAGGACTCGGTATCGCAGCAGCTTACAAATTCATCGCAGACGGATTCAAATTATTCCCAAGCGAAATCGGTTATGCTTTCAAAAGCTATGCAGGATCTCAGATCGGTATTCAGGTTCTTCCTGCTCTTGCAGGTGTCGGCTTCATCTGTGGACCGAAGATTTCAAGCTACATGCTTGCAGGAGGTACTCTGAGCTGGTTCGTACTTATGCCGGCAATCGCTTTGTTCGGCGCTGACGCTACGATCTTCCCAGGCACAGCTCCGATCTCTGAATTGCTTGCAGCCAACGAACCGTCTGCTCTTTGGAGCAACTACATCAAATACATCGGAGCCGGAGCTGTTGCTACCGGCGGTATGATCAGCCTGATCAAGAGCTTCCCGCTGATCGTCCGTACATTTAAACAGGCTATGTCCAGTATGTCCAAAAAACGTTCCAACACAACGCTCGTTCGTACACAGCAGGATCTTCCTATGCCGATCCTTCTTGTAGTTCTTCTTGTGATCGTTGTTGCAATCTGGCTCATCCCGGCATTCCCTGTAAGTCCGCTCGGATCACTTATCATCGTAATCTTCGGTTTCTTCTTTGCAACCGTTTCTTCTCGTATGGTAGGTCTGATCGGTTCTTCTAACAACCCTGTTTCCGGTATGGCGATCGCAACATTGATCATCGCTACACTGGCTTTAAAAGCAACAGGTACAACAGGTACAAAAGGTATGGTCGGAGCAATCGCTATCGGCGGTATCATCTGTGTAATCGCAGCAATCGCCGGAGATACGTCTCAGGACCTTAAAACCGGATTTATCGTAGGAGCTACACCGAAGAAACAGCAGATCGGTGAATTGATCGGTGTCATTGTTTCAGCGGCAGCTATCGGCGGAGTTCTCTACCTTCTGAACGAAGCTTGGTCTTACGGTTCAAAAGAACTTCCGGCAGCTCAGGCTACAATGATGAAAATGCTCGTTGAAGGTATCATGAACGCAGAACTTCCGTGGGGACTCATCCTTATCGGTGTGTTTATCGCAATCGTAGTCGAGATCATAAAAGTTCCGGTAATGCCGTTCGCAGTCGGTATGTATCTCCCGTTCAGCTTAAGCGCAGGTATCATGGCCGGTGGAGCTGTTCGTTTCCTTGTTGAAAAGATCAAAGGTACGGACGAAGAAAAGAAAGCCCGCACAGACAAAGGCGTGCTCTTCACATCAGGACTTATCGCAGGAGAAGGTATCACCGGTATCCTGCTTGCAGGATTTGCAGTTGCGAAACTTGACGTAGCTTTAAAATTCTCACTTCCGCAAGTTGGAAGTCTGATTATCTTCATCGCTCTTCTCGGCGGATTGTTCGCACTCTGCATGAAAGCGAAACCTGCTAAAAAATAAAACCGTACATTCAGTTCAACGTATAAACAAAGTACATACATGATCTGATTGTTCACCGGAGGCAGTCTGCTGCTTGCAGGCTGCCTCTTTTTATGATATTATTCTGTAATGATATTGTAGAGAGGATCTTCATTAAGATGAGTAAAAAAAGTAAAAAAAACGAAAAAAACTATCTTGATTTTATTCCTGTAAAAAATCCGGATATAGAATATGAAACAGATGAAAACGGAATCGTCACCGTCTTTATCGAATGGAAAGGCTTCTATCACAGAATTGCCCAGAAAATATTCCGCCGCCCGAGAGTCAGCGATATTAAAATGGATAAGTACGGAAGTTTCGTATGGCATGCGATAGACGATGAAAAAGACGTACATCAGCTTTCCAAAGAAATGGAATCTGAATTTCCGAAAATGGAAAAATCATTATCCCGTTTAATTAAATTTCTTGAGATCATGAAAGACAACAACCTGATCTACTGGAAAGGAGAGGAGAAAAAATAATGTTAAAATACATTCCCTACGTCCTTATGTTTGCCGTTGCCACAATGATCATTTACGGATGGGGTCTTTGGCGCACAATGCACCAGAAACAGGATCTCTCCAACATGCTCTGTTCAAAAGGAATCTCCAAAGTCAAAAAAGCGCTCAAAAAAAATAAGTCGCTGACAAAAAAAGAACTGGAACCCTTTGTAAAAGATCTGACCGCAAAACAGCCGTTCAACAGCGAGCGAATCGGAGTGACCGATCCAAATGCTTTCCTTGATTCGATTCTCCCGTATATGCTGAAACAAAAAATGATAAAAGAAATAAGAGAAGACAAAAAAGTTGTCTATCAGTTAAACAAATAACTGATAGACAACTTTTTCTTATCGCATGCTCCACACAGCGATCATTTTCCATTCATCGGATCAAGAATGATAATACAGTTCGATCGGATCGATCGGATCAAACGGATGCTCTTCTTCCATTTTTTTATTTCTGCCATGTCTTTTCACTAATTCTCCGCTCTTATTATAAACCCAGAAGGAATATACCAAAAGCTTGTTGATCTTTCCGATCTTTTCCTTCGTAGTCTTATTATAAAGCACTCCTCCCGCTTTAAACGGAGTTTTCTTATGGATCAGCGAAATCAGTTCCGTCTCACATGTAACAGGTTCCGGAAGGATCGTATATCCCCGTCCGACACAGTCCGGCTTATGTGAATCACTTCCGCCAGTCATAACTTTTCCATATTTTTTCGCCAGTTTTTCCGCACCTGAATTCGACGAAACGGGCTCACAGCTATTAAATGCCTCTACAAAATCAAAACGCTTTACAATCTCCGGAGATAAGTAATACCGCCGCGCATTCGTAAAACTCATATACTTCTCACCGCATGGATGAGCAGGACCTAGGACTCCGCCGTTTCGATGCACAAGGTCGATTAAAAGCGCCAGCGGCATCCCCCGCATCTCAAGCAGACGCATCTTCACCCCTTCCGGCATAATAACAAGGATATGCCCGGCATCCCTTGTGTCATACTCAATCCCTTTCAATACAACAAAATCCGTATGCTTCTTTCCTTTTATATTTTCTTTCCAATATCGGTATCCGTTGTATGTGTCATGATCGGTAATGACCATCCCTTGAAAACCATGCTTTTTTAAAATCGTAATATACTCTTCCACTCCAACCTTGCTGTCGATCGAGCCTTCTTTCACGTGGCAATGCATATCTATTTTCATACACAAGCCCCCTTTTCCGGTGTAATCACCTGATATTTTTTATCCCTATCATTCATGAAATTATTATACATCATCCGAACAGTTGATTACAACTGTTATACACCGACATTTCACATTTCAGAAGACAACGGTAGTTGATAAAATCCAAAACACCCGGTCACTCACTCCTGTATCGCTGCAACCCCTCCGAAAAGACATGCCGTACATACAGACATATAAACGACTGCCGGAATCTCTGTTCTCCCAAATGCAAACAACACCGCCAGAAATATTGTCAAAAATAAACAGATCACTATAAAAATTTCTCTTGCTGTCTTTCTTTTTCTCTTCATAATAAAAACACACCTTTCCAAAATATCATCTTTTCCAAAAAGTTTTCCAAAAAGTTTTCTAAAAAAATCTTATCAGAAAAGGTGTGCCATAAACCCGACTCATTACGCAATATACAGCAATACATAGCAATATACATACCTCTGCCAAGTTTTATGCTTTCGCTATTTTACCGAATATATTTCCGCACAACTGAAAGTGGATGCCAATCAACTCATCTTGATCAACATCCACTTTCAATGTGATATTACTATCATTCTTTTTTTACCTCTCTTTTCTATCTTCTTTTTGATAGATCAACTTACGTTCCCGGTGGTCCGTACCTCCTATTCTTAGATTTCCATCGAACTTCAGTTTCCGATGGATTTTTCAAATACAGATTTTACTTCTCTCATAACTTTCTCGTCATTATGATCTTTCTCTGTATCTTTCCATCCGATCCCTGATCACGATATCCGATGGATGAATAAAACATTTACTAAAATTCTTTCAAAACAAAATATTTTTTATTTAGTTTTGATTGATTATTTAGTTTGTTTTATTTGTTGATTTAATAATATCACTCTATTATGTGTTTGTCAATATTATTTCTAATATTTTTTCATTTTATTTTAAATTATCTGTTATTTTATATCCTCATTGTGAATAATCTGAAATACAGACAGCAAACGAGCAGCAAAAAGAAAAGCTCAATGAATTTTCTCCATGAAAAAATCTGTCAGTAACATAATCAAAAAAGTCACAGTTGACTTCTCCCCTTCTCCCCATTAAAATAAAACATAAATGTCAATACATCAAAAGAGGAGTGGTTATATATGGAACATTTAAAAATACCGGAGGGATATTCTTCTCCGCTTACAATCCGTGAAACAGAAGTCGCTATCAAAGAAGTTAAGGATCATTTCGAGCGCGCGCTTGCAAAATCTCTTCATTTGACGCGTGTATCTGCCCCGTTGTTTGTTCTTCCGCAGTCCGGTATGAACGACAATCTAAACGGAATTGAACGTCCGGTATCATTCGGAATCAAAGAGCAGGACGATGCCTGCGCGGAAATCGTTCATTCCCTCGCAAAATGGAAGCGATATGCCTTAAAAAAATACGGTTTTCATTCCGGCGAAGGTCTTTACACTGACATGACTGCAATCCGTCGTGACGAAGATACCGATAACATCCACTCCCTTTATGTCGATCAGTGGGATTGGGAAAAGATTATTTCCAAAGAAGAACGGAATATGGAAACACTGGAATACACAGTCAGAAAGGTATACAGTGCATTAAAAGATACCGAGGACTACATATCAAGAAGGTACAACTATATCGAACCTCTTCTTCCTGATGATATTTTCTTCATCACTTCACAGGAACTGGAAGACATGTTCCCTGACTGCACTCCAAAAGAACGAGAACTGCGTATTGCAAAAGCAAAAGGCGCCGTATTCATCTCACAGATCGGAAAAGTGCTCGCTTCAGGCGAAAAGCACGACGGACGTGCGCCGGACTATGACGACTGGGAGTTAAACGGCGATATCATCGTTTATTATCCGGTTCTTGACATCGCTCTCGAGCTTTCTTCTATGGGCATCCGTGTCGATGAAGAATCATTAAAATCTCAATTAAAAACCGCAGGATGCGAAGACCGCGCTAAACTGCCTTTCCAGAAATCTCTTCTTGACGGAGAACTCCCTTATACTGTAGGCGGCGGGATCGGCCAGTCACGTATCTGTATGTATTATTTAAGAAAAGCTCACATCGGAGAAGTCCATTCTTCTATGTGGCCGGAATCAATCGTCGAAACCGCTTCCGAAAACGGAATCCATTTATTATAAAATGCACAAAACTGCCGCACTGAACTTAACTAAAAATCAGTTCAATGCGGCAGTTCTCTTTTATTCAGACATCATGGTTTCTTCATAGAAGAAATCCGTTTTCTTCTAAAGTCCATGTGTCGTCTTTACTTTCACGTGTAAACATCCAACTATAACCTTCATATGAAGTTCCCGGAGTGAACACGCCCGGTTCGGCATCCTCCTCAACATAAAAATCCATATCTATGATCAGTGTCTCTAATCCCTTGTCTTCATATTTTTGAAGGAGCGGAGCATATCCCGCATCATTTTCATGAAGAGAAGTTACATGGCAGTCCGGCATTTCCTTTATGAGGTTTTCTTCGATTATTTTAACTGCGCGGTCGATAGCCGGATCATTTTCAGGCAGATCTATAACAGCATCCGCCAATATTTTTTCCGAAGCCTTTTCTTCTTTTATAAAAGAAAAATAAGCCGATAAAACTAAATACGAGCAATATAGAAATCAAAGGAATCAATCGTTTTTTATTCATATCTCAAAATCTCCTTAGACAAAATCTTTTCAGACTCTTTTATCTGTTGCCGTCACCATATTCCCAAACCATACCGAGCTCATCCATATACCGGTTACTGAATGACCGTTTTTCTTACTACGCCGACTGCCTGCATGTGCTGTGCTTTATGGCGATCTTCCACAACTGTTTTCGGATATCGGATGCAGCCGTTATTTTCATATGGATCATTAAAATAATAACTATCTTCGTCATAACCGACAAGCAACATACAATGTTCGTTGGAGATCCACGTAAACGTCTCTCCTGTATCTAAGAGTTTCCACTGCGGACCTACGATCGGATCACGCATATTGATACACGCCCAATAAATAACCGGCATCCCCTGATCGATATATTTTTCAACCAGTTCATCAGTTGTCATCCCGGTCTCGTCCGTCACGGTATATTCAGCGCCTATTATTTTCTCAAGGGCTTCCCGGATCACCGGAGCATAGCATCCAAACGACTCGTCATCGTACGGACTTCCACAAAAATACCGATGCGGATCAGGACCGTAAACCTGCCCGTCTCTTTCTTCAAAAGACTTCTTTTCCAAATATTTTTCTATGAATTCGTCAACCGTTATATCAATGCCCAGAAACCGAAGAAGCATTACCGTCGATACACTTTCGCATCCCGTCGGGTACAGCTTGCTCTGATCGATATACGGAACATCAATACATACTTTTTTCTGCTCACCCGGCATGTTTCTTTACCTGCTTTCTCTCCAAGAACATCCGCATTCCCATAAGAACACCGATCAGAAGGATCAGACTGATTCCAAGTACGATCCACCACACCCGTATGATTCCCGCAAGAATATAGCCGACAAAACTTACCGTGGCGACAACTGCCGCATACTGCATCTGAGTAGACACATGGTTGATATGATTGCTCTGCGCTCCGGCAGACGACATAACAGTTGTGTCGGAAATCGGCGAAATGTGATCTCCGCAAACCGCTCCGGCAAGAACAGCCGATACAGAAATCGTCATCATCGTCAGGTTATCCGCTCCTGCAAAAAGAGCTGTCGCTATCGGAACGAGAATTGCAAATGTTCCCCACGACGTTCCTGTAGAAAATGACAGAAAGATCGCTACTACAAACAAAATCGCCGGAATGAAGATACTTGCCGAAGCGTTATCTCCTACAATTCCCCCGACAAATTCAGCCAGTCCGAGAGCATCTCCCATCCCTTTCAAAGACCATGCAAAAATAAGGATCGTAACAGCCGGAACCATTAATTTAAAGCCTTCTGCGAGACTGTCCATAAATCCTTTAAACGTTACGACTTTTCTCGGAAGATACAAAATCAACATAAAAAATACTGTAACGAGTGTCGCAAAGATCAAGCTTGTCTCTGCATCGCATCCCGAAAAAGCTGTAATAAGATTTGTCGCTCCGCCCTGGAATCCTGTATAGATCATTGCTCCAACCGCAGATACGATCAAAACCGCTACCGGAAGTACAAGGTCGATCACCTTACCGTTCGGATTGATCTCATCTTCCGCAACCTGATCGAATTCTTCTCCTCCTGTCGTAAACAGATCTCCTTTCGCCGCGTTTCTCTCATGCTTTTTCATCAGTCCGAAGTCAAACGCCGTCACCGTAATGAAAATAACCATCGTCAGTGTTAAAAGCGCATACAAGTTATACGGGATCGTATTCATAAAAAGCTGAAATCCGCTGATCCCCGCATCTTCCGGCACGTAAGAATTTACCGCAGCCGCCCAACTGGAGATCGGCGCGATAATACAGACAGGAGCCGCTGTCGAATCGATGATATACGCAAGTTTCGCTCTTGACACTTTATACCTGTCTGTTACCGGTCTCATTACCGATCCGACAGTCAGACAGTTAAAATAATCGTCTACAAAAATAAGCATACCAAGACCTGTCGTCGCCAAAAGGGCGCTCTTTTTCGACTTGATCTTCGTTCCCGCCCATCTTCCATAGGCTGCGGAACCTCCTGACTTTGCCATAAGAACAATGATCATTCCAAGCAAAACGTCAAAAATCAAAATATTCAGATTCATACTGTTTTTCATAATGTCAAAAAAATTGACAAATGACTCCCACGGATTAAATCCGCTGTAAAGCATTGCACCTACCGCCACGCCGATAAAAAGAGAACTGTACACCTCTTTTGTTATAAATGCGAGCACGATTGCAAGCAGCGGCGGGACAAGCGCCCACCATGTTCCGATAAACATTGATCCGTCCATACTTCACTCTCCATCTCTCTTAATCCTTTTTCTTTTCGTATCCCCGTCCTTTTCATGACGGTTTCTCTACGATTATACCATACTTTCTTTTATATCAAAAGCATTTATCGAAGAGAATAATGCTGATATAATAGCTAATAACATCACCATTATCAAAACTCGTCTCACATATACAAAAACTTCTATCAAAATGTGATGACAAAGGAGGTACTATCATGTCAAAATATATCATGGCTATGGATGCCGGAACGACAAGCAACCGATGCATCCTTTTCAATAAAAAGGGGCAAGTGTGCAGCGTCGCCCAAAGAGAATTCACCCAATATTTTCCTCATCCCGGATGGGTAGAGCACGATGCCGACGAAATATGGGCCTGTCAGCTCGGAGTTGCCGTAGAAGCAATGAACAAGATCGGTGCATCGGCAGAAGATATCGCGGCGATCGGTATTACAAACCAAAGAGAAACCGCTATCGTATGGGACCGAAAAACAGGAGAACCGGTCTATAACGCCATCGTCTGGCAATGCCGCCGCACTTCCGAATACTGCGATTCTTTGAAAGAAAAAGGTCTTACGGAAAAATTTCGTCAAAAAACGGGTCTTGTAATCGACGCTTATTTTTCCGCCACAAAGATCAAATGGATACTGGACAATGTCCCCGGAGCCAGAGAACGTGCAGAACGTCAGGAACTTCTTTTCGGCACAGTGGAGACATGGCTCATCTGGAAAATGACAAAAGGACGGGCACATGTAACGGATTACTCCAATGCTTCCCGTACGATGCTGTTTAACATCAACACCCTTTCCTGGGACGACGAGATCCTGTCCGAACTTGACATTCCGAAAAGTATGCTTCCTCAGCCAAAACCGTCAAGCTGTATCTACGGAAAGACCGATCCCGCATTTTTCGGCGGAGAGATTCCTATCGCGGGAGCTGCCGGCGATCAGCAGGCCGCCCTTTTCGGTCAGACTTGTTTTCAGGCCGGAGAAGCCAAAAACACTTACGGAACGGGCTGCTTTTTATTAATGAATACAGGCGAAAAACCTGTATTTTCCGAAAACGGACTTGTGACAACGATTGCCTGGGGATTGGACGGAAAGGTGACTTATGCGCTTGAAGGCTCTATTTTCGTAGCAGGAGCCGCCATACAATGGCTCAGAGATGAAATGCGCCTTATAGATTCAGCCGAAGATTCGGAATATATGGCGTCAAAAGTAGAAGATACGAACGGATGTTACGTCGTTCCTGCTTTCACAGGTCTTGGCGCTCCTCACTGGGATCAGTATGCACGGGGAACGATCGTAGGTATCACCCGCGGAGTAAACAAATATCACATCATCCGCGCCACTCTTGAATCGATCGCTTATCAGGTAAACGACGTGCTGGAGGCGATGAAAGCCGATTCCGGCATTGCGCTTTCTTCACTCAATGTAGACGGAGGTGCAAGCGCGAATAATTTTCTCATGCAGGTACAGGCAGATATTATAAACGCCCCTGTCAATCGTCCTTCTTTTGTAGAGACGACCGCCATGGGCGCTGCTTATCTTGCCGGACTTGCTTCCGGTTATTGGAAAAGCAAAGAAGAAATCGCAAATAACCGCTCAACCGATAAAATCTTCCTTCCTTCTGTCTGTGAAGAACTTCGGCTTAGCCGCATCAAAGGATGGAATAAAGCTGTAAAATATTCCTACGGATGGGCGAAAAACAACGATTCCGAAAAATCATTTTAAAAAACCGATGCCGAAAATCAATTCAGGAAATTTTCAATGATGACAGCTTCCGCTTCTTCCTCGCTCATACCGAACGTGCGAAGCTTCACAAGCTGTTCATCATTGATTCTGCCGATTGCCGCTTCATGAACGATCTGCGCATCTACATGTTTTGCATTGATCTCCGGAATAGAGCTTATCTCTGCCTGATCCATAATAATCGAATCACACTGCACATGTGCATGACACCGGTTATTGCCGATCGCTCTCGGATGAAAGACTTGTTTTGAATTTCCTTTCCCGACCGATCTGGAAACAATTCTTGCCGAGCTGTTTGTTCCGTTTAACTCAATGTCCATATTGGAAACTGCCGACTGTTCTTCATCTGTCATCAGCTTTTCTGTCACAAACAGTTTCGCGTTGTCCGCCAGCTCAATATAATTTTCTCTCTCCGTACAGTCTACGCCGCTGATCTGCGTTGTCTCAAGCGTAAATACTGAATTCTCTCCGACATAGATCTTTGTCACCGGATTGAGCGTTTTCTTACCCGAGCCGTTTCCCTGAGCATAATGATTTTCTATATATTTCACATTCGCATTTTTACCTACATGAAATGCATGGATTCCGTCATGACGGGTTTCCGAACACCCTTCCCCGTGGATTCCGCATCCTGCGATAATCGTTACATCTGCTCCGTCTTCTATATAGAAATCATTGTATACAATATCCACACCTTCTTCAGTCATTACTACAGGAATGTGAACCTGCTCTTCTTTTGCTTCACCGCTTATATAAATATCGATTCCCTGTCTGTCCTCTTTCGGAACAATCTTAATATGACGGCTGTCCCCATGACAAACCGCCAAACCGTTCAGTCTGAGGTTATATGCCCCTTCCTTTTTAAATCCATAAGAATCGATCACATCAAGCACTTGCTGTGTCACAACAGCGTCTTTGTCATTTCCTTCAAAATCAGCGCTCATAAAGTTCGCCTCCTTTTTGTATTCTGCATCCGCATGATTCCGGTTTCTTCCCGAACAAGATCGGAACGATCTCATCCGCCGTGCCGACCGCTTCTACTTTTCCGTCTCCGATAACCATGATCCTGTCCGCCATGCGTATAATACGCTCTTGATGTGAGATCAAGATCAGACTCTGCTTCTTTTCTTTGTGAATCTGTTCAAACCGCTTGATCAACATCGAAAAACTCCACAGGTCAATCCCTGCTTCCGGTTCATCAAATACACATATCTTATGATCTTTTGCCAGAACTGTCGCAATTTCAATCCTCTTCATCTCTCCGCCCGAAAGCGTCGCGTCAGCTTCTCTGTTAATATATTCTTTCGCGCAAAGACCGACACTGCTTAACAACTCACAGCATGTCGTATCATCTAATTCTCTGCCTGCCGCAAGAGAAAGCAGCCTTTTTACTGTCATCCCCTTAAAGCGCGGCGGCTGCTGAAATGCAAACCCCATTCCTGCCTGCGCTCTCTTATCGATCGTATACGATGTAATATCCTGCCCGTCCAGTATGATCTTACCGCCTGTCGCCTCATTGATCCCCATAAGAAGTTTCGCAAGCGTCGATTTACCTCCCCCGTTAGGACCTGTAATGACAAGCATCTCCCCGTCTTCCACCGTAAAACTTACATCTGTTAATATCTCTGATTGTCTTCCTTCTTCTGTTATATTGTACGATAAATGTTCTGCCTGTAACATTCCGGAAATTCACTTCCTTTTTCTTTTTTATTTCTCTTTTTATTTTTCTTCTTTATTTCTCTTTTTATTTTTTCTTCTGCTCTGCGCAGAAAAAATTATATTTTACGCAGAAAATTGATGAATAGATAAAAGTTTCTCCCTTTTTCGTCATTTTGAAAAATATCCGAACTTTTCTCTATACTTGTCTGCATAAAAACTGCCCCGCCTCCAGATAAAAGTAAATTCTCGCACTATATGAAAATCTTCCAATGGAATTTTGACCAATGCTTCGCTTTCCAACTCTTCCCATATGGCAGTTTCATATAAAAATGTAATACCGCATTTTAATTTTGTCAACTCTTTGATCGTATGCATACTTCCAATCTCTACCGTCTGCCGAAAATTACCGATGCTCAGATTACAGGACTCCAAATACCTCTCCAGCACTTCGCGCGTACCCGATCCGTCCTCTCTGATCAAAATACGTTCTCCGAAAAGATCTTCTATCCGTTTTGGTTTCTTTTTAAACGGATAATCAGGGCTGCACACCGCTATATACGGCTCTTCTGAATATTTCTGAAAATCATATTCATTCTTCTTGAAAAAACCTTCTACCAAAGCAAAGTCGATCTCGCCTTCATCCAGTTTCTTCAAAAGTTCCCGTGTATTTTCTACGATCATATGTATGTGCGCGTTCGGATACATTTCAAGATAATTAAAAATCATTTTCCCGCCCAGCACATCTCCCACTGTCCTCGTTGCTCCGAAACGAAGTTCTTCTGATTCGCCCGCTCTTTTCATCTCATCTTGCATTGCAGTTTCATCATGCATCATCGTCAATGACGCGTTTTTCAAAATCTCTCCCGCTTCGGTCAGCTCCAGCTTTTTCCCCTCATAGCGGAACAGCTTCGTATTATAATGCTTTTCCAGAAAACGGATATGCTGTGATACCGCAGGCTGAGTGATATTCAGTTTTTCCGCTGCCCGTGTGAAATTCATATACCGGCATACCGCCAGAAACGTTTCCATTCTAAAATCAAGCATACTCTTTCCCCGTTATATTTCTCAACAGTTCAGCCATACAGTGTACGTGAAGCAGAAAACATGCCTGCATGTTTTTGCGAGCGGACATCTGTATGCGGTGAGCGCCCGTTTATGAGTAAAACAGTGGCAGCAGCCACGATAAGCACGCAGTGTGGTTTTACGAATGGCGCAGACTGAACTGTTACTTTCTCTTTCCTCATTATATCATTTTTATATTTTATAAGCAGCGGGCGGTGTTTTCACCGAACACCCGCCCGAGCTCTATAAGAATTACTCCCTGCGTTTAATTATAACATAAATTTATTATTATATAAATATTAATAATTTTATTTTATATATTTTTTATGATATTGTATTTCCGGAAACAGGAATAACAACACATCATTTTGCAAAGGAGATTTTATTATGAACTTTTTAAAAAAGAACGGCGCCGGTCTTCTGCTATGTCTCGCCATCTCCATTCCGGCATGGTTTCTCGGAAAATCATTTCCCGTCATAGGAGGACCTGTCTTTGCCATTCTAATCGGCATGGTTTTGACACTGATATTAAAAGAAAAAGAACCGTTTACCGCAGGAATTAACTATACCTCCAAAAAAATACTGCAGGCCGCTGTTATTTTTCTTGGATTCGGAATGAATTTATCTCAAATACTTGCAGGCGGAAAGCAGTCTTTGCCGATCATAATTTCCACGATCACAACATCGCTTATCATTGCATTTATTTTATATAAAGCTCTGAAACTAAAGACAAACAATGCAATTTTAGTCGGCGTGGGATCGTCCATATGCGGAGGAAGCGCGATCGCCGCAACCGCGCCTGTCATCGACGCGACGGACGAAGAGGTTGCTCAGTCGATCTCTGTTATCTTTTTATTCAACGTGCTGGCCGCACTGATCTTTCCTACGTTGGGCGCTGTCCTCGGACTAAGCAATGAAGGTTTCGGATTATTTGCCGGAACTGCCATTAACGACACATCATCCGTAACCGCGGCTGCCGCCGCCTGGGACGGAATCCACGCAAGTCATACTCTGGAAACTGCAACGATCGTAAAAATGACCCGTACGCTTGCTATTATCCCGATCACATTAGCCCTAGCTTTTTATCGGGAAAAAAAGGAGAAAAAAGAAGAAGGCTCTTCTTTTAGCTTCAAGAAGTCCTTCCCGTTCTTTGTGCTTTTTTTCATCCTTGCATCTGTCGTAACAACAATATTCCACCTTCCTGCCGCAGTCACAGGTCCTCTTAAGGAACTGAGCAAATTTTTGATCGTCATGGCTATGGCGGCGATCGGGCTGAATACAAATATCGTTCACCTTGTAAAAACAGGCGCGAAACCAATCTTCACAGGTTTTTGCTGCTGGGTCGGCATATCGCTTGTAAGTCTTGGAATGCAGCATATGATGGGACTTTGGTAAAGAATTTAATTGTCCGTTTTCCCCAAAAATGGTATACTGTCTATAAATATCTGAGAACCGAAACCACATCGTTTTTAACAGGAAAACTGCCGGAGATGATCAGGCAAAATATAATGAGGCAGAAACATGAAATTAAAAAACATTTTACTTGTTGTAAAAGATATCGAAAAATCAAAACAATTTTATCATGATTTATTTGGTTTAGACATGATACTTGACAATGACGGAAATATCATTTTAACGGAAGGTCTTGTCCTTCAAGATGAAAAGATATGGAGAGACTTTTTGAAAAAAGAGATCTTTCCGAAAAGCAATTCTTGCGAACTGTATTTTGAAGAGAAAAATATAGAAAAATTTATCGAAAAGCTGGAAAAATTATACCCGTCAATCCAATATGTCAATCGGCTCATGACACATAGCTGGGGACAAAAGGTAATCCGTTTTTATGATTTGGACGGTAATTTGATCGAAGTAGGAACTCCTGTCTAACAGCACAGAGTCTTTTTTCAGAAAAGATGATATACCGTTTTCAAAAAACAGTCTGTAACGCATGAAAAAATCCTACTCTCAAATTTTGTCGTAGTAGAAAGGAGCTGTCATATGAAAAAATTTATGAAAGAAATAACATTATTTATAATTCAATTATTGATTTTTTATCTGTTTCCTTTATTTGCAAAACAGATTGACGCAATAGGCATGGTTCTCTTCCTTATCACTGCGACATTTGTATTATCTGCTCTAATGGGAATCATCTCAACTAACAAGATCAAATATTTCTATCCGCTTATAACAGCAATACTTTTTATTCCTTCCGTGTTCATTTATTATAACGAAAGCGCTCTTATTCATTCTGTCTGGTATTTTGTCGTTTCCGTTGTCGGAACAGCGATCGGAACGGTCATAACCAAATTATTTGCAAAATAATCATGAAACCACAGCATGATAGATGCAAATAGGGAGACACATTAATAAAAAATATCTGCTTCTATTCACCTGAATAAGCTATGAAAAAAGGATATATTCTTTTTCCATAGCTTATTCTTTTCGTTTAACGGACTTTGCATCTATCACTGCCGGATTTGACTCATATATTATACCGTCATATTTAACAATAACTTGATCCCCCACAAGAAAGTCATCGTTTCTGTTTTCCTTGCCTTTTTCAAACCTTATCACAAAATATTTCCCGTGAGAATCCACAAAATCTTTTTCTGTAGCTTCTATTTTAATCTGATTCTTATTTTCGATTACTACACCTGTCATCGAATGCCTGTTAAAACATACATTCCACAATAAAATACTCAAAAAAGCAAAAATCACAACTGCCAAAAATATTTTTATTCTTTTAAAAGAATGACTGCCTGTCATGCGATACACCTTCCTCTCTTTTCGCAAATAACAAAAATGGGAGACGCACTTTTTTCATATTCAACTGTCTGCTCAACAGAAAAATATCTTTTTTGTGCAATCTCCCATTTTATTTACTGTATTTAAAATCGTCTGTTTTATAAATTTCCGAGCAATTTATCTATACTTACAAGTTTCACACTCAGTACAAAAATTTCCGCCGCAACGGACAATTCTTCCGGAGTCGGATAAGACGGCGCAATACGGATATTACTGTCATGAGGATCTTTTCCATACGGGAATGTCGCCCCTGCTCCGGTCATTACAAGACCTGCCTCTTTCGCCTTTGCAACGATCGCCTTTGCGCAGCCTTCCATTGCATCAAAAGAGATAAAGTATCCGCCGTGAGGCGCGATCCATGATCCGATTTCCAGTCCTCCCAATTCTCTTTCCAGAACATCCAGAACCGCCTCAAACTTCGGCCGGAGAATATCGGCATGTTTCTTCATATGCTCTACGATTCCGTGAATATTTTTGAAAAATCTCACATGACGCAACTGATTTACTTTATCATGTCCGATCGTCTGAACTTTCATCATATTACGAACGTCTTTTAAGTTTGCTTCCGACGCCGCCAAAGCCGCGATGCCTGATCCCGGGAAGCTGATCTTGGAAGTTGAAGAGAACTTATAAACCATATCAGGATTTCCCGCTTTTTTACATTCCATCAAAATCTCAAGAAGATAGTCCTGCTTATCTTCATACAGATGATGTACGCAATATGCATTATCCCAAAAAATACGGAAATCTTTTGCAGCCGGTTTCAGATTAGCAAAACGATATACTGTATCATCAGAATATGTGATTCCCTGCGGATTAGAATACTTCGGCACACACCAGATTCCTTTGACCGACTCATCTTCACTGACAAGTTTTTCCACAAGATCCATATCCGGACCTGTAGGAGTCATCGGTATATTGACCATCTCAATTCCGAAAAATTCCGTAATCGCAAAATGTCTGTCATACCCCGGAACCGGACATAAAAATTTCACTTTATCTAATTTACACCACGGTGTATTGCCCATAATTCCATGAGTCATGGCACGGGAAACCGTATCATACATTACATTCAGACTTGAGTTTCCGAAGATGATCACATTATCTTTCGGCACTTCCATCATATCTGCGAGAAGCTGTTTTGCCTCATCAATACCGTCAAGGTTTCCGTAATTTCGGCAGTCTACTCCGTCTTCGCAAATGAGATTCGCATCCCCTGCAAGCACTTTCATCATATCCATTGATAAGTTCAACTGATCTGCAGCCGGCTTTCCTCTGGACATATCCAGCTTTAATCCCTTTTCTTTTACTTCTTCAAAGCGCGCTTCTAATTCGCTTTTTAATTCCAACAGCTCTTCTTTACTTAAATCTTTATACGCAGTCATTACAGGACTCCTCCGTTTTATTTTTTCATCACTGTATCGTATTGTATACATTTTTTGATATTTCGTCAATGCTTTCCGTCATTTTTTTAATTACGAAAACACTTTTTGGAGGAATTTTATAATAATTTTGAAATTTTGAAAGGCTTTTCATTCATGGTTTGATCTTTTCATATCATTTTTCTTTCTACAAACATCAGAAAGCGGCTATGGGATTTCACAGAAAACATTTTGAGAATTTAGATTTTTTTCTAAATAGATATTGACTTTTTATTTCCGCAGTGCTCTAATATATTTAGAAATATTTCTAAATACTATTTAAAGTAAGGGGGAATGTTTTTGAGCTTTGCCGAAACGTTTAAAGCATTATCCGATCCGGTAAGACGGGAAATTCTGGAACTTCTGAAAAAGGGCAGAATGTCTGCCGGAGAGATCGCAAGTCATTTTGATATGACGCAGGCGACTGTCTCCTATCATCTGAAGATTTTGAAAAAAGCAGATCTTATCAGGGAAACACGGGAGAAAAATTTTATTTTCTATGAGCTGAGCCTTACCGTATTAGAGGAGATTATGGTATGGATCTCAGACTTGAAAGGAGAAAAAGAGACATGAAAAAATATAAAACCACAATCATTATTACAACTTTGATCACATTACTTCCTATTGTGATCGGACTATTTCTTTGGAACAAACTTCCCGATACACTGGCAACACATTGGGGAAGCGACGGAACCGCAAACGGATGGTCCAGCAAAACATTTTCTGTCTTCGGAATGCCGCTCATCCTGACTGCGATCCACGTTTTGTGCCTTTTTGTCACTTTGAATGACCCGAAGAAAAAGAATATCCACAAGAAGCCTATGGCGCTTATTTTCTGGCTCGTTCCTGTGATTTCTCTTTTGGCTAACTGTTCGACTTATCTGATCGCTTTAGGAGTAGATTTCAGCATTGAAATCTTCATATCCGCTCTGATCGGTGTCTTTTTCATCGTTCTCGGAAACTATATGCCGAAACTTCAACAAAACTATACGATAGGCATCAAACTTCCGTGGACATTAAACAGCGAGGAAAACTGGAATCGAACCCATCGGCTCGGAGGCAAACTTTATATTGTTATGGGAATTGCCATGATTTTAATGTCGTTTATAGACAGCTTACTCGGAAGCGAAGCCGCCGCATGGATCATCCTGTCCGTGATCACTATAGGCGCTATAATTCCTGCCGCTTATTCTTTCTATTTGTATAAAAAAGGCATTTAAATGAATCTTCTATTATAAAAATAACGTCTGTCAGAATTTTTGATCCTGACGGACGTTATTTTTGTCCTCTTATACTCGTTTTCTTATGCTCGTTTTCTTATATTCGTTTTCTTATATTCGTTTTCTTATATTCGTTTTCTTATTCTCTTTTCTTATGTTTGCTTTTCATCTACTTTACAATTCCGACCATATCCGCAACACTTTCAAATCCATGTTGTTTCATATATGATTCAATCCCGTCTACGATCTTCATTGTCACTGCAGGATCAAAAAAGTTTGCTGTTCCTACCGATACGGCGCTTGCCCCCGCAAGAATCATTTCGATCGCATCTTCCGCAGATGCAATTCCGCCCATTCCGATTACGGGAACACTGACGACATTTGCCGCCTCATATACCATGCGCACAGCAATCGGATGAATCGCCGGTCCTGACACTCCGCCTGTTTTGTTTGCCAAAACAAACGCTTTTTTATTCACATCAATCTTCATCCCCGTTAAAGTATTGATCAAAGATACGGCGTCTGCGCCGCCTGCTTCCACCGCTTTCGCCATCTCGGAAATACTTGTAACATTCGGACTTAATTTCATGATGATCGGCTGTTTTGCATATTTTTTTACTGCCTTTGTAATCTCTTCCGCAGCGTTCGGATTCTGACCGAAGGCAATCCCGCCTTCTTTCACATTCGGACAGGAAATATTAATCTCCAGCATATCGACGTCTTCATTCGCCAGACGTTCTACGACTTCACAATAATCTTCTGTGGATCTTCCACATACATTTACAATGATCTTCGTGTCGTATTTTCTCAAAAACGGAATATCCCTCTCGCAAAACACATCGATTCCCGGGTTCTGCAAGCCGACTGCGTTCATCATTCCTCCGTAAGTTTCCGCTACTCTCGGCGTCGGATTTCCTGTCCACGGAACATTAGCAACGCCCTTTGTCGTCACAGCTCCGAGTCGGTTCAGATCGACAAAATCAGTAAACTCTGCTCCTGATCCGAACGTGCCGGAAGCAACTGTAACCGGGTTATTCCATTCCACTCCTGCGATCGTCACTTTTGTATTCATCAGATTTCCACCTCCGTTGACAAAAATACCGGACCGTCTTTACAGATTCTTTTGTTATGCACATTACTGTGATGATCTTTTTCTTTCGTCTTGCATACACATGCAAGACATGCTCCGATACCGCATGCCATGCGCTCTTCCAGCGAAATATAGCATTCGATCCCGTTTTCCTCCGCATAGTTTTTGATCGCGCGGAGCATCGGTGTCGGTCCACACGCATAGATAATATCTGCTTCCAATCCGTTTTCACGGATCGCATCCATTACATTGCCTTTCGTTCCCGCACTTCCGTCCTCTGTAGAAATATATACTTCCCCGTTTTGTTCAAACTCTGTTTTCAAAAACGTCTCGTCATTTCGGTATCCGACAATGATTTGCTTTTTCTCACAGCCGATCTGTTTTGCCAGTTCCAGAATCGGAGGCACTCCGATCCCTCCCCCTATGAGAAACGCCCGTTTTTCTAATGCTTTCTCCAGCGGGAATCCATTTCCCAACGGTCCGATCACAGGAATCGTATCGCCTTCTCCCATCTGTGAAAAAAGCTCTGTTCCTGTATTTTCTCCTGTAACACGGTATACAACGCGCAGTGCGCCTTTCTCTTTGTCTATCTCGCAAATACTGATCGGGCGCGGAAGAAGTTTGCTTCCGTCGTTTGTATACATCGAGATAAACTGCCCCGGCTCTGCCGTTTCCGCCGCTTTCGTTCTGATCCACATACTGTATATGCCATGCGCGATTTCTTCCTGTGAAATGATCGCCGCATTTTCTTTTTCTTTCGTCATATGTGTCATATGCTCCTTTATTTCAAATTCTCTATTACAAATTATCAACTGCTTTTTCCGTCAGATCGTCTTTGTCCCTGCCGGATACTTATTTTGCAGATTCAAGCGCTCCGCTGATGTCCGCGATCATATCTTCTACAGCCGCTCTGGAAGCGTCTCCGAAATTCTCTGCTCCGAACTTTGCATATGCTTCCTGCTTATATGCCGCAATAATTCCTCTCGACGAGTTCACGATCGCTCCAAGTCCGTCCTCATTAAAGAAATGAACAAGATCTTTTCCGCGGCCGCCCTGCGCGCCGTACCCCGGAACGAGAATATATGATTTCGGCATGATCTTTCTGAGGACTTTTCCCATCTCCGGGTATGTCGCTCCGACAACGGCGCCGATATAACTGTATTCATCTCCCATACACTCTGCGCCCCACTGCGCAACTTTTTCGCCTACATGTTCATACAGCGGACGTCCGTCAATGATGCGGTCTTGGAATTCTCCGCTGGACGGATTCGATGTTTTCACAAGAATAAATAACCCTTTTTTCTGCTCCTTGCATACGTCCGCAAACGGATTCACTCCGTCAGATCCAAGATACGGATTCACTGTTGCAAAATCTTCGTCAAACGGAACATACTCTTTTGATCCGACTTTTACCTTTCCGAGATGTCCTACCGCATATGCGGCTGACGTAGAACCGATATCTCCTCTTTTAATATCTCCGATCACAACAAGATCTTTTGATTTACAGTAATCTACTGTTTTCTTAAATGCGGCGATTCCCGGAACACCGAACTGCTCGTACATAGCAATCTGAGGCTTCACAGCCGGTATCAGATCATATGTCTTATCTACGATTTCTTTATTAAACTGCCAGATTGCCTCTGCAGCCCCTTCCAAAGTTTCCCCATACTCTGCAAACGCTTTTTCCTGAACATGCTGAGGAATATAGCTAAGCATCGGATCAAGACCTACTACGATCGGCGCTTTTGTCTTTTTAATCTTTTCTACTAATTTGTTAATCATACAAGTACCCTCCGTTTTCCTGAAAATCTGCCTTGCTTTTGTGTAAAGCAGATGCCTCACACATTTTCAGAACTTTTTTATCTTTTATATTTTATCACAATATCCGACTGACTTCTATACCAAAATCTTGCCTGCCTCATCCCTGAAATGCCAAAAGGAAGATTCCGAGATTGCAAATGATCGCCAAGATTCCTGGCAGATCCGGACTTTATCCTGTCGCCGCCGTAAAAATATAAGCGGACACTCTCGGAAATTCCTTAAGTATCCGCTTATATATTTTTAATCATTTCTCATTTATCTTTCGTTCTTCCGCTTTATCCGGCTTACATAATAGCTTTTTTCGCCTCTTGTTTTCCGGCCTTCCTGTGAGCCGCAAATTTAAAACAGTTCAAACAGGCCGCCCGGCACGAGCAGATTAAACGGATATACCGGAATATTTCTTACGATTCCGAACAAAAGCACGAAAATCAATATTCCTGCGACAAATTTTACACTGATCTTCTGATCGATATGATCTCCGCCCGTAATCGCCCAATCGATTGCTCTTGCCGCCACATAAAGCGCTAATAGCGGGAGCAATACCGTCATAACCGGATTATAGCAAAACGCATCCAAAAACCGTCCATGCAAAAGAGAATAACTGGCGCGTCCCGCGCCGCATCCCGGACAGTAAAACCCTGTCAAAGAATAAAAAACACACGGCAGCGGATAGCTGTGCGGATTATGAAAATACAAGTAAACCGCTCCCGCCAGCGCCGCTATAGCGGCTCCTGCTACGATCAAGATCCGCAAACTTTTCTTTTTACGCAATAATTCTAACATGTATTTCCTCTGCTATAGCATCTTAGTAATAATAGTATCCGCCTACGCCGCCGATAAAAGCAAAGATGATATAGATGACTTCTACAATAAGACCTACGACTGCAGATGCAATGATCCAGATCTTCGCGGATTTTGCCGCATTTTTCGCTTCCTCATAATTGCCTGCCGCCATAGATGAATTGATCTTTGCCGCATATACGATACCTACGATACCGAACGGAAGACAACAGCACAACGTACAAATAATAGATAATACAAGGTACGGTACCCAGTTGATCGGCGTCTGCGGCGCCTGATTCTGATAAGGCATCTGGTTCTGGTAAGATGTCTGACCTTGATTTCCTCCATACTGCTGATCTGACGTCTGATCAGAATAAGTCTGACCTGTTCCGTAATAAGGATTGTTCTGTGCGGATGTATATGTCTCCTGTGCCGGAGCTTCCTGATATACGTGATCCGTTGAAGCAGCTTCCGGCTGAATCGGTTCTGTCGGAGCTTCTTCTGTCTGGGTCGGCTGTACCGGCTCTGTCAAAGCTTCTTCTGTCTGTGCCGCCTGTACCGGCTCTGTCGGAACTTCTTCTGTCTGCGCCGCCTGTACCGGCTCCGTCACTGTTTCTTCTGCTCGAACCGGGTCTGTCGCTGACGTATCAGACTGCTGCGCTCCGCAATACGGACAAAACTTTGCGCCGTCAGGAATTTCTTGATAACACTTAATACAATTCATTTTCCTACCTCGCTCTCATAGTATTTGTATATTATTTCATTTCAATAATAATACCACTGTCAGAGCAAAAAAGTCACCAAAAAAATACATTTTTTTGCTTTTTTTACATTTTCATATACTCTTGGCTGTCACCGCTTCTTCCCTTTTCTGCCGAATGATCCCTGTTTTCAGAAGAACCGGGCGAAGCGCGTTATACAAAACGCCTGCGAGGATCACCGAAATCACTGCATTTACAAAAGTTGTAGCCGCACTCCACTTTGCAAGAACTTCCGCCATCTGCTGCGGCTGCCCCATAATATACTGTTTGTAGAAGTATCCTACAATCGGATCGGCAATGACGTTAAATCCAAGCCCTGCGACAGATGCGATCATGCTCCAGCGGAAAATGTATTTCTTATCTGTACTTTCATTGATCTTCGCAATTCTATGAGCCACAAGACCGACGATAAGTCCGATACATAATTTCAGTACAAACGTCTTCGGCGCTCCTGTAATATAGACCGGATCGAGAATATCTGCGAATCCCATTCCGATAGCTCCCGCAAGTCCGCCGTACCATCCGCCCAAGATCAGAGCCGCCAGTACGCAAAATGCATTTCCTACATGAAAAGACGTTGCGTCGCCCCCGGGAAGAACAATTTTAAACTGCAAAAATTGAAATGATACAAAACAAAGCGCAGCCATAAGAGCTGTCTGGGCAATCTTAACTACAGTTTCATTTTTTTTCGTCATATACTTACCTGCTTTCCTGAACTGTTACTTTTTTGTTCAACATTATTTAATACAGGTATATTAGCATCAGACTGGTCGTATTGAAACATCCAGTTATCCCATTTTTATACAGTCCACTTTTTCTTATGAGAACCAAGTCGGACTCGCTCCATCTCTTCGGCAATATCCTTTTCAAGATAATCAAACAAGTAATTCCGGATCAGCTCCTCCTGTTTCGGATAATCGTCTTTCATCTGTTCAATAACCGATTCGATCTCCTCTTTCAGTCCTGCCGCCGACATCCGATGCGCTCCCTGCCCCATAATGATCACCTGTTCAAGCGCATCCGATGTTGCCACGATAACATCATGCTCCTTTGCGATTCTTCGCACAGTCTTCTCTATATAATGATCCGCGGTTTCCGCCTCCCTCGTGTAAACGACATGAATATTATGATATTTCATGATCTCTCCCGGATTTCCTTCTACTTTATACGCGTCAAATACGAGGATCAGTTCACATTGTTTGTATCCCTGATAATTACACAAAATATCCGCAAGCTTCCCTCTTGCGGCGGCCAGATCGATTTTCGCCAATTCTTTCAGTGAATCCCACGCAAAAATAATATTATACCCATCTACAAGCAAATATTCTTTCCGGTCTGCTTTCTTTTTTTTCGTTTTTGTATAATCACCGGAAATGTCAAAAGGTACATTTCGGGATTGTAAGCGGTCGCCGTTGCAAAAAGCTGCCGCCTTTCCTGCCGTCACAGTAACAGGCGCGCTCCTTTTCGTTTTCTTCACCGGATCGGGCGTTCTGACATAGATTGCATCCAGCTCTTCCTGTGTCAGCTCGATCGTTCTTCTCTGTGGACGAAATGCTGCAGACATCTGTGTATCTTCTTCCGATTTTTCTGCCGCCTCGCCTTCTACATGCATATGGGCGTCCGCCTCATACCACGGAACGATCGTTCCCGCCCCATGAGAGCAAAATACCGAATCTGCAGTATTTTCTACATCTGCATCCGCATCGTATCCGATCTGCCCGATCACTTCTTCTGTATTATGACATTCGCCGTATCCTTTCAAAGAACAAAACAATCTTCCGTAACCGCCTGTGTACGCCGTAAATTCTTTTTGATATCCATTCATCTCGGCGGCAGGAACACTTCCTTTAAGCACCACCATCCCATTTTCCGTCTCAGGTCCTTCAAACTCTCCGCTCATCCGTTTTATATCCGTCATTGCTTTTCCGACATTTTCCAACGGCAGTTCCATACGAAATTCGTAGTACGGTTCAAGAAGAACACTTTCCGCCTTCCGAAGTCCCTGACGTACCGCACGATATGTCGCCTGCCTGAAATCACCGCCTTCTGTATGCTTTTTATGCGCCTTTCCCGACAGAAGCGTAATTCGGACATCTGTAAGAGCAGAACCTGTCAGTACTCCTTTATGTTCCCGCTCTTCCAAATGCGTAAGTATCAGCCTCTGGTAATTACGATCCAAAACATCCTCCGAACAATCTGCCGCAAACTGCATCCCCGATCCGCGCTCTCCCGGCTCTAATCTCAAATGCACTTCCGCATAATGTCGAAGAGGTTCAAAATGACCTGCCCCTTCCACACTGTTTTTGATCGTCTCCTTGTATACAATGCGTCCTTCTCCGAAATGAATGAGAACTCCGAACCGGTCTTTCACCATCTTCTGCAGAACTTCCGTCTGCACTTCTCCCATAAGACGGATGTGGATCTCTGATGTTTCCTCGTTTCTGATCACATGAAGCTGCGGATCTTCTTCTTCAAGACATCGCAGATTCTGAAACATTTTATGAGCGTCACACCCATCCGGAAGTTCGATCCGATATGTCATGACAGGTTCTAATACAGGAAGCAAAGATTCTTTCTGCGCGCCGATCCCCTGTCCCGGATAAGTTCCTTCAAGTCCTGTCACCGCACATACTTCCCCTGCGGAAACTGTTTGAACGAGTTCGTATTTTTCTCCCGAATACTTTCGGATCTGATTGACCTTCCCTGTACATGATTGTTCTGCCGCAAAAGGAACATCTTTGACGCGCAGCTGTCCTCCTGTGACTTTCAGATAAGTCAGCCTGTTTCCCTGAGGATCACGGGCGATCTTATAGACTTTTGCCCCAAATTCAGGCAAAGGCTCTGCCGACGGCGCATATTCACATAATCCCGACATCAGCGCTTCGATTCCTTGCGCTTTCAAAGCAGAACCAAACCAACACGGAAATACTTTCCTTGCGGCAACCGCCTTTTTCACAGTCTCCTTTTCGATCTTCCCGCCGGATAAATATTCCTCAAGCATTGTCTCATCACACATCGCAAGACTTTCTTTGTTCTCCTCCGACTGCATGTCCATCTCCACACAGCCGTCTCCGAATCGGTTTTTTAATTCTTCCAGCAGTTTTTCTCTGTCTGCTTCTTGACGATCCATTTTATTCACAAAAATCATTGTCGGAATCTTATACTGTTTCAGCAGCCTCCAAAGCGTAACCGTATGCGCCTGTACCCCGTCCACAGCGCTGACAACAAGTACTGCGCAGTCAAGCACCTGCAGCACTCGTTCCATCTCAGCCGAAAAGTCCACATGCCCGGGAGTGTCAAGAATCGTAATACTCGTATCATTCCATATAAATTCCGCCTGTTTTGAAAAAATCGTGATCCCGCGTTCTCGTTCCGTTTCATAATTGTCAAGAAACGTATCCCCGTGATCGACGCGCCCCATATTCCGAATCTGTCCGCTTAAATAAAGCATTCCTTCCGACAATGTTGTCTTGCCCGCGTCCACATGGGCAACAAGACCGATACATATATGTTTTAATGGTTTTTTTACCGAATTTTTGTCTTTCTTTTCGGATGTATTTTCCATGAAAATACCCCTTTCCTGTGATTTTTATACAGAAATTATCATATCACAGAAAGGGGTATAAGTCGAATGTAAAACGTTTTCTACTTTTCCACTCTATTTTTCTACAGTCTTTCGCTGCTTTCATTCATAAATTTGTATTCTGCCACGGAACGGTCAAAACCTTTAATATGTCTGTACAGCCACTCGATAACATTTTTATTCACCTGCTCTACAAATGCCTCTGACGGTCCTTCTTCCTCTTCAAGCATATTGTAAAGATCTTTTACTACGGCACGCAGTTTGTCATGTTCTTTTTTATGTTCCGCTATTGCCGGATAATTGATCGATTCCTGAAGTTTTTCTTCCTCCCCGAAATGAAACTCTGTATAGTCTGCAAGATAATCAAGCGTTTTCACTGCCACTACTTTTTCTTTGCTCGTCTCACAACTATCAAGAAGCTTATTGATCTTGTCAATCAGTTCTTTGTGCTGTGTATCGATCATTTCATTTCCCGTTACCAAACTTTCATCAAATTCTGCTCTCATCGTTTCATTCTCCTTTTTCTTTTTTCACTGCCGTTCTTTCGTTTTTAAACTGCAGGATCATTTCATTTGTAAGACTATCCCGTGATGGCTCTACAGGAATGTCTTCCCTTTCAAACCATTCTGCCACCGCCAGTTCCTCTCTGTCAAGTGTGATTGCATCATTCCCGTCAAGATCGCAATAAAATCCCATAAGAAGCGTATCGCTAAACGCCCACGGCTGACTTTTATAATACCGGATGTTTTTCACTTTCAGCCCGACTTCTTCCATCACTTCCCGCGCCACAGTCTGTTCGACAGTCTCCCCGATCTCCGAAAATCCTGCTAAAAGCGCATATTTTTTATATGTACGTCCTGCATATTTGGACATCAAAATCCGGTTGTGATCCGTCACGCCGACAATAACGGCCGGGCATATCTTCGGAAATTCCGTATTTCCGCACGCTTCACAGACAAGCATCCGCTCCTTCTCCCCGTGCTTCAGCCGTTTTCCGCACCGTCCGCAATATTTCCGGTCTTTATACCAATTATAAAGCTGATATCCCGTAATTCCGGCAAATGCCCGGTCTTGCGGATCTGCCGTTCTGAAAATCTCTGTATTTTTCATTTGGAAGTCTAAAAGCATCGATCTGTCAATTTCATTTACGAGATAATAACGCTCATCATCTACCGAAAATAAATATATACACTCTTTGTAAATCTCCCTGTTCAAATGTTCCAAATCCGCAAAACTCGGAAAACTGATTCCCTTTTCAGACACTTTCATCAGCGCCGCGTGATCTTCATAATACAATGCAATACTGTCTTTATCAGGCGGAACCGGTTTGTACTGATTATCTAAGTGATGCGGTTCAATGTCTTGTATCATAGCAGTTCCTTTCCCATACGCCGCAGTTTTTCTTTCCTTTTGCAGCGACGCTATAAGTTTCTGATCTTAAATTCTCTCTGTGCTTCCCGTTTTTGATCTTTTTTAGCAATATCGTCCCGCTTATCATACAGTTTCTTTCCTTTTGCCACTCCGATCTCCATTTTCACAAGACTCCCCTTAAAATACACCTGCAGCGGAACAAGAGTAATTCCCTGTTCTTTCATCTTTCCGAACATCTTGTCTATCTCTTTTTTATGGAGAAGGAGCTTTCTCACCCTGAGCGGATCTTTATTAAATATGTTCCCTTTCTCATACGGAGAGATGTGCATCCCGTAAATATACATTTCTCCTGACTCCACCCTGATAAAAGCTTCTTTTATACTGCATTTTCCCATTCTCAGAGATTTTACCTCTGTACCGTGCAGAACAATTCCTGCTTCATATTTTTCAAGAATAAAATAGTCATGATACGCTTTCTTATTATTGGCGATCATCCTGACTTCTGACTTTGCCATAATCCACTCTTCTCCTGCCCTAAAATCTATCATGTCCAAATACTTTCACATACCCGAACACCTCTTTGTACGAATGCTTTACATACGCAAATATCTCTTTCTTACAGAATCCTGAAATTCACTGTCCTTTGAAGTTTATCCGCATCTGTGACGCAAATTCTCACCTTCTGTCCCGGCTTATAAGTCTTGCCTGTATGTTCTCCGACCAGTTCATAGCTTTGTTCATAAAACTCATAATGATCATCCCACATATCCGCCACATGTGCAAGTCCTTCCACCGTATTTTCCAATTCTACATAAGCGCCCCACTTTGTCACTCCCGAAATCACTCCGTCAAACTCTTCCCCGATATGATCTCTCATATACTCAGCCTTTTTCAGCTTCACAACTTCCCGCTCGGCTTCTTCGGCTCTTCTCTCCCTTTCACTGCACTGTGCCGCAACCTGCTGCAAAAGTTCAGAATAATGCTCCGCCCGGTTCTCATCAAATCTTCCTCTTAAGTTTTCTTTGATGATACGATGGATCTGAAGATCGGGATACCTTCGGATGGGCGATGTGAAATGAGTATAATATTTTGCCGCAAGTCCGAAATGTCCGGTATTCTCCGTCGTATACCTCGCCTGTTTCATCGACCTGAGCGTAAGTCTGCTGATCAGATCTTCCTCCGGTTTTCCCTCTACTTTCTCAAGCAGTTTCTGAATCTCTTTCGGCCGGATCTCATTTCCGACATGGATATGATAGCCGAAGCTGTTGACAAATGCCGAAAGCTGTCTGATCCGGTCCTCATCCGGCGCTTCATGCGTCCGGTAAAGAAACGGAATCTCCCTCCAGAAAAACTCTTCCGCCACTGTCTCATTTGCCATAAGCATAAAATCTTCGATAATCTCTGTCGCCGGATTTCTGTCATACGGCTTTACTTCGATCGGTTTTCCATCTTCATCCAAAACAATCTTCGTCTCCGGAAAGTCAAAATCGATAGCGCCCCGTTTTCCCCGTTTCTGTCTGATCAACTCCGATAATTCTTTCATCATCCATATCATCGGAACGAATCCTTCATACTCACGAAGCGCCTGCTCATCCTGCTCTAATACAGCGGAAACTTTGTTGTAACTCATCCTCTTGTCAACACAGATCACCGACTCTGTAATCTCATGGGAAATCATCTCCCCTTTCGGCGAGATCGTCATGATACAGGACAAAGCAAGACGCTCTTCCCCCGCATTGAGCGAACAGACCCCGTTTGACAAAATGTGCGGAAGCATCGGAATAACCCTGTCAGCCAAATAGACGCTTGTTCCGCGTTCCAACGCTTCTCTGTCGAGGGCGCTTTTTTCCTGAACATAATTCGTTACATCCGCTATGTGTACGCCGAGCACATAATTTTCTCCGTCCCGCTCTACCGATACGGCATCATCCAGATCTTTTGCATCTTCACTGTCGATCGTCACCATTTTCACATTCGTAAGGTCTTTTCTCCCGGCACGATCCGCCTCACTTACAGGCTTCCCGACTCTGACCGCCTGATTCAAAACTTTCTCGGGAAACTCTGTCTTAATGCCAAGATCCATTACGATTGACAAAATATCCGTGCCCGGATCGTTCACATGTCCGATGATCTGCGTAACTTTTCCTTCCGGTTTCATATGTTCCCCGCCGTAAGACGTCATTTCCACAACAACTTTATGACCTGTCACAGCGCCCATCTCACGCCCTGACGGAATATAAATATCGTTTACATACCGACAGTTATCCGGCCTGACAAACCCGAAACTTTTACATTTTTCATACAATCCGACAATATGCGTTACTCCGTGCGAAATAATTCCGACGATCTTTCCCTCCCGCCGCTTTCCTGCCGGAGCTGACGTTATAATATACTCTACTTCATCGCCTTGGAATGCATTCCCAAGACACTCTTCCGGAATAAAGATGTCATCTGTTCCATCTTCCGGCGTAACAAAACCGAAACCTCTTGCATTTGCCTGAAATATTCCTTTCAGACGCTCGGTATGACCGCATGTATATTTTCCCCTTTTTGAAATCGTGATCTTCCCTTCTTCCACAAGAGCATCGAGAACTTCCCGCAGTTCCTGTCTCTGTTCTCCCGGAATTTGAAGTACGACGGCAATCTCTTTGATCTTCATAGGTACGTACAGATCATCGTTGATAAAATCAAAAAGTACCTTTTTGCGTTTTTCAAATTGACGGCTTTCCTCTTTTGATTTTGAAGGATTTTTTCTGTCATTCACTTTGACGCGATCATCATGTATTCTTCTTTTTTTCTCTCTGTTACCGTGTGTTTTCCGCATTTTACCCTCCGCACTAAAATAATCGCCGAAAGTACCAAAAGGCACATTCCCGATTGTAAACAGCCGCCAGATTCTCAGACGTCTCCGAGCTCCGGCTCTTCGCCGTTACAAAGCAAAAGCACCCTATATTCGTATAGAGTGCTCATAATCATTATTATCTTCTGCTGTCTTTTTATACTATCCTTTTAGTTAAAGATATTGAGATTCAGTACAACTGCCAATACAATAAACAGAACCGCAATAACTCTTGTAGCCTTTACAAGCGCGCCTTCCATCGAACGTCCTTTATTATGTCCCCAATATGTATCTGCAGCTCCGCTGATCGTTCCAAGACCTGCGGATTTACCCTCCTGTAAAAGAATAATACAAGCTAATGCGATGCAATCTATAACAAAAATAATCGTCAATACTGTTTTTAAAATATCCATTTCTTCTACCTCCTGAAATAAACCAAAATTATTCTATCACAATTACAGCTTATTTGCAAGACATTTCATCCATTGTTTTCTCAAACCTTGTTTTCTCAAATATTCATTCATTGTGTCACAAAATATATTATGTTACAATCATCTTAAAATTATAATTTTTTCAGATGTAACAGAGGTGTTTCGATGGATTATGCGATTATATTGATGATTTTTAATTTTATCAAGAGTATTTCCGAGTTCTTAGCAAGTATTCTGATAATTATTTGTGCGGTTAAGTATCTGAAAAAACATTGACTGATGAAAATCAACAGGACAGCGGCTTTTTCTGCCGCTGTCCTGTCATTTAAAAACGATCTTTTAACTGCCTTTCAATCGTCTTTTATCTTGTGTATATTTTACTCTTCTGCTTTGTACACATCTACAAGTTTTTTCAGATAAGCATATCTTTCCATAGCTTCCTGCTCATTGATTGCGAACAGTTTTTCTGCTTTTTCCGGATTTGCTCTCTTAAGTGCATTGTAACGTACTTCTCCGTCGAGGAATGCCTGATAATCTTCTTTCTTCGGCTCTTTACTGTCGAGGAAGAATTTATCTCCTTCTGCTCCCGGATTGAAGCGGAAGTTATTCCAGTATCCACATTCTACCGCAAGCTGCTCCTCTGTCTGAGCTTTGCTCATACCTTTCTTGATTCCGTGGTTGATACACGGTGCATAAGCGATAATAAGTGACGGTCCCGGATAAGCCTCTGCCTCTGTAATCGCTTTCACTGTCTGGTTGAAGTCAGCTCCCATAGCAATCTGCGCTACATATACATAGCCGTAGCTCATTGCCATTCCCGCAAGGTCTTTCTTCTTCGTCTCTTTACCGCCTGCTGCGAACTGTGCTGTAGCTCCTGTCTTTGTTGCTTTTGATGACTGTCCGCCTGTATTGGAGTAAACCTCTGTATCAAATACCATGATGTTGATATCTTTACCGCTTGCAAGAACATGGTCAACACCGCCGTATCCGATATCGTAAGCCCATCCGTCTCCTCCGAATACCCACTGGGATTTCTTAGCGAGGAAATCTTTATTTTTCAGAAGTTCCGCTTTCTCTGCGCGGTCGCATCCGCAAGCTTCAAGAGCCGCCACAAGTTTATCTGTAGCTGTTCCGTTTGTCGCTCCGCATGTATATGTGTCAAGGTATTCCTGTGCAGCAGCCTTAACATCTTCATTTTCCGCATCTGCGGCAAGTTTCTCTACAAGACCTTTCAGTCTGTTTCTGATCGTATTCTGTGCAAGAAGCATACCATATCCGAACTCAGCGTTGTCTTCAAACAATGAGTTGCTCCATGCCGGTCCTTTTCCTTCCGGTGTTACCGTATATGGTGTGGACGGAGAAGAGTTGCCCCAGATAGAAGAACATCCTGTAGCATTCGCAATATACATTCTTTCTCCGAAAAGCTGTGTGATCAGTTTTGCGTACGGTGTCTCTCCACATCCCGCACAAGCTCCCGAGAACTCAAGAAGCGGCTGTTTGAACTGGCTTCCTTTTACTGTCGTCTCTTTGTATTTAGCGACAACTTCCGGTTTCACCGGAATCTCTCTTCCGTAATCGAAGAATGTCTGTTTGCCTGCATTCTCTTCCATGTTGCCCATAACAAGAGCTTTCTCACCCTTCTTGCCCGGGCAGACATTTGCACAAGATCCACATCCTGTACAGTCATAAGCGGATACTGTGATAGCGAACTTCATATCCGGCATACCGATCATCGGAATAGACTGCATTCCTTCCGGAGCATTAGCAGCTTCTTCTTCTGTCAGAGCTACCGGACGGATAACAGCATGAGGACATACATATGCACAGCGGTTACACTGGATACAGTTGTCCGGCTGCCAGATCGGAATGTCTACCGCGATACCACGTTTCTCGTATGCGGAAGATCCTGACGGAGTTGATCCGTCTGCATAATCTGTAAATGCAGATACCGGGAGGGAATTTCCTTCCTGAGCATTTACTTTTGTCTGAATATTTTTAACGAAATCGATTACATCTTTTCTTCCGTTCTCGTCAATGTGCGGTACTGCAAGGCCTTCGTCTGCCGCATCTTTCCAGCTTTCCGGAACTTCGATCTCTACGACCTGTTTTGCTCCTGCATCGATCGCATCATAGTTCATCTGAACGATCTTATCGCCTTTTCTGCCGTATGTAGCTTTCGCTGCGGCTTTCATCAGGCTGATCGCTTCCTCTTCCGGAATGATCTCCGCAAGTTTAAAGAACGCAGACTGGAGCACTGTATTGATACGTCCGCCAAGTCCGATCTCTTTACCGATCTTAATTCCGTCGATCGTATAGAACTTAATGTTATGGTTTGCGATATAAGCTTTTACCTGTCCCGGAAGATGTTTCTCAAGACCTTCCATATCCCACGGACAGTTCAAAAGGAATGTTCCGCCGTCAACAAGCTCCTGTACCATGTTATACTTGTCCACATAAGACGGGTTATGACATGCTACAAAGTTTGCCTGATGGATCAGGTATGTCGATTTGATCGGTGATTTTCCGAAACGCAGGTGAGACATTGTAACACCGCCTGATTTCTTAGAATCATAGTCAAAATATGCCTGAGCATACATATCTGTATTATCACCGATGATCTTGATAGAGTTTTTGTTTGCTCCGACTGTACCGTCAGCTCCGAGACCCCAGAACTTACAGTTGATCGTTCCTTCCGGTGTTGTAACGAGCGGCTCGTCTGCTTTCAGGGAAAGATTTGTCACATCGTCAACGATACCGAGAGTGAATTTTGCTTTTTCATCGTTATGATATACTGCAACGATCTGCGCCGGTGTCGTATCTTTAGAACCGAGTCCGTAGCGTCCTGTGTAAATCGGAACTGCGTCGAACTTAGATCCTTTCAACGCCGCAACAACATCCAGGTAAAGCGGCTCACCGAGAGCTCCCGGCTCTTTTGTTCTGTCAAGAACGGAAATCTTCTTAACAGAATCCGGAATCGCATCGATCAACGCCTCTGCGCTGAACGGTCTGTAAAGACGAACTTTTACAACGCCGACTTTTTCTCCTGCCGCTGTCAGGTAATCGATCGTTTCTTCAATCGTATCACATACGGAACCCATTGCAACGATCACATGTTCCGCATCTTCTGCTCCGTAGTAATTGAACAGTTTGTAGTTCGTTCCGAGCTTTTCGTTTACTTTGTCCATATAGTTCTGAACGATTCCCGGAAGGGCGTCATAATACGGGTTGCACGCTTCTCTTGCCTGGAAGAAGATGTCAGGATTCTGAGCGGAACCTCTAAGGCACGGATGATTCGGATTCAATGCATGAGCACGGAACTCATCGATCGCATCCATGTTCACCATATCTTTCAGATCTTCATAATCCCATGTCTCAATCTTCTGAATCTCATGAGATGTACGGAATCCGTCAAAGAAGTTAATAAACGGAAGTTTTCCTTCAAGCGCTGCGCAATGAGCAACCGGTGTCAGGTCCATAACTTCCTGTACGCTTGATTCACAAAGCATAGCCGCTCCTGTCTGACGACATGCATAAACGTCGGAATGATCTCCGAAGATAGACAAAGCATGACTTGCAAGCGCACGGGCAGATACGTTAAATACGCCCGGAAGCTGCTCGCCTGCCACTTTATATAAATTCGGAATCATCAAAAGTAATCCCTGAGATGCCGTAAATGTCGTTGTCAGAGCTCCTGCTGCCAAAGATCCGTGAACAGCTCCTGCCGCTCCTGCCTCTGACTGCATCTCTGTAACTTCTACAGTCGTTCCGAAGATGTTCTCTCTGCCTTCTGTCGCCCATTCGTCAACGTGCTCCGGCATAACGGATGACGGTGTGATCGGGTAGATTGCCGCGACTTCTGTATACGCATACGATACGTGAGCGGCTGCCTGATTGCCATCCATAGTCTTCATTTTTCTTGCCATTTTTTTGCTCCTCCTTAAGTTTTACATTGAATAAAATAAATTTCTCACATGTGTCCTCATTATATCTCCAAACTTGTCAAAAGTCTATAGAGGGCAGTTTGTTTTTTGTTTATTTTTAGCAACAGTTCAGCCATACAGATGTACGGGAAGCACAAAACATGCCTGCATGTTTTTGCAAGCGGACATCTGTATGTGCTAAGCGCCCGGTTATGAGTAAAACAGTGGCATCAGCCACAATAAGCACGCAGTGCGGTTTTACGAATGGCGCGAGCTGAACTGTTTCTATTTTTAAGCACATGTGACATGAACTGCCTTAACTGTTCTTATGTTTTTTTCGCAGATAAAGCATTGCTGCCCCCGTGCCGACTACGATCGCACCTGCAAGAAGCTGGGAGACGGCAATCCCGACCCCGGGAAGAAGAAGCTGGTCTGTTCGTAATCCTTCGATCCAGAATCTTCCCAGTCCGTATCCGAACAGATACATCAAAAACAGCTCGCCCTCATACTTTTTATGCTTACGATAAGCAAATAGGATAATGAGCAGTACCATACACCAAAGCGATTCATACAAAAAAGTCGGATGCACCTGAATATAACTGACTCCGTCTATCCTCTCTATATGCCGGCGCATCTGCTCCGTCACATCGGAAGAGCGCACTGCATCTAATGGCAGGCGCATCGCAAACAGACTGTCCGTATATCCCCCAAACGCTTCCCTGTTAAAAAAGTTTCCCCATCTTCCAAGCATCTGCCCGTTTAATAACGCCATAGCGATCGTATCGAAAATCTGAGGAGCAGATAAATGCTTTACTTTCGCAAGCACCAGAACGCTGATCACAGCTGCGATCACCCCTCCGTAAATCGCAAGTCCGCCTTCTCTCAGATTAAAAATATCGAGCAAATTATCTTTATACATATCCCACGAAAAGATTACATAATAAAGTCTTGCCCCGACAATTCCCGCAATGACGCCGATAATCCCCATATCAAGATAATTTTCCGGATTCTGACCTGTCCGTTTCGCTTCACGGGCAGCAATCCAAAAACCAAGCAAAATTGCCGTTCCGATAATGATTCCGTAATACGCTATCTCTATTCCGAATAAATCGATGCTCTTTCCGACATTTTTAAGATAAATTCCCAAATTAGGAAAACTGATCTCTGTATGCATAGATCATTCCGCTCCTTTTCATTTTTTATTTGACAGAACAAACATATGCCCTGTATCCCCTCTAAAAATTTTCTATTTACACAAAGGCAGGTCTTTCATGTAAGTAAAAAACGGATACAGACCGGCAAAGAAGTGTATCTGCACGGTTCCATGCCGTCCGTATCCATCGCTGCATATTCTTATACGTTGAATCTAAACAGCATAATATCGCCGTCCTGCACAACATATTCTTTTCCTTCCAGCCTTACAAGACCTTTTTCTTTCGCTGCCGCATGTGTTCCACATGCCATAAGGTCATCATAGCTGACAACTTCCGCACGGATAAATCCGCGTTCAAAATCCGTATGGATCTTTCCTGCCGCCTGCGGCGCTTTCGTTCCTCTCTTGATCGTCCATGCACGGACTTCCGGTTCTCCCGCCGTCAGGTAACTGATCAGACCGAGAAGATGATAACTTGCGCGGATCAATTTTTCAAGACCCGACTCTTTCAATCCCAGTTCCTCAAGGAACATCGCCTTTTCGTCATCATCAAGCTGGGAAATCTCTTCTTCTATCTCCGCACATACAACGAACACTTCACAGTCCTCGCTTGCCGCATACTCACGAACCGCCTTTACTCCTTCATTGTTCGCACCATCGTCCGCAAGGTCGTCTTCAGATACATTTGCCGCAAAAATAACAGGTTTTGCAGTCAGAAGATTATAACTTGCAAGCCACTCCTGCTCGTCCTCGTCATCTGTCACAAAGCTTTTCGCCATTTTATTGTCTTCCAGATGCGCTTTCACACGATTTAAAAGATCCAGCTCTTTTGCAGCTGCCTTGTCATTGCGGGAAAGCTTAACCGTTTTCGCAATACGCCGCTCCAGAATCTCCAGATCCGAAAAGATCAGCTCAAGATTGATCGTCTCAATGTCTCTGATCGGATCGATGCTTCCGTCCACATGAACGATATTTGTATTTTCAAAACAGCGGACAACATGAACGATCGCGTCCACTTCCCTTATATTTGCAAGAAACTGGTTGCCGAGACCTTCGCCTTTTGACGCGCCCTTTACCAACCCCGCAATATCAACGAACTCGATCGCCGCAGGAATAATTTTTTTCGTATGATACATCTCTCCGAGTACATCGAGACGCTTGTCCGGAACTGTTACGACTCCTACGTTCGGATCGATCGTACAGAACGGATAATTGGCGGATTCCGCCCCTGCTTTTGTCAATGAATTAAACAATGTACTTTTCCCTACGTTCGGCAAACCGACAATACCTAGTTTCATTTTTATCTTTACCTGTCTAAAAACCCTGCAATTTTTGCGGGTTTTCGCCTTTCTCTATATTTTTAAGTATCAGAGTCTTAATGTCGTTCTATATAATACTATAATAAGGCTCATATGTCTACATCACAACTCTAAAGTATTATCTAAAAGTTTCCCGGGAAAAGCCATATTTCCCTTCACTGACTTAAAACGACAACAAAAGGCGGTATTTACCGCCTTTTGCTTCCGGATCAGCTCTGCTTATTATTTTGTATTTGTAATGGTATTTTTAGATCTGCGATATTTCAGTATTACAATGATTGCAGACAATGCAAGAACCATTCCTATTCCCGTTCCTATAACCGGGGCATGATCTCCCGTTTTCAGCGCATTTGTCTTACTTTCTTGATTGTTTAAATCTTCCGTATCGGCGCCGCCGTGACCACTTCCGTTGTGATCGATATTATTATCGTGATTATTATCTGTGTTATCGTCATCCGAAGAATCAATATTTTGCGATATCAGTTTGTAAGCAGCAACTGTTCCTGACACTTCGCAGGATGCAAGCAGATAAGCATTTCCGTCTGCGCTTTCAGATGCGGAAATCATGCACAGTCCTTCCGGAGATACGTCGCCTGCTATATCTTTACTAAAATCTCGGGAGTTAATATAATTTGCGAAAAGAATCTTGTCAGGGTTTGTAATGTCATAAGCCATAACGCCTCCGATCCTCTCAAGACCGATAAACGCATAAGTTTTCTCTCCTACCGTTCCGATTGTTACGCTTTCTGCTTCTACGCCCTTTTTCCCTGAACGGTCATCTATTTCTGCGGAGTCATTGGAACAATTAAAGTACTGCGGGAAATATGCCGCTGTTTTTGCTTCTAACTCGTTTCCGCTCGTATACACTTCTTTCATTCCGGATCCATCTACACAATAAACAGTGAAGGAACGTCCTCCGAACAGGTAATCATATTCTGAATTTAAACCTTCATAATCGTTCTGATCGAAGAATACAACCTTTCCGGTTAGTCCACTGTTTTCAGCCGTAATTTTCCCGGAAGGTGATGTTTGCCCTTTCCCAAAATTACATTCTGCTTCATTAAGATATTCGTTCCACTCTCTGGAATCCCCCTCATTTGCAGTTACAATATAAGTTTTGCCGTTCGACTCAAACAGAGAAATTCCGTCCGGCATACGGATTCCGCGAAGCGACGGATAAGATACCGGCCTGTATGCCGCATCTTTTTTATCAATATCGATCGGATATTTTTCGTAATCTTCATATCCTGCGGAACAGATATTTTCTATAGAAAGTGTTTGCAGATCTACGATGGCAATGGCGTTTGCTTCCTGAAGTGTAACATAGGCTGTTTTATCATTTGCTGCAATATACTCCGGTTCTAAATCAACAGACGGAGCCGTTCCTTTTTTCAAAATCACTCCATTTTGTACAAGCTCCGCTCTTTTCGCTTCACTGTCAAAAACGGTAAAGTCAAGATGTGATACATTCTGATTTGTCAGATCAATTACAGTGACCGTTCCCTTAGGGTCAATACTTCCCGCTTCATAGCCGTTTCTTGGTTCGCCTTCATCTGCCGAAAGAATTTTTTTACTATCGGGTGTAAATGTCACCATATCCGGCTGTACACCTGCCTCATAAATCTGATCAAATGACAATGTCCCATCTGCGCCGCAAAGGAATACTGCGAGGCATCCGGCAGCCGAATAATCAGATGACTGGATTGCCACTGCAAGCTTTTCTCCATTTGGAGAAACGGCAACAGAAGTCATATCACCGTAGGAGAAACCTTTGTAATTGTTCTCAACGATTTCTTTGATATTTATATTCTTTCCATCTAACAAAGCGATCTTATCAACTGCATTTTTATTTTTCATCGGAATTGCCGTTAAGTTCCCGGTTACACCATTCACAGCATACGCCCAGCCTGTAACTGTATTGTAATCTATAATTTCCATAACGCCGCCGTCCGGGTTTTGCATGCCGGAATTATATTGAGCAGTCTGTGTCATGGCAATAGAAGCCTTTTTATTCTCTAATCCGTTTTTCAGCTCTCCGCCGTTCGCATTTTTGGTAACACTGAATGAATCAATTAATTTACTTTCCGGGGCATTGCTGTCTCCCGAAAGGTTATATACGTTGACAGAGATTTTATTATCCGCCACGTCAAAGACAGCGTAACTTGGACTGTACTCCTGGTTCCATTCCTGATTTCCAATTGGAAGATTTCCCGCCAAATATGCCTCAGAACCGGTTTGTCCGTTTGCCAGCACCGGATAATCTGCATTATTGGCCTTGTCTACTTTCTCAAAAGGAGTATAGTATTGCATGTCAGAACAGCAATTACCCGTCAGATAAATCACTCCGTCAGGATCATGGAAATCATCCAGTCTTTCTGCATTTCTCTGACCGTTTTTCAGCACATAGCTTCGAGAATACACATGATCGTGACCGCCTAATACAAAGTCAACGTCAAATTCATCCATCACCTGCTCAAATCCTGCATCTACATAGTTCTCAATATCCGAATCGGCAGCATGCTTTGCCACTGTCTGCGTAGATTTATGATGTGTAACAACTAACCATTGATACTGACCTGAATATTCTGCCGTCGCCGCATTTAAAGTTGTTCTGAAGTTAGAAACGATGGCTTCCGCTTCGGAATTGTCCTTTGAAGCGCTTGGAACATTTACATTTCCCGCATTTTCATTATCGTTTCCGCCCGGATAAGCTCCTGTGTTTAATGTTACGAAGAGAACGTTATTATATAAATAGTAATAGTTTCCTTTTGTCTCCATTTCTCTTCGTTCCACAAAATCATATTGCCCGTCTTTATTCGGTGTAACACCATTTGACTCTGCAGATTGTGCGATTTCATCCGCAGTTGCCTGAATATAGTTGCCATGGCTTTGACTCGTTCCACTGTTCTGTCCGCGGAATGTTGTCTTTACCTGATTAAGAGACGCTGCGTTTCCATCTACACTCATTTCATTCGGAAGATTAAAATGATCATCAAACATGTAATGACGATCATGATTTCCTACTGCCGGGGCATACAGAAGAGATGTCATTTCTTCCGGAGCAAAAAATGCCGCATACTCACTGGATTTTCCCCAGCTTTGATCCTCCACCTGGTCTCCCGCGGAAACAATGAGGTTCACATCTTCCTCTTTCATCTTGTCCAGCATAACTGCCCATCCGGTCTGATTTTTTCCGTCAGAAGGATTCCATCCCCCGTTATTTGTTTCTCCGTTTTCTTTAATCTGGGGATCGCTTGTAAAACCAAATCGAAATTCACCTGCATTTGGTGTTTCATAAGAATACTTCTTTGACCAAGTATTTCCATTATCATATGAAATCTGATAACTATATTCTGTGCCTTTTGAAAGTCCTGATACAGTAGCCTGACATACTATTTTCCCGGTATCTGTATATTTTCCTTCAACTACTTTTGTAGGAGTATGAAGAGCTCTTACAGATGCTTCTACTGTCTTATCCCCCATACGGACAATCGCATTTTGAGTACCTTCCGGGGCATACCAGTTCAGGTTTACCGAATCGTCTCTTTCACCTGGTTGTAAAGTAAGGTATTCGATTGAAACTGCATTGTTTTCCTGTGCTGCCACCTCCTCTGCTCCCGCTGCAAAGACATCACTTACTGTACTTTGAGCGCATACGATCGAAACAGCTGCTAAAAGCGCCATTGTTTTTCTCCGTTTTACTCTCATATCGTTTCCTCCGTTAACCCATTGAATTCAAGTAACGATAGGATTTTAATGGTCTTTTGTTAAGGTATTTTGTTGTATATGTAAAATAGGAGTTAAATTTTTCCTTTTACAAAATGACAATGGCATAAACTGTAAGTTGTTTATTTCTTCTTTTTCGGTTTTGGAGTTGGCAGTTCATCATACATTGCATGAAACAAGCCTGTCAAAAATTCCTTATTATCGACTTCATCTACCAACAACATCTCTTTTGCTCCCTCATAGGGTAATTCATACAGAACTGTCGGCATATAACTAACTAATTGCTGATTTTACTCGTTTAGCTTCTCTTGTCAGGAACGCAACAGGCAGAAAACACCGCAAAGACAGCGTAAAAAATCCATTAACAGAGATAGCTGATAGACATTAAAAAACCGTCGGCATAATTTTATCTATAGCGGCGGCATACATAATCATTTGCAGCTACTAAATTAACGGTTATATTTTTTCGATTTGTTTAACAAAATATAAATTCCAATCAATACCAAAATAGTGATGCCAAGTATCATATACATCGTTCCAATATTTACTTGACTTCCGAAAAAATAAAGATTGCAATCAAGGGAATCTTTTAGTTTTTCAATAATCACTATTGGAATACCTTGATTTTGTATTTCGGCAAGCGCCCCTTGCATTGTATGATTTCGGATAAGTGATGTACCATAAGTGCCTGGCAAAAATGAGATTATTTTTTGCAGCCCTTTTCCAAATGAAGAAATAGGCATATATGCACCACAAATGAAACCATATCCCGCACTGATGATTGTGCCTACCGCTGAAATTTGTCCTTGTGTTGATAAGAAAAAATTAATAATCGAAGATAATGCTGTTCCAAACAAAACAAGTAGTAAAATATCAAGAAACAAAAAGAATATATCTGCGAGTGACATATTCCAACCGACAATAGCCACATAAGTAAGACAGATACCCGTTGCAGCAAAGCAAATAATAAGTGTTGAAAACAAGGTTGCAGTATAATAACTCAGCGAAAGTGTAGCTGACTTCACAGGAGATATTCTTAAATCTCTTATCGTACCATTTGCTTTATCTTGCACCATTAAAAAATTAGAACAAAAAGCAACCGTTACACACGAAACAGCAAGAATGGAGGAGATAAGTTGACTGCCTACCAGTCCATCTATTACACTTTCTGATAATTTTAATGAATTAGGTAAATTAGATGTAAAACTAAGCTGAGATTTACAGCCTCATTGAACAACCGCTAATAGAACAAATAGTGACAGTATAACCACAACAACCATTTGAATGATAATCGCCATAATATCTAGAAATTTGCGTGACACTTTCGATTTTCTCATCTCTCGGATAAAGGGAATGTCGTAGCGCAATGTAAACAGAAAAGTTACTACAAGCTCAATACAAAAGAGCATAGGCAAGATATTTTTACTGCCATAGGATATTCCCATTCCAATATGCGTAATAACTAATGCCGGTATGTCATTCCACTTCACAATCAAAAGAATACCCGTTAGCGCCACAATTACCCAAGAAATACTGTTAATGATTTTTTTCACTTTTTCCATTAAATTTCCCTCCTTTTTTCAACTCGATAACTTCAAATTTACGGAATAACTGAAATTTGTCAATGTGATTATTTTCTGCCTGTTTATTACCCCTTGGGAAATTATTTTAGTGCAAACAGAAATAATTATTCAATACGAACATTAACTGGTCTTATTGTAAGTTCTCCAGCACCTTCTACGCTATACCACTTTCCTTTTTCGAGTTGAATTGTTTCTGACATGCCATGTGTAATGTAACCTATAGTATATTGTTTTCGACTTTCAATATCCGTAAAAATAACATCCGTATCAGCATTTCCAGAAACTTTAATCTTATTATTGATAGGCTGTATCAGCTCATTTTTCACAACTTCCCCAGAAAGCGTAAAAGTGTGCATTCTGATATATCCGTTATAGCTAATACCAGTGATAATAAGAGCCATAGGAATTGCTATTCCAATCATTCGCTTCATCCGCTTTTTGTCCATATAAACCTCTCTACAAACTAATCAAATCATATTTTGCAGCTCGACAGACTGAGATTTACAATGCTACCCTTTTCCATTTTCTAATCTTAGTTCTAAAAGTTCCGAAAGGAGCAACAGTATTAATGTGAATAAACTTGTAAACTTCCCATATCGCTGTTTTTGTAGCATCATCAGCCCACTTTCTCATATGTGGTTGAAATAATTCTTCATCACTCATTGAATCAATCATTGTATGGATAGATGTAATATTTTCTTTTAGTCTATCTTTCAGTTCTGCTAACGATAAATATGAGTAAGTATCTGTAAACCATTGATATAATTCACCTAGTTGATTCCACTTAAACATATCCGATGGTGTTTTCACTTCAATTCCTTGTTTCTCATCGTCTTCCCATTTCAAAACTAATGTCGTCCATCCAACTTGATAAGCAAGATTTTCTGCTGGTGTTCTATCTACTTCGATTATTCTCTTATCTTTTAAAGATTCAGGAATATTATCAAATTCAGAAATATACTTTTCAAAACTTTTATTTATCTCATTTTTTAATTCTTCTTTGTCCTTGTATGTTCTCAAAATATCTACCCCACAACTTACAATTTTACTTAAACTTTTTTATCTTAACAACCTAAGATTGATCGATATACTTGTCCATCTTTTTCATCTTAATCTTTCTTGATTTTAAATATCGAAACGAGAATTGCAATAAGAATTCCCACCCCTTGTATTTTTATTGCAATAGGTAAGAAATCCGATGCTAATATCAACGAAACATCAGATGTCGGAAAATATGTAATTATAAAGCTTATTATGATACAAATGATAATCGGTACAACAATGAATAACAATGCAACAATGCGCCATGCTTTATTGGACATTTTAATTACCTCCTCTCCTTTCCCTTAAAATGTATTGAAAATAAGAGCGAAATTTTTCATCTGTAAAATTCAATGTTTTCATCTCTCAAAATTCTAGTTGAATTTCTCTCAATCTCTATGTCCTATTAGCTTACAAATCATTCTTTTAATTCTTACAACAATTCCTCCAACTCCTCCCAGCCTTGATAATAAAATGCCGAGAGCAAAAAATATCACTATAACAGGAACCATGTCCAAATAATTTTCTCCCATAGTCGATCTCCTTTACAGATTCTAATGTGTTTTTTCAGTATACTATAATTATAATCATTCTATCAGACAAAAGCTTTTATTTCTACGGAATTTTCTGCAAAGCATATATCTACGTATTGTTAAACTGTATCATAGAATATAACTAAAAGGGGCTGTCGCTTTAACGATTAGCAAATCGTGAAGCGGCAGCTTCCTTTTTTCTATATAGTTGCTCTGTTTCCATTGAAACTGTAGCTTTTTCGTAAAAAAGCCGTACTTTAATACAATCCAAAACTGGATTTGAAAAAATTTTTGGATTTTCTAAATTTATGCACTCTTTAAAGGAAATAAATGTCTTCCTGTTTTTCCTTTTTGGATTTTATTATGAAGTTTATTTACATTTTTTGTCATTGCCAGCAAAACACTTTCAGCAAGAACGTTCGCCGTGCCGCGACTCAAATATCTGCGAAACTGCATATCCTGTTTCAGTTCACCAAAAGAGCCTTCTGCTTGGATACTTCTGTTTATTCTAAGAAGAATTCCTTCGTCAGAAAGAATACGCTCCAAATCTTCCTCTCGATATTTCAAAAATGTTTTTGCTATCGAAAGCACTTTGTTTCTTTCTTCTAGTGGTGTTTTACAGTTGTTTCCTTTGATGCACTCTTTCTTGTAAGGGCAATCTTTACATTCTTTGCATTGATAAATGCTTTTTTCACTGACATATCCAGTTTTAGATTTTGAACGACGGATCTGTGTAAATAACAGCTGTTTTCCGTTTCTACAAATATACGAGTCACTTTTTTCATCATAATCCATATTTTCTATACGACCGATGTCATTTTTATATTTTCTCTTTTTTGATATTTCATAATTCGATGGTTTAATAAATGCCAGCTGTTGATTTGTATCTAAGAACACGTAATTCTCTTCGCTTTCATATCCGGCATCTGCAATGATTTTTTGATACTTGAACGCCAGATATTCTTCTGTTTCCTTTAAGAAGGGAATTAGGGTGGTGGTATCTGTAGGCTGAGGTCCGACCGTCAGCCATACAATGTATTCGGAATCAACTCCATGCTGTAAATTAAATGCAGGCTTTAACTGTCCGTTTCCCATTGAATCTTCTTTCATCCTCATAAAAGTTGCATCCGGATCTGTTTTAGAATAACTGTTTCTTTTCCCACAAATATGAAGTTTTTTTGTGTATCCTTTTAAACGGTCCAGATATTCTTCTAATGTTTCGATACTCTTTTGTAGTTGAGTTTTTCGTTTCCCGATACCATGTACAAATACAATGTTTTCATCCTGCTTTAATGCATACAGCTTTTTTCGCAACCGTTTTACATGTTTCATTTTAACAGTATCACCGTGAACAATCTGAATACCGTAAAGCTGCTCACATTCTGCAATGAGATCAACGATTTTAATCAGCAACTTCGCCTGATTTTTGGTTACTGCCTTTTTCCATACAAATGTATATTTATTGGCGCAGGCTTCGATTTTTGTACCGTCTATAAAAATCGTTTCTCCCGAAATTTCTCCAAGTTCGTAAAGAATATTAGACATTTCAGCGAGAATTCGTTTCGCACACGGAGCAAAATGAATACTGCGGAAACGGGCAAAAGTAGCATGGTCAGGAACTGGTTTTCCCTCTAAAAGATACATGAAATTAATATCTCGCTTACAGTTCAATTCCATAGAGCGAGAGGAATAATCACCATTCATATAGGAATATAAAACAATCTTCAAGAGCGTTCTTGGAGAAACTGTATTTATTCTTTCATAAGTAGAATATAAGTCAGTTAAATCCATAGCCTCCACGAACTGACTCAGTAACCGCACGGAATCATCTACTGGAATAATTGTTTCTAAATTTAAAGGAAGTTTTAGTTGATATCCTTCCTCATTCAAAGTATAATTCTTGTGTAATAATATAAGATTTTGCATACTTATATTTTACACCAACAGCCGGACTTTTCGAAGCCTGGCTGTAATTTTTTGCACAAAAAAAGAGGCTGCGCACTAATTGTTAGTGCGACAGCCCCTTTTTTCAACGCCTTACAAAAAATTTTCTCTTTTCTCATAAAATCCTGATATGCTTTCTCATTTACTATACCGGGACTTTGAGAAAAACATCCGGGAATTAGTGGGGCACAAAGTGAACCATCTTTCAAAAACTTATCGAAATCTAATCTCTCGTCTCCATCAAGATCACCTTACCGTACACGAACGATATTTCCACTTCATCTTCAACAAATTCATTACTTACGCACAGGCTGTCGCTCGGCTTAAGGAAATGATTTGTCAGCGGATATTTTGCCCCTGTAATGTTGAACGCATCTACAGGCTGTTCTAATGGAAACAATGAAAAGTACGGTCCGAATGCCTCTTCTTTTTTCAATGTAACAGTTTTATCGAGAAGCCGTATCTTATTGTGAGCGTCCATAATGCAAGCGTCCGCTCCTGCTTCCAGCGCAATCTGTAAACATTGCACATTTGCCCACAGGTGATCGATCCGGTTGCCGGTTGCCCCCAGGATGACGATCTTTTTGCGATTCAGACCAAGGCAAAGGCGCAAAGCGATCTCTGTGTCTGATGCATCTTTTACCGGATTAAATTCTCTCACGGGCACATCAAGTTCTTCTCTGTAATATTCAACGAGCTTCCTCGGAACGCTGTCAAAATCTCCCACGATATAATCGGGTTTTATCTCGTTGTCATACAAAAACACAAGACCTCTGTCTACCCCGATAACAAATTCAGTTTCTTCGCTTTTTAAAATCGAGAGAGCAAAATCTTTTTCCACCATCCCGCCACTCACGATCACAGTCTGCTTACTCATGACGTTTCAATATCTCCATAAATCTCTTTGTATTTTCTGTAATATTGCCTTTGAAAACTCCCGAACCGGAAACAATAATATTCGCTCCCGCATCCAATACCGCTTCCACATTTTCACAATAAATTCCGCCGTCAACTTCGATATCCGCCTTAAGACCTCTCTCGTCAAGCAGGGTGCGAAGTTCTTTTATCTTGTCAAGCGATTCCGGAATGAACGCCTGTCCGCCGAATCCCGGCTCAACGCTCATGATGAGAAACATATCCGCAAGCTCCAGATACGGGATCAATTCTTTCACAGGAGTTGCCGGTTTGATCGTGATGCCTGCTTTCACTCCGCTTGCCTTTATTTCATCCACTGTCGCCTTTACATCTTCACACGCCTCTAAGTGAACAGTAATGATATCCGCTCCGCATTTTGCGAACTCTTTCACATACCTGATCGGCTCAGTCACCATAAGATGTACGTCAAGCGCCTGTTTTACCGCGCCTTTTAACGCGGACAATACCGGCATGCCAAACGAAATGCTCGGTACGAAAATTCCGTCCATCACATCAAAATGTATATATTTTGCGCCTGCTTTTTCTGTCTGTTCGATCTGTTCTCCCAGAATTTTAAAATCAGCCGAAAGAATCGACGGGGCAAGAATATTTTCCATCTTCAATATCTCCTTTTTTCCTGTAATTCACGGTACATCGCAACATAATCGTTGTACCGGATCTCATGTATCTTTCCTTCTTCTGCCGCCTGCTTCACCGCACAGTCCGGCTCATGCACATGATCGCACCCCGAAAAACGGCACAATCCTTCATACGGACCGAATTCCGGGAAATAATATTTTAATTGTTCTTTTTCAAAATCATTGACATAAAGGGAACTAAATCCCGGAGTATCTACAATATATGAGCCGCAGTCTTCCACCTTTTCATCTTCTTCCAAAACTAAAAGTTCGGAATGTCTCGTCGTATGCTTTCCTCTGTCGATCTTCCTGCTGATACTCCCTGTTTCCATCATTACTTCCGACTGCAGAAGATTGATAAGCGACGACTTCCCTACACCCGACGGGCCTGCAAGAACAGTCGTTTTCCCGTGCAGAATCTTTTTCACTTCTTCGATCTTCCATCCTTCTTTCGCACTCGTAAAAAAGACCGGATACCCGCATGATCTGTATATTTCTTCCATCTTGGAAATATCGCTTTCTTTTGCAATGTCAGATTTGTTAAAACATAAGATTACCGGGATCTTCTTTTGCTCCATCATCACAAGAAAACGATCAAGAAGATTAAAATGAGGTTTAGGCTTCGTCACCGCAAATACAACGAGCGCCTGATCGATATTCGCCACCGCCGGACGGATCAGTTCGTTCTTTCTCGTAAGGATTTCCCTGATATTTCCCTTTTTTTCCTCTTCATCTAAAACTTCTATCTCTACATTATCTCCTACAAGAGGCTTCACACCGTCTTTTCGGAAGATCCCTTTTGCTTTACATTCATAAACACCGGATTCTACTACATGAACGTAGTAGAATCCGGCAATCCCTTTTACAATTTTACCTTGCATATTTTATAAATTCCCTGTCGGTACCGCCTATTCATTGTCTCCGCCGTTTTCCGGATCGGTCTGTCCTGACGATGATCCTTTGCTGACAAAATAATATACTTGTGTCCCTTTTTCCACTTTTGTACCTGCCGACGGAGTCACACTGTAAATCGTTCCGACCGGAGTATCACTGTAGTCTTCACCGCCGTATACCGGAACAAACCCTGCCTCAGTCAGCACTTTAACCGCCGTGTTTTTCTCCATTCCGATCACATCACTCGGAATAGTAGACCATTCTGTTTTTGATCCAAGCGTTACCGTATACTTTATTGTTGTGCCTTTCTTTACTTTAGTTCCCGCTTCTGTTTCCTGTGTGACAACCGTTCCTGCCGTTCCGCCGGCATATTCTTCCTTAGGACTTCCTTTCAGTCCAAGTTCTTCTAAGGCGGCGGCAGCCTGATCCGCCGTCATATTCAGAAGCGACGGCACTTCTACTTTATCTTTTTCGGGATCTTTTCCTTTACTGATAATAAGCTGAACGCTTGTGCCCTCGTCTACCTGCTCTCCCGAACCCGGAGTAGAGCTGACTACATTTCCCATCTCGATCGTATCATCATAAACTGCCTCGCCTTTTGTCACTTTCAGACCGGCATCCTGAAGCATTCTCTCTGCTTCCGCCTCCGATCTGTTCACAACATTCGGCACAGTTACTTTTTTCGCAGCTTCTCCGCTGCTGATCACAACCGTAACCGTAGAATTTTTCTTTACTTTCTTCCCTTTTCCCGGATTCTGGCTCTTAATCTCGCCTTTTTCGTATTCATTGGAAGCTTCTTCTTTATCCGCTTTTTTAATACCGAGATCTTTTTTCTTAAGTTCTGCCTGTGCGTCTTCAAATGTCATTCCGCGCACATCCGGTACTGTTACCATCTTTTCTGTCTTTGAAGAAAGACCGGCTCCTTTGAAAAATCCCGCCGCATTTCCGACAAGAAACAGAATCAGCAGCGCGATCACGACTCCCGACACGATCATCAGTATTTTCATGATCCGCTTCGTATCGGGATTTACATCATTCTTCTTCCGCCTGTCTTTTTGACTGCGCCTTCTGTTATCATAATCATTATCGTCGTCGTAGTCATAATCGTCGTCATCATCGTACTCATCATCGTCATCGTACTCATCATCATAACGACTGCCCTGAATCCGTTCCAGTTCTTCTGTCGACATAACCATCGTGCGGTCTGTCTCCGCTCCTGTTCCCGCTCCCAAAACAACAAAATCGCCGTCCGGCTCTACAAGCGATCTTTTCAGATCCATAAGAAGAGACGCACAGTCCGGATAACGGCGTCCCGGATTTTTCTGTGTACACTTCATGATAATGCACTCAAGACTGTACGGGATATTCGGAACTTCTTCTGCCGGAGACGTAATCTCTTCCTGAAGATGCTTCAACGCGACCGACACCGTGGAATCTCCGTCGAACGGTACGTGCCCGGTGATCATCTCGTACATCGTAATACCGATGGAATAAAGATCGCTCTTCTGATCTACGACTCCGCCCCTCGCCTGCTCCGGAGATGTGTAATGAACCGATCCCATAACGCTTGTGCTGATCGTCTGTGTAGACGTGGTCGCACGGGCAATGCCGAAATCCGTCACTTTTACTTTTCCGTCTTTTGAAATGATAATATTCTGAGGCTTAATATCTCTGTGGATAATATGATGATTGTGTGCCGCCTGAAGCCCTGTCACCATCTGAATGGAAATACTGATCGTCTCTTTTGCCGAAAGTCTTCCCTTTTTCTTTATATAATCTTTCAGAGTGATCCCTTCGACAAGCTCCATTACCATATAGTACAGACCTCTGTCCTGACCGACGTCATACACATTGACAACGTTCGGATGCATCAGTCCTGCCGCAGCCTGCGCCTCACTCAAAAATTTCTTTATAAATACCTGATCCGAACGATAATCGCTTTTTAATACTTTGATCGCGACATAGCGGTTTAATTTACGATCCTTTCCCTTGTAAACATCCGCCATACCACCCGATCCGATCCGTCCGAGTATCTCATATCTTTTTCCTAAGCAAACTCCCTCTTTAATCATAATACACTCACCTCATCTGCAAACGGTTCTATAAGGACAACCCCTATATTATCTGTACCGCCGTTTTCTTTTGCCGCTTCTATAAGAGCCTGACCGGACTCTACGATATCTCTTCCTCCCTGAACAATATGAAAAAGTTCCTCATCTTCTACCATATTGCTCAAACCGTCCGTACACATCAATATGATGTCTCCCCTTTTCAGACGGTGCTCGTAAAAGTCTACCTCTACATCCGCTTTCGCGCCGATCGCTCTCGTAATAATATTTTTATCCGGATGATGTTTTGCTTCTTCCGGTTTTATCCCGCCAAGCCTTACCATCTCTTCTACCAGGGAATGATCTTTCGTAAGCTGCTGAATGCCCTGATTGATCAAATACAAACGGCTGTCTCCTACATTCGCGAAATACATCATCTGATTTGAGATCGTCGCCGCAACAACCGTCGTTCCCATTCCTTTGAGATGTTCGTCTCTTGAAGCTTCTTTTATGATCTCCCTGTTTGCCGTTTTTATAGCGCCTACAAGACATCTTTCAATATCTTCGCCTTCGCTTAGCGCCAATTCCCTGTTGAGCACTTCAACCGTATACTTGGAAGCATAATCTCCCGCCTGGTGACCTCCCATACCGTCTGCCACCACAAAGAGGTTCTGAAGAATTCCGAGAGGTCTGTCAGTCACATAAACATAATCCTGATTTACTTGTCTTACCATTCCTACATCTGTTATCGAAAATGTTCTCATATGCTTCTCCTTAATTCTCATTCATTGTCTCTTCCTCGTAGCGCCGTCTAAGCTGACCGCACGCCCCGTCGATATCCGAGCCCATTTCTCTTCTTATAGTAACATTAATTCCGCTTTTTTCAAGTTTATTTTTGAAATTCAAAGCACTTTTGCGGCTTGGACGCTGAAAAGAACGCTCCTTTACCGGATTTACCGGAATCAGGTTCAGATGACAGTTACGCGGCGCGAGAAGCTCGGAAAGCTCCTTTGCATCCTCGTCCGTATCGTTCACCTCATGTACAAGACTATACTCAAACGTCACTCTGCGTCCTGTCTTTTTAAAATAAGTATCGCAGGCGGAAAGTACCTCGCCTAATTCGTACTTATTTGCGACAGGCATCAGTTTCCTTCTCTTTTCCTGCGTAGATCCGTGAAGAGAAAGCGCCAGTGTGATCTGCAGACGTTCCTCTGCCAGTTCCAGTATTTTCGGTACGATCCCGCATGTAGAAACAGTCACATTCCGCTGACTGATATTCAGTCCGTGTTCATCTGTCAGTATGTGAATGAATTTCAGAAAATTATTATAATTATCAAGCGGCTCTCCTGTTCCCATGATAACGACGTTGGAAACCCTCTCTCCGATAATTTTCTGGATCTGGTAGATCTGACCGAGCATTTCGGATGCAGACAGATTCCGTTTTAATCCCCCGATCGTCGAAGCGCAGAATACACATCCCATGCGGCATCCCGCCTGCGAGGAAATACATACCGAATTACCGTGCTTATACCGCATAAGAACGCTTTCCACCATGTTTCCGTCATACAGACGGAACAAAAACTTGTTCGTTCCGTCCAGTTTCGACTGCTGCCGCTCTGCCATCTGTACCGGAAAGATATCATATTCTTCCGCAAGCTTTTCCCGAAGTTTCACAGACAGGTTCGTCATCTCGTCGAAACGATCTGCAAGCTTCACATGCAGCCATTCATATATCTGTTTTGCCCGAAACGGTTTTTCTCCGAGACGTTCCAGCTCTTTTTGTAATTCTTCATATTCATATGCCCGAATATCTTTCTTCATTCTCATACTTTCCTTTTTCATTTTTCGTATCCTGCCATTTCACCCTTTTGCGCGTCCTGCCATTTCATCCTTTTTCGGCGTTCCGGCATTTTCAGACTTCTTTTTTCCGCAATCGCGCAATAAAAAATCCGTCGCTTTTATGAACTCCCGGAAGAAGCTGGATACAGCCGTTCTCTGTCACGCTTTCCCTCAATTCAAGGCAAAGATCTTCCCTTATATCGTCTGCGTAAAATTCAGGAAATTCTTTCAAAAACCAATGTACGTTTTCGATATTTTCTTTCGGGTTCACAGTACACGTACTGTACAGAAGTTCTCCTCCCGGCTTCACATAAGAAGCCGCGCAGGAAAGGATTTTTCGCTGAAGCTTTACGAGACTTACGATTCCTTCCGGCGACGCTTTATATTTCAGATCTGTTTTCTTCCCAAGCACTCCCAGACCGGAACAAGGCAGATCGGCGATCACAATATCCGCTTTACCCGCTGATTTTTCATCATACACAGACGCATCCTGACAAACCGCGGTTACATTGCAAAGTCCCATACGTTCTATATTTTCCTCGATCAAAGACACTTTATATTCTGTCAGATCACGGGCTTCCACATGACCGGAACATCCGGCTTGACCTTCCATCAAAATGCGTTCCGCCACATCAAGCGCCTTTCCGCCCGGCGCCGCACACAGATCGATCACCTGCGCTCCCGCCTGCACATGCGCCAGTTCTCCTACAAGCATCGAACTGATATCCTGCACGACGAACAGACCTTCCCGAAATGTTTCCAGAGACTCTAAATAATCATATTTTGAAATGAGAAGCGCATCCTTTAAATACGGATGATTTTCCACTAAAACATGTTCTTCCTCAAGCCGCTTTTTCAGCTGCTCCATCGTAATCCGGCTTCTGCAGCGTCTGATCGTTGTCGGCTTTTCTGTCTGGAAATCTTTCAGCATCGTTTCGATCAAAGAAAGATCATACGTTTCTTTCCATAATCGGATGATCCATTCCGGACAGGAATATCGTACCGAAAGCCGTTTGATCGGATCTGACGGATACTCCACCTCATCGATTTCTTTGACAACACTTCTCAGCACGCCGTTGACATAGCCTCTCAGACCGGAAAACCCTTTCTTCACTGCCAGTTTTACCGATTCACTGCAAACTGCATGATCGGGAATACTGTCCATATATTTTATCTGATAGACCGCGCTTCTTAAAATTGCCCGAATTAACGGCTTCATCTTTTTTACTTTTACTTTGGAGAAACAATCCAGAATATAATCGATCTCTGTCATATGTTCCAGCGTTCCTTCCGTAACGCGGGTGATAAATGCTCTTTCCCTTTTCTCAAGATATTGATATTTTGTCAAAACTTCTCTTAATACAATATGACTGTATCTGCCGTTTTCCGTTACTTCCATAAGGATTGCGGCTACGATTTCTCTTTCATTGATCGCCTTTGCCATTATTCTCTCCCAAACACCATTCCTTCTTCCACTTTATATCCGCGCAGAAACGAGCCTGTATCCATTCGTTTCTTGCCGGGCATCTGTACTTCTAAAATACGAAGCACGCCGTCTCCCGTCTGTATGCAAAACGAATCTTTTGCTACGGACACTACCGTTCCCGGCATGGCGTTCTTCCCGGTTTTCTGCGCTGTATGTTCCTCGCTTCCCAGTTCGGTTTGCTCTGCACATTCTTCCTGTGGCTTTGCCAACGCTTTCCATATCTTCATCACTTTTCCGTCCCGGTGTGTATATGCGCTTGGCCATGAATTCAATCCACGCACGAGACGCTCGATCTGCACTGCCGATTTCGCCCAGTCGATATTGCCAAGATCTTTCGTGAGCATTTTCGCATAAGCAGTCGGGCTTTCCGGCTGCTTTTCAAACACTGCTGTTTTATTTTCTATTGCATGCAATGTTTTTACGCAGAGAGCGGCGCCTGCTTCTGCCAGTTTGTCATGAAGCGACTCTCCTGTCTCGTCTTCTGCGATCGGGATCTCGGTCTTTAAAATCATATCTCCTGTATCAAGTCCTTCATCCATCTGCATCGTTGTAACGCCCGTCACGCTCTCTCCTTCTATGATCGCCCACTGGATCGGTGCAGCCCCACGATATTTCGGAAGAAGAGATGCATGGACATTAATACATCCGTAAGGCGTCATCTCAAGAATCTCCTTCGGAAGGATCTGACCGAAAGCAACAACGACCATCACGTCGGCATTGTATTTTCTCAATTCTTCCACACACTCAGGATCGCGCACTCTTTTCGGCTGATACACCAAAATCCCATGCTTAACCGCCGCTTCCTTTACAGGCGTAAACTGCATTTCTTTTCCTCTGCCTTTTGGCTTATCAGGCTGTGTGACGGCGAGACACACATCATGCCCCGCTTCCACAAGCGCTTCCAGTGTTCCGACCGAAAAATCGGGTGTTCCCATAAATATGATTCTCATTCTTCCCCTCCTTGCGCATCGTCTTGATCTTCTTCATCATAAGACACTTCATGAAGTCCGTCTTCTGCCAGTTCAACATACAGTTTTCCGTCCAAATGATCAAGTTCATGGCAAAACGCCCTTGCAAGCAAGCCTTCGCCTTCCATTTCGAACTCGTTCATATTTTCATCAAACGCCCGCACTTTTACACGGTCCGGTCTTGTAACGATTCCGAATTTTCCCGGTACGCTTAGACATCCTTCTTCTCCTGTCTGTTCGCCTGAAGATTCGATGATCTGCGGATTGATCAAAACAATCGGACCTTCCCCTACATCGATCACTACGATTCTTTTCAAAACGCCGACCTGCGGAGCCGCAAGACCGACACCGTTGCTTTCATACATTGTCTCAAGCATATCTCCGATCAGTATTTTCGTGCGAAGCGTCATCTTCGGCACTGCTTTACACTGTTTTTCTAATATATCGTCTCCTATTTCTCTAATTACTCTGATTGCCATTTTTCTCCTTCTTTCTATCCGCTACATCGGATTAAAATCAAATTGTATTCTCATTTTATCAAATCCCGAATTAATCTCAATATATTTTTCCGTCCGGTCTTTCAGCACGACAAGATCATGATAGTCCGCGGTTTTTACATAGATCACTTTCCGATAAACATCGTTGATCTTTTCGATCCCCGGACTTGCCGGGCCGATCACGGACGCTTCGATATCCTTCTTCGCTTTTATCATATATTCTTTCAAATAACGGCAGCCTGTTTCCAATAACGCCTCATCGGCGCTTGATATAAACACTGCCAGAAGATTTTCTGCCGGGGGATACCCCATCATCGTTCTGTATCGGATCTCTTCCTCATAGAACGCCTCATAATCCTGCGCCGCAGACGTTGCGATCGCATAATGATCGGGACTGTATGTCTGAATCACCGCTTCTCCTTTTTTATCTCCGCGCCCCGCTCTTCCGACCGCCTGAGTCAAAAGCTGGAACGTTCTCTCGCCCGATCTGTAATCATCTGTATACAACGACATATCCGCAGCCAGAATCCCGACTAATGTTACATTTGGGAAATCATGACCTTTTACGATCATCTGCGTACCGACAAGTACGTCCGCCTCTTCATTTGCAAATGCAGACAGTATTTTCTCATGGGAATCTTTCTGTCGTGTCGTATCCATATCCATCCGCAGCACTCTTGCCTGCGGAAATACCGTCTTCACAATCTCTTCGATCTGCTGTGTTCCCGCCCTGAATTCTCCGATATGGTCCGAGCCGCATTCAGGACATATTTTCACACGCGTCTGTTCGTATCCGCAGTAATGACATCTCATCTTTCCGTCCCGATGGACCGAAAGCGACACATCGCAATGCGGACACTTTATAACATGCCCGCATTCCCGGCACGAAACAAACCCGGAATACCCTCTCCGGTTCAAAAAAAGCATCGTCTGTTCTTTCTTTTCAAGCCGCTCTTTCATCAGTCTTTGCAGTTGTTCGCTGAGTATCGAACGATTTCCGTTCTTCAATTCTTTCCGCATATCCACCGTATAAACCTCTGCCGGATCCTGCATTTTAGAACGGTTCTTCATTTCCATCAGAACATACTCGCCGTTTTTTGCCCGATACATGGCTTCCATCGACGGAGTCGCGCTTCCCAGAACAACGCTCGCGCCTTCTGTCTGCGCTCTTCTTAGCGCCGTTTCCCGCGCGTGATACCTCGGCGTCTGTTCACTTTTATAAGTCGGCTCATGTTCTTCATCGATCACGATCAGTCCCAGATTCGGAAAAGGAGTAAAAAGCGCCGATCTCGGTCCGATCATCACATCCACTTCCCCGGCTTTCGCCCTCATCATCTGATCGTATCGTTCTCCTGCGGACAGCCGGGAATTCATAACAGATACCCGGTCTTTAAATCTTCTGTAAAATCTCATCACAGTCTGGTAAGTTAACGCGATCTCGGGAATCAGAACGATTGCCTGCTTCCCCTTATCTACAACAGACTGTATCATTTCCATATAAACTTCTGTTTTTCCGCTGCCCGTAACTCCATGGAGCAAATATGTTTTTCGGATTCCGTTTTCATAATCCTTACAGAAACGCATAATCGCACGTTTCTGCTCCTGCGTATAAATAATCTCCTTCTTTTGAATATTTTCCGCATGAACCGGATTACGATACACCTGCTCTGATTCTACGGCGAGAACATGCTGTTCTTCCAACGCGCGTATCACCGTGGCAGTAATATTAAGCTTCTTTCTGACAAGTTCATAATCTAAAAGCGGATCGTCAAGAAGCGCCGCCATCAGACGCGCCCTCGCTTTCTGATTCTTTTCCAGATAATAATGAAGCTGTTTTTCCCCCGTCTCCCGGTCGATCAGCAGTCTGAGCCGCTTTTTTACCTTTATATTTTCTTTTTCTTTGATAGGAAGAACCGTTTTCAAAGACTGCAGCATCGTTCCGCCATAATTCGACTTCATCCATGCCGCCAGCGCGATCAGCTTCGTCTCGATTTCCACGCCGCTTCGCGATATATCAGCGATCTCTTTCACTTTTGAAATATCATAATCACATGTCTTTGACAATGCGGTTACATATCCTTTTGTCTTACGGTTTCCTTTTCCGAAAGGTACGACCACCGCCATCCCCGCTTCCACTTCATGTTCCAGCCGCTCGGGGATCCGGTATTGAAAGATCTTATCCAGTTTTTCATGTTGAATATCTATGATTACATCCGCAAACAATCTCTGTCCCCTTGTCTTTCCTAATTTTCCCTGATTTCCTCAAGTACCTCTGCGATCAGCGTTCTTTCATCCATCGGGTATTTGACTCCTTTGATCTCCTGATAATCTTCATGACCTTTTCCGGCCAATACGATCACATCTCCCGACTGACCATGTTCGATGGCATATTTGATCGCTTCTTTTCTGTCGCAGATCTCCACATATGCCCCGTCAGTCTTTGCGATTCCGACTTTGATATCATTGATAATCTCCTGTGGTTCTTCAAAACGCGGATTATCCGAAGTAATGATCGTAAGATCCGCCAGACGTCCCGACACTTCGCCCATCTCATATCTTCTGTCTTTTGAACGGTTTCCGCCACATCCGAACACACATACAAGACGTTTCGGTTCATATTCTTTCAGTGTTGTCAGCAGGCTCTCCAGACTCATCGCATTATGTGCATAATCGATCATCAGCGTAAAATCATCCGATACTTTTATCATCTCAATACGCCCTTTGACATGCGCTGTTTTAAGCGCTTCTGTTATTTTCTCAGACGGAACACCGAAATGACGGCACACCGCGATCGCAGTCAGCGAATTATACACGCTGAATTTTCCGGGGATATCGATCTCCACATCAAAATCAGCCTTCCCCGCCACATGATACGAAACGCCTAAATATCCCGGCTTCGATACGAGATTTACATTCTCCGCTCTCAGATCCGCTTTCGGAGAAAAACCGAAAGTTTCCACTTTACATGTCGCGCCGCGGAAAATATCTTCATAATAAGGATCGTCTATATTGGCAATGCCAAGTTTGCACTGTTGAAACAGCATTGCTTTGCACCGTTTATAATCTTCAAAGTCTTTATGTTCATTCGGACCGATATGATCTTTTCCGAGATTCGTAAAAATACCGATCTCAAACGGAATTTCCGCCGTTCTGTGAAGCATAAGTCCCTGAGAGGAAACTTCCATAACAACACTGTCGCAGCCTTCTTCAACCATCTGTGCAAAGTACTGCTGGATCGTAAACGATTCCGGCGTCGTATTTGCCGCAGGGATCTTCCGATCTCCGATGATCGCTTCGATCGTACCGATAAGTCCTACTTTATGTCCGACACCTTCTAAGATAGACCGGATCAGATATGTTGTCGTCGTCTTTCCTTTCGTTCCGGTAATTCCGATCACTTTCAGCTTCTCTGCCGGATATCCGAAATACGCCGCAGACATCAGCGCCAGCGCATATCTCGTATTTTCCGCTTTGATCACCGTCACCCCTTTCGGCGCCTCGATATCCCGTTCTGCTATAATCGCCGCCGCGCCTTTTTTTGCCACATCCGAAACATATTGATGCCCGTCAAAAACCGCTCCGCTGATACAGACAAAAACAGATCCGCTTTCTACTTTTCTCGAGTCATTGGCAAGCGTTGTCACTTCTGTTTCGACACTGCCTTGAACAACCTCATATTCTAACCGTTCTAATAATTTGCTTAATTTCATACTCAGCCCTCCCGATTTTATTTTCCTTTTGAAAATCGACCTTTTGACACCTTTATAGAATAACACAAGAAGCGTTTTGTTGCAAAACAAACGTTTTTACTATATAATTAACCGGTATGTATGCATTTTCGGTGACATCAGTCCCGCTTTGTCGTTCTCACACCGAAATGTATCTAAACTGTCTGCATTCGCAGTACGCGATCGTCAATCATATAAGCGATATTGACACAGCAAACATGACTTTAGGAAAGAGAGGGAAAACTATTGTTCACAGATTTTATTACAAACATGATCAACTCGCTGAGCGAGCTGCTCTACAGCCACATTTTGATCATACTGCTTCTCGGAGCGGGAATCTTCTTTACGATCAAAACAAAATTCGTACAGATCCGTATGTTTATCGAATCTCTCCGCGTTGTCGCACAGCCGGGCAGCGATAAGAACGGACTTTCTTCCTTTCAGGCTCTTATGGTATCAACCGCTTCCAGAGTCGGAACAGGAAACATCGCCGGAATCTCAACAGCGATCTGTCTTGGCGGATCAGGCGCAGTGTTCTGGATGTGGCTTACGGCTATTCTCGGAAGCGCATCTGCATTTATCGAAAGTACGCTTGCTCAAATTTACAAACACAAAGCAAAGGACGGAAGTTCTTACGGAGGACCTGCATATTATATTCAGGCCGCTTTGAAGAAGCGTTGGATCGGCGTCCTTTTCGCAGTTGTTTTGATCCTGACTTATATGGGCGGATTCAACCTTGTAGCTTCATTTAATATTGCGGATTCCTTCCGTGTCTATTCTTTCTTCAATCCGGAATGGACTCCGCTCATTGTCGGAGCGATCCTTGCGGTTGTATTTGCTTTGGCTGTATTCGGAGGAAGTAAAAAGATCTCACAGATTACGGAAGTGCTTGTTCCGGTTATGGGTATCTTTTACCTTGCAGTTTCTTTATTCATCATCCTGAAACATTATCAGCTTGTTCCTGTAATGTTCACAAGCATTTTCAATAATGCATTTGACGTACAGGCCATCTTCGGAGGGTTTGCCGGATCCTGCGTTATGCACGGTATCAAAAGAGGACTGTTCTCCAACGAAGCCGGTGTCGGTTCTGCTCCGAATGCAGCGGCAAGCGCGGCAGTTTCCCATCCGGTAAAACAAGGACTTGTGCAGATGCTTTCTGTATTCATCGACACTATCCTGATCTGCTCCGCAACAGCGTTCATGCTTCTTTGTTCCGGCGTAGAGCCGACTTCTAAATTGGCAGGAATGCCGTGGGTTCAGGCAGCGGCTTCCAGCTCGCTTGGCGGTTTCGGTACGATCTTTATTACGATCGCACTTTGCCTGTTTGCCTTTACAACGCTGATCGGAAACTTCTACTATGCGGAAATGGGGCTGAAATTCCTCTGCGGCAGAAAACCGCCGAAAGCAGTGATCAATACATTTCGTATTATCGCCGCCGCCATCGTACTTGCAGGCGCGACAATGGAATTCAGCATCGTATGGAACACAGCGGACGTACTGATGGGATTGATGGCTTTAATCAACCTTCCTGTCATCCTCATCTTATGCAAACCGGCAATTCAGGCTATGAACGACTATACAAAGCAGAAAAAAGCCGGAAAAGATCCAGTCTTTAAAGCTGCCGATATCCAGTTAAAAGACAAAACAGATTTTTGGAATTAAAGAGAAACCGGGACAGTCGATCTGACTTTCCCGGTTTTTGAATATTGAACACTTTTTATTTATATCGTTGCTTTCTTATTTTATAACTCTGTTATTTTCTTGCATACATATCTTAAGATCTTTCTTAAGTCTTCGATCGTTACTTTTTCGTCTCCTGTCACATCTCCGGCTTTCATCTGTGTTTCCGTCAAATTGGTCTTTTTACAGATATATCTCAACGCAGTGCGGACGTCTCCGACATCGACTTTACTGTTGGCATCCACATCGCCTCTGATATAGTCCTGCGGCTGAGTCATCTCATCGATTTTTGCAAGAAGTGTTTCACACTTTGTTTTTACTTCTGCAAGAATTGTCTTCTCTTCTTCCGCTGCATTTTCAACTGCTGTTACCGCGTCTTTCAATGTGTTTTGCACTAACGCTCTGTCTGTAACCTTTACTGTGTCCACAGACAGATGCGAGATCCTTTTCTGAAGGTCGGAACAAGGATTGATCGTTATTTTGCAGCTTGTACTGTTTCCTCTGCGATCCTCTGCTATGATCGTGTACTCTTTCTTCCGATTATTTTGATTATCTGCGGAAAGAGAAATTTCCGTTCCTGCTTCTTGTTTCCCGTTTACAGTCACAGATGCAAGATCGTTGTCAGCGTCTCTTACCGTTATCTTTTGTGTAGCGTAATAATTTCCACCGTTTTCCACTCCCTCAATAACCGGAGCTGTCCCCTTCGGCTCTTCATACTCTGCTGAAGCGATCTTCAAAACAGAGTTATCTCCTGTTCCATACAAATCTTTCGTCCGTCCGTCATAGGCAAAAGTAATAGCATCATCATAATAAACAGTATTAAATACATAACCGTTTTCAACGCTTCCGTTGTTCTTATCCCATGCCATGAACAGTCCGCCGCGCTCTCCCGCTGTCCCGTCATCGCTGTTCGTCACATCCACAAGATAATTTCCGTCTCCGATCGTCACGATATTCCACATATGCGGTCCTTCTCCCGTACCGCCTCTCATCATGCCGGTTACGCTGCAGCAATTATATCCCGGATCAAGAAAATCGCTCATATCGCATAAATACTGAAATGCTTTTGCATATCCCTCGCATACAACATTCGTACTTTCATCTCCGTCAAATACATAGATCATCTGCCACGGATCTCCGTAAGCGACACCCGGTTTCACAGCATCATAATTATACGATGTCAGATCACAGATTTCTTCTTTATAAGATTCCATCTTCTCATAATCTTTTTCGGCTTTATGCTTCTCTATGATTTTTCGCGCATTCTCCGCCGCCGAACTGGCTGCCCCTGTCTTCTTGCTGTCAACCGTACACTTCGTCTTGTATTGCTGTTCGATTTCCGGTCCCGCATAAGCATCCGCAGCCGGGAAATTTATATCAATCTCCACAACTTCCCGTCCCGAAATTCTGCCGTTAAACCATGTGGACGCCGTTTTATTATACCAGTACAAATCATACGGACAGTCCGCAAGAAGCGCCGCAATCACTTTACTTAAACTAAATCCTTTAAATGCGCCGCCTTCATATGTAATCCCCTGCCCCGCAACGGAAAGCGTAAATTTCGTAGATACATACTGTCCTGACGGTTCGCTTCCGTCCGCCGCTTTTCCGTCCGCGATATTAGCGGCTATTTTTTTCAGTTCATTATATACATATTTGTCCGCTCCGGTTAAAACATTCTGCCCGATATTGCCGTAAACTGCAGGCGTACGATAGCTTTCGCTCTCTTCACCGTAAAATGTCTGTTCTACATACTGAGCAAACAACTCCTCGTTTCCGGGAACTTGATCCGCTCTCGGAATGATGCTCTCTCCTTGAATCTGAGCAACTTTACTATCTACTGTAAGTTCCTCTGCCTGAACTGTTTCCGTCATTCCTGCCGCCATCGGCGATGCCACAAGCATTGCCGATGCAAGAACAAGACTGACCCCGCCTCGTACTTCCTTTTTCATTTTCCGCCTCCATAAACTTCTTCCATCTTTTTCCGTCTGCCTGTAAAACACTTTACATGATTATGCAATTTTATCACAAATTCAGTTCACTTAAAAGATGATCGACACATCATTTTATTTTTTGTACATTATTTAAACATTTCTTTTGTTTTCATAATTTTTTCAAGAAACTTTTCTCCGGCTTATGTGCAATATAACGAATCATCCCCATATCATCTCTATCACCCGCTCAAGATCTTCCGCTTGTTTCCATAGGAATTGTTTTACTTCTTCCGGAGGCTGCACAAGATCGGGAACAACGATCACGCGCATACCTGCCGCATGTGCCGATATTGCTCCTGAAGGCGCGTCTTCCAAAGCGACCGCATCTTCCGGCTCAATCCCGATACTTTTACACGCTTTCAGATAAATCTCCGGCGAAGGCTTTCCTTCCTTCACTGTATCCCCGAACACTTTGCCGTCAAAATAATCGTACAATCCCGCTCTTTTCAAAGACTGCTCTGCGTGTATCTGCCGCGAAGACGTTGCAAGTCCGATCATACATCCATGACTTTTTGCGGCATTCAGCAATTCCGGAGCGCCTTTTTTCACCGCTATTCCTTCTTTATCCGCAATCTTATAATAATATTCCCGTGTCATTTGCGCAAATCGATCCATCGGAAAATCCAAATCAACGTTCGTCTTGAAATATTCTGTCCGCCTCTTCAAGTTAAATCCGACTGTATTATAGATGTGATCTCCGAAGTTTTCATATCCAAGTTCTTTTCCCGCATAATCCCAAGACCGTTTTACAACTTTTTCCGAGTCAAGAAGAAGTCCGTCCATGTCAAAAACCAGCCCCTTCACAGAGACCGGTTTTTTCTTAATCAAGAGTCGCACTCCTGCACTGTTCACATTTTTCTGCGGGCTGCTCCGCCTCTTTTTGCTCTTCCTGGCTGCGAAACGTCACCGTTCCCGCCGCAGCATCCATTCCGTCAACGATTGCCAGAGACTCAAGCTGAAAACCGAGGTTGCGGATGATCCTTCCTCCCGACTGAAAGCCTTTTTCAATCGCGATCCCGATTCCTTCTACTGTCGCGCCTGCGGACTGAACGATCTGGATCAATCCCTGAAGAGCGCATCCGTTCGCAAGAAAATCGTCGATAATAAGAACATGATCTTCCGGCGTCAGGAATTTTTGAGATACGATCACATGATTTCTGCATTTGTGTGTAAATGACTCCACTTCCGCTACATACATTTCTCCGTCAAGATTGATACTCTGCGATTTCTTTGCAAACACAACCGGCACATCAAAATGCTGTGCCGCCACGCAGGCAATACCGATCCCCGACGCTTCGATCGTTAAAATTTTATTAATCGGCTTTTTCGCAAAACGTCTCTTAAATTCAGCCCCCATCTGATCCAACAGCTTAATGTCCATCTGATGATTCAGGAAGCTGTCTACTTTCAATACGTTTCCTTCTTTCACAACCCCGTCTTTTACAATGCGTTCTTCTAAAAAATTCATCTTCTGCTCCTCTCGTTTTCCTGCCTGTGCAGATTATTTTTCCATCTTATTCTTCCATATCGGTTCTTTCTTCGTCGCCGCCTTCCGCCTTTTCATCAAATACACGGAACACTCTTCTTAATATACAGGAATTAATAAAAGCAAGAATACCTGTTCCCGCCAAGATCCAGACCGGGATCGTAAGCATAAGGATTCCCGTATTCCACCACGACAAAACAACCGCTCCGACTGTCAGCGCTGTCATCAAAATTGTATAAGGTAATTTTGCCACCGTTAAAAGGAGCGCATTTTTCAGCGTAGCCCCTATCGTATTTTCATATCTTGCAGTCAGCGCAAATGAATAAATCGTTACTGAAATCAAAAAAAATGCAAGCAGTAAAAAAACACTTTTAAACACCATTCCCAGTGTCCCCGGCATCATTTCCGATATTCTGTAATCAACAAAACAAACGCCTCCGCACAAAAGCAATATAAGCCATATGATTGTACTTTGCTTAAAATTCAACTTAAATGCATGAAGAAACCCTTTAAATATATAACCTTCTTCATTTTTTACAAGTTTCAGCATTACTGTATACAACGCTGTTGTCGATGCTCCGATCGTAATGATCGGCAGTGAGCAAACAAGCCACAAAACATTCAGACACACGATATCGCAAATCTTTGAAAGCACACGCATAATACCGCTGTCAGTAACATCACCCCGCATGATCCGCCTCCCGTTTTTTCTATTGTAAACTACAGTATAGCACAGAAAAGCCTGTATAGCACAGGCTTTTCACATCTTCTTTCGGATAATCACCGGAAGCGATAAAAGATGCGTTCCGGAATCGCAAGCAGCCGTCAAGTTCCCAGGCAAGTCCGGGATTCGGCTCTTCGCCGTTACAAAAAAACAGTCCAACCACAACGGCTGAAACCGGCTGAACTGTTACGATAAAAAAATAGAGCGGGTGATGGGAATCGAACCCACGTATCCAGCTTGGAAGGCTGGTGTTCTACCATTGAACTACACCCGCGTCATCTCTGACACAAGTAGTATACTACCACATGATAAAGATAATTGCAAGAACTTTTTTACTTTTTTTATTTTATTTTTTTATTTGCTTTTTTATTGAATCTTTGTTATAAGATTAAATAGATTTTCACAAATCGAAATCATATAAAGGAAAATATTCCGAATAACCAAAAAGGAGTTGTGTTACTTGAATTTATCACAAATCGCACGTTTACAAGCTTTAAAAAAACATCTGGAAACTTTTCGTAAAAATCACCCGAAATTTCCTTCTTTTTTGAACGCGGTGTCTCATAACGCTTTGGAAGAAGGCACAGTGATCGAAATCAGCGTCACATCGCCTTCCGATAAAAATTATGTTACAAACATAAAATTGAGGCAAGATGATCTGGACTTTCTTCGCGAACTGCAGTCTCTGAATTCCAAATCATAATTTCCCGGCGAAGGGCCGCACATCAGCAAAAACCGGAAGCGCCAAAAGGCACATTCCGGTTTTTTGTTTTATCTGTTTTATTTATTTCGCTATTTTCAGATTTTCATACCGTTTCTCGATAAACTGATCCGGGAAATACTCATCTAACTTTTCAGCGATAATCCCGTTTCCTTCTTTTCCTTCCTGACGTTCTCCGTAACGCGCCAAAGCGGCAAATGACAGCGCCATATCCGCCGTCAGAACAACAAGCAGCAAGGAGCAGATGATACGTCCCGCCTTTTTCGGCAATCGTTCGATCTGTCTTGACAAAAACGGGTAAACCGCTTTCATCCAGATAACGGCGGCAAATCCCCAGAAGAAACAATACAACAGGTTAATTCTTCCTCCCAGATTAAACGGGATCTTACTATAATCCCAGAACACTGTTCCAAAGGCAATCTCCGTAAAAACACTGCATATGTATTCATATGCGCCCCCGAGTATTGTTCCGAAAAGGAATATAAACCAATTACTCTTATCACGGTATCTATATAAAATCCATGTCAGAAGCGCACATGCAATTCCCCACACGATACTGAACTGACCAAACACAAGACTGCTGCGGCTCATAAGACGCCCGGTTGTAATAAGGCAGAATATCGTCTCTACTATATCCCCGATAAATGCTCCGATGATAAACAGACTCGCCAGTTTAAAAAATCCGCATCCTTCCGCAAATTTTTCTTCCTGTTCAGCATCTTTTTCAGTCTCAATATTCGGAAATGCCTTTACCAGTCTTTTCTGGATCCGTTTTGTCAGAGCGTTTTCAAGAAATTTAGACGTTTTCTGCAGCTCTTCCGTAATCTGCTCGATCCGACCTTTCTTTCTTTTCAATTCAAGAACCGCAATTCCCGAACCGAGACCATCCGCAATAAGCAGGCCTAAAAGCACCCATAAGATCACTTCTCCGATCAAACGGGGTATCATATTGACAAGACCGCAAAAAAACGGATTCAGGAAGTAGATCATCAGTACACTGCACACGCCCCATAAAGCAGATACCCGCAGACAAATGTAACCGTCCAGATGAAATTTCTGATCTGAATAATCCCACCACTTTTTATGCAGTATCTTTTCCATCAGCCTTCCCGTAATATATTCTACGAACGAAGTAACGATCATTCCGCCGATAAAAAGAAAGATCAGATTTTCTTTTAATTCCGGCAAAAACACCGCCACCGCCACCGCTCCCGTTCCGTAGATCGGGCAGAGCGGTCCCGCGATAAATCCCCTGTTGACAAACTTGTGCCTGTTAACCGCCGCAACGATGACCTCGCCGCACCATCCGATAAATGAATAAATAAAAAAGATCCATGCCAGTTCATATATTGTGTTTACCATATTTTCTCTTTTGAATTCCTTTCCCGCACATCTTTTTTGCAAAGACGCAGTTTCAGATGCACCTTCGATAAAAATAATCCCCCCGGACACGGTTTTATACGAGACACTCACTCCTGCCCGGGAGGCGCCGCTTTATGTGATGCGTTCTTTTCTATCCGAGCACATCTTTATACAGGGCATGTTTTTCCAATGCCTCCGTGATTTTGACCATATCGGACAGATCTCCGATCATGATAACGCCTGCAAGGCGGTTGTTTAAAAAGTAATATTTACTGTATCTTCCTTTTCCCATATCTTTAAATTCTGCCGTCTTATAAAGCAGATTCGGATTTTTCCCGTTATCTCCGGCTGCGAAAAGAGCCGTGTTCATCCCATGGAATGTCAATGTCGGAGCTGTCGCCGCATACTCAATCTGATCCCCTGCCGCATTTGCGCCCGCGATACGTCCCTGTTCGGAAGCCTCCGGCCAAACAGCATAGTTTGCCCCGTTAAATTCCGCACAGTCACCGCATGCATATACGTTCGGAACACTCGTTTCCATCCGTTCGTTCACTTTAACGGCACGGTCCGCATCAAGTCCGATCTCCTTAGCCAATGCTGTATTTGCACGCACTCCCGCCGATACAACGACAACTTCCGCAGGAATCACCTGACCGTCAGACAAGCGGACTCCCGATACATGTCCGTCTCCTTCCACTGCTTCCACGGAAACGCCCGTACTGATCTTCACACCGCTCTTTTCGGCGAACATCCTCAAAATGTCCGAAGCGTTCTCGTCAAGCTGACGTCCCATAAGAATCGGAGCAGCTTCTAACACTTGTACATCAATCCCCGCTTTTTTCAGTTCCCAGGCAGCTTCCAGACCAAGCACACCGCCTCCGATCACAACCGCTTTCGCCGCATGTTCCATCATTTTTTCCAGTTTTTCCACATCTACAAGGCGGCGGATCGCAACTACTTCCGGCAAAGAACTTCCTTCGATCGGAGGTATAAAGCACTCGCTTCCAAGTGCATAGATCAGTCTCGTGAAATGCACTTTCTCTCCGCTTTCAAGAATCACTTCTTTTTCATTTACATCGACAGACGCCACTTTCTTTCCTAACATTTGGAACACTTTGTTTTCTTCATACCATGACGGATCTACGATCGCGATCTGATCCGCGCTCAATCCTGCCACGATCGACTTTGTCAGCATCGGACGGTTGTATGCCGGATACTCTTCATCAGAAATGATCGTAACAGCTCCCGTTTTATCACGTTCCCTTATCGCCTTGGCAGCGTTAAATCCTGCCGTTCCGTTTCCGAGGATAACATAATATTCTTCTGTATTATTCAAAACGGCGCTTTCTTCTGCTTCAACTTCTATAAAATTCTCTTTTCCGACTCCGCACACCGGACATATCTCGAGCGAAGAATCGAAAATTTCTCCGCAGACAAGACATTTCACAAGCGTTCTGGCGCCTTTTTTCTTCGGCTTTACAGGTTCTTTGTTCTGCACGATGCACCCGAACTGATATCCGTACTCATAAGCGCTCACAAGATCCGCTTCCGATGGTTTAAACCGAACGCGGAATCCTTCCGATACTTTCATTTTCAGTTGTTTCAGACGCTGCGTAATATTCGGCACTCCTTCTCCGCTCCAACCGTAGCTTCCGAATGCGCCGGCATATTTTCCTCCGTGAGTAGCCGGAAACATTGCAAGTGTAAGATCCCATATCGGCTTGAGCGCTTCTCCGACAATCGTAGGAGTTCCAAGCAATATTCCGTCCGCAAACAAAAGTTCTTCGTTCACTTTCTCTGCGTCTGCCTCAACCATGTCATAAGACCTGACGTCGATATCGCCGCTGTCTTTGACTCCTTCCGCGATTTTTTCCGCAAGCATCTTCGTGTAGCCATATGCGCTCACATACGGGATAATAACTGTTTTTTTCTCATTCGGATTGACCACTGTCGACCATTCTCTGTATTGCTTCATAACCTGTCTGATCCGATCTCCTACGAGAACCGGTCCATGCCCCGTACAGATCATGGAAATATCCATTGTTTCAACACGGTCGAGAGCTTTAAGCATAAAAGGTTTGAACGGTCCGATAATGCAGTCATAATAATATTTCAAAGCACTTTGATAATCCGCCTCATTTTTAATCTCACTTGATACGACTTCCGGGAGACAGTAATGTGCACCGAAAGAATCACATGTTACAAGAATCTGTTCTTCCTCAATAAAAGTGTACATCGTATCCGGCCAATGAAGATTCGGAACAAACAAAAACTCAAGCGTCTTATTTCCGATCGTCATCTTCTCTTTATCCCTTGCCGGAATGCCGACAAAATCCCGGTTTACGATCTCTTTCAGGAAACCGAGCGCACATCCCGTAGCGATCACCTTCATCTGCGGACTATAATCGAGAAGGCGTTCTACGCTTCCGGCATGATCCGGCTCTGTATGACTTACAACAAGATAATCGATTTTCCGAATGTCGATCACTTCTTGAAGATGTTCCAAATATTCGTCAAAAAACTTCGCTTTTGCAGTCTCGAAAAGAACTGTTTTGTCCCCCGCCTTCATCACATAAGAATTATAAGTTGTACCGAATTCCGTATACATGATAATATCAAATACTCTGAGTTGATCGTCAATAATACCTGTCCAATAAAAATCATCTCTTAATTTCAAACTTTTCATTTTCTGCCTCCTCTTTTTCTTTTTTATGAAACTCCGTTTTTCTTGCAAATATCCGCCAGACAGCACTTCTCGCAGTACGGCTTTGTCCTTGCCGTACACACATCCCGCCCGTGGAAGACAAGCCTGTGACAGAAATCGCTTCCCTCCTGAGGAGGAATGATCTTCCACAATGCCATCTCGACCTTTTTCGGTTCTTTTATCCCATCTACGAGTCCGATCCGGTTTACAAGCCGGATACAATGCGTATCTGTCACAATCGCAGGTTTCCCGAACACATCACCCATGATAAGGTTTGCGCTTTTTCTTCCGACTCCCGGAAGTTTCATCAGCGCGTCAAAATCATCCGGCACTTTCCCTTCATACTCATCCCGGATCATCTTCATACAGCCGCTGATATCGCGCGCCTTGCTTCTGCCAAGACCGCACGGACGCACAATTTTCTCAATCTCATCTACATCCGCTTCCGCCAAAGCTTCCACTGTCGGATATTTTTCATATAACCCTTCCACCACTACATTGACACGGGCATCTGTACACTGTGCCGCAAGCCGCACACTGACAAGCAGTTTCCATGCCTGATCATAATCAAGCGTACAGCCGGCGGACGGATATTCTTTTTTCAGCCGCTCGATCACCTGTAACGCACGCTGCTTTTTTGTCATCTTTGGTATCCCTCCGCTATCACTTCTCATCCATATGTTTTCTCAGTTCGGCAAGAGCTTCTGAAAATCTTTTTGACACAGCCGTCGGATTGCCTTTCAAATGTCTTGCTGCACGGATATAGCTTCTGTCTGTTCTGTCGTGCATCTTCGTCATCTCCCGGGAAATATTTTTCTTGATCTTCGCATATTCTTCCCGTTTATCTTCGCCGATCAATTCGTCAACCTTTGATGTAAATTCTTCCTTCATCAACAGTTCCGCCCTCTCCGACAATCTTGCAAGAAGACGCTGTCTCTCTTCGCGCCTTGCATGAACACGCGCCAGATATTCTTCTTTGCGTGAATTGATTTGTTCGCGGCGTTTCTTCTTTTGAACTTTGATCTCTTCTTTGTATCCCTCTACCATTTCTTCTGCGCGCTGACGGTAACTGTCCATATGCTCTTCTGCCAGTTTTTTGTAATCTTCCGCCATTTCTTCCGCACGTCCGCGGTAATCCTCTACATGTTCTTCTACACGCCTGCGATAATCTTCTACAAACTCACCTGCGCGCTGTCGATAATCTTCCACAAACTCACCTGCGCGCTGTCGATAATCTTCCACAAATTCTTCAGAAGCGACTTTTAATTTCTCCTGTATCTTCCTGATCTGTTTTTTGCTTTCTTCAAGCTGTGCAAGAATCCGCTTCAGATCCATCGCATCATTAAACGACTGCGTCACATCGACCGCCGCCGCAACAGTCAGCACAAATGCGATACCCTCCGCAATAATCGTCGGAATCTTCAGCACCGCTCCCTCGATCGGTACATGAACAAACTTAACAAGTAAAACGGAAAACAATCCCCACCCCAAAGACGAGGTAAGACAAATATATCCGTTCAGATTAAATTTCTGATTGCTGTAATCCCAGTATTTCACATTGAAAAGTCTCTCCATAACCGCCCCTGTAACGTATTCCAACAGCGTTGCTCCAACCATGCCGAATAAAAAGATCAACGGAATACTGTCTCTGACTCTGATCGTACTGATCAAGACCGCAAGCGCTCCGAATCCATAGATCGGCAGCATCGGCCCGTACATAAATCCGCGGTTTACCCAGCGGCGTTTCCGCACAGAAACAAAGCAGCATTCCCATACCCAGCCGATAAAACTGTAAATGAAAAAGAACAATACCCATTGTGTCAGATGATATGACTGCATGTTTATTTCTCCTCAATCGCTGTAATCAGGTCAACTCTTCTTTGATGACGTCCTCCTTCAAACTCAGCGTCAAGCCATGTCTCTACGATCATTTTCGCAAGCTCCGCTCCTACCACACGAGCTCCGAACGCCAGGATATTACAGTTATTGTGCACTCTTGCCATCTTTGCCGTAAACGGCTCGCTGCAAACCGCGGCGCGGATTCCTTTTACTTTATTTGCCGCAAGAGAAATTCCAAGACCTGTTCCGCAGATCAGGATTCCCTGTTCAACCTCGCCTGCTGCCACTGCTCTTGCCACGATTTCCCCGTAGACCGGATAATCACAGCTCTCGCTTGAATTTGTTCCGTAATCTACTACTTCATGTCCTTTTTCTTTCAGGAAACTAATGATTTCCGCCTTTAATTCTAATGCTGAATGGTCATTTCCGATTCCGATCTTCATATTCTTCTCCTTTTCTTTTCCACTTTATTTTATTTACATGCTTCTTTACAATAAAATTGATTTCTCTATCATCATAACAAATCCGGCGCTGTGATTCAATAAACCTAATTTACAAAACGCTCTTTAGAAAGCCGGTTCTGTCAAACAATTTTTATAAAAATATTTCCTCAAGTTGTTCCGGTTTCCCGGCGCGATAAGTCGCATCCGCTTCTGTTTCCGGTTCGCCCCATACCGCATGAACACAATCCACTCCCGCATTGAGGGCGCATGCCATATCTGAAGCGCTGTCTCCGATATAGACGGTTTCTTCTTTCCGCGCTCCTGACAGTTCCATATATTTCAGCAGCGGCTGTGCCGACGGTTTATGCTCTTTCGTGTCATCGGCACATATGCATATCGAAAAATATTTTCGTATCGGAAGCTGATCAAGAACAAGCTCCAGTTCCTCGCGTGTTCTTGATGTTACGACACCAAGCGTACTTCCTTTTTTCTCCAGTTTTTCCAGAAGTTCTTCTATTCCGTCAAAAATGCGGATCATATCGATGTTCTTCTCTTCATTTGCCACCCACATTTCGACTGCGCCCGGGATTTTTTCTTCTTCCACCCCGAGAAGATGCATATTTTTCACAGATGTATTAGCCAGCACAAACTTCAGATCTTCTATCTCGTACCGCTCTCCTTTTACCGTCATGAGCATCTCCTGCAATGAATATAATATGCAGTCTCTCGTATCGATCAGTGTTCCGTCCACGTCAAAGACAATATGTCTGTATTTTGCCATTCCTATACCTCCCGCTGTCTTCTCAAATCTTTTTTCTTCTTTCTTTTTTCGTTTTTCAGGAAATTCCTCTCATCGTAAGCTGTATCCTCTTCTTTTTCATATCCACGCTCATCACCTTTACATCCACAACGTCTCCGACGCTCACTGCCTCAAGGGGATGTTTGATATAACGGTCTGTAATCTGGGAAATATGTACGAGACCGTCCTGATGAACTCCGATATCCACAAACACGCCGAAATCAATGACGTTTCGCACCGTTCCTTTCAATATCATTCCTTCTTTTAAATCTTTCATTTCCAGTACGTCCGTTCTAAGAATCGGTTTTGGCATCTCGTCACGCGGGTCGCGCGCAGGCTTTTCCAACTCTTTTACGATATCGCGCAGGGTGATCTCGCCGATTCCTAATTCTTCTGCCGTCGCTTTATAGTCTTTTATCGTAAGAGATAATCCCGCCAGATTATGAGCCGCCACATCTTCCGGTGAATACCCCTGCTTTTGCAAAAGGCCTTTTGCCGCTTCATATGATTCAGGATGGACGCCCGTACCGTCAAGCGGATTCTCTCCGTCGCGGATTCTCATAAATCCCGCACATTGTTCAAACGCTTTCGGCCCAAGTTTCGGCACTTTCAGAAGTTCTCTTCTGCTCGTAAACTTTCCGTGCTCCTCTCTGTAGGCTACAATATTTTTAGAAATCGCCGAACTGATTCCCGAAATGTACGATAAAAGCGGCGCAGACGCCGTATTCAAATCAACGCCGACTTTATTAACGCAGTTCTCTACGACTCCCCCAAGCTTTTCTCCCAGTTTCTTCTGATTCATATCATGCTGATATTGTCCGACGCCTATCGACTTCGGATCGATCTTCACAAGTTCGGCCAATGGATCTTGAAGTCTTCTCGCGATGGACGCCGCGCTTCTTTGACCTACATCAAACTTCGGAAATTCCTCACTTGCAAGCTTACTTGCCGAGTAGACAGAAGCTCCCGCTTCATTGACGATCACATACTGAACCTGCTCAGGTATCTCTTTCAAAAGTTCCACGATAAACTGTTCTGATTCACGGGAAGCAGTTCCGTTTCCAAGCGAAATAAGTGAAATATGATATTTCGGAATGATCTTCTTTAGCAAGTCCTTACTTGCCTTGATCTTCTGCGGAGTCGTCGGAGCCGTCGGATAAATGACCGTAGTTCCGATCACCTTTCCCGTCGGATCGACAACTGCCAGTTTACATCCCGTACGAAACGCCGGATCCCATCCAAGCACTACTTTCCCCGCGATCGGCGGCTGCATGAGAAGCTGATGCAGATTTTTCCCGAATACGTCGATTGCTCCGTCTTCCGCTTTCTCCGTCAGTTCATTTCTTATCTCCCTTTCGATCGCAGGCTCGATCAGACGTTTATAACTGTCCTCGACAACTTCTTTTAAGACCGAAGTCGTATACGGATTATCATTTACAATCGTCTTTTTCTCTAAATATCTCAGAATATCTTCCTCCGGAGCCTCTACTTTGACCGTCAGTATTTTTTCTTTCTCACCGCGGTTCAGCGCAAGAATCCGATGTCCGGCAAGCTTTTCAACCGATTCTTCAAATTCGTAATACATCTCGTAAACAGATTCTGTCTCCGGATCTTTTGCTGTAGAAACGACTTTTCCTTTTTTCATCGTCGTTTTTCTGATCCATGTACGATAATCCGCATTATCGGAAATGATTTCCGCAATAATGTCTTTTGCTCCGGCGATTGCTTCTTCCTCTGTCTTTACTTCTTTTTCTTCCGAAATATATTGCTTTGCGGTTTCTTCCAAAGGTTCTTTTGCCTGCTGCAGCATCATATACGCTGCCAAAGGCTCTAATCCTTTTTCTTTCGCGATCGTTGCCCTCGTCCGCCGCTTCGGACGATATGGCCGATACAGATCTTCCACTGTCACGAGCGTCTCAGCTAAAAGGATCTTCTCTTTGAGTTCTTCTGTCATCTTTCCCTGCTCTTCAATGCTCGAGATCACCTGCTCTTTCTTCTCTTCCAGATTTCTCAGATAGAGAAGTCTTTCATGAAGCTTCCTAAGCTGCTCGTCGTTGAGTGACCCGGTCGCTTCTTTTCTATATCTCGATATAAACGGGATCGTATTCCCTTCATCGATCAAAGTTACCGCCGCGTCAATCTGCCAGCGGTTCACATCAAGTTCTTCTGTCAGTTTTTGATTGATATCCATTTATAAAAATCCTCTCTCTAAATTAATTCACAAACAGCATTATACATAGTTTACCACACACGTACATTCCATTCCACCTTTTCCCGCGAACTTTACACGACTGCTTTACATTATTGACCGGTCTTGTCTGTCTTTGTTATAATATATGACTGAACTGACGCAATACAAAAACAGACATGCGAAACCCGGCATATAAAAATTGCCGCCTCGTTTTGCGCGCCGAAACGAAATGGAGAAGTTATGGAACGTACGATCACATATAAAATAACCGACAGCGGACAAAACATCCGTATTGACAGTTTTCTCCGAAAGCACGGATATTCCATGCAAAATCTGACACTTCTTAAAAAAATGCCCGAAAGCATTTTAAAAAACGGAGAATGGTCTTATATGCAAACAACACTTCAGGCAGGAGATATTCTGACTGTCCGCATTCAGGAAGAAACTTCCTCTCCGAATATTCCCGCTGTCAATCTGCCGATCGATATTGTCTATGAAGATGAAGATATCATAGTGATAAACAAAGCTGCCGGAATGCCGATCCACCCTTCTCTTAACAACTATCGAAACTCTCTTGCAAACGCGCTGATGTGGTATTATGAACAACAAAACAAACCTTTTATTTTCCGCTGTACAAACCGTCTTGACCGGGACACTTCCGGTCTGACTGTCGTTGCGAAGCATATGGTCAGCTCTAATATCTTATCTTCCATGACCGCCCGGCATCAGATCGAACGGGAATATCTCGCCATTGTACGCGGACACGTCACTCCTTTTGAAGGAACGATAAATGCTCCGATCGGACGAACCGGAAGTTCTCTCATCGAACGGAAGATCGATTTTGAAAACGGCGAACATGCAATTACCCATTACCACACAGTTTTTGAAAAAAACGGGCTTTCACTCGTTTCTCTTATTTTAGAAACAGGCCGCACACATCAGATCCGAGTCCATATGAAACACCTCGGATTTCCTTTGATCGGAGATTATCTGTACAATCCGGATATGGAACTGATCGACCGGCAGGCGCTTCACTCTCACTGTCTTCGCTTTCTCCATCCGATAACCGGAAGACAAATGACATTTACCGCCGATCTGCCCGAAGACATGGCAAGATTGTTTGCCTGAGAACCCCTTGAAAATCATTCTTTAAAATTATTCATTTTTTATTCCAAAAAGGGTTGACATATTTCAAAACCTATAATATAATAAATTTCGCTGTGAACGAAACAGCAAATGTGCGATTAGCTCAGCTGGATAGAGCGTCTGGCTACGGACCAGAAGGTCGGGAGTTCGAATCTTCTATCGCACGTACGAAAAGAGATGTTGCTTATGCAGCATCTTTTTTATTGTAAAATAATTCTTGATCAGGCTCGGATTTTCCCCGTCGCCGACAAAAAAACTCAGAAGAACTTTCTCCTGAGTTTTTTGATATCATTTCTTATTCTGCAAACTGTTCTGACTGCGCTTTAATCAGTTCTGTATCGTCAAAGTAATTGATCTTCATTGCAGCTTTTACTTCTGCAAGTGTCTGTGCCGCAACCGCTTCCGCTTTCTCGCTTCCCTTTTTAAGCATCTCATAAACCGCCGGAATATCTTTACTGAATTCTTTTCTGCGGTTCCTGATCGGCTCTAACTCGGCCTGAAGTACATTATTCAGAAAACGTTTCACTTTCATATCTCCGAGTCCGCCGCGCTGATAATGTACTTTCAGCTCGTCCAGATCCGAATATTCCGGCAAAAACTCTGCAAAATATTCCGGTCTGCAAAATGCATCAAGATAAGTAAATACTGTGTTTCCTTCCAGTTTTCCCGGATCTTCCACCCGGATATGAGTCGGATCGGTAAACATACTGAACACTTTCTTCTTAATCTCCTCCGGCTCTTCCGACAGATAGATACAGTTCCCGAGCGATTTGCTCATTTTCGCTTTTCCGTCAATTCCCGGAAGCCGCAGACATGCCTGATTTTCAGGGAGAAGGATCTTCGGATCTATAAGTGTATCCCCATATACGGAATTAAACTTATGAACGATCTCTTTTGTCTGTTCGATCATCGGCATCTGATCTTCGCCGACCGGAACAGTCGTCGCCTTAAACGCCGTAATATCCGCCGCCTGACTGATCGGATATGTGAAAAATCCTACCGGAATACTCGTCTCGAAATTACGCATTTTAATCTCTGTTTTTACAGTAGGGTTTCTCTGAAGTCTTGACACCGTCACAAGATTCATATAATAAAACGACAGTTCACATAACTGCGGAATCTGCGACTGGATAAAAAGCGTCGATTTTTCCGGATCAAGTCCGCACGCAAGATAATCCAAAGCGACTTCAATAATATTGCTGCGCACCTTTTCCGGATTATCCGCATTATCCGTCAGCGCCTGAGCATCTGCGATCATAATAAAAATATCGTCGAACTCTCCCGTATTCTGAAGCTCCACACGTCTTCTTAACGATCCTACATAGTGTCCCACATGAAGTCTTCCTGTCGGACGGTCACCTGTAAGCATAACTTTTCTCATAATGTTCATTCCCTCTCATTTCCCATTTTCGCTCCTGTCGAAAATGTTCCTGTTAAAATTAATCTATCTTTATCCTGTTTATCTTTACCGCTGCTCTTTTATTTATTATGAGCGGCAATCCGCTTCTGCTTTGAAAATTTTTGTTTTGAGAGCTGAGGTATCATCTTCTTTTCCGGCTCATAGACGACTTTATAAAGTACATACGCCATAATCACCGCTCCGAATACGTCCAGAACAGAATGTTGTTTCAAAAACATCGTTGCAAGAATGATCAGCGCCGCCAATATGTACGCCGCATTGCAGACAGCTTTGTGTTTTTTCAGTTTTTCACTCTCATGGACAGCGATACACACGCTCAGCGTATTAAATACATGCAGACTCGGGAATACATTCGTACATGTATCCGCACGATACAGCATCCGCACCATATCCACAAATACATTATCTCTCTCAAATACGACCGGACGAAGATCCTGCCCATTCGGAAATATCGTCGATATGATCAAGAATATTGTCATACCGGTAAACATAAACTTCGCCATTTTATAAAATCCCGGTACGTCCGTAAAGAAAAAATACACAAATGCAGCCGCGATAAACGCAAACCACATCAAATACGGAATAATAAAATATTCAACAAACGGAATCCACATATCAAACTGCGTCTGGATCACATGATAGTTTGTCGTTACATGCTTTTCCAAAAGCAAAAACCACGGCATGTAGATAAAAATATACAAAAATACCCACGCATGTTTATACTTTTTCAGCCAGCTTCCGAATTTACCACTTTCTTTTTTGCCCATTACACGACTGCCCCTTTTCATATGCAATCTTTTAATCTTTGCGATTGCAACGATTATAGCACGATTTAAAATGTACAACAACCTTCTTCATAAAACATTTAGGAAACATTTATTAAATTTTCCGGCTGTTATCCTGCAATGATATGCAATTTTTCTTCCAGTATCTCCACCGATGCCTTATATCGGGAAAACGCCGCCTCTCCGTCTGTATGGATCGGAAGGCTTCGCTGCGCCTCAACCGATACCGAAGGACTCCGAATGATCGTAATTTCTTTTGCTCCCGTATGTTTCCCAAAAAACGCTCTCGGCAACAGCCACACCGCCTTCAAAGGAGACATATGGTGCGCTATCACGATATCGATGCAGCCATCCGTCACGGACGCCTCCGGGGCAAATCGAAAACCGCCGCCTTCATATGGAAGATTCATAAAAGCCACAAAAAGAGTTTTTTCAAACATCTGTTTTCTCCCGTCAGGCAGCGTTACCGTCAACTTTGTCGGCCGGTCTTTTTTCAGACGGTCAAGGGCAACTACTGCGTAACTTAGTTTACCCAGCCCTATTTTATTCAGCCGCTTTTTCCATTGTGACACGCACACTTCATGACAGACTCCTGCGTCGAACCCCATCCCTGCGCTTACAATAAATCTCCGGCTTTTTCCTTCTCTTGAAATCTGTCCTACATCGGCAGAAATCACTTTCTTCGGAGATAATACAGATTGAAGTGCTTTCATCGGATCTTTCGGAAGTTTTAATCCCCGCGCGAAATCATTGCTCGACCCTATAGGGATATACCCAAATGTTATCAGATCCGGACGTTTTATCCCGTTTACGACTTCATTAACTGTGCCGTCTCCGCCTAAAACAACAATCGTATGCCGTTTATCATCTGCCGTGATAAACGCCGCCGTCTTAGCGGCATGACCTCTTCTTTTTGTCAGATATACACGGTAATTTATATGTCGTGCCTTCAATTCTGATTCTATTTTCTGCCATGCTTTCATTCCCATTCCTGAACGCGCTTTCGGGTTTATAATAAAATCATATTCTTTTTCCATTTTTATTATCTCTTATCTATTGTTCCTTTTATAAGCTCCGTCCGCTTTTTATGTTCTGTTTTGTTTGTCTTTCGTCAGCGAACCGCTTCGCGAAGCGCCCCGTCGAGATAACATCTAAGCGACCGGCTCATATTTCCTTCAAAATCAGCCTTTCCATGCTTAATGCACCACTCAAACACATTCCCGATTACGATCATCCTGATATCTGTCGTAAATTCTTCGATCGGCTCATTCAATACTGCGACGCCTGCCTGCACTGCCTTTTCGACATAAGCTCTTACTGTCACGATCGGATACGGACGTTCTGTACGGATATCTGCATTCAACGCCTGGTTTTTCGTATCATAGTAACCGGACATAAACTCAACTCCAAGTTCACGGCAGTATTTTACATAATTCAAATACACTTGGATAATACCGTCTTTTACTGCTTGTACGCTGTCCGGAAGTTCCAAAAGATTCGGTTCGATCTGAGGCTGATCTTCTATATAGTAAGAAAGAAGATCATCTTTTGTCTTAAAATGGTGGTAAAAGCTTCCATTGGAGACACCCGCCTCCTCACATATATTTTTGATAGACAGTTCCTCGTATCCGCCCTTCTGCAAAATGCGTTTCGCTGCCTTGAATATTTTTTCTTTCGTCTCCCGGGATTTTTGCTGCTGTCTTGAGATCTGTTCTTTTTCTTTCATCCAAGCACACTCCTGTCTGTTCTGACTTCATTCAATACATACAGCAACAGTTTACCACAGTATCTCATACATTTCAAGAAAACCGAGTGTGCTCTACAAACTTATCAAATGCAGACGGCATCGCATACTCTTCCTCTAATTGTTTTATCTTTACAAATATATTTTCCGATCCATCCGCTCCGTTTTCCGCACACATTTGACCGACGTTTGGCGCCGACGTTTTTTCCAGTTCATCGACCAGCAGTTCATATCCTGTCATATGCCATTCTACATGGCTGAAAATATGTTTTGCCGTTCCAATCCGTTTTACACGTACCGGAGTCAGCCCTGCCGTCTGCGCATACCCGATCACTTCCTCTGTCCTGAGGTGCCCTTCCACATTCGGAAATTCATACATTCCGGCAAGGAGTCCTTTTTGAGGCCGTTTCCTGATTGCCACTTTTTCATTATCCCGAAAAATAAACACCGTCCTCTTTTCTATTCTTCTTGCTTTCGCCTTTTTCTTCACCGGGAAATCCATTTCCCGTCCTTCCTTATGTGCTTTGCACAGCGCTTCAAGCGGACAGGCGGCGCATTTCGGCTCTCCGTTCGGAACACAGACGATCGCTCCCAACTCAATCAACCCCTGATTAAAATCACCCGGCGCATCTTTCGGGATGATTTCTTCGATCAATTCTTCTACTTTTGATCTTACAGCCGCCGTTTTGATATCACCCTCATCTGCCGTAAGCCTCGATACTACGCGCAGAACATTTCCGTCTACTGCGGGTTTCGGAATGTGATAAACAAATGATCCGATCGCTCCCGCAGTATAATTTCCGATTCCCTTCAGCGAACGTATTTCTTCATATGATGAAGGAAACCTTCCTCCGTATTGTTCCATAATCTGACACGCCGCAGCTTTTAAATTGCGGGCCCGGTTATAATACCCCAATCCTTCCCACAGTTTCAATAACCTGTCTTCCTCGACAGATGCAAGTGCGCTCACATCGGGAAGTTCACTTAAAAAGCGCTCATAATAAGGCTTTACCGCCTCCACCCTCGTCTGCTGAAGCATAATCTCCGAAATCCACACTCTGTATGCGTTAATCCTCTTTCTCCACGGAAGATCACGCTTATTCTCACGAAACCACTCTACAAGAGGCCGGACAGATTCTTTTAAGATCGGATTGCCTAGAACGACGTCTACCGCATCGCTCAGCTCGATCGCATCGCTTGTCACATCACAGTCATAGGCAAGCACTTTTACACCTTCCTTTGCCGTCTTTTGAAGCGCTTCGGCAAATTGAGGATGTGTCTCTGTATTCGGCGTGAAATAACGCACGCCTTTCATCTGGATCACAAAAAACACATATGCCTCATATCCATTCTTCTTTGCATCGGAAAGCTCTTCCAGATGTTTTACGGCTCGTTCGCTTGGCGCATCCGGGAAGCGGCACACTCCGTTTTCTTCTAATGTCACACCTTTGATCTCAATAAAAATCTTTCGGATTCCCCCGTTTTGATCTTCCGCTTCCACATACAGGTCAAAACGAGAATTTTTGTATACGGTTTCAGGCCGGATCAAAGTCACATTTCCAAAAAGATTTCCCTGTTCAATCCATTCTTTTACAACCTTATTCGGAATCTGAGAGTCCATATTGATCATTCGACTGCCCTTTTTTACGGCAATCAAGTCCCACCTTGTCTTTCTGGACGGATTATCGCTTTCCTGAATATAAATATCTGCTCCCGGCCGAAGAAGCTCGGCGCATCTTCCTGTATTTTTCACATGAACCGTTTCCTTTTTCCCGTTTAATTCTGCATAGGCAATAAACCGGTTCGGACGTTCTATAAACTTCGCCTTATAAATTCGATCGTATCTCATTTTCCACCTCGCTTTAAATAAAAGCAAAAAGTCTGCTTCGGACTTTTCATTCTTTCAAAAACAAAAAGCAGAGTTTCTCATCCACCCTGCTTTTCATATGTTCTTCTGTGCACAGACATGTACACGTTTTTCAACTTACAGATTCTTTTTACAAAATCTTCGACAAAAATTCTTTCAGTCTCGGATTCTTCGGATTGCCGAAAAATTCTTCCGGTTCAGCTTCCTCAACAATCTGCCCGTCATCCATGAAGATCACTCTGGACGCAACCTCTTTCGCAAATCCCATCTCATGAGTGACTACAACCATCGTCATTCCTTCCTGAGCCAGCTTCTTCATCAACTCAAGAACTTCTCCGACCATCTCCGGATCAAGCGCCGATGTCGGCTCGTCAAACAGGATCACATCCGGATTCATTGCAAGAGAACGAATGATCGCAACTCTTTGCTTCTGACCTCCCGACAATGTAGACGGGTAAACGTCCGCTTTGTCTTCAAGTCCGATTCTTCCGAGCAGTTCAAGAGCCTGCTTTTTCGTCTCGCTTTTGATCTGTTCTTTTGTCGTTGTAATTGGGATAAGTTCTTCTTTTTTGCTTCGGAATATATTTTTAAACCGGATCATTCTGTTTTTATTTTTTGCTTTTTTCAGATCCTTGCACTGCAAATATGCCGGAGCCATCATTACGTTTTGAAGAACTGTTTTATTATTGAACAAATTAAAATGTTGAAATACCATACCCATATGGCGGCGATGCACGTTGATATCGACTTTCATATCCGCGATATCGACTCCTTTAAAAACAATGCTTCCGGATGTCGGATCTTCCATACAATTTAAGCAGCGCAGAAACGTACTTTTTCCGGAACCTGACGGTCCGAGCACCGCGACAATGTCGCCTTTATTGATCGTGATATTGATGCCTTTTAAGATTTCAAGATCACCAAAGCTTTTTCTAAGATTAATTACGTCTATCACTCTTCTTCAGGCTCCTTTCCAATAATTTTACAAGCAGTGTCACAACAAGGATCAATGCAATATAAATAAGCGCCATCACGAGATACGGAACCATGAATTCATAACTGTTTGTTCCGATATAGTTAAACGCCACATACAGATCCGCCGCGCCTACGAAACTTACAACCGATGTTTCTTTGATAAGCGCGATAAATTCGTTTCCGAGAGTCGGAAGAATATTCTTGACAGCCTGCGGAATGACAATCTTCATCATACTCGCCCCGAAACTTAATCCGACTGCACGTCCCGCTTCCATCTGTCCTGCGTCTACCGATTGGATTCCGCTTCGCATAATTTCCGAAATATATGCGCCGCTGTTCAATCCGAACACAAGCATCGCGACCTGAACTCCCGTTATGTTCCATCCGATGATCGGAAGAAGTACATAATAAAATACAAGAAGCTGCACAACCATCGGCGTTCCTCTGAACATCGCCACATAAACGCTGCATATACCGTTCAAAACTCTTGGGAGCACTTTATATTTCGGCAGCACCCTTGCCGTCGCGATAACAGTCCCGATCAAAATACCGATGACCAGACCGACAATCGCAATAAGGACTGTGTTCTGCAAACCTTGCACCACTTTTACATAGCCGTTTTGATCGATAAATATTTCTATAAACTTATCTACTTTTGCACTAAAATTACCCATTACTTTCCTCTTTGCTTTCTTCTCTCAAACGTCCAAAGAAAGGAAAACGCCGATATTTTCCGTTTTCGGAACATACCTGTATTTCCCTTTCTGATTTAATACTGTTTTCTATTCTTTTTGCAAAACTCTCAGTCCGAAATCATCCGCTCAATCGTCCGTTTCATTTCATACTGTTTTGAAATCCTCTTCTGTATTGCGCCGATTGCTCATTCTGCTTCCGAGAACTTATTGCATTGCATTAATCGCTTCTGTGATCGCTGTAGCCGGAGCTGCATCGATGATCACATATTTGATGTTTCCGTTCAGCATATCCTGAACCGCAAGTGATCCGCTCTTATACGGCTGGCATGTAGCCGGAAGTCCTTCAAATCCGAAAGCTTCGTCTCCTTCGATGTAGCTTTGCGCTGTCGTTCCCTGCTGTACGCCGATCTTATCTTCTTTTTTCAGTTCGCCAAGTTTTGCCGCAACTGCATCTGCATCTTTCAGATCGTCGAATGTATCGTCATCGCTCGGAACGATCAAACGCTGTGACGCCTGATAATATGTATCTGAGAATGTCACATATTGTTTTCTTTCATCATTGACTGTAAGTCCTGCGATAGCGATATCACATTTGTGCTGTCCTACAGAAAGACATACCGCATCAAAATCCATATTCTGGATTACAAGTTCTTTTCCAAGCTTTTCCGCAAGAAGAGCTGCCAGTTCCATGTCGATTCCGACATATTTATCGCCTTTTGTATACTCAAACGGCTCAAACGCTGCATTTGTGGCAACTACAAGCTGATCTTTCGACTCGTCAAGTTTTGCGGATTCTACTGCTGCCGGCTCTCCGCCGCCGAAATACTTGTCACAGATCTCATCCAGCGTTCCGTCTTCTTTTACTTCTTTTATAAATGCGTTTACCTGTTCAACAAGTTCCGGCTGATCTTTATCAATACCGAACGCATACTCTTCATTTGTAAGATCAACGTCGATCACTTTCGCCGTTTTCGCGCTGCTTCCTTTATCTTCTTCTTTACCGTCTTCTTTGCTTCCGCAACCTGCTGCCAGTCCGGCAACAAGCGCCGCACTTAAAACTACTACTAAAAACTTTTTCATTTTCGTATTTTTCATTTTCGCACCCTCCGTTTATAATTCCATTGCTCAATGCTGAATAACCATGCATTCCATGCACTACATTCTAACACGTTCTGCATAAAAATCAAGCTCTTTTTTTAATTTTATGCATTCTGTTTCAGTTTTTATGTATATTATGCGTTACTTTATGCATAAATCTTCATTCTTTATACAGGTTTTTTGCAAAATACACATTTTCGCCGAAACAATTCTTATGCAAGCAGCGTCTTAATACCGAAGTAAAGAAGCACAATGACTCCCAGTACGATTCTGTAGTAACCAAACACTTTAAAATCATGTTTTCTGATATACTGCATGAGGAACTTGATCGCAAGGATGGAAACCGCAAACGAAACGACCGTTCCCAACAAAAGCAGAAATACCTGCATACCCGTGAAATTTAATCCGAATTTAATCAGTTTCAAAAAACTTGCGCCGAACATCGCCGGAATTGCAAGGAAAAATGTAAATTCCGCCGCAACTCCTCTTGATACTCCTATGAGAAGCGCTCCCACGATCGTCGCTCCCGAACGGGATGTTCCGGGGATCAGCGCCAATGCCTGAAATACGCCGATGATCAAAACCGTCTGTATCGTAAGCTGAGAAAGTTTTTCCACTTTCGGCTGCTTATCTTTCTGATAGTTTTCGATTACGATAAACAGAATACCGTAGATGATCAATGTCGCGGCAACAACATATGAATTGTTGAACTTTTCTTCTATAAAATCATTGAACGGAAGCCCGATCAGCATTGCCGGAATCGAACCTATGATCACTTTGACCCACAACTGGATCGTCAACATCTTCTGTTTCTGGGTTTTCTTCGGTGAAAACGGATTCAGCTTATGGAAATACATAACGACAACCGCCAGTATCGCTCCAAGCTGGATCACAACATAAAACATGTCAAGAAACGCCTGATTTTGTTTCAAATGCAGTAATTCTTCCAACAAGATCAGATGCCCCGTGCTGCTGATCGGCAGCCATTCCGTGATTCCCTCCACAATACCGAATATAATTACTTTTAATGCTTCTAACATCTTGCTTCTCCTCCTCCGAGAACAAATCTTTCAATCGCTTGCGCAACGCCGTCCTCTTCATTTGACAGTGTGATATAATCTGCAGCTTCTTTCACCTGCGGCTCTCCGTTTGCCATTGCGACGCCGAAACCGACTTCTTTCAGCATCACGGTATCGTTATCTCCGTCTCCGAACGCCATGATCTCTTCCCGCTTAATACCAAGCCTGCTTCCGAGATTGACAAGTCCTGTTCCTTTATTGACTCCCGCCGCGTTCACTTCTATATTATAACGAAGAGATCCGACCAGTTCCAAATCCTCATGACGGGCAAGTTCTTCCCACGCACGTTTTCTCTCGGACATATCCGCAAATAATGCCTGCGTTTTATCGAGACCTCTGTTTTCTCTGTCTACCAGTTCAAAAATATCATCCACCGGAATACGGGTTTTACGCATATATTCCCACATATTCGGATTTTTGTGATATCGTTCCACAAACTCCATTTTTTCTGCCGGAGCATATCCCTGTCCATCAAAATATACCTCTTGTAGAGTATCATATTTTCGACAAATTTCCAACGCCTTTTTCGCTGATTTGACAGACAACAGATGTTCTTCTATTACATTTCCCGTACGAGTGTCGATAATCCTTGCTCCATTAGACGTCAGCGCATAATTCATACCCGGAAATTCTCTCAATTCTTCCGGAACTCCCATCCACGGACGCCCCGTAGCTACAAGTACGACGATTCCGCTTCTGATCGCCTTTGCAAGAACTTCTCTTGTCCGCACAGTCAGTTCTTTTTTATCCGTCAGCAATGTTCCGTCCAGGTCAAGTCCGATCATTTTTATCTTATGCGTCATAGATATACCTCTTTCTTTTCCGTTCTGTCTTTCGCTGCTTTTGAAAGCGGCCTTCTCAGCCTTTATCATATCAAAGTTTGCCAAATAACGCAATTTGTAGTATAATGATTATTCAGCACTTAAAAAATGCTTCAAGAAAGGAATTTAAAGCTATGAAATTCTACAAAAAACGGTGGATACAATCAGGCATCATCCTGATCAGTTCTCTCGGAATTGTACTTTCAGTTTTTCCTTCATTTGCAGATGACAACATTGACAATTTAAAAGGACAGACTTCTGCACTCGAAAGTGAATTAGACGGTATCAACAAAGATATTCTCTCTTTGAGCGAAGAGATCTCTGCAACAGAAATGCAGGTTGAGATCTTAAACGGTGAGATTGCCCGTACTTCCGATGCACTTGTCGAAGCTGAAGAAAACGAAAATGAGCAGTATGAAAATATGAAATCCCGTATTAAATATATGTACGAACACGGGAACGCAACACTGCTTGAGATGCTCTTTTCGGCGGAAAACATGGCAGATTTTATAAACAAAGCTGATTTTATCGAAAATCTGAGCGAATATGACAAAACTGCCCTTGACGATCTGAAAAATATTTATAAAAATATCGAAGATCAGAAAAACACATTAGAAACTCAGCAGGATTCACTTCTTGATCTGAAAGATGAACTTAAGAAAAAACAGACGGAACTCCAGGAAAAAGCAAAGGCGACTTCAACAAATCTTACGGAAGTACAAGCCAAATTAGAAAAAGCAAAGGCTGAAGAGGCTGCCCGCCTTGAGGCAGAGCGACTGGAGCAGCTCCAGCAAAACGGCGGCTACGACGATACTATTACAAACAACGGCGGACAGATCGACGCTTCTGCGGATGACGTCACACTTCTTGCGGCGATCCTGCAGTGTGAAGCTCATCAGAACTATGATTCTCTGCTTGCTGTCGCAACTGTAATATTAAACCGTGTGGAAAGTCCTCGTTTTCCGAATACGATCAGAGGAGTTATCTATGCAAGCGGACAGTTTGAACCGGTATGGACAGGTCGTCTTGACGCTGTTCTGAAGAAAGGTCCGACCTCTTTATCTATGCAGGTTGCGCAAGATGCGATCAACGGCGCAAGACTTGCGGCAGTGGCAGACTGTTATTATTTCCTCTATGCAGGATCTACAAACCGACCGGGAGTCAACATCGGAAATAACCTTTTCTTCCCTAGCTGGTAAAGATATCGTTATTGAAACCGAAAACAAAATCCCCGTAACAACGAACTCTTCCAAAAAAGTCAGACTTTTTGGAGCAGTTCATTGTTACGGGGATTTCTTACTTTTCAGTTCTATATTTTCGTTGTCTGCACAGCTTAACTTTTCTTTATAAAAGTCGTGCCGCACTTCGGACATCTTACTTCAATTTTCCCTTTGCCCTTCGGGATGCGGATTTTTTGTTTACATGACGGACATGTATAAATGTGGTACACTTTTCTCTGCTGCCAGATGTTTTTTTGATTCTGAAACCAATTTCTTATCTTGTATGTTTTCATAAGATATGCCTGATTTTCTGCGTACCGCTTCTGTACATTTCTTGAAAATATCCGAAAATAACAGTAGATCACGACTCCCCAGCCGAAAATATATAAAAGCATGCTCACCGCGGTTTCTCCGAAAAACGCCGATAAAAGAACTACCGCCAATCCCGTGATCAGAAGAAACTTCGATAATTGATCGATACCGTATCTGCCCTGCATAAAACGTATTAATTTTTCTTTCATTTCCATCCATCCTTCTGCATTAATGCCTTTTTGATATGAATAACATTCTCTCTCGTTTCTCCTGCAAAGTCAATTAAAAGAATATAAAATCTTACTGCTTATAACCTGTTTTTATTCTTCTTCATTTAATATATTTCCACATATTGCATCAGAAACCAGATACACAATCTTTGAATCATTTAACATCACATATCTGTCATCCCCGACCCGGTTTCCTATATATAATGTCAGTTTCTTTTCTTTTTCATCTTCCTGATAAGTCACTTCTACCGCAGCCCTTAAATCTTCATCCAAACCGTATTCTGATAATTCTTTTTCTTCTGCACAATAATCTGCCGTTGTGGACAGCTGCACAGCTCCAAGGCCTCCGGCTATTGCGATTATTTGTTCCGTCTGCGTCTCGTCTGCACTGTCATATACAACAGAATTTTTATTTTGCGTAATAACTGCCTTCTCAAGATTGCCACTTCCAATCGATGGATAGTCGTCAAGTTGTATCAGATCTTCTTCTGTATAATTTAAATCTTCAATGACCTGACTCGAAACAGTATAAATAGATTTTTCCCCTTCTAATGTTGCATAAATATTGTCCCCTGTATTATTTCCGAAATAAACAGAAATGACATCATCATTATCATCTGTATACTCGATCGTATAAATAGGAACATCCAAACCATAGTCTTTTGCTTCATCTGCATTTTTCAACTTCCGATTTGCAGAAATACTGCCAACCGTATCTGCAATTTCATTCATAATGCTTTGATTAATCGGAATATCATGATCTAAAGCATCATACCACACACCATTTTCTTTTTCAAAGTTCAACTCTCCATTTTCTATATTTAAAGCGATCTTTTTAATCTTATCTCCTTCTGTATCTGTAATTCGTATCATTGTATTTGCCTGTGCCTGTTCGCTCTGATTCCACGCGCGAACCCACATATATATACATATAAGCGCCACGAAAACAATTATGAGCAAACCTATTTTCCTTTTTTGTGTCATGCTTTTCTCCTCCTGTACCAAACAACAAAACCACTGATTAAAATCACTGCAGGTATTCCAAAAATCATCAGTGTTCCGAATAATCCGGCATGCTGAACAGCATTATATTCTACACTAAGGCTTTTGGCTTCGATTGAGACATTTTTCACATTTTCAAAATTTACTGCCATTATGTTCATAAACAACTGTGTATTTTCCAATTCCGTAAAGGTATCTATAATCTGCTCATCTATCAGACTTCCTGCAGCAATCACCGTCAATCTACTTTCCTTCTCTGTATCTTCCGTAATTTCTTCCGACGCTTCTGCATTTTCTTCTGAAATTTCTGTTTCTTCTGTCTCTGCGGAGATCTCGCTTACTGTTTCTGTCGCATATGCTCCAAGAATATATTCTCCCTGCTTTTGGTCTTGCTCCGTCACTGCAAATGCCTGATCAGACGTTGACATAAACGGAACCGTTGTAATCGTATCCCTTGCCGGATCGTTCACTGTCATCCCATGGGTATTCATAACAAGTGTCATTTCTGACTTAATCTGTTCTGCCAAATCACCGCTTACAGATAATTTGGGGAAAATGCAATAAGGATTATTTTGATAACATCTCGTCATATCTGCAATGTAACCGCCTTCCATCGTCATGCCATATTCAGACAAAATACTTATCAGGTTCGGGAGCTTTTCCCCTTCTGTTTCTCCTAATAGGACGGTCACCTTTCCCCCTTGCTGCAAATACAGCTGCAACATTGTTTTCTCATCTTCTGTCAGATCAGAAGTTACTGCGTTCACAATAAGAAGATCACAATCATCCGGTACAGATGTTGACATAAGTAAATTAACTTCCGACAACTCATATCCATTTTTATTCATCAATTCCGTTATCGTTTCAGCAAGCTCTTGTTCCCCATGTCCTGTTGACAAATAAACTTTCTTTGTCTCCTCGCCTGTCACATAATTCAGTGCACTTGTGAGCTGTCCTTCTCCGTCAAATGATGTATACGATGTACTTCCATAATAATAGTAGGAATATTGATCCATCACCAAAATATCATCAAAAGAAACCGTCGTATTTTTTCCTGTTTCTTCACAGGAAATCACAATCGTATTTTCTGTAGTTTCATATTCTGACAAAACCGACGGATGAAGAACAGGATCTATCCACTCCATATGTATTTTATTCGATAAAGCCGCATATTTACTCAAAAATGTAACGATTCGTTCATCTGTATTTTCTTTTACGGCAATTATCTTCATCGATATTTCTTTATCCATTTCTTTCAGGAAATCTTCTGTCGTATCTGAAATCTCGTAAATTTTTGTATTACTCACATCTATCTTTCGGAATTTTTCCGGTATCTGGCATGCAATCAAGTTTATGACAACTGTAATTGCAAGAAAAACCGCTGTCATCGTCACGCTATACGCTCCATGTTTTTTTGCCGCACTTTCCCAAAGTCGTCTTCTAATCGACTGAACTGTCAAAAATAAAAATAATGTGATCATCGACAAGTACAATACAATTCCGCTCACATCTACAATACTATTTTGTGTAATATCGGTAAAAATATTTGTCAGAGCGAACCCGCCCAAAGACTCTGTAAACAGATTTTCATAAAGCGTCTCTTTCAGAAAATACACTGCTATCGCTACTGCCACTCCGACACAGCCCACTCCTCCCGCAATCGAAAAACTGTTCGTCATTCTCCATATGTAGAAAGCTGCCAGCAAAATAAGCAAAATTATAAACACAAGTCCGCTCATCGCCGTATTTGGAAACAGAGATAAGATACCATCCCATAAATATAGAATCAGAAAAATACCAAACGTCCCTATATACGCAATAATTTGACTTTCTGTAAGCGCTGATAAAAGCATTCCTATAGCTGCAAAAACACAGCCGAGCAGGAAGAACATCAAAATCGAAATATAATCAACTGTCAAATACGCCGTCCCCTGCAATTTAATGATAAGAGGGAAAATACAAAATATAAGATTCGGGATTGCAATTACCGTCACCATCGCCAGGTATTTTCCAACCACAACTTTCCACAAACTCACTGGCGCTGTCAACAGAATCTGATCTGTTTTATTCTTTCTCTCTTCTGCAAATGAACGCATCGTAATCAAAGGAATCCCTACAATAAATACGATCAACGATCCTGAAAGTGTATAAGAAAAATACGGATATCCTGTTGTCATATTATACGCCATGAAATAAATTCCAGTAAATGCAATAAGAAAGGCAATAAATACACACCCTATTATAGACTGAAAATACGCTTTTAATTCTTTTTTATAAACCGCCTTCATCCTCTTTTCCTCCCTCTGTATTCATCTCACATTTTCTGGTTTCCACTCCTATCTGTTTCTCTCCCGGTCGGCTTTCTTTCACCCGTCCGTCCTTTACCTGTCTATCTTTCACAAGCGATTCTTCGATTTGCATATTTCTTTCTATATTATCGTTCTGTGTCAATTTCATAAACGCTTCTTCCAAACTCGTTTCAGGCGCCGACAATGAATATAATGTTTTTTTCTCTTTCGCAAATTCACAGAAAATCTCTTCTCTTACTTTTCTGTTATTCTGACTGCTTTTATCTCCAGTCACTTTTACCTGTACATAAGTACACTTTTCTCCTTTCACACGCATCTGCATCGCACAAACTCCGGGAATCCTCCCCAGTATTCTATGAATTTCCTCCTCCGAAGCCGATGTTTCTAATTCAATCACATCGTGAAACCCTATCATCTTCTCCAAGTTTTCCAGCGTATCCTGTGCTACCAGCTTTCCTTTAGAAATAATCAGAATATAATCACATACTTCTCTGATCTCCGTCAATATATGCGAGCTTAAAATAACCGTATGGTTCTCAGCCAACTTACGGATTAAATCTCTCATCTCTATAATCTGTTTCGGATCCAATCCAACGCTTGGTTCATCAAGAATAATCATATCCGGAAATCCTAAAATTGCCTGTGCCAGCCCTACTCTCTGACGATAGCCTTTTGAAAGATTTCGAATCAAGCGATGTTCCACATCCTGAACCTTTACCATTTTTTCTGCTTCATCAACAGCTTCTCTTCGTTGAGATTTTCTAATTCCTTTCAGCTCTGCTGCAAAATCCAAATATTCCCGCACAGTCATATCCATATAAAGAGGTGGATGTTCCGGCAAATATCCGATATATCTTTTGGCTTTTTCAGGTTCTTTCAAGATGTCATATCCATTAATCAGCACTTCCCCCTGAGTTGCCCCCATGCATCCTGTCATAATGTTCATTGTAGTAGATTTTCCTGCTCCGTTGGGACCCAAAAAACCGTAAACCATTCCCGGCTTAATCTGAAAGTCCAGGTGATCTACGGCTAAATGATTTCCATATTTTTTTACCAAATTTTTTACTTCTATCAAAATGATATCCTCCTAACTTTGTATTCTTTCTGTGGATTTCTGCACTCCCCTCTATCTGTGACATATACTTTTTCAATATACTTTAATCTTATTTCCACATATTTCATACAATATATTTGTTTAAGACGATATCAAACCTATGTGAATCTTTTGTGGTAGAACTGTGATATTTTATAACATACATTCATGCACAGCCTGCGGAGTTATATCCCCCTCCTCCATCACTTTCAAAAGATGTTCCCTCTCTTGCGGCAGAACGCACCATGCAAGTCCGCATCCGGCCGAGATCGTACCCGGAACAGGAATCAGTCTGCCCGGTTCTTTTCTCTTTTTACAGTACCGTTCCATTGCCATCGCATCCGTTGTCGTATGAAAAGTGATCACAATTTTTTTCTCTCGTTTTTTCATCTTCTCCCCCGTTTCTTATGATTCCATAACACCTTGCCCCGCGCCTGTTCTTCTTATTCCTCAGCAAGCTCTTTTACGGCGCGGATTGCCTCGTCAATTTCCTCTTCCGTATTATAATGGGAAAAACTGAATCTGACCGCACCCTGTATCTTTGTTCCAAGCGCTTCATGCATCAACGGCGCACAATGCGCTCCGGGCCGCGTAACGATCCCATATCTGCCGCTTAATTCATCACTTATCTCTGCCGAATCATAATCGCCGATATTCAAAGAAACGATGGCTGCCCTTCTGTCCGTCCGAAAGTCTCCGTACACTTTCACATTCGGAATTTCAGCGACTCCGTTATAAAAACGGCGCATCAGCTCCAGTTCTCTTTTCCGCAGGCGTTCCATCCCTTCTCTTTCCAAAAATGACAATGCCGCCCGAAGTCCCGCGATCCCGTGACCGTTCAGCGTCCCGGCTTCAAGCGCTTCCGGCATCTGCGACGTATGATGCATATTATAAGAATCTATCCCGCTGCCGCCTGACAAAAGCGGACGGATCTTTACCCCGCTTTTTACATACATACCACCTGTTCCCTGCGGTCCCATCAGTCCTTTATGTCCGGTAAAACAAAGGACGGAAATCCCATATTTTTGTACATCGATCTCCCATACTCCCGCGGTTTGGGAAGCGTCAACAATAAAGAGAATACCATACTTTGCCGCAATCTTTCCGACACTCTCCAAAGAGATCATATTTCCGGTCATATTTGACGCATGAGTACATATGATCGCCCGTGTATTTTTTCTGACTGCCTTTTCCATCTCTTCATATGAAATGTTAGCATATTCGTCGCATGTAAGAATTGTCATCTCCACACCTTTCCTGCGGCATTCATACAGCGGGCGCAGCACGGAATTATGTTCCAGCACCGTTGTGATGACATGATCTCCCGGATCAAGTATTCCCTTGATTGCAATATTCAGCGCCTCTGTAGAATTTGCGGTAAACACAATCTCACTCGCATTTTCGGCATGAAAAAGCCGTGCCAGCGCTTCTCTTGCATCGTAGACTGTTCCCAATGCCTTAAGCGCCGGCTCCGATGCCCCTCTTCCGGAATTTCCCATCTGCCCAAACGCCGCTATAACAGCTTCCTGTACTTCCTTTGGTTTGTGCAAAGTCGTAGCGGCATTATCCAGATAAATCATTTTGTCTCTCCTCCTATATTAACGGATATATATTTTTGCTTCTTCACATTCGGAGTCTATTACTTTTCCGACAACCGACACTTTTGTTTCCATCTGTGCTTTATCAAATTCTTCCAAAATCGCATCTTTTTCTTCTTCCGGAACTGCCGCCAGCAAACCGCCGGAAGTCTGCGGGTCACTGAGCAGATCTACATACATCTCATCGGTATTTCCCGCTTCAAGAAGCTGTGCGACATGATTTCTGTTGCGATATGCTCCCCCGGGAATAAGTCCCATCTGCGCATATTCCTTTGCCCCTTCAATATAGGCGATATCTTTTGGCCAAAGCTCTATCTTCGCTCTGCTCGCCGAAGCCATTTCCCCGCAATGTCCGAGAAGCCCGAACCCGGTAACGTCTGTACATGCATGGATCGTAAACTTGTCCAGTATTTCCCTTGCCTTTTTGTTTAACTGCGTCATCACGGCAACCGCTTCTTTCCCGGCAGCTTCCGAAGCCATCTGTGCTTTGACCGCCGTATTGACGATTCCGCTTCCCAGTTGTTTCGTAAGGATCAGAACATCTCCTTTTTTACATCCGAAGTTTTTATAGATGCGATTCGGATGAACAAGTCCCATAACCGACAGTCCGTATTTCGGAACGTCATCTTGTATCGAATGTCCTCCAACAAGGACAGCTCCCGATTCAAGAACCTTTTCCGCGCCTCCTTGCAGAATTTCCCCTAAATAATCCGGATCCAGTTTCCCGGGAAAACAGACGATATTCAACGCGATCTTCGGTTCTCCTCCCATCGCATATACGTCGCTTAGCGCATTCGCAGCCGCAATCTGTCCGAACGTATAGGGATCGTCTACTACAGGCGTAAAAAAATCCAGTGTCTGTATCACTGCCGTATCGTCCGAAAGCTTATATACGGCCGCGTCATCCGAAGTTTCAAAACCGACAAGCAGGTTGTCCTCATGAAACTTCGGAAGCCTCCCAAGCACTTTCCCAAGCGTATCAGGACCGATTTTTGCAGCACAGCCGCCGTGTTTTGCAAATTGTGTTAAATGAATCTTCTCCATCTTCCTCATCTCTTCTTCCTCCGAAAAAATCCATAATAGTCGTTTTTATTATGACTCAAATCTACCTGTTTAACAACTGTTTTGTAGATTTCTAAAGCAGACCAAAAAAGAATCTTTCGGACTTCATCCCTCCACCGTTACAAAAAGAACGAAAGATCCGTCTCCGACTCTTTCGTTCTTTTCCTCTGTTTTCCGAAATCTACTTTAGAAAACGATTATTTTATTGTTCTGCGTCTGCGATATGCAAAGAACACACCTGCTCCCGAAAGAACTGCGCATCCAAACAGAAGCGCTGCGTTTGTCCGATCTCCTGTCTGAGGAGTCGTCTTATCCGGTTTTGTCTGCTCCGGCTGTGGTTGAACCGGCTGCTGCTGATTCGGATCTTTCACCTTCTCAAGTTTAGCAACTGCCGCATTCAATACGTTTAATGCGTTGTCTACTTCTGTCTGAGCTGCATCTTTATCAGCCGCTGTTTCTTTTGCCGCATTCAACGCCGTCTCAAACGCTTTCCAGCTTTCTGCTGTGTAATCTTCTTTTTTCAAAGCTTCTGCATCTTTAATCGCCGCATTAAGCGCTGTTTTATCTGCGCTTTCCGGCTTCGGATTCGGGTTCTCCCTCTCCGCAACGTTTCTTGCCAGCGCGTTTGTCGCATCTAAAGCGCGCTCTGTTTCAGAATGAACGAGCATACGGTCTTTTTCGGATGCCGCCACCGCAGAACCTTGATATGTTCCTTTCTGCGGTTTTGCCAAATGCTCTACAACATCTGTCAATTCTGTTTTTTCTTCTGCTGTCGCGCTTTCACTGTTCAACAGATATTTTGCTTTTGCCACATCACGGATACCTTGTTTGAACAATTCATAACGCGGTGTGCTGTAGAAGGAAGCGTTAAAGTCCTCTCCTACCGCTTCTCTTTCCATCGGATAAATGAACCATCCGTCGCCCGGCTCCCAGTAACGGTAAGTTGCATCGCCGTGCATATCGTATACATAGTTATCCCATGCCCAACGCATATAGCCGTCTGTTCCTAATGTCATCGTGTACCAGATATCCCAATAGTTGTCGCCCGGATCACTGATCATAAAGTTACTCGGATAATCTCCCGTACATGTGTACATCGTTGTCGTCAGACCTAAGTCTCTGCGGTGATCTGACAGATCGTTCATCTGCTGTACGTTTCCTGTGTTTCCGAGATTGATCGAAATATCATCGATACGGTCTGTAAACTCATAATATTCCGGAGCTGCATAGTTCAGCGCCGAAGAGATCTTAAAGTGGTTTCCATCTTCGTCTTTCACTGATTCGATCATCTCAACCGCTGGTTCAAGCTGATCGAGCCCTCTTTCGTCCATTGAAATATAAGTGATGTCAAACCATCCCATTTTTTTGGAATGTTCCATAAAATCTTTTAAGAACGGTTCCCACATCTCTTTCCACTTTGCAGTTCCCGGATTGTGTGATTCTTTCACTACTTTACCCTGCGCTTCATCATAGTAAGCGATCTGATTGTTCCATGGAACGATACTGTAACACTTGATCTGTCCGATTCCGTTTGCAGGATCTAAAACTTTGCACTCGATCATGAAATTGATCCATGCATCATACCAATCATAATCAAATTCCCATGTTCCGTCCGCTTTCTTCGTCCATTTTACCATCGAAAGATCGTTATAATATGACTGATGATTCCATGCCTCTTCTACGACATTGGCAACTACGTCATGACCTCCGATCGAAACATACTCTTTGATCGAGTCTCTCATCAAATTAAAATGTTTTTCTGTAAAATAGAAATCTTCCCGCACCTCGTTTGTGATGCCGCCCGACGGATTTTCACCTAAACCTAAATAATAATTCGCAACTGAAAACGGATGCTGCCAAACTTGCAGTTCTGTTGCCTCCGGCGCCGGCTGTACAAGGTTCAGCACTTCGATGTTGTACGTAAGCTCGAACGGCTTGTCTAATTCGTCCGCCGAAACCGTAATCGTACCTGTATAATTTCCTGCCGCTGTATCTTTCGGAATCGCGATATTTACCCATGCAAACTGTACATCTTGTGCATCGATATCTTTCTTCCCGCCTTTGTAGATCACATCCGGATAATTTTTTGTCTGCCCCTGTGCGTTACGTCCTTCTTTTGCCGCAATTTCTTTGAGCCATTTAATATCAATATTGTCTTTTGACAAAACCTGTCCCTTTTCATTCTTGAAATCGCTTGCTGTAACCTGAACATTGTGAACGTCTTTTTCTGTCGTCACGACAATTTTAGAATTCAGTTCATCATTCAACCAGGCTGTTCCGTTATAAACGCTTCCGTTTCCTGCTTTCAGCTTATCATAATCAAGCTCTGTCTCTAAGAGTTTTTCATTGCCTACATATGCGTTCATAAATGCCAGAGCCGGATCGACTGTAATCTTAGCTTCTGCTAAAACACTGTTGTCTTCAGCGCTTGCCGCTGTGACAGTAACTGTCTTTTTCACATCGATCTCTTTTGCAGTCAGTTTTCCATCGTTTACTTCTACAACACTGCTGTCGCTGCTTGTCCACACAAGCTTCGCATTTGCATTCCACGGAATGACAGACGCCGTAAGCTCTGATGAAGCGCCGGGTGTCATCGTCAGCTCCGTCCGGTTCAATACGATCGAATCAGGCACAGTAATTTCATCGTGAAAAACAACAATCTTATCAAGCTGTATTACTTTGCCTTCAATGCTTTCTCCCTCTTTCGGAACGACACGAAGCGTATGCTTTGTATTCGCAAGATCTTTTTTCTCAAATAATTTCTGTTTGTGCATTGCTCCGGCATTTTGTGCCGCCAGTTCTCCGACTTTCACATCGTCGATATAAACGTCGCAGTTCATATGAACTGTATTTTTGCTGGCATGGATCTCTACTCCGGTTCCAGTAAAGATCATCTCATAAGACACATCAACGCCTTTTGCGCTGTAATGCTCTGTTCCGTTATAAAACAAATTTCCGTTGCCGCTTCCCGCAGTCCAAGCGCCTGCCGGCTCGTACTGGATCTTGAAGGGCTCATGATTTGTTGTAAAAACAGCATCGTCAACTTCTGTATATCCCGGAAATTCCGGCTCGGCAATCTCTGCCTCAAATGCTTTTGCATACACAAACTGTACGCCATAAACGCTTCCTGTCCCTGTAGAAGCTTCATTTCTTTTTTCTAAAACTGTGATATGAGCTGTATGATTTCCTGCCGCAAGCGTTTTGCTTTCAAACAATTTTGCCTCCGGTTCTGTCACTGCGGCATAGGCGTCGCATTCTACTGCCTCGCTTCCGTCAATGCTCACGCTGAACATTGCATGATTTGCAGCTTTTTTACCGTAAAGCTCCAGTTTTGTTCCGTTGAATGTAATGTCCAATGTCGCGCCTGCCGTGTTGCTCCAGTGCTCTGTAACGGAAGCGTCGCCCGCTCCCGCCGATTCCCATCCGCCGTTATTTGCATTACCGTCTGAATATACAAAACGTGCGTCTGTATCATCGATGATCTCGAAATCATCTGCTGCCGCATTTACGACAGACGGCGCAACCAAAGTGATGACACAGCAAAAGGCAAGTAGCCATGACATTACCAGTTTTTTGGTCTTTTTCATTTGTCTTAATACCTCCTTATTATGTAGGGGATATCTGTATTTTTGTTTTCCTTTTCCCCATGTAAACTTACTCAACTCAAAGGCTGCATTTCGGGACAAAACATGCCGCTTTCCTATGAGCTGTTATCGTATTGTATCAAACTTTTGCAATACTGTCCTTACACTTTTATCTATCCGTTTATACTTTTTGCCATTCTTTCTTTTTCACCCATAATAAATATTTTTCCTTATGTCCTTCTCCTGTCGTTACGGAGAAACAACGCTGACTGCGTTTTGAAGAATTTCTGCAATCGTATACATATTTGTCACTGCTCCGACTGCCAGTTTTTCCTTTAATCCGTAAAAGTCAAGACATGTGCCACACGTCAGTATCTCGACGCCTTCTTTTTCCAAAATCCTGATATCTTCTAGGCAGTCCGAACCTTCCACCGTAAGTTTCGCGCCTCCGTTGTAAAAAAGGATTTTATCCGGAAGCGTATCAAGCTGCGTCTCCGCAAAAAAGAAACTCTTCATTAAAACTGCGCCCAGCTCATCATTTCCGCTTCCCATTTTATCAGAAGAAACCGCAACGACCGTTCCGATACATGTCGCGCATCCCGCAGATGATAACTGCACTTTGTTCATCCCCTGCGCACTACTGTTACTTCCATTTTCTGCTGCCGGATTGTGATCCGATTCGCCTGCTTCTTTCCCCCCGCCTTCTGCCTGCGCCCGGCTTTCTTTTCCTGCGGTCTGTCCTTTTTGATCGCTTTCTGATACAGCCGCGTTCTTCTCTTCTACCGTAATCATCACTTTGTATTCCCGATCGCTGATCTTTTCCGATTCCGCTGACGCGCCGCTGCTTTTTGCCATCTTCATGACATTTTTCATTGCCGTCTCGTTATCTACAAGCACTTCTATCTGTCCTGCTCCCTGTAATTTTCCAAGCGCTTTTTTTGTTTTCACTACCGGAATCGGACAGTGATCTCCCATTGCATCTACTGTCATTTTCACCATAAGACATCTCCCTCAAAATTTTATTTCTTATTTTATATTGTATCATGAATCATGCCGTATTTCACTTTGAAAATTCAAGTTGACGAAATCCACAGACAGTAAAAGCTCAGCCTGTGCATTCGTAAAACCGCGCTGCATGGCTGAACTGTTACAATTTAGATTGTTTTATGCTTTCCTGTTGTACATGCTTGTGGTAAACTATAGCTATATTCGCACACACTGTATGGAGAAAGGATATTATTATGTGGATTGCAGACAACTGGAAAGATTATGAAGTTATAGATTGTTCTAACGGAGAAAAACTGGAACGATGGGGAGATTATCTTCTTGTTCGCCCCGATCCTCAGGTAATCTGGAACACGAAAAAGAATCATAAAGGATGGAAACAGATGAACGGCCATTACCACCGCAGTAAAAAAGGCGGCGGGGAATGGGAATTTTTCAGTCTGCCTCAGCAGTGGCAGATTCACTATGGATCTCTTACATTTAATTTGAAACCATTTAGTTTTAAACATACCGGACTCTTTCCCGAACAGGCGACAAACTGGGATTGGTTTTCGGAAAAGATCCGAAACGCGGGACGCCCGGTAAAAGTTTTGAATCTTTTTGCCTATACAGGCGGCGCAACTCTTGCGGCAGCGGCCGCCGGAGCGCATGTCACCCATGTGGACGCCTCAAAAGGCATGGTCGGCTGGGCGAAAGAAAACGCAGTGTCTTCCGGGCTGAAAGACGCTCCGATCCGCTGGCTTGTCGATGATTGTGTAAAATTTGTCGAACGGGAGATCCGCCGCGGCAATACTTATGACGCGATCATCATGGATCCTCCGTCTTATGGCCGCGGTCCGAAAGGCGAAATATGGAAGATCGAAGATATGATCCACCCGCTCATCAAACTTTGCACAAAGATCTTGTCTAAAGACGCCCTTTTTTTCCTTGTCAATTCCTATACGACAGGGCTTGCACCCGCTGTACTTACGTATATGATCTCGACAGAACTAAAGCCATGGAACGGCCATGTAGAGTCGCAGGAAATCGGACTTCCTGTCACTGATTCGGGACTTGTCCTCCCATGCGGCGCATCCGGACGATGGGAATCTGACTGATCACACTTTTATCCGGCTTAATATTTCTCCGATCGGAGCTGAAATCGTCAGTTCTGATCGGATATTTTTTGCCGTTTCTGATTTATTGATCACCGCAAGACGGCTTCCTCTGAAATAATCGATAAATCCTGCTGCCGGATAAACTACGAGAGACGTGCCTCCGATAAGCAGCATATCTGCAGACGCGATCGCCTCCACAGCGCCCCGGATCGTCTCCTCATCAAGACCTTCTTCATAAAGGACAACATCTGGTTTCACGACGCCCCCGCAGGAGCATTTCGGAACACCTTCGCTTTTTTTGACATATTGTGCATCATAAAATTTCCCGCAGTTCATACAATAATTTCTGTGAATGCTGCCATGCAGTTCATACACTCGCTTACTTCCTGCCAACTGATGCAGACCGTCTATATTCTGCGTAACGACAGCCGTAAGTTTTCCCGCCCGTTCCAGTTCTGCCAATTTCAGGTGAGCCGCATTCGGCTTTGCATCAAGAATCATCATTTTTTCTTTATAAAATTCATAAAATGCTTCAGGATACCTCATAAAAAACGTATGACTTACAACCTGTTCAGGTGAAAAACGATACTTCTGATGATAAATCCCATCCGCACTTCTAAAATCCGGTATTCCGCTTTCTGTCGAAACTCCCGCTCCGCCGAAGAAAACGATACTTTCACTTTCTTCAATCATCTTTTGCAGCCGCTCTGTTTCCCGCTCATACATTTTTCAAATTTCCTTTCTCAACATGTTTATCCATAATTTCAAGCATTTTTTCCCATACGATATCCGACGTATCCGCAATCCGCTCATTTCGCTTACACACCTGAGCCTTATGCACTCCATGCTCTGCCCAGCTTTTCCCGTCTGATGCGTCATTTAATAAAAGCGGCTGGAAATTATCGAGCAAATGAGCGAATTTTGCATCCTCTGTACTATATTCTTCAAATTCATCCCACAAACTTCTGAAATATGTTCCCTGATCTTTTGGAAGAATACCGAAAATACGCTCTGCCGCTTTTAACTCCCTCTCTCTTTTTGACTTGGTGCCCTCGGAATCGTATGCATAAGTATCACCCGCATCTATCTCGACAAGATCATGGATCAGTACCATGACGATCACTTTCATCAGATCAACAGGCGCGTCCATATGCTCTTTCAAAAGTATCGCAGACAATGCCAGATGCCATGAATGTTCCGCATCGTTTTCTTTCCGGCTTCCGTCGGCAAGATATGTCTGCCGAAAAACGCTTTTCACTTTGTCCGCTTCAATAATAAAACGGATCTGCTGTTCAAGCCGTTTCCTTTGTTCTTTCTTCTCCGTCATCTTACTTTTCGTATTTTCGCTCATGCCATACGCCTTCCTTTCTCCTCATATAAATAAAAAACCTCCCTGCCGGGGCAATCCCGCTACAGAGAGGATAGCAGACTTTTACAGATCGACTTTACCTGTCGTATCGCCGTTAATTACATAATAAGCTGCTGACTCTTCCGGCTTCAGATAGATCTTAACATCTTTCATATCGCCGACTTTATTTTTCAAAACTTTTGACCAAACATATTTTATTTTGTCAAAAATCTCTTTGTCTGTATATTCTTTTCCCGCAAACTGAAGAAACATCTCTGTTTTCAGTTCCGCTTTCTTAGATGCCGCCTTTTTCACCGGCGCTTTTTTCTCTGCCTTTGCCGGAGCTTTTACTGATTTTTTTACAGCTGCCTTCTCTTCTGTCTCCGGTGTATCTACCAAAACTGCCGCTTTTGTCTCAAGCTTTTTCGTTGTGTCTTTCTTTGTCTCAATCGCTTTCGCTGCTTCTTTCTTTTCCGGCTCTGCTTTTACAGGAGCTTTTTCAGAAGCTTTCACTTCTGCCTTTTCCTCTGCCTTCACAGCTGTTTTCTCTTCTTCCTTTACTGCTTTCGCCGCTGTTTTAGCCGCCTTTGCAGGCTCCGCTTTGATCGCATTTGCTATTTTAGCCGCTGCCCTTGATGTCGAAGTTGTTTTCTTTACTGCCATACTTGTTCCCTCCTAAAATAATACAACCAAGTATTTCCGATACCGCTCTCTAATCCTGTTCAGTATCACTTATTCAACCCAAATCAAAAAGTTTCATAGGGGATTGTACCTCATTTTTCAGAAAACGTCAAATTTTTATCATTCTTGCTGTAATTTCAGTCCGCCTTCACTGTAATTTTCTTATCATCCGGCTATTTTCCGAGATGAAAAACCTTATGATACACGCATCAGATTCCACCTGAAATGAGCTGCCAAAAAACGGAGCAGCACCGTTGCCGCCAGTCCTAATATCGTACCGTAAGCTTCTCCGAATGCCGTTCTTCCGACTACACAGACGATTCCTCCCGCAATCGCAGCGCATGCGTAAATATGCTTTACAAGAATATACGGAGTCTCGCCTGCCATAATATCACGAAGCACCCCTCCTCCTACTCCTGTAAGCGTTCCGATAAATACAAAGAAAAACACATTTTCCCCGCCGACGGCCCGCACCGCCGCCTGTATCCCCACTACTGTAAATATTCCAAGTCCTGCCGTATCGCACCAGAACATCAGCTTATCATAATAATCTGTCTTTACCCGAGACTCAAAAGCCGTCGGTTTCGCATATGCGATCACAAAAAGAATCGTCGATGTCAGCGCCGCCACAAGAACATAGACCGGATGCGAAAACGCCCCCGGCGGCGTCAATCCGAGTATGATATCCCGCATGATCCCGCCACCTACCGCAGTTGTCGCCCCGAGCACATTTACCCCGAAAATATCCATCTTTTTTTCTATGGCGATCATTGCTCCCGAAGAAGCAAACGCTACTGTTCCGATCAATTCCAAAATAAAAATAAATTCATCCATACCACAAATCCCGCCTTATCAGATTTCCGTTTTCCTGTGTTATGACTGATAACTTCTGAAAAATGCAGAAATATCTTTAAGCATTTTTACAAGTGCGTCAATTTCTTCGTCATCCAGCTTTTCTATCACGGCGTTGGTCATCTGACGATGGAACTGCTCGTGATGATAAAAAGCTTTCTCTCCTTTTTCCGTAAGCGCTATATATACGACCCGTCTGTCCTCTTCACTTCTTTCCCTCTTCACATATGCCTTTCTGACAAGCGCATTGACCGCAGTTGTGAGAGACCCCGCCGTGATCTTCAGCTTCTTAGCTACGGATGACATTGTATTTTCACCGGATAATCCGATTGCTTCTATGATATGCATATCATTATTTGTAATGTCTTTAAATTCTTCGGTTATGATCGCTTCTTTTTCTAATTCCCATATTTCATTAAACAGATTTACAAGCGTATCATTAATTGTTCTGTACGCATCCATCGGACCTCCTCCTTTTCCATATATTGTGTTCCATAACCGACGCTTCTTGCGCCTGCATTTTCGTAACCTATATTATAGCACACACTTTGTTCGGAAAAGAAGCACTTTTTACATTTTACGAAATCTGTCATATCGATGATTCAGCAGTTGTCTTTCATCCATAGATCCGTATTTTTTCAAAAAAACGCTGAGCATGTTTTTTAATTCTTCACATACCCCAGCCATTGTCTGTGACGTATACGACTTCGGTTCTCTGATCACCTGTTCCACTATCCCTAAGCATTTCAGATCATCCGCCGTCAGTTTCATCACTTCCGCCGCTTCTGACGCACGCTTGCTGTCTTTCCAGAGTATACTTGCAAATCCTTCCGGAGAAAGAACCGAATAGACAGAGTTTTCCAGAATCCACACTTCATCTGCCACAGCCAGAGCCAGTGCTCCTCCGCTTCCGCCTTCCCCGATCAGTACCGAAACGATCGGAACTTTTATCGAGGACAGTTCATATAAGTTTGAAGCGATCGCTTCTCCCTGTCCGTGCTCTTCTGCTTCCTGTCCGCAAAATGCTCCCGGAGTATCTACGATACAGATCACCGGACGTCCGAACTTTTCTGCCTGCCGGATCAATCGTAATGTTTTCCGATATCCTTCCGGAGACATCATCGCAAAATTGCGTGTCACATTTTCTTTCGTCGTCTTTCCCTTCACCTGAGCGATCACCGTGACCGGAATGTTCCCGAACATTGCAATTCCTCCTGCCACTGCAGGATCGTCTCTAAAAAGCCTGTCTCCATGAAATTCCATAAAATCAGAAAACAGCATATTCACATAGTCTGTTCCGACCGGACGGTCTGTTTTTCTTGAAAGAAGAACTCTTTCCCACGCGCTTATTCCGCCTTTTGACCGCACCTGTTTTGGCATAGTATCTTCTTGTGTAGTGCTTTCAATCTTTTCGGTTTCCCCGGTACTTTCTTCTGTTTTTTCTTTTGTACGGTCATGCATATGCAAAATACGCGCAAGAACGCTTTTCATTTCCGACCGCTCTACGATCCGATCTACAAATCCATGTTCGAGCAAAAACTCCGACCTCTGAAATCCTTTCGGCAGCTTCTTTCCGATCGTCTGCTCGATCACCCTCGGTCCTGCAAACCCGATCAGCGCATTCGGCTCTGCCAGAATAATATCTCCAAGCATGGCAAAGCTTGCCGTTACTCCTCCTGTCGTCGGGTCTGTTAAAACGCTCACATACAGAAGCCCTTTTTCACTGTGCCGTTTCAGCGCAGCCGCCGTTTTCGCCATCTGCATAAGAGAAACGATCCCTTCCTGCATCCTTGCGCCTCCAGAACATGCGAACAAAATAACCGGAAGATTTTCTTTCGTAGCCCGTTCTATCGCTCTTGTGATCTTCTCACCGACCACTTCGCCCATGCTCGCCATCATAAAACGTCCGTCACATACTCCGATCACCGCCGGATGGCCCGCGATCATAACTTTCCCTGTAACGACCGCTTCGTCAAGTCCGGTCTGTTCCCTTAATCTTCGTACTTTTTCCTCATAACCGCTAAATTCCAGAGGATTTTCAAACTTCATCTTTGCATCCCATTCTTCAAAAGTTCCGGGATCTGCGATCATCTCGATCCGCCGTCCTGCATGCATCCTGAAATATCCGTGACACTTCGGACAAATATAATTGTTATTTACGGCATCCTCTGCCAAAATAGCCGCGCCGCACTTATTGCACTTTTTCAGCAATCCTTCGGGAACATTTCTTACTTTTGTATTTTTCGATGTTCCATGTTCTTTCCCTACGGTCTTTTTAAACATATTATGCAGTTTCACTACTCAGCCTCCGAATAAAATCCACATCTGTCTTTCCTGATATAAAATCCTCGTTTTCCGAAATCTCATACTGGTAATCGACATTCGTTCCGATTCCTTCTATAATAATTTCTCCCAGAGCGCTCCTCATCTTATCTACCGCCTCTCGACGGTCTTTCCCGTGAACGATCAGTTTCGCCAACATGGAATCATAATAAGGCAGCACCTCGCATCCGCTGTAAACAGCCGTATCTACACGGATCCCGTTTCCTCCCGGAAGATGCAGATCTGTGATTCTTCCGGCTGACGGCATAAAATTGCGCTCCGGTATCTCCGCATTGATCCGACATTCGATCGCATGACCTGTCATCCTGATATCTTCCTGCCTGAAAGTAAGTTCCCCGCCGTTTGCGATCCGTATCTGCTCTTTGATCAGATCGATCCCTGTTACGCACTCCGTTACCGGATGTTCCACCTGTATCCTTGTGTTCATTTCCATAAAATAAAATGTACCGTCTTTTTCCAGCAGAAACTCTACTGTTCCGGCGTTTGTATAGCCTGCGGCCCTTGCGGCCTTTACCGCCGTTTCGCCCATTTTTTTACGAAGTTCATCTGACAACGCGGCGCACGGACACTCTTCGATCATCTTCTGATGATTTCTCTGTATCGAACAATCCCGTTCTCCGAGATGAACTATATTTCCATATGAATCTGCAAGGATTTGAAATTCAATATGACGAGGATGCTCCACAAAATGCTCGATATACATTGTTCCGTCTCCGAATGCCTTTTCCGCCTCTTTGCGCGCCGTCACAAAACAACTTTCAAACTCTTCTTCACTTTGCGCTGTCCGCATCCCTTTTCCTCCGCCTCCCAAGGCGGCTTTAATGATCACAGGATATCCGATGCGCGCCGCTTCTTTTTTCCCTTCTTCCAGATCTAAAACCGCTCCGTTTGTCCCCCGGATAACCGGAATCCCTGCCGCGATCATTGTTGCTCTTGCTTCTGTTTTATTTCCCATCTTACCGATCACTTTAGAATCAGGACCGATAAAGGTAATCTCGCACTGTTCGCAAAGTTCTGCAAATTTTGCATTTTCCGATAAAAATCCGAATCCGGGATGAATCGCATCTGCTCCCGAAACGAGCGCTGCGCTGATCAAATTCTGCATATTCAGATAACTTTCCGATGCCTGCGCCGGACCGATACAGACTGCTTCATCCGCAAGCTGGGTATGAAGAGCCTCCTTGTCAGCCTCCGAATAGACTGCCACAGTTTCAATTCCCATTTCTCTGCATGCCCGAATAATCCGAACCGCAATCTCGCCACGGTTTGCGATCAATATTTTTTCGATCATAAATCTATTCTCCTGCCATAAACGTCAATTCTGCGCTTACTACTACTTTACCGTCCACACTTGCAACCGCTTTTCCGATTCCTACCGGACCTTTTTGACGAATAATCTTTGTCTCTAATCTCAGCACGTCGCCAGGAAATACCATTCCTTTAAACCGGCAGTTTTGTATTCCTCCGAAAAATGCAATCTTTCCTTTATTTTCCGGCGTACTTAAAATCGCCACTGCTCCTGTTTGTGCAAGCGCTTCTACAATAAGTACCCCCGGCATAACCGGTTTATTCGGGAAATGGCCTTTAAAAAATTCTTCCGTATATGTTACCGCTTTATAGCCTATGGCAAATTCCCCCGGTTCATAATCTTCGATCCTGTCGATCAGGCAAAACGGATGCCTGTGCGGGATGATCTGCTGGATCTGTTCTATATTTAAGCTTTTCTTTGTCTCTCTTTCCATCTCCGTACTCTGCCTCCCTGATATTTTTACTATGCCGTTTTTGTATCGTTCTTTATTTGATGACAAAAAGAGGCTGTCCGTATTCTACCGCCGCTCCGTTTTCGACAAGAACCTCTTCTATCGTTCCCTCAAAATCACTTTCGATCTCATTCATAAGCTTCATCGCTTCCACGATCCCGAGAACCGTTCCCTTTTCTACTTTGTCTCCTGCCTGCACGAAAGGAGTTCCTCCTTCTTCCGGCGACGCATAGAAAATTCCGACAAGCGGAGCTTTCACTATTTTGCCTTCTAATAAGACTTCCGCATTTTCTTCTGTTCTTGCAATCTCCGCTTCTGTCTTTGTTCTTCCTGCCGTTTCTGCCGATACTGATGTGCAGACGTTTCCGCCTTTTTTCAACTTCAGCTTTACTCCGTCTTCTTCGTATTCAAATTCGTCCAATCCGAATCCCGACACAGCTTCTACCAACTGAAGGATCTGTTCTGTCTTCATTTTTGCACCCCGCCTTAATCTTCATATTTTTTCACGAGAAGAGAAGCGTTATGACCTCCGAATCCCAGTGAGTTTGTCAATACATAGTTTACATCCTTCTTGACCGGTGAGCCTACCGCATAATTTAGATCACATTCGGGATCGACATTTTTTGTTCCCATTGTCTGATGAATGTATCCGTCCTGAATGCTTTTTACACATACGATAAACTCAACTCCGCCTGCCGCTCCGAGAAGATGACCGATCATCGATTTCGTTGAGTTAACGACAACCTGATCTGCCGCGCTTCCAAGTGCGCTGCGTATTGCTCTTGTCTCAAACAGATCGTTGTGATGCGTGCTTGTTCCATGTGCATTAATATAGTCGATCTGCTCTGCCCGTACGCCTGCTTCCCGCATTGCAAGCTTCATCGCCATTGCGGCGCCCTCTCCGTCTTCTGCCGGTGATGTGATGTGCCATGCGTCCGCCGTTGCTCCGTACCCTGCAAGCTCTGCGTATATTTTTGCGCCCCTTGCCTTCGCATGTTCCAGTTCTTCCAAAACAATAATGCCTGCTCCTTCTCCCAAGACAAATCCATCTCTGTCTTTGTCAAACGGTCTTGATGCACAAGTCGGATCTTCTGATGTAGAAAGCGCCGTAAGCGCCGTGAATCCTGCCAGACCTGTCGGAGAGATCGCGCTCTCCGCTCCTCCTGCAACCATGATATCTGCATCACCATACTGAATTGCCCGAAAAGCATCTCCGATACAATGTGAACCGGAGGCGCATGCCGTCGCGACATTTGTGCATTTTCCCCGAAGTCCAAGCCGGATCGAAATATTTCCCGCCGCCATATTTGAAATCATCAGCGGAACCATCAGCGGATGAACTCTGTTCGGCCCTTTCTTTAGGATCGTCTCATAATTATCTTCCACACATTTTAAGCTTCCCACACCGGATCCGACGATCACGCCTGCCCTGTAAGGATCTTCCTTTTCCATGTCGATTCCGGCATCTTCAAACGCCTCTTTCGCTGCTGCCGCCGCGTATTGTGTAAACAATTCCATTCGTTTTGCAGATTTAAAATCAAGCCGTTCTCTTGCATCAAATCCTTTTACCTGCGCTGCGATCTTCACTTTATAATCAGAAACGTCAAATTGAGTGATCGGTCCGATCCCGACAGTTCCTTTTTTAATCTCATCCCAAAAAACATCCACTGTATTTCCGATCGGAGTAACAGCTCCAAGACCGGTTACAACAACTCTTCTCTTCATACTTCCTCCTTTTCAAGCGGAGCGATTATAATTACATCGCCATGCCTCCGTCTACGCAAAGCACCTGCCCGGTAATGTATCCGGCCTGCTCTGATGCAAGAAACGCAACAGCCTGCGCCACATCTTCCGCCTCTCCGAATCGCTCCATCGGAATTTGCAGAACTGCCTTTTCTTTCACTTTTTCCGAAAGAACCGCTGTCATTTCCGTCCGGATAAATCCGGGCGCGACTGCATTTACTGTAATTTTCCTTCCTGCAAGTTCTCTCGCCGCTGATTTTGTCAGACCGATCACCCCTGCCTTAGATGCGGCATAATTTGCCTGACCTGCATTTCCAAGTACCCCGGACACCGAAGAGATATTAATGATCCTTCCGCTTCTTTGACGTATCATTGCTCTTGAAACAAAGCGTATACAGTGAAACGCCCCCTTTAAGTTTGTATCTACGACCGCATCAAAATCATCTTCCGACATCTTCATAAGCAAACCGTCTTTTGTAATTCCCGCATTGTTGACAAGAATATCAATTCTTCCAAACTCTTTCATAACCTCTTCAAACATCTTTTCGCATGATTCAAAAGAAGCTACGTTACACTGAATCAGTTTTACCTGTCCTCCCGACGCTTCAATCTGCTCTTTTACTTTTTCAGCTTCGTCTTTCGACCTGTTATAATTAATGATCACGACTGCGCCTTCTGCCGCAAGTTTCACCGCGATCGCTCTGCCGATCCCCCGGGATGCCCCGGTTACAACTGCAATTTTCCCTTTTAACATCATTTTCCTTCCACTTTCTGTCGCTTTAACATAACTGTTCTGCCGCTTTTTCTGCTTCTTCCCATGTACCGACATTGAAACATTTTACATTTCTGTCAATCCGCCGTATAAATCCAGACAATGTCTTTCCCGGTCCGATCTCCACAAATGTATCTACCCCTGCGGCGATCAGTTTTTCCACACTTTGCTGCCATCTCACAGGAGATGATACCTGCCGTATCAAAAGATCCTTAATCTCTCCTGTTTCTCCCACAAAATCCGCAGTCACATTCGATACATAAGGAATGACCGGTTGATTCAGCCTGACATTCTCCAAAACACGCGCAAGCTGTTGTCCTGCAGTTTCCATCATCGGAGAATGAAACGGACCGCTCACATTCAATAAAATAACTCTCTTTGCTCCTGCTTCTTTCAGGCTACTTCCCGCTGTTTCCACTGCGCTTTTTTCTCCTGTGATCACCAACTGACCGGGACAGTTATAATTTGCGATCCATACATTCGGAATCTTTTCCAATACTTCTTCTGTCCGAGCGCCTGTAAGTCCGATTACAGCCGCCATCGCCCCTTTGTTTGCGGGAACGGCTTCTTCCATAAAAATCCCGCGTTTTCTCACCATCAGAACTGCGTCTTCTGTAGAAAATGCTCCTGCCGATGCTGCCGCGCAATATTCGCCTAAGCTCAATCCCGCTGTAACGTCCGCAGTCATCCCCCATTCTCTTAATACATGCTCTGCTGCCATACTGACAGTTACCAAAGCCGCCTGTGTATATTCTGTCTTATCAAGAAGATCATTTTTCTCAAAACACAACTTCCGCATATCAAGCGACAATAATTCAGACGCCATATCAAATATGTCTTTTGCCGTCCTGCTGTTCTCATAGAAATCTTTTCCCATTCCGGCTGTCTGTGCGCCCTGACCCGGAAAAATAAATGCAGTCTTACTCATAAAATACACTTCCTCTGATTTGTTTTTCTGTTCCTTTTACTAACTTTCGGATCAGCATTTCACATGTCATCTTCTCTGTGACAAGTCCTGCCGACTGTCCTGCCATCAGGCTTCCGTTTTTTACGTCACCTTCAACGACTGCTTTTTTTAAACCGCCAAGTGTCAATGCTTCCAGCTCTTCAAAAGACGCGCCCTCTTTTTCTTTTTGCAGATACAGTTTCGTCATCTGATTTCTAAGCGTCCGCACCGGATGTCCGCATGATCTTCCGGTAACTTTTGAATCGATATCTCTTGCCCTTATAATTTCATTTTTATAATTCTCATGAACCTGACATTCCTCTGTTACGATAAATGCCGTTCCCATCTGAACTCCTTTTGCTCCGAGCATAAATGCAGCCGCAATCCCTCTTCCGTCTGCAATTCCTCCTGCCGCAATGACAGGAATCTTTACCGCATCGACAACTTGCGGTACAAGAGTCATTGTTGATGCCTCTCCGATATGCCCTCCTGCTTCCGTTCCTTCTGCGACAACCGCATCGGCATGACAGCGTTCCATTCTCTTTGCAAGTGCAACAGACGCAACAACCGGAATCACTTTTACATCCGCTTCTTTCCACATCTGCATATATTTTTCCGGAGAACCGGCTCCTGTTGTAACAACTTTTACCTTTTCTTCCACAATTACCTTTGCAATTTCATCTGCATACGGACTCATAAGCATAATGTTGACTCCGAAAGGTTTATCTGTCATCTTCTTTGCCTTTTGTATCTGATCTCTCACCCATTCAGGAGGAGCGCTTGCCGCTCCGATAATTCCCAGACCGCCTGCCTCGGATACTGCCGCTGCCAGATGATATTCTGCAACCCATGCCATCCCTCCCTGAATGATCGGATATTCAATTCCCAAAAGTTCCGTTATTTCTGTTTTCATTTTGACAATACTTTCTCCTGATACTTTTTTCTTTTTTATTATCGGCCTCTTTGTTTCTATTTTCATTTTTTATATCCGGTTTTTTATTTTTTACTCTTTGTGAGCCTCCATATATGCCGCCGCATCTTTGATCGTTGTGATCTTTTCCAGATCTTCGGAAAGAATCTCTACTCCGAATTCTTCCTCAAACGCCATCACCAATTCAAAAAGATCAAGTGAATCTGCCCCCAAATCTTCTTTAAATGATGTGTCCTCTTTTAAAGTTTCGATTTCTACATTCAATGCCTCTGCTACGATTTCTTTCATTCTCTCTGTCATGATAATTTCTTCCTTTCTTTTCTCTTTTACTTTATTTTTTATCCACAATTTGTTTTCGTTTGATCTCTCAAAGAGATTTACCATTCTAAAATACTTCCAGCCCATGTCAGCCCTGCACCAAATCCGGCAAGCAATATTTTTTGACCTTTTCTCAATCTTCCCGTTTGAACAAGTTCATCCAAAAGGATCGGAATCGATGCGGCAGATGTATTTGCATAATTTTCCATATTTATCGGAAAACGGCTCATATCGACTTTTAATTTCTTTGCCGCCGCTTTCACAATCCTTTCATTCGCCTGATGCAAAATAAAAAAATCAATATCTGCAATTTTCAGTCCCGACTTTTCTAAAAGCTCTTCTGTCAGCTCCGGTACTTTTCTGACCGCAAATTTAAATACTTCCTGCCCATCCATGCAAATTCCTGTTTTATGACTTTTCTTTTTCCGGCTGATATCTTCTGCATTTTTACTTACGTCATCGTGTTCTTCCACTGACGATCCTTCATCACTTTTTGATAAGACATCTTTTGGATTATCATCCTGTTCTTCAAACAGACTTTTTGATCTTAATGTCAGCACAAAATCTTTCGTGCCGTCAGAATGACCTGTCTGCCAATAATGATCACCTTCTTCCGCTTTCAGTATCAGCGCGCCTGCGCCGTCGCCGAATAATACAGATGTGCTCCTGTCACTCCAATCCACAAGGCGACTCATGCTTTCTGCGCCGACTACAAGAATCGTTTTATAGATTCCTGCGCGAATATATGCCTGCGCTGTATTGAAAGCAATCACAAATCCCGAACAAGCTCCGTTCAGATCAAATGCCAACGCGTTCTGGGCGCCGATTCTCTTTTGAACAATACACGCAGCCGATGGATAAATCACATCCGAAGAAGATGTCGCAGTTAAGATCAATTCGATCTCATCCGCATTTACTTCTCCGTTTTTCAACGCCCGGGCCGCAGCCTCCGCCGCCATGTCTGATGTTGTCTCTTCTAATGCCACATGCCGGAATCTGATTCCGGTTCGTTCTCGTATCCATTCATCCGACGTCTCCATGACATGCGATAGTTCATCATTGCTTACTGTCCGAATCGGTAAATACGATCCCGTTCCACAAACTCTTCCTATCATTTTTCTTCTCCGTCATATTTTATTTGATTCTTAAATATTTTGACTTTCAAAGTATAACACTAAAAAATAATTTGTCAACTGTTTTTTTTCATAATCTTTCCGTTCAATCCGTAAACAATAATTTAGAGCAGCAAGCTCAGGCTATCTTTGCAAATAGGTTTCTTTCGCTTGCCACTCTCTTCACAATCGATTCTCCTTTGAATTTTACTTAGAGAACGACTTGCAACGGCAGTTCTTTATATTAACTTCTGCCATTGATAGAAATATTTTAATTACAAATCACTTATCTTAAATGTGGAATAGCCTTCGTAATAATAACTGTGATCGATACCTTTCATATAAACCTCACGGTCATTGATTCTGTTCGTCAGCGCCTGCTTTAATATATGTTTGATTTCAATATCTTTAACAGGACTGCGTTCCATGGCAGAAAGATAGTCCTCTTTATCTACACGGCTCCAATCGATTACCTGACCTAATTCTTTTTTTAAAATCAAATCAAGCCAAATTCTTGTACTTCTGCCGTTTCCCTCACGAAAAGGATGTGCAATATTCATTTCCACATATTTTTCTATAATTTCATCATATGTTGATTGAGGCATTTTTTCGATATTTTCAAGAGCTGCTTCTAAATACATAATCGGAGCAAAACGAAAATTACCTTTTGAAATATTAACAGTTCTTATCTGTCCGGCAAAACCATAAATCGGACCAAATAAATATTTGTGTATTTCAGCAAGTGATTTAAAAGTTCCCGGCTTAAGATAATTCAAATAGCCGCTTTCAAAAAGTTCTATTGCTCTTTTTTTGCTGATTTTTTCTTCAGCTTTGGCTAATTCTACAGAATCGGTAATGCCGAGTTTATTTTCTAATATCATAGCAGTTTCCCTTTCTATAATTTTATATAGTATTTGAGATAAATAAAAATTTACCTCAATAATTTTTTTCAACGCTTTAAAAATATTTTGTCAAACTGTAATTTCAATTTGATTCCCTTCTATCCCTATAATACAGCTTTCGTAATACCCATCTCCTGTTGTTCTTGGACCACTCACAACCTCATATCCATCTTCTTGCATTTGCCGTGTCAGAAAATCCACTTTCTCTTTACTTCCAACACTAAATGCTATATGAATATATCCTGTCCTCACCGGCGATTTTACTTCGTCCTCCATCTGAGGTTTGTTCATGATCTCAAGCCTTGCTCCATCATCAAACAAAAGAAAGTACGATCGAAAACCTGTTTTTGAGTTATAATAACCGTCATTACATACAGCGCCAAAGTATTTAACGAAAAAATCTCTAACACTTTCTAAATCATTTACATACATTGCGATATGTTCAATCTTCATTATTCTTCCCCCTAGCAACTTCTGTTTTCTCTCGCTGCTATTATAAAGCAACTTCTATTTTCTCTCACTGCTGTTTTGACACTCCCCACAGCTAAAGCAGGGGGATTTGCTTCACCCGCTACTGTTATAAAATCTGTTACCCTAAATCTGAAAAAAGTATCTCATGCGGAGCTTCGATTTCCTCTGCGATCGTATGCTCTGTTAATTCAGATAACAGCTTTATCTTTGCATTAATAATAGGTCTCATACAATTTGGTACATGTTCTTGATGTGCTCTATGTATCGCAACACACTCTTTACAATTTCCATGATAGCGGCAGGCTTTCTTGCAAGGACAATGATCTTTATCTTTATATTCCTCTCTGAATGCAGCTGCGAATTCTTCTTGTAACCGCAGTCCTTCCTGTCGGTTTCCTTTGTGAAATTGTTCCATTGCCTCTATTTCTTTTTCATTACCTTCGATAATCATACAGATTTCCTCCATTCACAACCTACCTGTTATAAAAAGTTATCGCTCCTTAAAATCTAATTTACTTGATTACTATAGTAATATAATGCAATTTTATATAATATACAATATAAAAAACCGAAGAACGAATTTCTATTGACATTTATTATTCTATACGAACATTTACTATACTCATTGTAAGATCTTTTCCTGTTTCAACACGATACCACTTACCCTTTTCAAGCTTAATAGTTTCACTTGCCCCGGAAGTAATATAGGGAATTGCTTGACATCATCTCCTAACTCCAAACCTATTTAGATAGCTCTTTTCATCTCAACACTAACTGGACTTTAATTATCAATACTCTTTCCGCAGTATTGACAAAAATCACCACCATTACTTCCAAGATGTTTTCCGCAATGCGGACACTTGTAAAAAAGTAAATTAGGCACAACAGACGAACCTGCTACAATCACACCAATTGGCAAAAACATTATACTCTTGTAGCTAAGTAGTATTAAAATAAATCCAATAATGTACAGAAAATAAATGAGTTTTCTGGCTTTCTTCGGTTTCACTTATATGCACCTCTCACATTCAAATTTTTTCAATTAAACTAGAACTTTTCTGCTTACTTTGCTTTGAACTCTATCCATTCATTATCAATAAGCACTACTACCATACCATCTTCAAGAATTGCGTATGGCGTTCCGGTATCTTTATTAAAATTTGCTTCTCCATCCTTTTTAGGAACACCATTCTCCGCATAGGAAGTTGTGTATTGAATAACACTATCATCCACTTCAACAGCAACCGCATTGTTGGTTGAATAGAAATTTGTTCCATTTACCATTATTGTTGCAGGATAATTCCCATCCTTTGAAGTACTACAGCCAACCAATGCAACTACAAGAATTGTACAGATCACCATTGCTATCAATTTTTCCATACGCTTTACCTCGCAAACTGGGATTTATCTTTTTGCATAGATTAAATCCATCATGCCATTATATGACTGTGTTTTTAGCAGCCTCAACTTAATTTCATGGTCAGCTTTTTCAAAAAGTCGAATACCTGATCCTAAAATTGTTGGAATGACGGTTATATAATAACAATCTATTATATCTGCTCTAACCAACTGTTGGATTAAGTTTGCACCGCCACATATCCAAATTCCGTTTCCGTTTTCTTTTCGTAGCTCTTTTATCAGTTCAACTGGGTTTTTGTTGACAAAATGGATTTTGTCGGAAGACTTTTTTTGCTTGTGTGTCACAACATAGGTTGTAAAATCGTCATAAACCCAATCTTCTGGTGAAAGCTCTGTAACAATTTGATGATAAGTATTCCAACCCATTACAACGGTATCTATGTCTTTCACAAATTCAGAATATGAATCAATATTATCCTCATCATTGCCCTGTCCAGTCAGCCACTCAACACTGCCTTTGCTGTCTGCAATATATCCGTCAAGGCTCATTGCAATAAATAAACTAATTTTTTTCATAAATTCCCTTTTCGATTTATAAATTCAAGATTTATTGTTCCTTTATCATCACATAATTTGTAAGAAAAATTCCTTGTCGTTCTACCTGTCGTTCCTTTACAACTTTATACCCTCGTTTTTCAAAAAATGGTTTTGCTGTAATAGAAGCATAAGTTGTAATTTTTCCATCAACCGCTTGTTCCAGTTGGTTACAAATAGCTGTTGCAACCCCTTTTCCTTGATAATTAGAATGAACAAACAAGCGGTCAAGATAACCGTCTTTATCTATGTCGCCAAAGCCTACGATGATTTTGTTATCTATAGCAACTATACTATAGTGCTCTTGAAGTGACTGATTCCATTTTTCTAAATCCGCTTGACCTGTTGCCCACACATCTAATTGTTCTTTTGTATAATCTTTCGCATTTATTGTATGAACCGTATTATAAAACAGCTCTGTAATTTCTTTACAGTCCGACATCTGATATCCTCTGACAAACATTCTTTATCTCCTCAGTTTCTGGTTTGTTACTTTCATTTTAGCATACTGTATTTATGTTTTCTATCCTCTGCAGGCAAGGAAAATCTGCTTTAGATATTTCCATTTTACCGGTAATGATTTTCTGTTCTATATTGTCAATCTTATTGAAAGGTTAAATTGTGGGATTCGGATCAACATAGATACTATAGGTTCCTCCATTGCTCATATTCTAGATTAAATACTTATACGAAATATTTTGTGTTGTCTGCTCTTAATACAAAATTCCGTTATATATATTCAATTAACTTAACTCCTATCCCGTATAGTTTAAATAAATTTAAGACACAAGAAAAAGTGTTCAAAGGTGTTTCAAACTTTTTGAAGTAAAAAAATAAGAGAAACGCTGTAAATTCAGCGTTCCTCCTGCTTTTAATCAATGCCGCAGACCGGAATCGAACCGTTTTAAGCAATCACAAATACTGATAGAAAGGGGCTTTGAGGACTTCATCACGGTTGCGGTGTTCAAAAAGTGTTCAAACGTTTGTCGCATACAAA
>OFSC01000015.1_pt1 | contig 170826 bp, 159 predicted proteins | sample 1543201 | NCBI WGS metagenome assembly OFSC01 (sample SAMN04209228, study PRJEB22552) | human gut metagenome | biome: gut; material: feces | host: Homo sapiens | place: USA: Oklahoma
TCTTTCTCAATTCAGATAATCTACGTCCAATTTCCATAGAAATGCCCACCTTTCCAATTTTTTATTGTACTATAATCAACCCATTTTCACAATAAATTTTTGTATTTCTACGCTTGACTAACAGCATTTTTGTATTATAATGTAAATACAAACTTTTTGTTAGTTCCAAAATCAAGTAGGAGGAGTAAAACAATGTTTATTTGTAAAATTTGTAACAAGGAATACGATGACACCATGCAATTTAGCCGTGATTCACGTTATTGCAAAAAATGTGGCGAAAAACATGCAGAATTTCTTTCGTATCGCCGCGATACTTTAGCCTCTTTGCGAGCTATGCCTCTTGAAGCAAAAATAATCAAAACGAAGTATCTCATACGAGAAGCTATAACCACCTTTGGGGAAGACCATTGTTATATTTCATATTCTGGTGGTAAGGACTCGACCGTGTTATCACATATAGCAAAACAAATGTATCCAAATATATTACATCTTTTTGCCAACACTACTAATGAATATCCAGAGACACTTAAACACATTCAATGGGAAATCAGCGAAAATCATACAAATATCATTACTGTTTATCCCATTGATTCCAAAGGTGAAATGTGGAATTTCAAAAAAGTTGTAGAACGATACGGATATCCGATGTTTTCAAAACGTGTATCTAATGCGATTCGTACTTATCAACATGCTAAAACCAATCGTACTAAACAAAATTCCATTGATTACATAGAACGTAATTTTAAAAAATATAAAGATTACATGGAATTGCCTATTTCTGATAAATGCTGCGACAAACTCAAGAAAGAACCTCTCCGAAGAAAGGCAAAAGAATTAGGTATGGATTGCGTTATTCTCGGAATTTTAGCATCCGAAAGCTATCAACGTGAGAAAGCTTGGTTAGAATATGGTTGTAATGTATTTTATAAATTAAAAGACAATCAATGCAAACCTCTCTCATTTTGGACCGACGAAGATATTTCTGAATACATCGATAAATATAAAGTAAAAATCCCTGATTTATACAATATGGGGTATACAAGAAATGGTTGTATGTATTGTGGTTTTGGTGTTCATTTGGAGCCTGCAGAAACCAATCGGTACAAAAAACTAAAAGAAACGCATCCATTGCAATATGCTTATTTCATAAATAATTTTGGCGACCTGATGATTGAATTTGATGTATGTTATAATTAATCTAAAACTCACTTCCCACGCCATATTGGTGCGGGAAGTTTTAGTTAGTAAATTAATCTTAATTCCTAATACCGGGTAACTAATTGTACCACGAAATAGAGTTGAAGTGAATTTTCTATATTCATCTTCAATTTCTAATTTATACAGCAAAAAAATTCTCCAAATCTGTAATTACCTCTTCGACTTTATCTGAATCCTTATATAGTATAACAATCCCAAATAAATCACCCCATTGATATATCAGATCAAACTTATCATTAGAAATTCTGTACTGCATCTCTCCAACATTTATAATGTTTCCGCCATTCCGTTCAGAAATAGCTTTTACTAAATGGATAAATGCATCCGCTTCATTATATAATGAATACTTCTCCTCTTAAGCCAACCGTGCAAAATTTCATTGCATATATTTCACCTTATGAAATGCCCGCTTCCTTCCACATATCCCGCACGTATAATTGCGGTAATACTTCGTGAATTCACACTGTTTTTTTCTTTTTATAATCTGTCCACAATTTTCGCATACAAAACAATATTTATAATCAAGTCTTTTAGAGGCGGTGTAATTCTCCACGCCCTTCTCCTCTCCGGAGGTGGTTCGCTTTATGTTATATCCATATTTCTTATTCATGATATTCGCATATATGAGCCACAATCCGGTATGTCCCTTACAGCCTTTGCAGGTATGTAGGATCTCGTGGATCATAGTTTCCTTGCAGGCTTGTTCGGATATACGTTCATCCTCGATCAGCCTGGCCGCAATCTGTATAATGCATGTTCCATCCGGATTTTTCGTGCACATTCCCCATCTCGTTTTTGCGCGACGGTTTATAACCCATGAGACAATATTTCCCGGCTCGATACCTGCGCCAAGAACTTCATCTATACACACCTTCTGCAGCATCTCAAAATTCTTCATATATACATCCTTTATTTCGTCGTTACACCGTCTTTTGCGTTTCCGTTTCTGATATAAGAAATTCCCGGATATTTCCCTTACCAGTCCCCTTCGTCTCCATCCTCGATATCTTCCTCGATGGCATCATCCACACCGGTTGCATAATCATCATCCCGGTCGTACCGGTCCTGATCATAATCGCCATCCATATAGACATCATCGTAGCCGCTATCGTAAGAATCATGCGAATGACTGCTGTTATACTTGCTGTTCGAACTGCTTGGCTTGTAACTGCCAGACGATGAACCTGAATTCGAACTGCTGCCCGAACTATTTGATGAAGAACCGCTGCCTGTCGTACTGCTGGTTGTAGAATGACTGTGCGAGCTGCTTGTTCCATATGCAGCTTTTCTGCGCTTTCCTGGTGTGTTGTGCTGATAGCAGTAACCGCCCTCCGTCGATACCGTGTTATCGCATCCTGCAAATGCACACTTCGGATCTTCTTTTTCGGTCAAAGATACGAAGAATCCGATTATTGCGAACACTATGATAACTCCAAGTATTGCATAACCTACTGATTTCTGATTATTATTTCCGCTCATAATGATAACCTCCGTGAATCTTACGATTCCATGCTTCTTATTTCCGTTTCTTTGTATCTCCATCTTACGCAAAGCAACTGTCATAAATAAGTACTTGCATTATGAACATTCAAGTATTATCTTCTCTTTTTGTAACATAAAGTTATATCACAACCCCGTTGCAATGATCCACTTCATGCTGAATAATCTGCGCCACCCAGCCGGAATATTTCCCATGCTGCTTCTTGAAATGCTGGTCGAGGTAATCGACTTCTATCTCCTGATATCTCGTACATGGGCGTGTCCCGTCGAGCGACAGACATCCCTCTTCCACCTGATACGCGCCTGTTTTCTTTGTGATAACCGGATTCACCATCGCGAATTGGAACGGTCCGCTTGCCACGACGATGATATTCTTCTTTACGCCGATCATATTGGCTGCCATGCCGACGCAATGATCCAGATTCGCCCGGAGTGTATCGAGCAAATCTGTTATAACTTGTTTATCTGCTTCCGTTGCATCCACCGACTTCTGTGCCAGGAACAGTGGATCCCGCATAATTTTCTTTACCATATTTATCCTTTCAGTTCTATTACACATACAAAATTATTAGACCCACGTCTCTCTTACAAGTACATTTCCTGCAGCCGCTTAATCTCTGATCTCATCATATCTACCGTGCGCTCGGGAGCCACGATCTTCACTCCCGGAATTGCCATGATCCAGCTAAGGAACAATTTGCTGACGGAGACCCGTACCCGGACTGAGAAATGTTCTGCGTCGGTCTTCATGAGTGGAATATCGGTTCCGAACCGGTCAATGATCACATTTGCGGCATGGTTCTCACACAGAAGCGTTACTGTTTCCAGATTGCCATCGAACATGCCGAAGAGCCTGTTCGTGTACTCCGACATCTGCATTTTCGAGAATTCCTCTTTTCCTTTCCGCTCCTCATAGACCACGGATACATCTGCCATCTTATCGACGCGGAAATGCTTAATCTTGTATTCTCTATTGTCATATCCTACCAGATAGTATTTCTCATCATCCCAGCACAGTGCCCACGGGCTGACACTATAGTAAGCCCCGCCATGCTTCAATTCCATCTTCTTATCTGCCGTCCATGTGAAATATTGGAATTTAATCTGGCTCTCCTCATTTAACGCCTCGTGAATCTTATCCACGCTGTAATAGATGCGTTCGTTCATCGTCTTCACGCGTCCATTTACATTGACCTGACGTGCCAGCTTCTTCGCCTCGTATTTACTTGCGTAGCTCTCGAGCTTCGCGATCAGCTCGTCGGATTTCTTCTCTGTGATGAATCTGGAGGACTGCACCGCATCTACGAGAAGCTTCAGCTCGACAAGCTGGAATTGCCGGCTTGCAACCTTATAATGGTAAGTCTTGCCATATTGCATGCCTATGATATCCAGACCAAACGTGCGCAGATTCTCGATGTCACTGTACAGGCTCTTCCGCTCTGCTGTGACATTGTATGCTTTCAGTTTCTCAACGATTTCGTTCAGTGTCAGGTCATGATCTTCGTCTGTCTCTTCGAGCAGAATCTTCATCAGATACATGATTTTTAGTTTCTGGTTGAGTCTTGGTCCCCGGACAATCTTCTTTTTTTCCTGATTTTCTGTTTTCTGTTCTGATGTGTTATCCCCTTCTTATAGTATAATCTATGACTCTTCCAAGCCGTTACCTGCATCAGCTTTGTGTTTATCTTATTTTACACTAAAATAGCAAAAAGTGATAGCTGGAAATTCAGATCAGCATCTATCTCTCCCCACTTGACAAATATCCTCCCACCCGTTAGAATACAGAAAGTATCCGGAATCATACTGGACACGCAATCACATACCAAAACCCTTTACGGGAGTGGATTTTTTAAGAGAATTCTTTTTTCGCCACACAGTATATTTGCTGTGTGGTTTTTTTATGCAAGACAATTCTTCTTGCCCTGCCCGGCAGACGGGTTTGCCCTGCCCACAGACAGGACGATATACACAATGATTACACAGGAGTGAAAAACATGAACCAGAATTTTATGAAAGAAAAACCGATTTTACCATTGGTTATCTCGATGTCTCTGCCGATGGTTATTTCCATGGCAATCAATTCCCTATACAACATCGTCGACAGCTATTTTGTGGCGAAGATCAGTGAGGATGCCATGACTGCAATCTCGCTTGTATATCCGCTGCAGAATCTGATGACTGCGATTGCGGTTGGATTCGGTATCGCGATGAATGCAAGAATTGCATTTTGTCTTGGTGCGAAAGATCAGGAGAAAGCGGACGAGGCAGCGGTCACAGGCATGTTCTTAAGTGTGATTCACGGAGTCATTCTGATGGTTGCCTGTATGGCCGGTATGCCGCATTTCCTGAGACTTTATACGAAGGATGAAGCAATCATCGAGATGGGACTTACCTACGCCAACCGCGTATTCGTGTTCTCGGTCATCATCATGCTTGGAATCTCGCTGGAGAAGATCTTCCAGTCGGTCGGCAGAATGAAGGTTTCCATGCTCAGTATGATGTGCGGCTTTATCTCCAACATCGTACTCGATCCGCTGATGATCTTCGGCATCGGACCATTTCCGAAGATGGGGATGGCGGGAGCCGCTTACGCAACCGGAATCGGACAGACGATCACATTACTTGTCTATGTGCTATTCTGCATCTTCCGTCCGTTGCCGCTTTCCTTCAAGCGTAAGAACCTGTCGTTTAACAAGGCATTGCTTGGGAATCTATACGCCGTCGGCATTCCGGCTTCCCTGAACATGGCGCTGCCGTCGCTCATGATCTCCTGTCTGAACGGTATCCTGACGGCATTTTCGGAGAAATACGTCCTCGTGCTTGGGGCTTATTATAAGCTGCAGACATTTATTTACCTGTCTGCAAACGGAATCATCCAGGGTATTCGCCCGATCATCAGCTTCAACTACGGTGCCGGTGAGAAGAAACGTGTCCGGCAGATCTTCCGGACTACGCTCTGCCTGACCGCCGGTGTGATGGCGGTCGGTGTGCTGCTCTCCCTGCTCATACCTGGACAGATGATCGGACTTTTCACCGACAATGAGACGACGGTTGAGATCGGCGTCAAGGCACTCACGATTATATGCATCGGATTTATCATCTCGGCAGTTTCGGTCACCTGTTGCGGTGCACTCGAAGCCCTGCAAAAGGGAATGGCGTCCCTGCTGATTTCGTTGTCGCGTTATGCCGTTGTCATGATACCTGCTGCCTTTGTTCTAAGCCGCGTCCTCGGTGCCAATGGAGTCTTCTGGGCATTCCCGGCCACAGAGACCATCTCCGCGGTTGCTGCATATGTGATTTACAAGAAGAACTCGCGTATCTGAAAATTTGCATAACTAACAAATGCACCGTAAATGTAAAATATGCTTACATTTACGGTGCATTTTTGTATTCATTTCAATAAAATTGTAACCGGTGTTCCACCAGCGTATCGCCCACATACACAAGCCGCAACGTGAAAAATCTTGGATCATCTGACAGGATCTGCTTCAGGAATATGGCGTCTCCGCTCCAGGTCGGAAGCTCCGGCACCTGTGTTTTATCCACCCAGGCCAGGTCCCCCTCGTTGCAGGTGATCAGCTCTCCGGTAAATCCATCTGCCGTGAACAGGCACATCAGCTCCGGCTCACACTCGTTGCTGATAAATGTAATCAGCCCACGGAACCGGTACGACGTAAGTGTCAGCCCTGTCTCTTCCTTCACTTCGCGAAGCAGACATTCTTCCGGTCCTTCGCCCTCTTCGGCATGTCCTCCGACACCGATCCATTTATCCTTATTGATATCTTTCTTTTTCTTCGTCCGATGCAGCATGAGGTATTTCCCATCCTGCTCGATATAACATAACGTTGTCATTCGCATAGTGATTCCACCATTTCTTTCAGCCATATACAGTCTTTATATTTGTTCATCTGCAGTAATTCGGAATTTCCGAACTACTCCACCCCACGTTTTAACCGCTCCATACCGTCTTTTAACAACGCTCTTGGGCAAGCGATATTGAGTCGCAGGAATCGGTCTCCATCCCCGGAGAATCCACTTCCGGCGGACAGGAACAATCCCGTCTTCTTGCGGATACGGTGTGCGATCTCGCGCGAATTTCCCGGAATATCCTTGCAGTAGATCCAGAGCAAGTAGGTTGCCTCCGAAGGAAGAATCTCCACTTCCGGAATCTGTTCCTTCACATACTGTACTGCGTACTGCTTGTTCTCGTAGATATAGGCACGGAGCGCATCTAACCAGTCTGCGCCCTTGGTAAACGCTGCGATTGCAGCATCAACCGCAAATGCATTCGGCTCTGCGACTTCGTCGGTATTGATTCCTCTCCACACTTTATGACGAAGTACCGGATTCGGTACAGAGATGGCTGCTGTCTGCAAGCCTGCGAGATTGAATGTCTTCGTCGGAGCAATACAAGTAATACTGTTGTCCCGGCAGACATCGGACACCGATGCAAACGGAATATATCCACGTCCCGGATCGGTCAGATCACAGTGAATCTCATCTGAAAGCACAATCACATGATGCTTCGCACATAATACACCGATTCGTTCCAGCGTCGCTTTGTCCCAAATCTTTCCAATCGGATTGTGCGGGTTACAAAGAATCATCAACGTCGTCTGCGGATCTGCGAGTTTCTTTTCCAAGTCTTCAAAATCAATATGATATGCATTTTCATCAAACACAAGCGGACTTTCCAATACCTGTCTGCCATTATTCAGAATCGAATTGAAGAATATATTATATACCGGCGTCTGCACCAGCACCTTCTCAGCTGGTGTTGTCAGCTTCCGCACGATTGACGAGATTGCCGGTACAACACCGGTACAAAACATCAGCCAGTCCTTCTCCATTGTAAAATCATGGCGGTTCTTCCACCAGTCGATATACGCCTGATACCATGCATCCGGCACCTCTGTATAGCCGAAACAACCGTGCCTCGCGCGCTTGCTGATTGCTTCCATAATTGCCGGTGCTGTCTCGAAATCCATATCCGCTACCCACATCGGAAGTTCGCCTTCTGCCACGTTCCATTTCATGGAATTCGTATTGGAACGATCTACTATTTTATCAAAATCATATGCCATAACGTCTTCTCCATCTGCAACATTCATATCATTTGTCACCTCGCGATAGCGTGATGACCTACGTACACATCAACCTGCTTCATTATAGCCTTAATCTTACTTCGGAGCATGATCCCTCGTCTCTTTGATCTCTTTACAGATAATCTCTGTATCTGCAGGGTTCACCCGCTCCTTCTCCATGATGAGCGTTCCAATCGAATCTGCCCGTAGCACACCGGACGTCGGATTGATTACGCTGTCGATACCGCCCTGTATCTCCACATCGACCGTCGAATACTCAAACGCAAGCGTTGTGTTGACCAGCTTGCAATTCTTCATCACGAGGTTTTCAATATAACACATGCCCTGCAGGCTCTCGATCGTACAGTTAATCAGTGTCAGATTCTTCGAATTCCAACCCAGATATTCGCCGGAAATCACCGAATCATAGACGGTCACATTCTCACTGTTCCAAAATGCATCCTTCGAGAGCAGCTTCGCATTGTGGATCTCCACATTTTTCGCTCCATCAAATGAATAATTTCCCGCAAGCTGGAAGTCCCGAATCTTCATATTCTCACAGTCCATCGCAAAATAATCGCCCTTTGCCATCACGTGATCGAGTGTCACATCTGTGCAATGCCACAGTGTCTCTAACGCATTTGGAAGGGCAACCTCTTTGAGCGTCAGTCTGCGGCAGCGCCGGAAATTCTTCGGTGCCTCGATCAACGCACGTTCAACCGTCATATCATCGGTGTACCAGACACCGGCACGCGCCATTTCCGCCCATGTGCCGTCTTTCACGACAATATTCTTGCTATACCAGAGTGGATATTTCCACTGGAAGATGCTTCCCTCCAACGAAATATCGCTGCTCTCCTTGAGCGGGGATTCTCCTTCCCCGAAAATCGTATCTTGAATGGACAGATGCTCCGCACCAAACAATGGGCGTTCGCCCTCGAAGTATGCCTGTCTGATCTGCTTTTCCATCTTATTTCATCTCCTGTATTGATAATTGTTCTCTTACGTTATACCACCTACACCTACCTTTAGGTCAAGAGCAAATTAACAATTCTCATTTTTTTTATTGACAATATAGATTCCCACACACACAAGTGCAAGCGAAATTATGCTCAGTACACCAAATGCCTGCTCCCGTTCATTCAGCAGCCATGCCGATAAGATCACGCCGAACACCGGATTCATGAATCCGAACACCGCCACCTTCGATACCGGATTGTATTTTAAGAGCAGTCCCCACAGGGAATAGGCAACGGCGGACACAAACGCCAGATACACAAGAATTCCGATGGCGGATGCCGATATTGCGCCCATCCGTCCACCAAGCAGCAGACCACACAGGATCAAAATGATGCCACCTGCGATGAACTGATAGCCGGAAAGCATCACCGGATTGTGCTTTGCAGAATACCGCTTCAAGAACACGGATGAAAATGCATAGGCAATCGTTGACAACAGGATAAAGCCCTCTCCATTTGCCTGCATATGGAAGTCTACGCCATTTAAGTTAATCAGCACTACACCCGCAAATCCGATCAGACAGCCGATCATCTGTCTGGCATGGATCGTCTCCTGCCGGAACAGACATCCCGATACAAGGATTGCGACAAACACATTGACTGCCTCTATGATCGACGCCTTCACACCGCTTGTATGTGCCAGTCCGATATAGAAGAACATATACTGTGCGACTGTCTGCAGAAGCGACAACCACAGAATCTTCCCTGCCGCGCCCTGCTCCGGTTTCAGAAACCGCCGCTCAAGCATACTTCCGAGCACGATTGCCAGTATGCCCGCAAGCAAAAAACGCATACCCGCAAATAAAATTTGCGATGCCGTATCCAGAGAATTGATCTCCCACAGCTTATAACCGATCTTGATACACGGAAATGCGCTTCCCCACAGGAAGCAGCAAAGCATCGCACCAAGCCATACTACCACCGGCTTCTGCATCCATTCTGTTTTTTCTTGTTCGTTCTTCATCGTCTACTCTCCATTTTATCCCTGAATGTCAATGTCCTATATCATCAACGATTCCATATTATATATCATAGTTAAAAAAATGCCAACCAAAATAAGTTTCCACCAAATCCCAGCCGGCAAGCCTTGATGAATTCTGACCGGATTGGTATAATACCGATATGAGTAACGTAGCAGTCATCGCAGAATTTCATCCATACCACAACGGGCATCACTATCTCTTCGAGGAAGCGATGTCTCTTTCGCATGCCGATCACGCGGTCTCGCTCATGAGCGGGAATTTCCTACAGCGTGGCAGTATCGCTCTGTGGGACAAATACACGCGCGCAGAAATGGCAGTTGCAGATGGATTCGACCTTAGTTTAGAGCTTCCGTTTGTGTATGCGACCGGAAGCGCCAGAGATTTTGCGGATGGTGCTGTCGCAATCTTAAGTAAGCTTCACGCGATCGACTATCTGGCTTTCGGCGTCGAGCAGGCAGAACCGGAAATGTTTGATGAGATTGCAGAGATTCTGGTTGAGGAACCAGAGAATTATCAGCTTGCGTTAAAGCAGGCATTAAAAAACGGTGCTTCCTATCCAAAAGCCAGGCAAATGGCGATTGCCACGATCTGCGGGGATTCGGCAGCAGCCCTTCTGGAAACACCAAATAATACGCTCGCGCTCTCGTATCTGTGTGCGATCCGAAAGCTGAACGCGCATATCAAACCAATCTTTATCAAACGGATCTCGAACGACTATCATGACACCGATCTGCAGGCACAGATCAGCTCCGCAACAGCCATCCGGACAGCCCTTACCGAAGGAACGGACGTTTCAGCACTTGCCTCACAGGTGCCACCGGCAACCTATTTGCGCATGGAGACACCCGACCACACCTATCTGTCGGATGCAATGCTGACACCTTTCGTACAGGCTTGCAGACTTCGGGAACCGGAGCTTTCGGATATCTGTGATATCTCCCCGGCACTTGCGGATAAACTGCAGCATGCCCCATATCCAATCGACTATGAAGTGCTTGTCGAGCAGTTAAAGACGAAGGACATCACAAGAAGCCGCATCGCCCGGGCGCTCCTGCATCTGCTGCTTGGCTATACCGAGTCCGACCGGCAGAAGTTTATCGGATCCGACTATGCATGTTATGCAAATATACTGGCGCTGAAAAAGGAATCCAGCAGCTTGATCCGGCAGCTACATGAATCATCTATGATTCCAGTCATCACGAAGAAAGCTGATTTTGACACTATACTTTCCGCCTATCCTGCCATTGACACAGAACTCGCACGCACCATGTGGCAATACGATCTGCGTGCAACTGAACTTTACAACTGCATCTACTATAATCATTACGGCATCACACTTCCGAACGATTATACAAGAAAACTCCCGGTTCTATAACACCTTCCACGTTCATACATTTTATTATGGAAGATATGGGAGTTTTTCTATGCTATTTTGTCTGATTATTTTTCTTCTGACACTCATCGGGGAAAATCAGGTCGTAGTCACCGGGGCACGTGCCGGACTTATGCTCTGGTTTCACGATGTCCTGCCCCTGCTTCTTCCCTTTATGCTCTTATCAAACCTCTTCGTCCTGAAAATCCGCACGAAAAAAACAGGCGCCGCCTATGCGATTCCTGTCTTATTCCTGCTCGGACTTCTATGTGGCTATCCGCTCGGTGCAAAGATGGCTTCCGACTTCACGAAGGAAGGCTATATCAAGCCATCCACCGCCACGATACTGCTCCCTCTGTGTAATAACATCAGTCCAATGTTTCTGTCCGGCTATATCGGTCACACTGTGCTGCAGGATCGGTTTCCGTTCTGGTTTCTGCTTGTAGTTCTCTATGTGCCGTATGTGCTTGTCACATCCATCGTATTTCTTGTTTTTCATGTGATCAAGAAACATAAATATGCATCCGCATTCTCCAAACTGCATCCTGCATCCAAAGAAGCTGCCATTACCAGTCATTTATCACCCCCATCTGTACATACCTATAAATATCCCCAGAAAGGTGTATCTCAGCAAGCCATATCCATGCAGACAAACGATCTGCTGTTACAATCCGTCATTCAGATCACCTATGTCGGTCTGTACATCATGATCTGTTCCATCCTGTTTGCACTTGTCTGCGCCATCCCGGGCCTGCCACAGGATGTATCGACCGTCCTGTGCGGCATACTCGAGATCACTCAGGGAAGCACCGTGCTTGCCGCAAGTGCATTTCCCCTTGCAAGCAAAACAGCCCTGATTCTTGCGTGTACCTCGTTTGGCGGCATCTCTGCCTTTCTCCAAACCTTACAGGTCACGAAAAAATCCGGGCTGTCCATGATTTATTATTTCGTTGTCAAATGTATCTGTGGATGTATGACTGGTTTTGCAATGTATCTCTTACTCGTCTAAGAAATCATCAAAATCATCGTCGTCATCCTCTTCCTCGTCACGCTCGCCGTATACATCGACATCGTCATCGTCCTCTTCTGGCTCTTCCTCATCCTCAGCGGCTTCCTCCTGATAGCTTGGAGCTGGCTGTGGTGCCGGAGCTGGAGCTGGCTCATTTGAGAATGCGCTGTCAAGATCATCCGTCTCCTCATAAGACATGTTAGAAGAAGCAGTGAACATATTGATGTTCGTATCCATCTCTGTCATATTTGTCTCGATCACATACGTATCGTTCTCCAGAGACTCGATCAGAACACGGTAATTTTCCTTCTCCATGTCATGAATCTTCTGGAAGATATCACGCATTTCTGTAAGCTTGTCCTTTGTATAATACATTGCACCCAGACGGATCTCATTTGCTTCCTCAGAAGCTTGATCTACGATCTGCTGTGCCTGATTTCTGGCATTCTCCAGAATCTCGTCTGCACGAATGTTGGCAAGACGTGTGATCTCGTTCTGTTCAATCATACGATTTGCTTCATTTACGGACTCTGTGATAATCGCATCGGAACGGGTTCTTGCATCGGCAAGAATCATTTCCTTGTTACGCATAATCTTCTTACAACGTTCAATCTCGCCTGGAAGCTTTAACTCTAATTCATCCAACATAGAGAGAAGCTCTGGCTTCTGTACTGAAATCTTTGTCTGTGACAATGGCATTGGCTTACAATTTTCAATGTATACCTTGATCTCCTCGATCATACTTTCAACGCCTTTTTTACCCATCTTAAGAATCCTCCTATGACCTCTTTATATCCAACTCATTCATTCGCTCGATTAATTTGGGAATAATGCACGCGGGAACAAATTCAGTCAGGTCAACACCATACCTTGCATATTCCTTTACCACGCTGGAACTCAGATACGAGTACTGCGTGCTTGTCGACAAAAACACAGTGTCGACATCCTTGGCAACCATGCGGTTGCTCTGTGCCATCTGCATCTCTAAATCAAAATCTGTTAAGGCACGAAGTCCCCGGATGATCACGTTCGTATTCTTCTGACGGACGAAGTCCACCAGCAAACCGTCAAACGATTCTACCGATACATTTTCAATCTCGGAAACTACATCTTTCAACATATTAACACGTTCTTCCAAAGAAAACAATGGTTTTTTCGATGTATTATTCAAAACTCCGACAATTACATGGTCGAATATCGCCGCTGATCTGCGAATGATATCCAGATGTCCAAGCGTAACCGGATCAAAGCTGCCCGGGTAAACTGCTATGCTCATACGTTCTCCTTCTGCATCAAAAAGACATGCTTGTTCGTCTTATAATGCTTATCTTTTGTTATTTCAAATCCAAGTGCATCCACATACGAGAAATCCTCGTCCAATGCGGCTTCCACTACAATCAGGGTATCTGTCGTAAATTTCTTTGTGGAAAGCACCTCTAATACTCTGCGCTCCAGTCCCTTGCTATATGGAGGATCCATAAAGATCACATCATAATCAATTTCCGGCAGGGATGAGACAAAACTTACCGCATCAAACTTCCGCACCTGTGCCTTATCTGCAAGCTTCGTGAATTTCAGGTTATCCTCGATACATGCGGCTGCATTTTTTGCCTGCTCGACAAAGGTACAGCTCTCTGCCCCACGGGACAGCGCTTCAATTCCGATGCCGCCGCTTCCTGCAAATAAATCCAAGAATTTTGCCTGCGGCACATACCCGGTCAGCATATTAAATAATGTCTCTTTGATCCGGTCTGTCGTCGGTCGCGTCTCCAGACCTTCTATCGTTTTTAACGGCAGACTACGTGCCGTTCCAGCTATTACACGCATATTCTTCTTCCTTTTACTATTTATTTTAGAATGCCTGGACTATATGCCATGTTCATCCTGATCAGTTTTCTCCATGCATCTGCTTTTTGAGCCATTTTCCTGTCTCAGAATAATCCTCGTCTGTCCAGCCAGATGTCTTTGTACAGGACGAATCAATCAAGGATGACGTCTCTGCCTTGTTCGATAAGTTCCATGCGGCATAAGACAGATTGTTGGAATCAATCAGATCAAACCATTTTGCTGCCTGATCGTAATCAATCGCACCATTTCCAGATGCATCGCAGATGGAAAATTCACTGACAAAGATCGGCAGTCCTTTGGAAAGCGCCGTTGTCACTTTGTTCCGGATGTTATCCGTATGTGTTGCCGCATAGAAATGAACGGCATACATGATATTGTCATATCCGGTAACAGGATCTTCTGCCGCAATATCTACATCCTGTGACCATGTTGGTGTTCCTACGATGATCAGGGCATCCTTCGTATTCTTGCGGATAATCGGAATCACCTCTTCCGCATAGGATTTTACGTCTGCCCATGTCGTTCCACCATTTGGCTCATTACAGATTTCATAAATCACATTATCATAATCTTTATACAGAGAAGACATTTCTTCAAAAAATGCCTTTGCCTCTTCTTTATAGGTCTGTGGATTCTGGTCACCTAATACATGCCAGTCGATAATAACATACATACCAAGGTTCGTTGCTGCATCCACACCCGTTTTCACCAATTCCTTTAACTGCTTCTGGTCACCACCGGTGCAATATCCGTTATTTTCACCGGAATACATCGCGATACGAATCAGATTGGCTCCCATATCATCACGCAGACTCTGGAACGCATCCTGATTCACATATTCCGGGAACCACGCGATACCATGTGTACTGACACCCTTTAACTGATATTTGTCTCCATTTTTATCAACAATATCCGTTCCCTTCAATGTAAGCTTGCCATGATTGTCAACTGGGGTACCGCTCTCCGGCTCTGTCTTTTCCTTCGGCTTCGTCTCTTCCTTTGCCTCCGTTGCCTCTGTTGTTGAAGACGCACTGCTTCCTTTGTATTCTTTTCCATCTACATACAGCACGGCGCTGTCACAGATGGCCTTCAGATCTGCCTGTGAAGGCACAGTTACGATGACGCCGATATCCTTCAGATTGCCGTTTGCTGGAACCTCTGCATTGTAATCCACACACTTTACCGATAATGTCGTTCCATCCAGCTTGAATGTTCCATTCCATGAGCTATCTAATGTCGTCTTATCTGGCACCGTCATCCGAATCTCCCAGTTTTTCAGTGCACCGCTTGTCTTGTTCGTGATCGTTGAATCGAGCTGTCCGCTGTATCCGTTTGCACTCTCCCACGAATTGCTGTTGGTCACTTTGACAAAACAATCCTGTGTCGCCTGCGCCTCTGTTGTTGCCGCTTCTGTCGCATCCGAGGCTGTCTCCGGCGTTGCCTCTGTCTCCGTCTGGATTGCCTCCTCGGAGGTTACCTTCTCGACGTCATCCTTCGGTTTTCTGCGCACCAGCACTACGATCAATGCCGCGATCACGACAACCAGCACTGCGATCACCGCAATCCATACCTTATTATTATTTTTCTTCATTGCTTCACCTGATTCCTTCCCCTGTAACCCTCTTACTTTGTACGTTTTTCCTGTATCCAGATATATAATCGGTGCAGGTCAACCTCATCGTATGCCTGTCCTCTGGCACGCTCCGACTCAATCTGATATTTCTTCTTATTCGTCTTGATCACGAGCAGATACGCAAGATTCGTCTTGCTTGTCTGTCCAAGTGTAATCGGTTTGATATCTACACTTTTTATATCATCCATCGCAATCTCGATATGGCGCTTCTTATCATGATATGTAAATTCCCCGTTCTCAATCGCGGCGATTCCTTCGCCCTCAAAGCGTTCCCATTTGTCACTCAATACAAGCACAAATACAACGATGCACAGAAGCAGTGCCGCAACACTTACCATATTCGAAACAAGTGCCGCTTCGATCAGCTTCGCACATACGGTAGATACCAGTCCAAATACAACAATACATGCCACCAGAGTAAAGAAAATGGCTCTTCTCCAGCGTGTAATATACCCTACTTTTACTTTCATGTCATTCCTCTTATCTTATTTAATTAAACACGTGCCTATTATATGCTTTTTTGCCCTTTTCGGCAACCGTTTTCATAGGAAATCTGGCGTTTTTTCTATAACACGGTCTCAGAGATTCCTCCCCGGTTTCTGCGGACCGGCTGTATCGTCTTTCCGTATTTTTTGAGCATGTCCTGTGCAAGCTGCAGCATATCCGCATGATTGTAGATATCCGCAAGCTCAAACAATGCATCGCCGCTCTGTCGGATTCCAAAGAAATCTCCCGGTCCTCGGAGTTTCAGGTCTTCACTTGCGATAAAGAATCCATCGTTGGAATTTTCCAGCACGCGCAGACGTTCCATTGATTCTTCGGATTCTTTCCCATTGATGAAGATACAGTATGACTGCTTCTTTCCACGTCCGACTCTGCCCCTCAGCTGATGCAGCTGTGCCAGTCCAAACCGCTCTGCATTTTCCACCATCATCACGGTTGCATTCGGGTTGTTGACACCGACCTCGATAACCGTTGTCGATACAAGCACGTCAATCTCACCTTCCGAAAACCGTTTCATGATCTCATTTTTCTCTTCTGCCCGCATCTGTCCGTGCAACATCTCGATCCGTGTGCCTGCTGGCAGATTCGCCCGCATCGTATCGACATATTCTGTAACATTCGTCACGTCAAGCGTCTCGCTTTCTTCCACCATCGGACAGACGACATAGACCTGACTTTGTTCGGCAATCTGCCCTGCGATAAACTGGTATGCCGTCTGGCGGTAATTCGTGCCAACCACACAGTTTTTGATCGGTTTTCTGCCCTTTGGTAACTCTTTGATGATCGAGATATCCATATCTGCATATAAGATAATGGCAAGCGTCCGCGGAATCGGTGTCGCAGACATGACAAGCGTATGAACACCATACCCTTTGTCTGATAATTTCTTTCGCTGGTTGACGCCGAACCGGTGCTGTTCATCGGTTACAACCAGTGCCAGATCTTTGAATTCCACCTTATCTTCCAGCAGCGCATGCGTACCGATCACAATATCGACTTCCCCCTGCTGGATTGCTTCGTAAATTCTCCGCTTCTCTTTCAGTGGAGTCGAGCCAACGAGACATGCCGTGCGGATATCATACTGTGCAAACTGCTCCGCCAACTCCTCGTAATGCTGTCGCGCAAGCACCTCCGTCGGTGCCATGAGCGCACCCTGATACCCAGCCTTCGCACAGGCAAGCAGAGCTGCAGCCGCAACGACCGTCTTTCCCGATCCAACATCTCCCTGGATCAGGCGGTTCATCACACCATCGCCACCCATATCTGCTAAGATATCCTCGATTGCCTGCTGTTGCCCCTTTGTAAGGGAAAACGGAAGATTCGATATGTAATCCGCAACTGCCTTGCCCTGTACGATCTTATGCAGATTCTCCTGTAACTGCGTTGTCTTCTTCATGGATGCCATATCATAGAGGAACTGATAAAACTCGTCAAAAGCAAGTCTGCGGATCGCATTTTTTAAGACAGCCTGATTCATCGGAAAATGAATGTTCTCATACGCCTCCGATAATTCCATCAGACTGTGCTCTGCCCGTACCTCCTCCGGTACATAATCGTCCATCTGACAAATCAGCTCCCGTGTTGCCATGATGGCTTTCTGGAATGTCTTGTTCGAAAGTCCGCTCGTAAGCGGATAAACCGGCTGCATTTCCTGCTGCATCCCGGCATACACCGGAAGTTTATAATACTCTGCCTGCTCCATGACACGCATGCCATTTTTTACTTTGGCCGTTCCAACGAAGATATACGAATCCCCCTTGTGGAACACATTTCTTAAAAATGGCTGATTAAACCATGTCATATGCATCGTCATATCACCGTCACTGACGGTCAGGATTGTAAGCTTTAAGCTCCGCACCTGCTTGACGGTCACATAGGAGGTGATCATCGCCCGGATTGCATGCCGCTCGCCAACTGCTGCATCCCGAATACACACCGGTTCCTCGTAGCTTAGATAGTTACGAGGATATGTATGCAGCAGATCATCGATCGTAAAAATGCCAAGCCGCGCAAAGCTTTCTGCCGTTTTCTCTCCAATGCCTTTAATTGTCTGGATACTGTCTTCTTTTCTCATATTTTTCTTTCCATCTTCTATAACAAAATCCTGACAAAACACACGTTCTGTCAGGATTTATACATGAAATTGTTTTCCGACAATTTCGTTGATTCACTTTATTCCAGAGACAAAATGTAATAGTAGATTGGCTGTCCGCCTGCATGCGCTTCGACTTCAAAGTCCGGATACGCTGCCTGCACAGCTTCTACCAGTGCATTTGCCTTCTCCTCCTCGACATCGCTGCCGTAGTAGATGCTCAGAAGCTCGGAATCCTCATCTGCCATCGCACCAATCAGATCCTTTACCACCTCTGTGATATCCTGTCCAACCGCCTGGATACCTACATCGTCGATACCCATATAATCGCCGGTCTTGATCTCCTTGCCATCGATGGAAGTATCACGCACGGCATAGGTAACCTGTCCACTCTTCACTGCAGTAATCGCATCTTCCATGCCAGCCTGATTTGCCTCGGCAGTTGCTGTCTCATCAAACGAAATGAGCGCACTGATACCCTGTGGAATCGTCTTGGTTGGAATCACAATCACCTGTTTCTCTTCCTCAATCTCGGCTGCCTGATTGGCTGCTAAGATAATATTCTTGTTATTCGGGAATACAAATACAGTTTCTGCATTTACCTTGGAGATTGCATCTAACACATCCTCCGTACTTGGATTCATCGTCTGTCCACCCTCAATGATATGATCGACACCGAGATCCTTGAAGATATCATTCAAGCCTTCTCCGACGGAAACTGCCACAAACCCAAATGGCTTCTTCGGCTCTTCCTTCGCAGCTTCCTGCTCGGCAGCCTTCTTGCGATCCTGCTCATGAATGACCTTTTCTTTATGCTCCTCACGCATATTGTCGACCTTCATGCTTGTAAGGGAACCATACTCCAGACCTTTCTCAAACGCAAGTCCCGGATGATTCGTATGCACATGTACCTTCACGATCTCATCATCCGATACAACAACGAGAGAATCACCGATTGAAGTTAAGAACTCCTTGAACTTTGCCTCGATCTCTGCATTGTATTCCTTCTCAAGCATAATGATAAACTCTGTACAGTAACCATATTTGATATGGGATGTATCAATCTCTTCTGAAGACATCGTCTGTGCCTTCGCTGCACCGCCGGATGTCACCGGCTCTTTGATCTCTTCTTTTCCTGTCAGGCCGTTGTATGCACCCGTCAGAAACTCCATCAGTCCCTGTCCGCCAGAATCAACCACACCTGCTTCCTTTAATACTGGCAACAGCTCTGGTGTCTGCTTTAACACTTCGTTACCATGATCGAGAATCTCCTGTCCGAGTGTCTCGAAATCCATGTCCATCTCAGAAAGCTCCACTGCCTTCTCTGCGACGCCCTTTGCCACAGTCAGGATTGTACCTTCCTTTGGCTTCATAACTGCCTTATATGCCGTCTCTACGGCACGTACGAAACCATCTGCAAGTACCGATACTGTAATCTGCTTCTTGCCCTTGATCTCCTTGCAGAAGCCACGCAGAAGCTGGGATAAGATAACACCGGAATTTCCTCTTGCTCCACGCAGGGAACCGCTGGAAATCTTCTTGGAAAGCTCATCCATCGATGGGTTCTCCAGTGCACTTACCTCTCTGGCTGCCGCCATGATCGTAAGTGACATATTGGAACCTGTATCGCCATCCGGCACCGGGAATACGTTCAATTCGTTGATATAATCTTTATTTCTCTCTAAGTTGTATGCGCCAGCAATAAATGCTTTCTGTAACAACTGGGCATCAATTACCTTTGTAGCCACTTTGTCTGTCCTCCTGATCTATGTTATTAATCTATCACACGAACGCCCTCAACAAAGATGTTGATTGCCTTCACCTTCATACCTGTCATCTCTTCGATGGAATACTGTACGGTACTGATCAGATTGTCACATACCGTCGAAATGCTGACACCATATGCCACAATAATGTGAAAATCAATAGACAGCTCATTGTTCTCACCGATGACTACATTGACACCCTTGCTGATACTGTCGCCCTTTAAAAGCTTCGCAATACCATCCTTCATGCTGATGGTTGCCATACCAACAATACCGAAGCACTCCAATGCAGCGTGTCCGGCATACTGGGCAATAACTTCATTCTCTATAATGATTTCACCGTTTTCATTCGATAAATAACCCTTCATGCGTTTACCTCCGTTTCCGTAATAAGCCAGACTGATTCCGGCTGTTTAAAGTCATATAGTGACATTATACCCTTTTTAACAGGATTTAGCAACTTTTACCTGCTATGCAATTCTATTTATTTGTCATCTCTGCGTATCAACGGACGGCATAAAAAAAACAGCATACTAATATGCTGTTTTTTTACCATCTGCTTAGGCTCTCTCAACCTTACCAGACTTCAAGCACTGTGTGCAAACATAAATCTTCTTAGGAGTACCGTTAACTACTGCCTTCACAGACTTGATGTTTGATTTCCACATTCTGTTTGATCTTCTATGAGAATGGCTCACATTGTTACCGAAATGAGCTCCTTTTTCACAAATACTACACTTTGCCACCGTTAGCACCTCCTTGACAAATATTAAGCCCTGCCTGCATATTTCTTCTTTGCGGGCTCACAACATAGGCTATTTTACCAAATAACTTTTCAATATGCAAGAAAAATTTTCATATTTTTTGATTTTTTTTAAAATTTTTCTATTTCACCCTATTTTATCATAGATAACTGTATCCGATGCTTGTCCAGATCGACACTCATTACCGTCACATCCACGATATCTCCAACCGATACAACCTCCAGCGGATGCTTGATGTATTTGTCTGACATCCGGGAAATATGCACGAGTCCATCCTGATGCACACCGATATCGACAAACGCACCAAAGTCGATCACATTCCGCACCGTTCCTTTCAGCTCCATACCCGGTTTTAAATCTTTCATCTCCAGTACATCGCTTCGAAGGATCGGCTTTGGCATCTCCTCTCGCGGATCTCTGCCCGGCTTCTCCAGTTCCTTCACGATATCGACAAGCGTCGGTTCACCGATTCCAAGCTCTTCCGCAAGCTTCTTCGTATCCTTTGTTTTCTTGCTGATGCCTTTCATGCCGCCATGCTTGATATCATCCTCGGAAACACCGATTTTCTCCATCAAAGCCTTGGTTGCCTCGTAGCTTTCCGGATGAACGCTTGTCGCATCCAGTGCTTCGCTTCCGCCATGGATACGCAGGAAACCAGCACACTGCTCGTATGCCTTTGGTCCAAGCTTCGGCACCTTCAAAAGCTCCTTACGGTTCTTGAAGCTGCCATTTGTCTCGCGGTATGACACGATTGATTTTGCCAGTGTTTTATTGATACCGGACACATACGAAAGCAATGCCGGGCTGGCTGTATTCAAATCAATTCCGACTGAGTTTACACAATCTTCCACAACATTGTTAAGGGCATTGCCAAGATTCTTCTGGTTCATGTCATGCTGGTACTGTCCGACACCGATGGATTTCGGATCGATCTTCACTAGCTCTGCGAGCGGATCCTGAATTCTTCTTGCAATACTTGCCGCACTTCTCTGCCACTCATCGAAATCCGGGAATTCCTCGGTTGCTTCCTTGCTTGCAGAATAAATCGATGCGCCCGCCTCATCCGTGATGACATATTTTAAGTCCACGTTCAGTTCCTTCATCAGCTCGACGATCATCGCTTCCGACTCCCGGCTTGCGGTACCATTACCGAGAGAAATAAGTGTCACATGATATTTTGCGATCAGCTTCTTCAACACCTGCTTCGCCGCATCATAGTTTTTCTGTCCCTTTGTCGGGTAGATAATGACGGTATCAAGCACTTTTCCGGTCTCATCGACAACTGCCAGCTTGCTTCCGTGTGCAAATCCCGGATCCCAGCCAAGTACAACCTGTCCGGAGATCGGCGGCTGCATCAAAAGCTGATGGAGGTTCTTGCCGAATACGCCGATGGCGCCCTCCTCTGCCTTCTCCGTCAGTTCATTCCGTATTTCACGCTCGATGGAAGGCGCGATCAGACGGTCATAACTGTCTGTAATTGCCTCATAGAGATAGCTTGCACTATCATGCTTCATATTTCCGATAATCTGCTTTACAAGCCAGAGTAAAATTTCCTGTCTTGGTGCCTCGATCTTCACTGTCAGAAATTTCTCTGCCTCGCCACGATTGATTGCTAAAATCCGGTGTCCAACCAGCTTTTTGATTGGCTCTGAGAAATCATAATACATCTCATAGACCGAATCTGCTTCCTCGTCCTTCGCCTTTGCTACAAGGCTTCCGCTCTCCTTTGTCATCGCACGAAGCTTCGTCCGGTAATCCGCATCATCCGCATACACTTCTGCGAGAATATCCTTGGCTCCGTCGATGGCATCCTGTACGCTTTCCACGCCTTTTTCTGCATCAACAAAAGCGGTTGCCTCTTCCTCGATCGTCCTTGTTGTTGCCTGTGCACGTAAGATCTCTGCAAGTGGTTCCAAGCCCTTCTCCTTGGCGATTGTCGCTCTTGTCCGACGCTTTGGACGGTATGGACGGTACAGATCCTCCAATGCTACCATCGTCATTACTGCTTCGATCTGTTTCTTTAATTCGTCTGTCAGCTTGCCCTGCTCCTCGATCGTTGCAAGTACGGACGCTTTCTTCTCCTCTAAGTTCCGCAGATACACAAGACGCTCAGACAGCGCACGTAACTGCTCATCATTTAAGGAGCCGGTCACTTCCTTTCGGTATCTTGCGATAAATGGAATCGTTGCACCCTCGTCGATCAGTTCAACCGACTTTTCTACCTGACCTTTTTTAATCTGCAATTCATCTGCGATTACCTGTAATATATCCATGTTGTCTCTCCTGTTATTCCTTATAAAATTCCGGGATGAAGCTTTCTTTTGCCACTTCCCCTTCCTGATAAAACGCCTGCTCCACGCCTAAGTTCACTGCATAATCAAGCAGTTTGCGGTACGATTTCCGGCGAACTTTATCTGCAAGCTCCGGGAACCTTACCCCGATATCACCAACCGGTGTGTACTGGCTCATCATACTGATATAGATCCGGTTTCCATACGTCTCGTAAAGATATCGTATAATCTTCTCTGCTTCTAACAGATGCTTTGGCAGTAACATATGCCGTACGATCACGCCACGTCTTATATACGCATCCTCCGCATCAAGGACAACCTCACCACACTGGCGCACCATCTCCGCAATCGCAGCCTTCGCCACCACCGGATAGTCCGGTGCGTGGGAATACTTCGCCGCCGTATCCACATCCATATATTTCATATCCGGCAGATAGACATCCACCAATCCATCTAACATACGCAACGCTTCCACCCGGACATAACTGCTTGTGTTATAGATAAATGGCAGGGAAAATCCTTGATCCTTCGCCTGTCGGATTGCCTGTGCCACCTGCGGGATAAAATGATCCGCAGTGACCAGATTGATATTCGCCGCGCCCTGTGCTTCTAAATCACGAAATATCTGCACAAGCGCTTCCACTGTGATCTGCCTGCCGGTGCCGCCATCCGAGATTGCGTAATTCTGGCAATACACGCAGTGAAGCGGACACCCGGTGAAAAAAACCGCCCCGGAGCCTTTCTCTCCGGAAATACACGGTTCCTCCCACATATGCAGAGCAGCCCGTCCGATCCGCATGGCAGCGGTCTCTCCACAGACACCGATCTCGCCGTCCGCACGATTTTTCTTACAATCCCGCGGGCAAAGCGTACAGGCTGACTGCTCTGTATCTTCTATCTTATTCTTTCTCTGACTATTCTCTGTATTATCTATCATTTAACTCATGTTCCCTGTGAATTTCCTGTCTGTGCGGCCGTTCAATCGTGATATACCACTTCACCACAGACGTTCCGATGATCACCACATATCCGATCACGCTCAGGTAATCCGGGATCTGATCTAAGAACAGGAATCCCCATAATGCCGTAAAAAGCACAATAGAGAAATCATACACCGAGATTTCCCTTGCCGGTGCATACGAATACGCCTTCGTGATGAAGATCTGGCCTCCTGCAGCCGAAATTCCCGTACAGATCAGAAACAGCCATTGAAGCCCGCTCATCGGCTGATATTGGAACACGAAAAAAGGCAATGTCACTGCACAGGAAAAGGCGGAGAAGAACAATACGATAATCATACTATTTTCTCCGCGTTGTCCAAGCTTTCTGACAAACGTATACGCAAAACCGGCGCCAAATCCGCCGAGTGCCCCGATCAGAGCCGGCACTGTCTCCATGCTCATCGTCGGCTTCACAACAAGCAGCATTCCGACGAATGCTGCAATTACGGTCACCCAGTCCAGCTTACCCGCAACCTCCTTCAACACGAAGAACGAGCAGATAATCGCAAAAAACGGTGACAGCTTATTGAGCATGGAAGCATCTGATATAGAAATATGATCGACCGCATAAAAATTACAGATCAATCCACACGTACCACCGATGGCACGACAGAGCAGATACTTCAGATTTCCCTTTCCGATTCGAAATGGCTGATGTGCCTTCACCAGTGCAGCGATTGCGATAAGCATCGCAACCAGATTCCGGAAGAAGCATTTCTGCATCGTCGGCACATCTCCGGCTAGCCGGATAAATAAGCTCATAAGAGAAAAGCAAAATGCAGATAACAAAATACATACGATTCCCTTTTTACTTTTTTCCACGTCTCTCACTTCCTGCCTGATTTATCCTGTTTATTAACGACAATATACAATTTCGACGTCTTCGACTGCCTTCGCGATCAGAGGCTCAATCTTACCGACAAGTGCCTTCTCTGATTCTAAGATCTGCTCCATCTTCGGCTTTGTCACCGGATGCTGTGCTACAAATGTTGTACAGCAGTCTTCATATGGAAGAATGGACGTCTCATACGTTCCGATCTTCTCTGAGATATCAATGATCTCCTGCTTATCCATACCGATACATGGACGGAATACCGGAAGCTTATCGATTGCGCTGTCGATGACGAGCAGACTCTGTGTCGTCTGGCTCGATACCTGTCCGATACTCTCTCCGGTGATCAGGCACTGGCAGTCTTCTTTCAGTGCGATCTCCTGCGCGATCTGATACATGATCCGCTTCATGATGATCGTCAGTTCATCATGCGGACAATTGTCATAGATGGCAAGCTGCACATCGGTAAACGGCACCACATGAAGTTTGATCACACCTGAATACTTCGACACAATCTTCGCAAGATCGATAACCTTCGTCCGCGCCTGCTCGCTTGTGAATGGTGGTGCATGGAAATACACTGCCTCAATCTCCACACCACGCTTCGCGATCATATATGCCGCAACCGGGCTGTCGATACCGCCAGACAAAAGCGTCATACCCTTACCATTCGTGCCGACCGGAAGTCCACCCGGTCCCGGAATGATCTGGGAATAAATATAGGTGACATTTCGCACTTCCACGTTGATGAATACATCCGGTTTATGAATGTCGACCGTCATATCTGGATAGGCATCCAGCAGATCGGCTCCAAGATCACAGTTTAACTCCATCGAAGTCTTTGGAAATGTCTTATTATTTCTTCTTGCATTTACCTTGAATGTAAAATGCTTATCGTTATATTCTTCTGCCACATGCGCAACGACTGCCTTGGAGATTGCCTCGTAGCTCAACTCCTCCACAACCTTGACCGGGCACACACCGACGATACCGAAGATCGTTGTGAGTACCTTCATGACATCCTCGTAATCGTAATCCGAGAACGCCTCGACGAAAATACGTCCGTATTCCCGGCGTACCTCAAACTTGCCCAGTGGCTTTAAGCGTGCACGCATACGCTTGCACATAATTTCCTCGAAGACGTAACGATTCTTTCCTTTCGTTCCGATCTCCGCATATTTGATCAAAAACATCTTATACTGCATCGTAATCCTCATTTCCTACTACCATAGTTGTTTTATTTCCATCGTTTCACTATAACAGAAATAACGAGGAATAGCAATTATTTCTTCCGTGTATAGCGCCGCAGCATTGGAAGGGTTTCCTTTAATACTTCCACGCAATAATCCACTTCTTCCTTTGTGTTCCACTCACAGAAGCTGAACCGGAGTGTCGACTCCAACTGCTCCTGTGACAATCCGATTGCGGTCAGGACATGGCTTACCTGTGGTTTGTTCGATGAACAGGCAGAACCTGCTGATACATAGATACCCTTATCGCCGATCGCACGCATCAAAACGGCAGCGCGCACCCCTTCAAAGCTGATACTCGCGATATGCGGTGCCTCACCGGAATGGTCATAGACACCCTCGATCTTCGTTACCTCCGATACTAGATAATCCCGCACCTCGCGTACATGCTGCATCTTCGCCTCATGGTCGGTATAGATCATCTCTGCGGCAAGTCCCATGCCTGCGATTCCCGGTAGATTCTCCGTACCGGAACGCATGAAATTCTGCTGTCCACCTCCGTAAATGATCGGGCGGATCAACGTCTTGTCCTTGATATAGAGTGCTCCACTTCCCTTCGGTCCGTGAATCTTATGCCCGCTCACAGAGAGCAGATCCACGCCGAGCTGCTTCGGTGTGAATTTTAATTTGCCATATGCCTGTACCGCATCGACATGCACAAGTGTCTGCGGATTGTGCGCCTTTACCAGCTTTACAAGCGCCTCGATTGGCTGGATACTTCCGATCTCATTATTTACATACATGCAGCTGACTAATATCGTATCGTCACGCAACAGCTTCGAGAGGCTGTCTAAATCTACCTTTCCGTCAGAACCGACTTCCATGAAACTGATCTCGAAGCCTTCCTTCTGCAGGAACTCCACCGTGGAAAGCACTGACGCATGCTCGATCGGTGTCGTGATAATATGCTTGCCCGCACGGCGGTGTGCCAGTGCCGCTCCGATTAAAGCAAGGTTATTTGCCTCTGTGCCGCCGGATGTAAATACGATCTCCTTCGGCATACATTTAAGCGTCTTTGCGACCTGTTCTGTCGCGGTGCGCTCATAGTCTTTCGCCGTTAATCCCTTCTTGTGCTGGGACGATGGATTTCCATAATCCACGTCCAGCAGTGTCATCATCAGTTCCTTTACCTCTGGGAATACAGCTGTTGTTGCTGCATTATCAAAATAACATTCCATAACTTTTTTCCTTCTATCAATCTGTGCTGAACAAATTTCTAATTTTCTCTACTGCTCCATTTGGAACATCAAAATAGATAAAACTGCAAGCCCTGCAGTCTCTGTCCGCAAAATCCGGTTTCCTAATGTGATAATCTTCGCACCAGCTTCCTTTGCTACATCAATTTCTTCTTTTGCAAATCCACCTTCCGGTCCGATAAAAATTCCGATATTCGCGCCGTCTGGAAGGTTTGATGCCTGTGCAATTATCTCCCTTGCGTATGCAATTCCATCCGCACTCTCATACGGTACAATCAGCAGGTCAAACTTTCCTGCATATTGAAGTGCTTCACGAAATGACATAAATCCGGTGACTTCAGGAATTATACCTCGTCCGGACTGTTTCGCCGCAGACTCCGCAATCATCTGATAACGTTCTCTTTTTTTGTCTTTCTTCTTATCTTCAAGTTTCACGACAGTCCGTTTCATCATAACCGGAACAATCCCGGCTGCTCCAAGTTCTACCGCCTTCTGGATGATAAATTCCATTTTATCTGATTTTGGCATTCCCTGAAACAATGTGATATTACACGGAAGTTCTGCTGCATTCTGATTGATATCTACGATATTTGCATATACCTGCTCTTTGGATATCTCCGCGATCTCACACTCATACTCTTTTCCAGCACCATCACACACAGTAATGGTATCTCCGATTGTCAAACGCAATACATTTTTTATATGGTTCACATCTTCTCCCATAATCGTAATACCAGTCTGTGCATCCTGACATCCTTCCACATAAAACCTTGGCATAGCGAATATTTACCTCCTGCTTTTCTGCACGTCTCCTATCATACCTTATCTGATAACGTTTTGAAAGAATATTTTATATATTCTTACAGATCTGTTGTTTCCGTTATACAAATAGATTCATCTTCCTGTTTATTTAATTCACTTTTCTGCTCATTTATCTTTTTCTCCACCTGTACACAAAATGGACACACACTATGCTCCACTGTGTTATAGTAATGTTTTCCCTTTTCACATTTTATGATCATTTGTCTCACTCCCGCTTTCCACTATCCCAATCGAAATTCCTGTGATTCATCACACAGCCATACCCGGTTTCCGGTCTCCGCCTGTACCTTATTTCCTTTTCCAAGATAGGCACCTTCCACATAGACACCATTTTTTGAGCAGTCCTCCACTTCATAGGTGTCATCGTCAAGCCGTCTTACAATACAGTGTTCCCGGCTCACGTTGGATTTTTTCAGCACGATCTGACATTTTTCGGCATCTCTGCCAATCGTCAGACTTTCACCATCTTTCATGCGGTAGATGATTCCAAGCAACTCGCCCTTTGTTCCAATGATTGCACCATTATTTTCCATGCTTTTCGCCAGACTCCGTGTGACTGTCGGATCTATATCCTCCTCTGCCACCTGTATCTTCTGCTTGAGCTGAAACTGCATCTGCACCGTTTTATAATATTTCCGGCTGATTGGAAGCGTATCCTCCCCGACAACGGCCTCATATCCATTGATTGCTGCAATCGCGGCCTTCCGTACAAGAAAGCTCTGATGGATACGCACAAATCCATGTTGTAACACCTTATGTTCAATATCCGCCAGCTTTCCATAAAATGGAATCACTTCGTTTTTTGTATGTAACAACAGCACTCTGGCGCGGCTTTCTATATAGCGGATTGTGGCAATCGGAATACTGCGCACAACCGACTCTGATTTCACAAGAATCGTACCAGCCTGCGCCCGTCGTTTCATATATTGCCGCAGACAGTCTGGAAGCTGTGTCTTCATATCTTCTTTTAAGACATATCCCTGTGCCTGCACATGATAGCCTTCATACACATGATCTGACTCATCTGTTACAAACAGCAGATCAACATCCAGATTTTTCTCCCGTATCTGCTTTGCCAGCTGTAACCCACTTGTATTTTTATATTTCATTTCCATTAGCAACAGATCAAACGGCACTGTACTTGCCTGTATCTCCTGTTCCAATGTCTCTGCTTCCGCATATTCAATATAGCTTAATTCTTCTTCCCGGAACAATGTGTCCGTCACAATCTGTCGGATTACCGTCCGGTCTTTCGTATTTTCATCACAGATTCCAATTCGCAACATCGTTTTGTCCTCACATAAAAAAATCGAGTATTTACATACTCGATTTTTATTTTACCATGTTCTTTTATTTTTTCCAATATTCCTGATAGGCTTTTCTGACTTCTTTGTCGTATGTCCTGCCGATCGGGATTGTCTTTCCATTCTGTACTTCCAGCGTTTCCACACCTAAATAAGTGATATACGTCAAATTCACAACATATCCACCATGCACACGTATCATATTGTCTCCCAGCATTTTGCGGATGCCTGCCAATGACTTGTAACTGGTGTATTCCCGGAACCGCGTCACGATTTTAATGGTTCTTCCACACTTCTCGATATAAATAATATCCGGACGATTGATAAATACATGATGCCCGTCACAGATAATCTCCAGTGATTTCCGCGCCGTATCCTGCTTTACCATATTAACGGCTTTTTGCATTGCAAGCTCCATGACTTGATCTGCATCCTTTTGCCGGACAAAATAGCAATGATTGGTCTCATACACATCCTTGATTGCATTTTCATTCTCGGTCAGATAGATAATCTTACAAAATGGAAATGCTGCATTGATCTGCTTGGCAATCGCCACCCCCCGCAAGCCGCTCTCTGGATAATCCGTATTCATGATCAGGATTTCACAGTCAAATACCATATCTTCGATATCAATTTTTATTTCGTTTGGAGTATATGAATGAATTAAGAATCCTTGTTCCTCTGTATATGTTTCCTGTAATATTTCCTTTACTTTGTGCCGTATTTCATAACGGTCATCGCAAATTCCAATTTTCATCGTTTGTTCTCTTCCCCAGTCCCAAATATTCATTTTATAAATAGTATCATAAAAAATACCATCAAAACTGAATCCTGCTAATTTGGCTATATATTCGGTATAATTTACGTTTTATTTACAAATATGGATTGAACACATCTTAACAAAAGCGAGGAATCTCAAACAAAAAATGCAAATAATATACAAAAATTTGTAAAATTTGGTATATCTTACGCTTTTATGCAAACAGGAGCGCGAATTACATCGCGCTCCTGTTCAGATAAAATTCAATTGTCGCCTGAAACACCGATTTCTGTGTAGCAGGATCTTCGTAAGAAAAATATAGCTTGTACCTTCCATCCTCCAGCCCCGAAGTAAGCGGAATATACAATGTAAAGGAATCATCTGCAAAATGAAACTCTGGCGGATATAAAGTTGCATAGTCCCAGTAACCCGATGTATCATCCGCATCATAGATTGCCCGGTATATTCCATAGTCGGAATCATATCGTTCAAAGGTATAGGAATAGATCAAATCATCTGTCACCTGCGGCGTATCCCCCAGAATGCTGTCATAATACTTTAAGCAGAGTTTTACGCAGTCTCCCTCATATGCAACCGCCGCCAGACCATCTGCGGATTCCATCCTGTATCCCTGATTTCCATCCTTCATATATTCAAATGCATCAATACTGACGCGTTCCGTCTCCGAGGACGTGATATTCAGGATCGCATCGGATTTTTCCTGCTCGGCAAGCTCCTCCTTCGTTGGCACATGCATAACCATCGGATTGTCCGCCTGTGTCGTTTTCTCCGCCTCTGTTGCTGCCTGTTCAGCGTCCGTGGCAGTCTGTGCATCCGCCATCGTTGCTGTCTGCGCCTCTGTCGATGCTGCATTCATTTCGGTTGCTGTTGCCGTCCCTGCCTTCTTCGCTACACGCCCCGCCATCCAGATTCCTGTCACTACAAGCATAATTACGATACAGAAAGCTACACCAATCAGAAAGCCCCGTTTCTTCGGCAAATCCCGCTTTGAAATCCGGGATGCTGGGATCACATACGGCTCCATCTGCGCATTCTGCCCCTCTCCGGCAAGCAATGCCTCCCGCATTGCCTCCACCGTCTGGTAGCGGTCCTCAATCTTTACTGACATCGCACGCATGATCACCTGCGACATTGCACGCGGGATCTCCGGGTTCACCTCACAGACTGGCTTTATCGTATCCTCCAGTACACGTCCAAACGATTCCTCCGGCTTCTCTCCGGTCGCCGCAAAATAAAGTGTCGCACCAAGCGCGTAGATGTCTGTCCACGGTCCCTGTTTATCCTTTTTTGCATACTGCTCTGGCGGTGCATATCCCGGTTTTAAGACAACCGACATCGTCTGTTCCCCATCGAGATACACCTGCTTTGCCGCGCCGAAATCGATCAGCTTGACGGTCAGATCCTCACAGATAAAAATATTCTCCGGACTGATATCTCGGTGAATCATGCCCGCCTTGTGAACAACTGCAAGTGCGTCCAACACCGACAGACAGATATGGAGGATATGATCCGTATCCAGCCGTCCTCCATGCTCCCGAATGTATTGTTTCAGCGTACAGCCATGCAGATACTCCATGACCATATAGGCAGTATCATTTTCCTCCAGATAATCATAGATGCTTACAATATTGGGCTCCGACTGAAACCGCGCCACATCCTGCGCTTCTTTTAAAAAGCGAATTCTTCCCCGATGGTATTCCCGCTGCTCCTGTCCAACCGGCACACAGACCTTCGACGAATCTGCGCTCCGCGTCGCAATCCCGGACGGATAATACTCCTTGATTGCAACATACGACTGTAAGAGCGGATCCCATGCACGGTATGTGATTCCGAATCCACCTGCCCCGATCACCTCTTCAATTTTATATCGCTCTTTTAAAATAACACCCGGCTTTAAACACCGGGTGTTACTCATACTGCGATTTGACGGACTTTCAATCATTCCGCGTTCTCCCCATTTGTCGCAAATTATTTCTTTCTTCCGATCACGGATACCCAATCATTCATATGCACAACATCGATGACTTCAAATCCATTCGCCTTCATCGCATCTGTAACATCGTTTTCTTTCACATCCAGAATTCCAGATGTAATAAAATATCCATCGTCCTTCAAATATGGGCCGATTACCGCAGAGAGCGGCACGATCACGTCTGCCAGAATATTGGCAACAACGATATCATACTGTCTGTCTACATCAAGGTGCTGTGTCTCCTTGATCGTCGAACGGTCAAGCTGGAAGGTTGTTCCCTTTCCAATGTAATTATCTGCAAGCAGATTGCCACACGAGAACTTGATCTTATCTTCGCCCATATGATTGAGTTTCGCATTTTCCTCACTTGCCCGCACAGCCAGCTCATCAATATCCATGCCATGTACAAAGCCTGCTCCAAGCCTTGATGCGATCATGGATAAGATACCACTTCCACAGCCGACATCAAACACCATATCGCCCGGCTTTAAATATTTCTTTAACTGTCCGATACAAAGTTTCGTCGTCTCATGCGATCCGGTACCAAATGCAATCCCCGGATCGATCTCGATCACGATGTCATCTGGCTTCGCATCTTCCACCGTCTCCCATGTTGGTTTGATGACAATATCATCATAGAGACGGATCGGATGGAAGAACTGCTTCCAGTTGTTCATCCAGTCTTTGTCCTCTGTATTCGAGAGTGTTATATTCTTGCTGCCTACCGGTATAAACGCTTCAAGGCGGGTAAGCTCTGCAGCTATATCCGCCCTTAACGTTTCTATATTGAAAGAGTCATCTATGTAGCAGGAAACCTTTGCCGTTCCATCATCCACGCCATCAACCAGCGGGATATCCACAAACATAGCAGCCTTATCTTCCTCGGTAAGTGGCACATGATCTTCTATCATCACACCTTCCACACCCTTTTCATCCAAGAATGCAGAGATGAGATCAACAGCTTCCACCGTTGTATCGATGGTCAGTTTTGTCCACATCATTTTACCTTACCTATAATCCTTTTTTGAACCCTTTCTTTCTCTTATGATCGCCAAAAATCGAAGAACCGGACGATGCCGCATCCGTAGAGGAACGTGCATTTACTGTTGTATTTGCATACTGGTTCAAAATCGATTTCTGCTCTTCTGTCAGCTTATCTGGTACCTGAACAACCAGTGTGATGTAATGATCGCCTCGTACTGTCTTGTTACGAAGTGTCGGAACACCCTTGCCCTTCAGTTTTACCTTTGTATCGGTCTGTGTACCTGGCTTAATCTCCAGTTCATAAGGTCCATCAATCGTTGTAACTGTGATCTTGCCTCCCAGCGCTGCCTGTGTAAATGTAATCGGCTCAGAAGAGTAAAGATCATACTCCTGTCTCTGGAATCTAGGATCCCGGTCAACAAGCACGGTTACAAGCAGGTCTCCACGTTCACCGCCGTTGATACCCGGCTCGCCCTTTGCACGAATACGGATACTCTGACCATTGTCAATACCTGCCGGAATAGCGACCTGAATCTTCTTCTTACTCTTTACATAACCAGAGCCTGCACAGTTGCTGCACTTATACTTGATAATCTTTCCGGAACCGCCACAATCCGGACATACGGATACGGTTCTTGCCATACCGAACAATGACTGCTGGGTATAGACAACCTGACCTTTTCCGGCACATTTGCTACAAGTCTCCGGCTGATGTCCCGGCTGCGCTCCTGTACCATGACAGACCGTACATTCATCCTTGAGCGGAAGCTCCAGCTCTGTCTGTGTACCAAATACAGCGTCTGTAAAACTTACACGCACTGTTGTCTTGATATTTGCACCCTTAACCGGACCATTGGACTGTCTCTGACGGCTGCCGCCACCGAACATATCTCCGAAGATATCTCCGAAGATATCTCCCATATCTGAGAAGTCAAATCCACCGAAGCCGCCCGGACCACCGCCCTGCTCGAATGCAGCATGACCATACTGGTCATACTTTGCACGCTTCTCAGGATCGGACAGTACAGCATATGCCTCTGCAGCCTCTTTGAACTTTTCTTCCGCTTCTTTGTCTCCCGGGTTTGTGTCCGGGTGATATTTCTTCGCTACCTTACGGTAAGCTTTTTTCAAATCCGCCTCGGAGACACCTTTTGTGACTCCGAGGACTTCATAATAATCTCTTTTATCAGACATCTGCACTCACCCTTATTATTCGTAATCTGCTTTTATCAACTTGCTCCCCGTCTTAACGCTTAGACTTCCTTGTAGTCTCCATCAACTACATCGTCTGAATAATCTGGTGTGCCTGTGCCTGTACCAGCGTTTGCTCCAGGACCGTTCTGCTCATAGAGCTTTGAGAACAATTCCTGTGCGCTGTTCATCAGTGTTTCCTTACCAGCCTTGATCTTCTCTACATCGTAGTCTGTCATGGCATCCGGATCTGTGCTCTCGATGATATCCTTCAAAGCCTTCAGATCAGCCTCTACCTTTGTCTTATCTGTTGCAGAAAGCTTATCTCCTACATCGGAAAGTGCTCTCTCTGTCTGGAATACCATAGCATCGGCATCATTACGAACCTCGATTGCTTCCTTACGCTTCTTATCCTGTGCCTCGTACTCAGCAGCTTCCTTAACAGCTCTATCGATATCCTCATCAGAAAGGGATGTTCCGGATGTGATTGTGATATGCTGCTCACGACCTGTACCAAGATCCTTTGCAGATACATTTACAATACCGTTTGCATCGATATCGAATGTAACCTCGATCTGTGGAACACCACGTCTTGCAGGAGCGATACCATCCAGTCTGAAACGTCCAAGGCTCTTGTTGTCTCTTGCGAACTCACGCTCACCCTGTACGATGTTGATATCAACGGCATCCTGATTATCCTGAGCTGTTGAGAAGATCTGGCTCTTGTTTGTAGGAATCGTTGTGTTTCTCTCGATCAGGTGTGTAGCGATACCACCCATTGTCTCGATAGAAAGTGTCAGTGGTGTAACATCCAGCAGAAGGATTTCGCCGGCACCTGCATCACCTGCAAGCTTACCACCCTGAATAGAAGCACCGATTGCAACACACTCATCCGGGTTGATACCCTTGAACGGATCCTTGCCTGTCAGCTTCTTAACCATATCCTGAACAGCGATGATACGTGTAGAACCACCGACCAGAAGTACCTTATCAAGCTCTGCTGCTGTCAGATCTGCATCCTTCAATGCTGTCTGTACAGGAACTCTTGTCTTATCTACCAGATGTGCTGTCAGTTCATCAAACTTTGCACGTGTCAGATCCATATCAAAGTGCTTTGGACCATCCTGGGTAGCTGTGATGAATGGAAGGTTGATGTTTGTTGTTGTAGCGGATGAAAGCTCTTTCTTTGCCTTCTCTGCTGCTTCCTTCAATCTCTGCATAGCCATCTTATCTGTTGAAAGGTCTACGCCCTCAGCCTTCTTGAACTCTTCGAGCATATACTGTGTAATTGCGTTATCGAAATCATCACCACCAAGCTTGTTATCACCGGCTGTAGCAAGAACCTCGATGACACCGTCGCCAATCTCAATGATAGATACATCAAATGTACCACCACCAAGGTCGTATACCATGATCTTCTGCTCTTCTTCGTTATCCAGACCATAAGAAAGAGCTGCTGCTGTAGGCTCGTTGATGATACGCTTTACATCAAGACCTGCGATCTTACCTGCATCCTTTGTTGCCTGTCTCTGTGCATCTGTGAAGTATGCAGGAACTGTGATAACTGCTTCTGTAACCGGCTCACCGATATAGCTCTCGGCATCTCTCTTCAGCTTAGAAAGAATCATAGCTGAAATCTCCTGTGGAGAATACTTCTTACCATCGATGTCTACCTTGTAATCGCTACCCATATGTCTCTTGATAGAAGCGATTGTCTTATCTGCGTTTGTAACTGCCTGACGCTTTGCTGCATCACCAACGACACGCTCGCCGGTCTTTGTAAATGCAACAACTGAAGGAGTTGTTCTTGAACCCTCAGCGTTTGTGATAACGACTGGCTTACCACCTTCCATAACAGCTACACATGAATTTGTTGTACCTAAGTCAATACCAATAATCTTACCCATAATATTTTTCCTCCTAATTATTATCCTTTAAAATATACTAAATGATTTATTGTAAAAGGTTAATTTGCAACCTTTACCATGCTGTATCGCAATACCTGATCCTTGTACATATAGCCTTTCTGCATCTCTTCGGCTACAACGTTCTCTCCGTAATTCTCATCCTCTACATGTGTTACCGCATTGTGGTAATCCGGATCGAATGGCTTGCCTTCTGCATCCATCGGCTTTACGCCAAGTCCCTCAAGTGATACCATAAGCTGCCGGTAGATTTTATCGACACCCTGTTCAAATGCCCGGTCCATATCCTCTTCCGGAATACTGGAAAGTGCACGTTCCAAGTTGTCAACAACCGGAAGCAGCTTCTCTAAAACTTCCTTGGCTCCGATATCATACATCTTCTTGGATTCCTTCTCGTTACGCTGGCGCATATTCTCAAACTCTGCCAGCAGACGCTTATACTTTTCTTCGTTTCCGGCTGCCAGCTCCTTCGCTTTCTCAAGTTCCAGCTGAAGGGCCTTGCTGCCTCTGCGGTTTCCCTTGGATACCGGCTTCGGCTTTGCAGCTTCCACTTCTTCTTTCTTGTCTGCCGGAACAGTTTCTTCCTCGTTCACCTTCACGTCGGTTCCTTCTGTTACCGGAGCATCATCCACAGCCTTTACTTCCTCGACTGTCTCCGCTTCTTTATTTGCATTTACATTTGTCTTATTGGCCATTCTCATTCACCCCTTCGCCTTTCTTGAATATCTCATCGAGTTCAATTGTCAGATTCTTCAGTGTGCTGACAACCTTCTTATAATCCATTCTCTTCGGTCCCAATATTCCAATCGTTCCCTTTGCGCCTTCCGGCATCTGGTAGGTCGCTGTAACAAGAGAGCAATCTTTCAGGCTTGGTGTCTCATCTCCAATATATACCTGAATTCCGGATTCGTTTGTCTTTCCGGTCGTCTCTTCCAGCAAATGTGATACTTCATTTTTATCTTCCAGCTTTTCAAGCAGCTCACTCGTCTTGGAGATATCTCCAAGCTCCGGATACTTCAAAATGTTTGTCGCACCGCTGGTATAAACCTCAAGTTCCTGTGCCTCATGTATCGCTTCCACAATTCCCTGAAAGATCTGGTCTAATATCTCGCCATACCCTCCGGATTGCTTCTTCATCGCCTGAATCATCTCTAAATTGATGTCTTCTAAGCTTGCACCCTGTAAGAAGGTATTCAATAAGATATTAAATTTCAGAACATCTTCATTATCAAGGCTTACATTGATGTGAATCATCTGATTCTTAATAATGTTACCCTCAACCACTATGACGGCAAGAAGTGTTTTTTCATCAACAAGGGAAAGCTGGATAAACTTGACTGTTTTCTCATAATTTGGTGCTGTTACCATCGTTGCATAATTGGTATTGTACGCCAGTACCTTTGCAACCTGCTTTAAGAGCACCTCCATGCGATCCACCCGCTCTAACAGTGTGTCACGCTCCTGCTTTGCAACCTCAGCAAACTCTTCCTTTTCATCCATCAGCTGATCGACATAGAACCGGTATCCGGCATCTGTCGGAATCCGTCCTGCCGATGTATGCGGCTGAATAATGTATCCCATTTCCTCCAGATCTGCCATCTCGTTACGAATCGTAGCGGAACTTAAATTCAGATCCGTGTACTTTGAGATTGTTCTGGAACCTACCGGTTCCCCAGTCTCTAGGTAATTGGAAATAATGGCTTTCAGGATTTTTACCTTACGCTCATCTAATTCCATCTTATCACCTCTTTTATTTATTAGCACTCATATCTATCGAGTGCTAACCCTATTGGTAGACTACCACTACATATAGTAAATGTCAAGGAAAATTATCATAATTTTGTGAAAAAATTGTGTATTTCCATGTATAAGAAAAGAGTGCGGAAAACCGCACTCTTTAGGGGAGAAAAATCACGGATGATTGTAAATTTTATTTGTTATTTGCGTTTGGATTTTCCATCAATGTAACATCGACGGTTTTCTCCACATACGCATCGTCTTTCAGGTATTCATATGTGATTGGCACTGTCTCACCAACTGCATAATAATTCAGCTTTTCTGTCAGTTCCTCAGCACTGCTGATGGATTGTCCATCAATCTTTGTAATCACATAATTTGCTTTGATACCTGCCTTCTCAGCGGCACTCTTGCTTGCAACATCTGTGACAAGCACGCCCTCTGGAATACCATATGCTTCTGACACATCGGAAGATACGGTTGCACAGGAGATTCCAAGATAACCTTTCTCGCTCTCGTCAACCTTTTCACGTGTCTGACGGTTCATCAGATCATCCAGACGATCCTGTACGGCTGTAATTGGAATTGCATATCCCATACCTTCAACCGTTGTATCGGAATACTTCGAAGAGTTAATACCAATAACTTCGCCCTTCATATTCAGAAGTGCGCCGCCACTGTTACCAGGGTTAATGGCTGCATCGGTCTGAATGAGCGGTGTTGTATTCGTGCTGTTTGTACGATCCTTTGCACTGACAATACCGGTTGTAACGGATTGTCCATAGCCAAGTGCATTACCGATGGCTACGACCTGTTCACCGACCTTCAGGGAATCCGAATCACCAATCGTGGCGATCTTGATCTGATTCATCGTGGATTCCTTTATATCACTGAGCTTTACAACAACGATTGCAAGGTCCGTGTCGCTATCGGTACTCTTTACCTGTGCCTCGTAGCTCTCACCATCTGCAAACGTTACATTTACGGTTGTGGCATCACTGACAACATGGTTGTTTGTCACCATCAAAAGCTCGCTGTCATTCTCACCGATGATAATACCGGAGCCGGAGCCTTCTGCCTCATACTGCTGTGTATAACCAAACATACCCTGCTGCTCCACGATTGCCGAGATGTTAATGGCAACAACGCTTGGCATAACATTTTCTGCGATTGTGGAAACATCCATGCCATTTCCAACCGAAGCGGTTGATGTCAGGCTCAAAGACTGGGTTGTCGCTGCCGATGTTGTGGAAGCGACCTCTGTCGTTGTGTTTGTAAGTGCATCAAGCTTCTTGATCTGGTTTCCCGCGATTCCGTAGAATGCACCACCTGCAACACCACCAAATACGGCTGCGCTTGCAACAACTGCCACGCCCTTCTTCCAGAAGGTACGCTTGTTATGTGGCGTCTTCGGTGATTTTGCTTTCTTGACTCTCTGTTTCTTTGCTTTCTTTACCTTTGCCTTTGGCTGTTCTGCGTCTGCATTCTGGAAACCATTCTGATAATAATTGTTCTGTCCATAATTATATGCATTCTGATTCGGCTGCTGGTAATTGTTATTATAATAATGCTCGGTACCCTGGCTCATCTGCTGGGCACGTTCTGCCATCGCCTGCATATATTCCTGTGTACGCATATCACCGTAGTAAGTACTTCCATACTGCTGTGCCTGTGTATAGGCATCCTCCTGTCTATGCTCTGCATTCTGTTCTGTTTGCTGTTCAGTACGCTTCAAATTATCCGTATTACCATCTCCGGTGTCATACGGTGTCTCCGCATGTGGTGTCTGATCCACATGTTCATTTTCTCTGTTATTCTCAAATTCATCCATCATATCAATTCCTCCATTCGACATAAGTTTTATTACTTATCTTTGTTATGGCTTAATCATAACCCCAAGCTATGGTTAAATTTTGAAGAAAATGTCAAGAAAATGTGAATTCCATTTATGGTGCCTGCAAACCTTGTTTTAGCATTTGCAGATTTTCTTCCATATAAGACAGGTATGTGCATCCTTTTTCTATGTCGTCCTTCGTCACGGACTGCATGGACGACAGATGCAGAATTTTGGGTTGCATCTCTGCGGATTCCGCAATCGTATTCGCGAGGCTGTCGGTACCATTGTCCACCACATAGATGGCTTGCAACTTGTACTCCTGCAGCTTCTCCGCCAGATAGGTAACTGTATGCACACTTGCCTCCACATCTGCAGAACAGCCCGAATATGCGGCAAAGTAATGAATATCATAATCCTCTGCCAGATACAGGAACGGGAACCGGTCGCCGACCAAGATCGTCGTCTGTGTGGCTGCGTCCCGCATCGTCTGATAGTCATCATCTAACGCTTCCAGCTTTCCAGTATATGTTTTAGCGTTTGTCACATACTGTTTTGCATTGTCAGAATCCAGTTCCGTAATAGCATCTGCTAACGTCTCGGTGCAGACGATTGCATTTTTCAGGGATAACCACACGTGCTCATCGTAATGGTCATCCTCTGCAGCATTCTGTCCATCCGTATTGTCTGCTTCGCCCTCTGCATGGTCTGCCGGTTCTGCTTCATGGTCATGGTCTTCATCGTCATGATCGTGATGATGGTGTTCTTCCACACCCTCTAACTCCACTTCATTTAACGCGCGGTTACCAACCAGATCTAACAGACTGATTGCAACAATATTTTCATTTCCGGACTCCACAAGCGCATCGCTCACCCATGTATCGCTCTCGCCACCGACATAGACTAACATCCGGCAATTCGCGATCTTCATGATATCCTGTGCGCTTGGCTGGTAGCTGTGTAAGTCCACACCGTTATCGACCAGCATCCGGCATGTAAATGTATCTGTGTCTCCAAGGATTTCCCGCACCCAGTCATACGCTGCAAAGGTCGTACATAGGATCACATTTTCGTCTTTGTCCGCCATTTGCACCGGCTTGGCACACCCGGAAAGCAGGGACAGACAAAGAACAAGAGCAATCCCGATTGATTTTAAATGTCTGTGCTTCATCATCGCCACCTCTACTCTCTGTGCAGTGCGATTCCGATGATGCTGAATATCACAAATAATACGATGTCAATCGCTACGATCGTCGCACTGACCGGTGTCGATGCCGCAATGGAAATGAGGATTCCCACGCCAGAGGATACCACACCATACACAGCAGAACAGATAAACACACTCTTATAATTCTTAAATACACGCATTGCGGAAAGTGCCGGGAATATGATCAGCGCCGATACCAGAAGTGATCCGACGATATTCATCGCAACTACGATCACAACGGCTGTGACTACCGCCATCAGCACATTGTAGGCGCCCGTATGAATACCGGTTGCGCGTGCAAAATTCTCATCAAATGTCACCGAGAAGATCTTGTGATAGTACAAGATGTAGAACACAAGTACCAACAGCGACATAATCAGGCAGATCCACACATCTGTATTCGATAATGTGAGTATGGATGCCGCGCCAAACAGTGTCGAGCACACATCCCCGGATACATTCTGCGATGTTCCGGATACATTCATGATCAGATATCCAAATGCCAGCGATCCAACGGAAAGCATCGCAATCACGGCATCTCCGTTGATCTTCGCATTCTGTCCAGTCTTCAGCATCAGGATTGCTGCCACAACCGTGATCGGCAATATTATAAGTGTATTGTTCGTCATCCGCAGCACCATCGCGATTGCCATCGCAGCAAATGCCACATGGGACAGTCCGTCTCCAATATAAGAAAAGCGTTTTAACACAAGTGTCACGCCAAGCATGGATGCACAAAAGGCAACCAGCACACCAGCAACTAAGATCCGACGGACAAATGGATATTGCAGGTATTCAACTAATGTATTCCACATATCTATACTCCTTCTTCTCTTGTCGTTGCGTAATCCGCATACTGTCTGCCGATTGCGCTCTTCAAATACGCTTCCTTGGAATCGAAAAACTCTGGTTTATCACTCACATGCAGCACCTTGTTCGCATATTGTGCGGCTGCCTGTGTATCGTGCGATACCATAATGATCGTGATACCTTCCCGGTTCAGCTTCTGGATCAGCTCATACATCTCGGCTGTCACACGTGGATCCAATCCCGCTACCGGCTCATCAAGCAACAAGAGCTTCGAGGTTGCACAGAGTGCCCGCGCAAGCAACACGCGCTGCTGCTGTCCACCGGACAGATCGCGGTAGCATTTCTTCATGAATGGTTCAATCTCCAGCCGTTTCATGTTCTTCTGTGCGATTTTCCGCTCCTCTTTGTTATAGAATGGACGCATGCCACGTTTCGACAAGAACCCTGACAAAACGATTTCCTGCACGGATGCAGGAAAATCGCGTTGTGTCACAGTCTGCTGTGGCAGATATCCAATTTCATTTGCTTTCAAATCTTCGCCTCTGACAAGCATTCCCTGCATAGGACTTTTCAGTCCCAGAATCGCTTTCATCAGAGTACTTTTTCCGGAACCGTTTTCTCCAAGGATGCAGAGATAATCTCCTTGTTCGAGACGGAAATTCAGATGTTCAACCACTGGTTTTCCTTCGTATCCAAGGGATACATCTTCACATGATAGAACCATCGCGGTTCCTCCTTTCTAATTCTCCTTAATTAGTTGAAATATACAAGTTCTTCTTCGGCTGGTTTGGCCGGTTCGATCTTCGTGGCACGGATCACAGGTCCTTCGCCCTCAAACTCCGGATAAAATTCTTTGTCAATGGTTCCCGTAACTGTTACCCACTGTCTGTCCTTCAGATGCTTTGCCAGATCGGAATAGCACTTAAATCCGATAAATGCGACATCTTCGGCACAGCAGGTCATCGCAAATCTACCTGGTACGAATTCGTTTGCCTTGTAGCTTTTCGGCTTGTGTACCATCGCCTTAAATGTGATCTGCTTTCCGACGTATTTGTCCGGATTGTCGCAGGCATCAATATAGAAGATACCATAATCTTCATCCTCGAGTGTGATACTTGGCTTGTCGATCTCATATGGCAGATCTAACTCCTCATCACCGACATCGGCTGCGCCATCCTTGTTCTCGAAGATCACCTGCGCACGACGATTTACCGCACGAATGCTCCGGCGGTACTCCGCACGCTTTGTATTCTCATCGCATCGGTTGAAGATGATCATATCTGCGCTCGATAACTGTTCCATCATCATCGCTTTCATATTTGCTACATATACATCAAAGGTGGATGCATCGACAAATGTGATTACCTGTACGATTGTCCAGCCCTTTGGCACGCGGATGGAAAACAGCTTATCCATCTTCCATGTACCGTTATACTCGATCATCACACGGGTCGGCTTATACTTATCCTGCAGGTCAAGCAGATATTCGGTATTTAAGTTGGATTCCTCCAGATATTCCACGAAGATATTCTGACTCTTCAGATACTCCTCATCGTACTCCTCGATTCCCTCTTCGCAGACAAGCAGAAGGGTCGGTTCGCCTTCTGTAAATCCACGGTCAATCAGAGTTTCGTTCGCAAAGGTTGTCTTTCCGCTTTCCAGAAAGCCCATAAACATATATACCGGAATCTCTTCTACTTCCTTTGTTGGTCCCATACTCTATTTCCTTTCTTCTCTATCCTTTACGCAAAGTGCCGGGATTATGCAACCCCGAACAACTCTGCCAGCTTATCTTCCTTCAGATTGCTTCCGATGACACAAAGCTTACCTGTGTAATCAGCTGCGCCCTTACGGATCTCATATTCGCCCGGTGTCAGGTCGAAGTGAATCCACTCGCCGTCCGTATTTGGAACAATACCCTTGGCACGCAGGATGATACCATATTCGTCTGCGTTGTCAGCCAGTGTCTTCAGGATCTGTTCCATATCGGCATCTGCAAACTTCTTAGCAGTCTCCTTGCCCCAGCTTGTAAATACCTCATCTGCATGATGATCATGATGGTGGTCATGGTCGTGGCAGCCACATGTACATCCAGGTCCATGCTCGTGATGGTCGTGATCATGATGATGCTCGTGTTCCTCATGCTCGTGATCATGATGATGTTCATGCTCCTCATGCTCGTGATCATGATGATGTTCATGCTCCTCATGGTCATGATCGTGATCGTGGTGATGATGCTCTTCCTCATGCTTTCTTGCAATCTCAACTGCCTCTTTGATCAGCTTATCGAGCGTATTTGCATGTTCCATCGCATCCAAGATTACCTTACCGTCGATGTCATCCCAAGGTGTTGTGATAATGGCTGCATCCTTGTTATGCTCACGCAGCATAGCAACTGTATCGTTTACCTTCTTCTCCGGTACATTCTGTGTACGGGAAAGTACAATCGTTCCAGCACTTTCTACCTGGTTGTTGAAGAACTCACCGAAGTTCTTCATATACATCTTGCACTTTGCCACATCAACAACGGTTGTTGCACTGTTGATTACAACATCCGCATCCTGCTTTGCATCTTCAACTGCCTTCATAACATCTGACAGCTTACCAACACCGGATGGCTCGATGATTACACGATCTGGTGCATAATCCACGATTACCTTCTTCAATGCTGTACCAAAATCTCCAACAAGGGAACAGCAGATACAACCGGAATTCATCTCTGTGACTTCCACACCTGCATCCTTCATGAAACCGCCATCAATACCGATCTCACCAAATTCATTCTCGATCAATACAAGCTTCTCACCCTGATATGCCTCGGCAATCAGTTTCTTAATCAATGTTGTCTTGCCTGCACCTAAAAATCCTGAAAGAATATCAATCTTTGTCATCTCTATTGCCTCCTAAAAATCATTTCTATTTTTGTCAACTTTATATAATAGCACATTTCTATTATTTTTTCCATATGCTATGCATCCTTATTCTTCAAGGTCACTTCCATCTGGTCAAACGGAATCTCGATTCCCTGCGCATCAAATGCATACTTGATCGCTTCCTGTATCTCCCATTTTGCCTTCCAGTAATTCTCTGTTGCAACCATACAGCGGACGCCCATCTTGATACTGCTGTCCCCAAAGGAATCCACGAACACATCGACTTCCTTCGTCTTATCATAATACTGGTTCTCCGTCACAACCTGATACAGCGTATCCTTCACCTTTTTCAGATCAGAATCATACGCAACGCCGATTGAGATATCCAGTTTTCTTATTCCTGCTGCTGTCACATTGACAAGCGAATGGGATGTAATGTTTCCGTTCGGAATCACAATGATCCGGTTATCGTATGTCTGCAGCTTCGTATAGAAGATGTCGATTGACACAACCATACCTTCGCACTGCTTGTCGTTCTCAATGATGTAATCACCGACTCGAAACGGCTTGAGTATCAGGATCAGCACACCGCCTGCGAAGTTTGCCAGACTGCCCTGCAGTGCAAGACCGATTGCCAGACTGGCAGTTCCCAGAATCGTGACTAACGATGTTACCTGGAATCCGACAATGGATGCTGCCGTGATAAATACGATAGCATAAAATGTGAATTTAATCAGTGACAACAGAAAAGATGCAACACTTTCCTCCATATTTGATTTCTCGAAGGATTTTCGTATCATCTTCACAATCAGCTTCGACAGCTTCATCCCGATATACATGCACAGGATTGCAAGCAATAGCTGAAACCCTTTATTTAACGCCCAGTCTCCAAGCTTATTCAGATACTCTTCGATCCTAGACGGTTCAATCTCCTTGATGTCTTCCAAACGAAGCCCTCCTTTTTATGTTCATATAAGCAAATATTCATTTATCCCCAAAACTTCACAGGCTGCCCTTCTCACGAAGGACAGCCCGTTTCATCTTAATTATTTGCCAATTTTCTTCTTGAATACGCTGATAGAAAGTGGTGGTACGGTAACGGAGATGTAATGTTCCTGTCCGTCACACTCTGCTTTCTTCGCCTGTTTCACTGTCTTGTTATTTCTGCCCTCGCCACCATAGCGGCTGTTATCGCTGGAGAAAATCTCCTGCCATCTTCCGCCGGATGGAGTGGCAAGCTTGTATGCTTTGTGTTCCATCGGTGTGAAGTTACAGATGATCAAAAGCGTATCGCTCTCTTTCTTACCTTTTCTAACATAAGAAAGAAGGCTTGTATTTGCACTATTACAATTGATCCATGTGAATCCTTCCGGAGAAGAATCGAGTTCATACAGTGCCGGCTCTGTCTTATAAAGCTCATTTAATTCCTTGACATACCCCTGCATAAATACATGTGCATCAAACTCGAACAGTGACCAGTCTACTTCCGCATTCTCGTTGAATTCCGTAAACTGCGCAATCTCCTGTCCCATGAACAGAAGTTTCTTGCCCGGATGCGTCATCATATACCCATATGCCACACGCAGATTCGAGAATTTGTCTTCGTATCCGCCCGGCATCTTCGCAATCATAGATCCTTTCTCATGAACAACCTCGTCATGGGAAAGTACGAGAATAAATTTCTCACTGTATGCATATACCATACTGAATGTCAGATCGTTGTGATGATATTTGCGGTACAACGGATCAAGCTTCATATAGTTCAGGAAATCATTCATCCATCCCATATTCCACTTGTAATCAAATCCAAGTCCGCCAGCCTCAACCGGATGCGTCATCATCGGCCATGCGGTTGACTCCTCCGCAATCATGATAACTCCCTTGTGCAGTTCATGCATCTTGCTGTTTAATTCCTTAATGAAATCAATCGCTTCGAGATTCTCATTGCCACCATAGATGTTCGGCAGCCACTCACCATCGCCACGTCCATAATCGAGATACAACATGGATGCGACCGCGTCAATCCGGATACCATCAATATGATATTTCTCCGCCCAGTAAAGAGCATTCGCAACTAAGAAATTCCGGACTTCATTGCGTCCGTAATTGTATATATATGTCCCCCAGTGTGGATGTTCCCCACGCTTAGGGTCCTCATGCTCATAAAGTGCTGTGCCATCAAATCTGCCAAGTCCATGCTCATCCTTCGGAAAATGTGCCGGAACCCAGTCTAAGATCACGCCGATTCCCTTGCTATGCAGATAATCAACAAAATACATAAAATCTGCCGGTGAACCATAACGGGAGGTCGGTGCATAATATCCGGTTACCTGATAGCCCCAGGACGGATCATACGGATGCTCCATGATTGGCATCAACTCGACATAATTATAATTCATCATCAACAGATAATCTGCAAGCAGGCTCGCAATATCGCGATAATTGAAAAACTCTCTGCCATCGGTCGGACGCTTCCAGGAACCAAGATGCATCTCATAGATTGCCATCGGCTGTGCGTCTGTATCTTTCGTCTCCCGCTTCTCCATCCATGCGGTATCTTTCCACTTATAGGAAATATCCACGATACGGGATGCATTTGCCGGACGCACCTCACTGCTGAATGCATACGGATCACTCTTCATGAATACCTGTCCGGACTTTGCTTTAATCTCATACTTGTAGATCTCTCCAACCAGCTTGCCCGGAATAAACAACTCGTAGATACCGGAATAATCCAGCTTCCGCATCGGATGCCGTCTGCCATCCCAGTTATTGAAATTACCAACGACAGACACGCGGTCTGCATTCGGTGCCCATACAGCAAACAGTACACCTTCCACACCATCCACGGTCATTGGATGTGCACCCATCTTCTCATAGATGCTATAATGTTTTCCCTCATTGAACAAACTGATATCAATCGGATCAATTACCGGTTCGAACACGTACGGATCAAAATATGTCACTTCGTCACCATTGTCAAACCGGACGTTCAATTTATATTCAAATGGTTTCTTATCTTTTATAACCACAGAGAAAAAACCCGGCACACGCTCCGATACAAGCGTGTACTTCTTCTTCGTGGATACCTCAATGGCATTCACAACCTTTGCCCCCGGCAGATATGCATTGATATACAGATCATCGATACACTCATGCATACCAAGGATATGATGCGGATTGTTGTGAATGCCCTGGACCAAAGCATCGACTTCCATCCAGTTTATAGCAAAAACTGCTTTTCTTTTGGACATGTCAAATGTGTCTCCTCTCTACAATTTATGAATGAAGATTCCACTTCTTAGCTTTGGTTCAAACCAGGTTGACTTCGGTGGCATCAACCGTTTTGCATCAGCAACCGCAAAAAGCTCCTCAATTGATGTCGGATACATCGAAAATGCAAGCTTCATATCACTGTTTGCACGTCGTTCCAACTCCGCAAGACCGCGGATTCCTCCGATAAAATCGATTCTTTTATCGGTTCTTGGATTTTCAATTCCAAGAATCGGTGCAAGGAGATGATCCTGTAAAATTGAAACATCAAGTCCATCCACTGGATCTTCAGATAGTATATGTGATTTTGCACGCAACTTATACCAGATACCATCCAGATACATGCCAAAGGCTGCCTTTTCTTCCGGCTGATATGCTTCCGTAACCGCTTCTACTTCGAAATCTGCCTTGACCGCATCTATAAATGCATCCGCAGTATACCCATTCAAATCATGTACAACACGATTGTATGGCAGGATTTTCAGCTGATCATGCGGAAACAGAACGGATAAAAAATAATTATATTCTTCTTCGCCCGTGTGGTTTGGATTCGCATTTCTGCGCTTGATTCCAACCTTTACCGCCGATGCTGCCCTGTGATGGCCATCCGCAATATAGATCTGTGACATCCCGGAGAATGCTTGCTCGATTGCCGCAATATCCGCTGCATCTGTCACCAGCCATACCCGGTGTGTGATTCCATCCTCAGAGACAAAATCGTTCTCTGCAGGACGCGCCTTGATCTTCGTTACAATTGCATCAATCGCAGCCTGTGCCCGGTACGCAAGAAAGATCGGACCTGTCTGTGCATCACATGTATCCACATGTGTAATACGGTCAATCTCTTTATCTTCCCGTGTATTCTCATGCTTCATGATAACACCGGACTCATAATCCTCTATGGATGCACATGCCACAATTCCGGTCTGGGATCTTCCATCCATCACAAGCTCATACAGATAATACATCGGGACTTTATCTTCCACATAGTCACCGCGCCCGATCATATCGTCCAACAGTTCCTTTGCCTTTTCATACACACATGGTGCATAGGTATCCACGCTGTCATCAAACGCGGTCTCTGCCCGGTCAATACGGAGGAAGGAAAGCGGTTTTCCTTCTACTTCTTTTTTGGCTTCTTCCCGGTTATATACATCATATGGCAACGCTGCCACTTCACTGACAATTTCTCTTCTCGGTCTATACGCTTTAAATGGTTTAATGATTGCCATGTATCTTCTCCTCTAATTATCAGCTCTGTCTATTCTGACAGCTTATCCACGAATTGCCTTTACCGCCGCATCGATGGACTTCTTATACTCTTCCTCGGAAGAATTGTTGAATACAAACAACTCCGGAATATTGTCCGGCTGCTTGAAATTCTGTGTTGCAATATACTCATCCCAATGTGCAAGCTTCCATGCATCACGGTCAGATGCACGCTTGATCATACGCTCGTGGCATACTTCAACATCTGTATGTACCCATACTACAAATAATTCTGCATCCTTTTCCTTTAATTTTGCACGCAGATTGTCAAGATATTCGTTATCACGGATCTCTTCTGTGAACGGGGCATTGATCAAAACTGTGTCGTTGTACTCCAATGCTTCAAATGCAAAATCAAGGACTGCATAATACTCATAATCACGAATCTCTCTCTGGAAGAAATCAGATGAACGATTGTACTCTTCGCCAGCCACCTTGAAAATCTGCTTGGACAATACAATCAGGGTATCCTTGTCCAGATATACGCAGTTTGGAAGTGCTTTTGCAAGCTTACGGGAAATAAATGTCTTGCCACAGGCTGGTGGTGAAGTTACTAAAATCAATTTCTTCATGGTTGGTGCCTCCTATATATGTACATAAAAATTCTCTATATGTTCTACCTCTGTATGCAACGCATACAACAAGAACCTAATTATTACAATATTACCACAAAACAAAAGAACAAACAAGCATTTCCATTCCGTTTCGTCATGAAATATGTCTGTTTGTTCCTTTTCTTAATTTTATTTACCTGCTACGCAATCGCGCAAATTACTTCTTTGTAATGTAACCCTGTGCTTTGAGAAGCTCTGCACATAATACAGCACCACCGGCAGCACCACGAACGGTATTATGAGAAAGTCCAACGAACTTCCAGTCATAGACAGAATCCTCACGGATACGTCCAACGGAGATGCCCATGCCATTCTCATAATCCACATCCAGAGTAACCTGTGGACGGTTATCCTCTTCCATATAACGGATAAACTGCTTTGGAGCACTTGGAAGTCCAAGCTCCTGTGGAACGCCCTTGTAAGACTCCAGCTTCTCGATCAGCTGTTCCTTTGTCGGATTTTTCTTGAACTTTACAAATACAGCTGCTGTATGTCCGTTCAATACCGGTACACGGATACACTGGCATGTAATGATCGGGCTTGTCGCAGGAACGATTTCACCCTTCTCCTCATCAATATGTCCCCAGATACGAAGTGGCTCCTTCTCGGATTTTTCTTCCTCGCCGCCGATAAACGGGATGATATTTCCAACCATTTCCGGCCAGTCCTTGAATGTCTTTCCTGCTCCTGAGATTGCCTGATAGGTTGTTGCAACAACCTCGTATGGCTCGAATTCCTTCCATGCAGTAAGCACCGGTGCGTAAGACTGGATCGAGCAGTTCGGCTTTACAGCTACAAATCCTCTTGTCGTACCAAGACGCTTCTTCTGGAACTCGATAACCTTCATATGCTCCGGGTTAATCTCCGGAACTACCATCGGTACGTCCGGTGTCCAGCGGTGCGCGCTGTTGTTAGAGACAACCGGTGTCTCTGTCTTTGCGTATGCATCCTCGATAGCTTTGATCTCGTCCTTAGACATATCAACAGCACTGAATACAAAATCAACGGTAGAAGCAACCTCTTCTACTTCGTTTACATTGTGTACGACCAGCTTCTTAACAGCTTCCGGCATCGGTGTATCCATCTTCCAACGGTCACCAACTGCCTCTTCGTAAGTCTTGCCTGCACTACGTGGGCTGGCTGCCACTGTCACAACCTCAAACCATGGATGGTTCTCAAGAAGTGAAATAAATCTCTGTCCAACCATACCGGTTGCACCAAGAATACCTACCTTTAACTTATCACTCATTTTATTATCCTCCAACTCCTGTTTACTGAATTACACGTACTTTCAATACGCCATCGATACTGGAAATAGACTTTACAGTATCTTCATCTGCCTTCTCAGAAATATCAAATACCGAGTAAGCATAATCACCCTTTGACTTGCTTACCATGTCAGATACATTGATGCCCTTGGAAGCAAATGCACCAGTAAACTGCGTGATCATATTCGGAATATTCTTGTGACATACACAAACTCTTGCTGCTTCCGAACACTTGCCGGCATCGCAGGCCGGATAGTTTACGGAATTTTTGATATTACCATTCTCGATAAAATCAACGATTTCTTTCACTGCCATCACTGCACAGTTATCCTCAGATTCCTCTGTGGATGCGCCAAGATGTGGCAATGTGATTACGTTATCAACTCCGGCAATCTTTGCATTTGGGAAATCTGTTACATACTTAGCAACCTTTCCGCTTGCAAGTGCCTCGATCATATCATCATCATTTACAAGAATATCTCTTGCAAAGTTCAGGATCTTCACGCCATCCTTCATCATGGCAAATGCATCCTTATTGATCATGCCCTTCGTAGAATCAAGCGCCGGTACATGTACAGTAATGTAATCACACTCTTTATAAATATCTTCTACATTCTTGATGTGTTTTACATGGCTGGAAAGTCTCCATGCTGCATCGACAGACACATATGGATCATAACCATATACTTCCATGCCAAGACGGAAACCGATGTTCGCTACCTTGGCGCCGATTGCACCAAGACCGATGACGCCGAGCTTCTTACCCATGATCTCGCAGCCGGCATAGTGTTTTTTCTGCTTCTCAACTGTCTTTGCGATATTCTCGTCTGATGCATTCTCCTTTACCCAGTTATAACCACCCATCAGGTCTCTGGATGCGAGCAAAAGTCCTGCAATGACAAGTTCCTTTACACCGTTTGCATTGGCGCCCGGTGTATTAAATACTACGATTCCTTTCTCTGCACACTTGTCAAGTGGGATGTTGTTGACACCCGCACCGGCACGTGCGATTGCAAGCAGATTATCGGAAAGCTCTAAGTCATGCATAGCTGCACTTCTGACAAGTACCGCGTCTGCTGCTGCAAAATCGTCTACTACTTCATATGTATCATTGAACAAATCCATACCGCAGGCTGCGATCGGATTCAAGCAATTAATCTTAGCCATTTTCTTCTCTCCCTTATTATGAGTTCTTCTCCTCGAAGTCCTTCATGAATGCAACTAACTTCTCAACACCCTCGATTGGCATTGCGTTGTAGATACTTGCACGCATACCACCGACCGTTCTGTGTCCCTTCAGGTTTACAAAGCCTGCGGCTGTTGCTTCCTTTACGAACTTGGCATCGAGTTCCTCGTTGCCTGTTACGAACGGAACATTCATCAGGGAACGGTCTTCCTTTACGACTGTTCCGTGGAACATCTTAGAAGAATCTAAGAAGTCATACAGGATAGCTGCCTTCTTCTCATTATGGATCTTCATTGCGGAAAGTCCGCCCATTTCCTTTACCCACTTGAACACCAGACCACAGATGTAAATGCCGTAGCATGGAGGTGTGTTGTACAAGCTGTCATTGTCTGCCTGTGTCTTGTACTTCAGCATTGTCGGGCAGTAAGTCGGAACATCGTCACGGATCAGATCCTCACGGATGATTACAACAACGACACCGGCTGGTCCTACGTTCTTCTGTACACCGAAGTAGATCAGACCGTAATCAGATACATTGACTGGCTGTGACAGAATATCGGAAGACATATCAGCTACAAGGATCTTGCCCTTTGTGTTCGGAAGCTTCTTGTAAGTAGTTCCGTAAATTGTATTGTTATGGCAGATATACACATAATCTGCATCCTCGGAGATCGGAAGATCAGAGCAATCTGGAATATAGCTGAAGGTCTTGTCAGCCGATGATGCAACGACATTTACCTTTCCGTACTTCTTTGCTTCTTCGCATGCCTTCTTTGCCCACTGACCGGTAATGATATAGTCAGCAACACCGTTTTTCATCAGGTTCATCGGGATTGCAGCAAACTGCTGTGATGCACCGCCCTGCAGGAACAGCACCTTGTAATTGTCCGGAATATCCATCAGATCGCGAAGGTCTTTTTCTGCTTCTTTGATGATGTTATCGTACACTTTCGAGCGATGACTCATCTCCATTACGCTCATGCCGGAACCTTTGTAATCCAGCATCTCATCTGCTGCCTGCTTCAACACTACTTCCGGTAATACGGAAGGACCTGCTGAAAAGTTAAATACTCTTGCCATTTTTCCTCTTCCTCCTACTTATTATCTAAATCCTGCTGGTCAAAACAGGTTTCCAAAGCTGCTCCTGCAGCAACCATTGGCCATACCTTATCATCCTTACCGATGATACAATCAATCACAACCGGCTTATTTAACTCGATTGCCTGCTTCATGGCATCCTCAAACTCCTGAAGATTTGTAGCTCTGAAACCGGTCGCTCCAAGTGCATCCGCTACCTTCACGAAGTCAACCGAATCATCTAAGATTGTATTCGAATAACGCTTATCGTAGAACAATGTCTGCCACTGACGCACCATACCAAGCACATGGTTGTTGATTACAACCTGGATGATCGGCACATTATAACGGCTTGCCGTAGCGATCTCGTTCATATTCATACGGAAACATCCGTCTCCCGCAATGTTGATTGCCACACGGTCCGGACGTCCGTACTTGGCACCGATACAGGCACCAACGCCGTAGCCCATTGTTCCGAGTCCACCGGATGTAAGAAGCTGTCTTGGCTCTTTGAATTTATAATACTGGGCTGCCCACATCTGATGCTGTCCTACATCCGTTGTAATTGTTGCATTGCCCTCTGTCAGCTCATAGATCTTGTTGATAATCGCCGGTCCCGAGAATTCATTCATATCTGCATGATCCGGATACTGTTCTTTGAGTGCATCAATCTGTGCTCTCCACTCCGGTTTCTTAGACGCCTTGATTCTGGTAGAGATCATCTTCAGTATTTCTTTGGCATCACCGACAACACTTGCATCAACTTCCACATTCTTATTGATCTCTGCAGCATCAATATCAATATGTAAAATCTTTGCCTGATTTGCAAACTTATTTGCATTACCTGTTACACGGTCTGAGAATCTCGCACCAATGACAATCACAAGGTCTGCCTGATTGATACCGAAGTTTGAAACCTTGGTTCCATGCATACCGATCATTCCCGTGTAACGGTCATCCGTTCCCGGAAATGCACCCTTACCCATCAATGTATCACAGACAACTGCATCAATTTTCTCTGCAAATTTTTTCAGTTCCTTGGACGCATCTGCCGCAACAACACCACCACCGACAAGAATCATCGGCTTCTTCGAGTTCTCGATCATCTTAATCGCTGTGTCGATATCCTCTGCACGGATTGTCTTTGTCACGCGCTCGATTGGCTCCGGTGCCTTCGGCTCATAGTCTGCAACATTTGCAGTAACATCCTTTGTAATATCGACAAGAACCGGGCCCGGTCTGCCTGACTGCGCGATTTTAAATGCACGGCGGATTGTATCTGCCAGTTCATGTACATTCTTTACAATAAAGCTATGCTTCGTGATCGGCATAACTACACCTGCAATATCAATCTCCTGAAAGCTGTCCTTTCCAAGAAGAGAAACACCTACGTTTGCAGTGATTGCAACAAGCGGAATCGAATCCATATATGCGGTTGCAATACCGGTTACAAGATTTGTTGCACCCGGACCGGAAGTTGCCATACATACGCCAACCTTACCAGTCGCTCTTGCATATCCATCTGCTGCATGGCTTGCGCCCTGCTCATGGGATGTCAGGACATGGTGAATCTCATCCTGATGCTTATACAATGCATCATAGACATTCAGGATCGTTCCTCCCGGATATCCAAATACTGTGTCAACGCCCTGTTCTTTCAGACATTCAATCACTATTTCTGATCCAGTTAATTGTTTCATAAACTTCTCCTTATCTACATACAACTTGATTTATCCTTTTTCTTCCTGTCAGATAACCAATATCTGATAGGATAGCACATTGTTTTGAATTATTCAATATATTTTACTTCAACTCCAAAACTGCACCGCGGTTACCGGATGTTACCATCTTTGCATATCTTGCCAGATATCCGGTTGTTACCTTTGGCTCTCTTGGTGTCCATGCTTCTTTCCGCTTTGCAAGCTCCTCGTCGGAAACCTTCACATTGATCGTACATGCATCAATATCAATACTGATGATATCACCCTCTTCAATCAAAGCGATCGGGCCTCCAACAGCTGCCTCCGGTGAGATATGTCCGATAGAAGCACCACGGCTTGCACCTGAGAAACGGCCATCTGTAATCAGTGCTACCGAAGAGCCAAGCCCCATACCCGCAATCGCAGATGTCGGGTTCAGCATCTCACGCATACCAGGACCGCCCTTTGGTCCCTCGTAACGGATAACGACAACGTCGCCTTCCACGATCTTGCCACCCTTGATAGCCGCAATTGCATCCTCCTCACATTCAAACACACGTGCCGGTCCTTCATGCTGCAGCATCTCCGGAACAACGGCAGAACGCTTAACAACAGAACCATCCGGTGCGATATTTCCCTTCAATACGGCAAGTCCGCCGGTTGAGCTGTATGGATTTGCCATCGGACGGATAACTTCCGGATTCAGGTTCTTATGTCCCTTTACAGCCTCTCCGATTGTCTTGCCGGTTACTGTCATACAATCCTCATTGATCAGACCTGCCTCACAGAGCTGGTTGATAACGGCATATACACCGCCGGCCTCGTTCAAGTCCTCCATATATGTCGGACCTGCCGGTGCTAAGTGGCAGAGATTCGGTGTCTTCGCACTGATTTCATTTGCCATGGAAATATCAAAGTCAAATCCGATCTCATGTGCGATTGCCGGGATATGAAGCATGGAGTTAGTAGAGCATCCAAGTGCCATATCCACTGTCAATGCGTTCATGATAGCATCCTTCGTAATAATATCTCTTGGGCAGATATTCTTCTTGTACATCTCCATAACAGCATAACCGGCACGCTTTGCAAGCTTCAGTCTCTCAGAATATACTGCCGGGATTGTACCATTTCCAGGAAGTCCCATACCAAGTGCCTCTGTCAGACAGTTCATAGAGTTTGCAGTATACATGCCGGAGCATGATCCACAAGTTGGACATGCATGGCACTCGAAATCATTGACATCCTCTTCTGTCATCTTGCCTGCTGCATAAGAACCAACTGCCTCGAACATAGATGAAAGGCTTGTCTTATGTCCCTTTACATGACCGGCAAGCATCGGACCACCGGATACGAATACGGTTGGTACGTTGACTCTGGCTGCTGCCATCAGAAGTCCCGGTACGTTCTTATCGCAGTTCGGGATCATAACAAGTGCATCAAACTGATGTGCAGTTGCCATACACTCGGTTGAATCTGCGATCAGGTCTCTTGTTACAAGGGAATACTTCATTCCGATATGTCCCATGGCAATACCGTCGCAGACAGCGATTGCCGGAAACATCACAGGTGTTCCGCCTGCTTCAGCCACGCCAAGCTTCACGGCCTGTGCGATCTTATCCAGGTTCATATGTCCAGGTACGATCTCGTTGTAGGAACAAACGATACCGACCAATGGTTTCTTCATTTCTTCTTCTGTCATTCCAAGGGCGTTGAACAGGCTTCTGTGTGGTGCCTGCTGCATGCCTACTTTAACATTATCACTCTTCATTTTTGTCTTCCTTTCTCTTCAATTTGTTCAGATAATTTCGAGATTTGCATACCTGCAACATATATTTCGATTCCATTCATCTTATATACAATGTATTGAAACTAAGAAGTGCTAGATGTTCTGATCTACATTGTTTCATAATACGCAACCGCCGTCAATTCGCCATCCATGGCTCAGTGACGGCTTGTTTGAACATCGTGTTCAAACATTGCTTCTTTTACTACAGAACATCAAGAACTTCTAGGTTCCAAACATATCGTATATATCCATGAATGAAATTCAAAATATATGTTTTACATCCATCTCACTACCTCGAAATTGTCTGGCAAAGTATTATCTCTTAATTAACTACTAATTCTTCCTTAACCACTTAGATTCTTTCTACAATCTTGTCGCCCATCTCGTTACAGCCGACAAGGGTTGTGCCTTCGGACACGATATCGCATGTACGGAAGCCATCTACCAGTACCTGCTTGACTGCGTTCTCGATCGCATCTGCCTCTTTGTCGAGGTCGAATGTGTAACGGAGCATCATCGCTGCGGAAAGAATCGTCGCGATCGGGTTTGCCTTATCCTGTCCGGCAATATCCGGTGCTGAACCACCGCTTGGCTCGTACATACCGAACTTTGTCTCGTTCAGGGATGCGGATGCCAGCATACCGATGGACCCTGTGATCATAGATGCCTCATCGGACAAGATATCACCAAACATATTCTCTGTTAATACGACATCGAACTGTGCCGGATCTTTGACGAGCTGCATTGCACAGTTATCAACAAGCATATGCTCATATGTGACTTCCGGATAATCCTTTGCAACCTCTTCTACAATTTTTCTCCAGAGTCTTGAGGAATCAAGCACGTTTGCCTTATCGACACTTGTTACCTTCTTGCGGCGCTTCATCGCGATATCAAAGCCCTTGATTGCGATACGGCGGATCTCATTTTCGTTGTAAGTCAGTGTATCAACGGCTGTCATTACGCCATCGACTTCCTTTGTCTCTCTTGCACCGAAGTAAAGACCACCGGTCAGCTCACGCATGATCATCATATCGAAACCACGGTCTGCAATCTCTTCCTTTAAAGGACATGCACCCTTTAACTGCTCATAAAGATTGGCTGGTCTTAAGTTTGCAAAAAGTCCCAACTCCTTGCGGATCTTCAGAAGTCCGGCTTCCGGTCTCTTCTCTGGTGGAAGCTTGTACCAAGGTGATGTGCTTGTGTTACCGCCGATGGAACCAAGCAATACTGCATCGCTTGCCTTTGCTCTTGCGACTGCTTCGTCAGTAAGTGGAACGCCACATGCGTCGATCGAGCATCCGCCCATCAGAAGCTGCTCATAATTAAATGTATGTCCAAACTTTTCTCCGACTGCATCTAACACCTTCATTGCCTGTGTGACAACCTCCGGTCCGATACCGTCACCCTTGATTACTGCAATATTACAATTCATGATTCATCCTCCAAATAATAATTTATCCTGTCTGTTTCTTACCGGTCGAACAAATGCTTTCTCTTCTTAAAGTATACAATGTTACAGATCAGCATCACGATAGAAACAGCCATTGTTCCATAGGTGGAGCTTGCGATATACTCTGTAAGACCATCCACGATGCTTGTAACACTCGCAATATATGCGATTGATATAATCAAACCTGCTACCTGCATGCCAATATACATTGCAGGGCCGCACTTCTTGAAATCCGCAAGCATAAATCGTGTGACAAGTGCGAAAATGGCAATCGCGATGTAGCAGATACCAATAATCGTATCCACACCCTTCAAGCCAGAAAAATAACTATATACCCGATCAGTGTTCTCACCATAAATTCTGCCTGTAAGAAGCTGGAATCCATTCCACAATCCAACAAGAGCGGAAACAAACAGCTGGAAATAAATTACGAAATGAAACCATTTCATTCCAAGTTCTTTCTGTGGCTGCTGCGGTGTCTGATTGTACATGTCCTGCTGGTTGTACATGTTCTGCTGTGGTGCCTGATTGTACATACCCTGCTGGTTATACATATTCTGCTGTGGTGCCTGATTGTACATTCCCTGCTGGTTGTACATGTTCTGCTGTGGTGTCTGATTGTTTGCCTGTGCGCCTGCACCGGTATAAGCTCCACAGACTGGACAGGTCAACTGTCCGTCCGAAATCTGATTGCCACAATTATTACAAACTCCCATATATTTTATCCTCCCAGATGAAATTAGTTTTCTTTTGCATTGATATAGTTGATCAAACCGCCCTCTTTGATGATTTTCTGCATGAATGGAGGGAATGCCTGTCCCTTGAACTCGGTTCCTTTTGTCTTGTTGTAGATCATACCACTGTCAAAATCAACCTCTACCATATCGCCTGCCTCGATTCCCTTGGCAGCTTCCGGACACTCGATAATTGGAAGTCCGATGTTAATTGCGTTACGATAGAAAATTCTTGCAAATGTCTCAGCGATTACGCAGCTGATACCAGATGCCTTGATTGCAATTGGTGCATGCTCTCTCGATGAGCCGCATCCAAAGTTCTTATTTGCAACCATGATATCGCCCGGCTTCACACGCTTTACGAAGTCCTTGTCAATATCCTCCATACAGTTCTTTGCAAGCTCCGCAGGATCTGAGGAATTCAGATATCTTGCAGGAATGATTACATCTGTATCTACATTGTCACCATATTTATGTACTGTTCCGTATGCTTTCATTTTTGTTCCTCCTTATGCCAATTCTGCCGGGCTGCTGATCTTACCTGTAATCGCGGAAGCTGCTGCAACTGCAGGGCTTGCCAGATATACCTCTGAATCTACGTGTCCCATACGTCCAACGAAGTTACGGTTGGTTGTGGATACAGCTCTCTCGCCAGCTGCCATAACACCCATATGTCCGCCCAGACATGGTCCACAGGTTGGAGTTGATACGATCGCACCTGCCTCGATAAATGCCTTTGTCAGACCTTCCTCGAGCATCTGTAAATAAACCTCCTGTGTGCCAGGGATCACGATGACACGCACACCCTTTGCCACATGTCTGCCCTTGATGATATCGGCTGCAATACGCATATCAGAGATTCTTCCGTTTGTGCAGGAACCGATGACTACCTGATCGATCTTGATATCGCCAACTTCGTCGATGGTCTTTGTATTCTCTGGAAGATGTGGGAATGCAACGGTTGGCTTCAAGGTTGAAAGATCAATCGTATATTCCTCATCATAGACTGCATCAGCGTCTGCCTCGTACTTTGTATATGCCTTTGTCGAATGCTCCTTCATGTAAGCTTCTGTCTGCTCATCCACTGGGAAGATACCATTCTTTGCACCTGCCTCGATTGCCATGTTCGCAATTGTGAAACGGTCGTCCATTGTCAGGTTCTTGATACCCTCACCAACAAACTCCATAGACTTATAGAGTGCACCATCTACACCGATCATACCAATGATATGAAGGATTACATCCTTACCACTGATATATGGTGCTTTCTCGCCTACGATATTAAACTTGATTGCAGATGGCACCTTGAACCATGCCTTACCTGTCACCATACCGGCTGCCATATCTGTACTTCCGACACCTGTGGAGAATGCACCAAGGGCACCGTAAGTACATGTATGTGAATCGGCTCCGATACATGTCTCGCCTGCAACGATCAGTCCTTTTTCCGGAAGAAGTGCATGCTCGATTCCCATCTCTCCGACATCAAAGAAGTTCACGATCTCATTCTCGCCTGAAAACTCACGTACACATTTGCAATGCTCTGCACTCTTAATATCTTTATTCGGTGTAAAGTGATCCATAACAAGTGCAATCTTGCTCTTATCAAACACTTCCTTCTTATTAAACTTTTCCATCTCGTGAATGGCAACTGGTGTTGTGACATCGTTACCAAGCACTAAATCCAAACCTGCCTCAATCAACTGTCCTGCTTCCACACTTGCAAGACCTGCATGTTTCGCAAGTATTTTCTGCGTCATGGTCATACCCATAATCATTTCCTCCTGATTCTGCTTATAATAGTAGAATCATACCATATTTCTTTCTATAATTACAATATATAATATGAATATTGTTTATAACTTGTAGTTATGGTTTGGATATGATATATTTAATCAAACTACTATTTATAGGATAATAAGAATATAATTTTGAAACGCGAATTGCTATATAAGGAAACGAGGGGATATTATGTTTGATAATCTGAATTATTACAGAGTTTTTTATACGGTTGCCAATACCGGAAATATCAGCAAAGCCGCCGATATGCTGTTTATCAGCCAGCCTGCGATCTCAAAGGCGATCTCCAAGCTTGAAGACGGACTGCATGTGAAGCTCTTTCTGCGCTCTTCCAAGGGTGTGACGCTGACTGATGAGGGACAGGTTCTATACAACCATATCGAGAAAGCATTCTCAAATATCTCACAAGGCGAGGATGAAATCCGGCATATCCACGAGCTTGGTATCGGACAATTAAAGATCGGTGTCAGCACCTCGCTTTGCAAGCACATCTTACTGGACAAGCTGCAGACCTTCATCTTGGAAAATCCACACATCAAGGTTATCATCGACTGTCATTCCACAGTAAACACACTGAAGCTTCTAAATGACGGACGTATTGATATCGGACTAATCTGCAAGACGGATATTCCTGCCGGTTTTGAATATCAGGATGTCAGCACGATTCATGACATCTTCGTCGTAAATGAAACGTATCTCTCCAACCTGCACCTGCGGGAACAGGAAGAGTTTGCACAGGAACCGACAAACCCGTGGCTCTTCGCCGGAAATCTGACCGGTATCATGGGAAATCTGGATGAGGACGTTCCCGCTTTATCTCCGATAGCTCCTGTGTCTGCGGCAGATAAATCGGGGTTTGCCATGAAAGATATTTTGGAGAAATCCAATCTCATGTTGCTGGAGAAGAATAATATCACCCGTACACATATCGATGATTATCTGGAGTCCGAAGGCATCCATCCACAGCAGATCCTCGAAGTAAATAATATGGATCTACTCATTGATTTTGCAGCTATCGGTATGGGTGTTGCCAGTGTCGTACGGGAGTTTGCGACGGACTATCTGGCTTCCGGGCAGATCTTAGAGCTTCCGATCTCCCACCCGGTTGCGGAGCGTACTGTCGGGTTCGTGTACCCGAAGAGCCGGGAGAAGTCAGAGGTGTTAAGGAAGTTTCTGGGGATGTGGGGATAACCCAAGCATGCAGCCACAAGTCGCGAAGCGACTTGCCGACTATGGTGCTTCGCACTTTTGTATATAATAACCTGAGCACGCAGTCGCAAGATGCTTCGCATCTTGCCGACTATGGTGCTTCGCAACATACATAAAAATAAAAACACGGCGGTTACCACAAGTAAACTTGCGTAACCGCCGTGTTTTTATTTTTCTATGCGTTGCTCAGGTTATTACATCATTCCCATGCCGCCGCCCATGCCACCTGCTGGCATAGCTGGAGCATCTTCCTTGATGTCTGCAACAACAGACTCTGTTGTAAGGAATGTAGAAGCAACAGATGTTGCGTTCTGCAATGCTGTTCTTGTTACCTTTACAGGATCGATAATACCTGCTTCGATCATATTTACATACTCTTCCTTGTAAGCATCAAATCCAACACCAACCTCAGACTCTTTGATCTTGTTGATGATAACTGCGCCTTCAAGACCTGCATTGGCTGCGATATGAGCAAGTGGAGCTGTCAATGCCTTTGCAATGATTGTTGCACCAGTCTTCTCGTCACCTTCCAATGTATCGATCAGAGCATTCAGCTTCTTAGAAGCATGGATATATGCAGATCCACCACCTGCGATGATACCCTCTTCTACGGCTGCTCTTGTAGCGTTCAAAGCATCTTCCAGACGAAGCTTTGCTTCCTTCATCTCTGTCTCAGTTGCAGCACCAACACGGATAACTGCGACACCACCAGCAAGCTTTGCCAGTCTCTCCTGCAGCTTCTCCTTATCGAACTCAGATGTTGTCTCAGCAAGCTGTGCCTTAATCACATTGACTCTTGCCTCGATATCTGCCTTTGCACCACAACCATCAACGATAACTGTATTCTCCTTGGCAACCTTGACGCTCTTTGCACGTCCAAGCTGATCCAGAGTTGTCTCCTTCAAATCATAGCCAAGCTCCTCAGAGATCACTGTACCACCTGTCAGAATTGCGATATCCTGCAGCATCTCTTTTCTTCTGTCACCATAGCCAGGTGCCTTTACACCTACGACTGAGAATGTACCACGCAGCTTATTTACGATCAATGTTGTAAGAGCCTCGCCCTCGATATCCTCAGCGATGATCAAAAGCTTCTGTCCACCCTGTACGATCTGCTCCAGAAGTGGAAGGATATCCTGAATGTTTGAAATCTTCTTATCTGTGATCAGGATATATGGGTTATCCAGCTCTGCAACCATCTTCTCCATATCCGTTGCCATGTAAGCACTTACATAACCACGGTCAAACTGCATACCTTCTACTAAGTCAAGCTCGGTCTTCATTGTCTTAGACTCTTCGATTGTGATAACGCCGTCCTTGGAAACCTTCTCCATTGCATCTGCAACGAGTTCGCCGACACCATCATCACCGGCAGAGATCGAAGCTACTCTTGCGATCTGCTCCTTACCATTAATAGACTCGCTCATCTCTGAGATTGCATCAACGGCTGCATCACAAGCCTTCTTCATACCTTTACGAAGTACGATTGGGTTTGCTCCTGCTGCTAAGTTCTTCATACCTTCGTTGATCATTGCCTGCGCCAGAACGGTTGCTGTTGTTGTACCATCACCGGCAACATCATTTGTCTTGGTTGCAACTTCCTTTACGATCTGTGCACCCATATCCTCAAATGGATCTTCCAGAGAAATCTCCTTTGCAATTGTCACACCATCATTTGTGATGAGTGGTGAACCAAATGACTTTGCAAGAACTACATTTCTTCCTTTTGGTCCAAGTGTTACGCTAACTGTATCTGCAAGCTGGTTTACGCCTGCTTCCAAAGCCTTTCTGGCTTCTGCTCCATACTTAATTTCCTTTGCCATTGTATTACGCCTCCTAGTTTTTTTCGCATCTTCTAATGATAACGGCAATACTTTCTTTGTACCCATACTGCCTTACCTGCTACTGAACGATTGCAAGAATATCTGCCTGCTTTACAATGATGTACTCATCATCTCCAAGCTTTACTTCTGTTCCTGCATATCTTGAATAGATTACTTTATCGCCAGCCTTGACTTCCATTGGAACCTTCTCGCCATCTACGACAGCGCCAGGGCCAACTTCAACAACCTCTGCATACTGTGGTTTTTCCTGTGACTGTGTTGGAAGAACGATACCTGATTTTGTCGTCTCTTCTGCAACGGACTGCTTTAATACAACTCTGTCTCCTAACGGTGTTAACTTCATAATATACCCGACCTCCTAATTTTTACTTTTAGCACTCATATTGGTTGAGTGCTAACATAATTCTTATTGTACTCATTTTTCTGAAAAAATCAACCCCTAATTTGTAAATTTAACCAAATGGACACAATTTGCCGGATAGTCTGTATATAATGTATGATTCCTATCCTGTTTTTATGCTATTCCGTTAGGATTCTATGATCGTATGGTTCGTCTTGATGATGCCCCGTGGCAGCGAATCCTTCGCATTCTTCCACGGCTCGTCCTTAAACCGGTAATCAAACTTATCAATAAACCAGCCGATATCGCCATTTACACGCTCCATACCCGCAAAATATGTCTTGTTCAAAATCTCCTGAAACTCCGCATAGGCATCCTTCGGAAGCTTCACACTGCCCTCATCATACAGGATTCCATAATGATAGGTACAAAAGCCCTTGCAGTTTGCAAACTTCTCACGGAACTCCGGCTCCTTCTTCCACAGATGAAAGATCGTATCAATATACCGCATCGACGTCTCTTTCATCCGGTTACAGATGAAACACGAATCCTCCAGTCGTTTGATATAATCACTGACCGAAGAGCTTGCCTGCTTCTTGAAGAGTCCTCCCGATACAACTGGTTTCCCTGTACTAAGCGCTTTCAGATCCCGGATTGTCTTATCCGTATGTGTCTTTAACATCAGGGCAAGCCCCAGCCGGTTCTTCTCTGCATAAAGCATCCGTACATGGTGCGCACAAAAGCCCTGCTCGTCTGTCATTGCACGGTTATCATCCTCCATATAGCTTGGTCCCATCGTGTAATCGATTGCATTCCGCTCCAATTGCCGGTTCATCTCGCAGATTGGACATTCACAGTCCGTCGTAAATGCGTCATTCACCGGAATCGTATACAACTGTTCTGCCATTTTTTGTTCCTCCCTTTTCTTTGTATCTCATTCAGACGGGCATCTCCCATCTTATTGCGCAAAAGAGAGCACAGCGATCCCGTTGTGCTCTCTTTACTTAGTTTACAATATAATCTCCTGTCTCTGCATCCCGCAGGAAATGCAGTTTCAGATAATTCCTGTAATTACGTAATTTCCCTTCATAGATGATTTCCAGATCATCACACATCCGAAAATCACGCGGGCAGGTCAATCCCGGTTTCTTCATAATCAGTGAAATTCCCGCCTTACGCAGAACATACGACACAAACTGTGAACAGAAATAATTGTATCGCCGTTCCACCGATCTCTGGCACATCACACCTAAAAATCCAAGATAATTATATCGATAAAATGCTTTTTCACTCTTAAATTGTTCCAGTATTTCCTTGATCTTTTCATACTGTTCTTTTGTTACACACAGTCTCCCGATTCTGCATGTTGTCTGGACATCACGCCCAAATACCCCCGTCGTGATATCCTCATTGATAAATCCGCAGTCAAACGGATTATATAAGTGCTTTCTTGCGAAGCTATACATTTCCTTTAGTTCCACATCCATCGCCAGTGATGTATGCGCATATGGCTCCCGCGTCCATAGCTTGATCACACGTGACGGAAGTGTCTGTGTCTTGGACAACACAATATAAACACTGTAATCTTCCTCTTCTGGTTCATACACGTGCAAAGGAATGTCTGTCATAATATTATTTGCATCCATACTAAATCAATCTGTTATTACAGATTATGCTCCATCTCATTTATTGTTCTTAATACTCTCCCGAATCATATCCTTCAGCTTCAGCGCCTCATCCTTCATACGGGAAGATGCCGACCGCGATGTAATCACGATGGACAATAACCGCAATGCATCCTCGTTTTTTCCAAGTCTGCGCGCTAAATCCGCTAATAGATAGTGGAGTGTATTTTCATCCATTCCCGCCATTGGGAACGTCTCTGATGAGATTGCCTTCAAAAATCCTTCATACGCATTTTTTAAACATTCTCTTTCATCCATATACAGGGAGCGATTTTCCTCCGGTGTGATACCTTCCGGTCTCGCTGCAAGATACTGTCGTTTTCCACGCAGTACCCATGCGTATTTCAGACACGTGTATGCCCGCTCACTATTTTTCGCCTTTTTCACCATTGCTGTGATCAGCGCCAACTGATAGCGCGTGATCGCGTCATCATATGTAAAGATATCCTTCTGGATTGCCGGCTCTATACCATTGAACTTCGAACCGATCTGTTCGCTGATATCCCGGATCTGCCGGTTCATCAGCTTGCCAAAATATCTGCCAAGCGCAGAATATCCACACTTCTCGCAGGTAATCACATCATACTTGATTGGATCTATATGATTATAAATCGGTCGAAGATCCGTATCTTTGCTTTCCAGCCGGACCTTTCCAGCTCGCACGCATTTCGTCTTAAATGTCAGATTACAAATCGGGCATTCATAAGTCTTATCAAACAGTGCTTCTTTCTCCAGCTCCTCCGGTGACTTTGTCTCCTTTTGTTCCGCTTCCCCGCGGCGTGCGGCTGCTCCGGAATCATTATCTAATATCTTTGATTCGTCAAAATCACCAAGGCCAAGATTTCCGATTGTGGAAAAAATGCCCATCTCAATCCTCCTCTGCCTAACACCCCTGTTACTTCTCTTATTTACCCGGCTTGTATGAACTCTTTAATGAGACAATCCGGTTAAATACCAAATGATCTTCTGTTGTATCTTTCTCGTCCACACAGAAATATCCATGACGCAGGAACTGGAACTTATCACCCTTGACAGCCTCTCCCAATGCTGCCTCAAGCTTACAATTCTTTAAAACTGTCAAAGAATTTGGATTGTAGTTCAGGGTACCATCTTCATTGAGTTTTCCCTTTTCTTCATCCACAATATTCTCGTACAGACGAACCTCTGCATCCACTGCACTTTCTGCAGATACCCAGTGGATCGTTCCTTTGACCTTTCTGCCCTCAAAACCGGAACCACTTCTGGTCTCCGGATCATAGGTACAGTGGATCTCCGTTACAACTCCATTTTCATCCTTCTTGTAATCCACGCACTTTACGAAATAAGCACCCTTTAAGCGCACTTCATTTCCAGGGAACAACCGAAAATACTTCTTCGGCGGCTCCTCCATAAAGTCTTCGCGTTCAATATATAACTCTCTTGAGAATGCAACCTGACGCTTGCCAGCAGATTCATCCTCCTGATTGTTATCGATATCAAAATATTCGACCTGACCTTCCGGATAGTTATCAATAATGAGCTTGATTGGATCTAATACCGCCATCATACGGTTTGCCTTCAGACGCAGGTCCTCACGGATACAATACTCAAGCATTGCATAATCCGCAGAGCTCTGTGACTTTGATACACCAACCAGCTCCATAAACATCTTGATGGATTCTCTTGTAAATCCACGTCTCCGAAGTGCAGCAATTGAAACCAGTCTTGGATCATCCCAGCCATCTACGATGCCATCTTCTACCAGCTTCTTGATATAACGCTTTCCAGTCACAACATTGGTCAGATACAGCTTGGAGAACTCAATCTGTCTCGGTGGGTTCTTGTATTCCAGTTCCCGTACAACCCAGTCATAGAGTGGTCTGTGATCCTCAAACTCCAATGTACAGATAGAATGGGTAATTCCCTCCTCGGCATCCTCGATCGGATGTGCAAAATCATACATCGGATAGATGCACCACTTATCACCGGTATTGTGATGTGTCATACGTGCAATACGATAGATAACCGGATCACGCATATTGATATTCGGACTTGCCATATCAATCTTCGCACGCAATACCTTGCTTCCATCCGGATATTCTCCGTTCTTCATACCCTCAAATAATTTCAGGTTTTCCTCTACGCTTCTGTCACGGTATGGGCTGTTCTTGCCCGGTTCCTTCAGTGTTCCACGATACTCGCGGATCTCGTCTGCAGACAGATCGCAGACATAGGCTTTTCCTTTCTTGATCAGCTTGATTGCTGCTTCGTACATTGCATCAAAATAATTCGATGCGAAATAAATCTTATCTCCATAATCAGCGCCCAGCCACTTGATATCATCAATGATGGACTGCACATATTCTGTCTTTTCCTTTGTCGGGTTCGTATCATCAAACCGGAAATGGAATGTTCCACCATACTCCTTGGCAAGACCATAGTTTAACAGAATTGATTTGGCATGTCCGATATGCAGATATCCGTTTGGTTCTGGTGGAAAACGGGTTACAACCTCTGTATATCTTCCTTCTGCCAGATCTTTATCTATCTCCTGTTCAATAAAATTCTTTGAAACTGTTGCTTCACCTTCCATGGACGTACTCCTTTTTTCTAGTATTTCTCTATCATAGCATTGTATATGCATTTCGTCAATTTACTCTTTCGTGTCTGTCGGTGCAGACGCATCCGGTGCCGCGCTGTTTTGTGTACCATCTGCAAATACGCTGTCCATCTGGGAATCATAATTTGTCATGATCTTGTTATTGATTTCCATGGAACGCTTCTCATAATCCTCGTGCGCGAGTTCTTTTTCTGATTTCTCCACATAGGCTTCGCCACCACCCATGCTTGTCTGGAAATCACGATTGACTTCCTCTACCAGTGCATTTACCTCTGGTGTAAGAATCGAGCTGTCTACCTTCGGAATCTCGGATGTCTGCTCCAGATCGGATGGATCTGCCAGCTTCTCTGCTTCCTGTACCGTTGGAATCTCACTGCCTGTACTTCCATCGATTACGGCATCTGCCAGTTTCTCATCCGCCGTTTCTGCCTGCGGTGCTTCCAACTCCTCGGAAACCTCTGGCTTATCCAATCCAAGTTTCTGCAAAAGCTCTGGATTCACATCTTTATTTGCATTGGCAAGCTGGGCGATCATATCTTCCGCATCCAGCATCTCTTTGTTCTGCTTATTGATCCGTCCTGCAAAGATTACAAGACATACGACCAGAATTACGATAATCACAGCAGCTCCAACCATAATTCCAATCACAAGTGGATTTGTGAACGGACTCTTCTCTGTCGGAACTTCCACCGGTGCACTTGGCGTTGCCACAGTCGGGGTTGCCGGAACCAGTACTTCCTCTGACACGATCATCGGTACATAGCGTAAAAATGCCTGTTCCTTTGCATCGTACTCATAAAAGCCTTCCTCGCCCTCAACATTGATCGCATAAACAAGATACAAATCCTTATCTGCAATATCATCAGACTGATAAGCAACGACCGAATTGTCTCCAATCTTCAAAGTCGTCTCCTTAAATCCATCCGGAATTGCAACACCATCTGGAACTGCAGTTATAATATAACGGTTATACTGAGAAGAATACTCCTGATATGGAGTAAATACATCCTTTTCCGCATCCATAATAAACCAGTGGTTCTCGCCATCCTCGTCTTTCAGACATACCACTGTGATCTTCTTATTTGGGGACTCGTAAGAAAGTACATCCCAGTCCTTATAAGTTGTCGTACCGGCAGTAAAGCCTTCCGGTGCTTCCAGACCATCCTCGTTCATCACAAATGAATATTCTTTTCCATCGATCGTCGCAACCGGATCTCCGACATCCTCGCCCGCCTGTACATTGATCGTATAAACCTTAACCGCACCATTTTCCGCAGTAACGGTTACCCGTACAGTGTTCTTTCCTTTCTGGATCGAATTGGCACCAGAGACACTTGTTGTCGCGTTGCCATCTGCAGCAGATGCACTGACAACCACACTTGTAACATCCTCATCCACCTGTAACGAGTATGTCGTACGGTCTGCGGAAAATGCAGGTGTCAATGTACCCGGAGATACCTGCAGACTTGCCAGATCGCAATCTGCCGATCTGCCATCATCCTCTGTCGTCTCAGTTGTCTCTCCGGCCTCTGTTGTTGCATTTCCATTATTGGTATCTCCATTGTTCGATGCGGTTGCAACCGTTACCGTTGCACCTGCATGGGAGATTGATATGGCATTGCCGTTGATATCATAAACATCACTTCCGCTTGTTGTGATACTTCCGCTACCATTTGCAATGGCTGTAAAGGAAATCGAAAACGAACCCGCAGAGGTTCCACTTGCCGTTACCGTTCCGCCGCCGCCATTGACGATGGCGCTTCCACTTGCGGAATTATATTGCAGCACGCTCGAATTGTAGGACACATAGATCGTGTATGCGGAAATATCCGAGCCACTGACGGATATCGTTGCAGTAACGTTATTTCCCACGCTCACGGTGCTTGCGCTCAATGCAATCACTACATTTGCCGCCTGTGCATCAATCTTTCCAAATTGCAGGCATAAAATGAATGCCGTTAAAATTGCCAGTCCACGTTTCAAAAATTGTTTCATGATAGTCCTCCTGCTTTTTCCTGTCGTTTCTCATGTATGTTACTGGATTGTCTCCAATCCAACAATATGCCGCTGTATCTTGACGATATCCAACGCGGTTACTTTTCCATCTCCATTGATATCCGCGATTGCAAGCACATCACTGTTTAACACGTCCAGACCAACGATCAGACGCTGCAGCTTGACAATATCCAAAGCCGTGATCTTGCCATCACCGTTCAGGTCGCCCTTCTTGCCACCCGCAGACGGTGTCGTCGGGTTGTTCGTTGCCGTGCCCCGCACGACTGTTAATTTATAGGTTCTGGTCGCACCACTCTGCGCCGTTACCACAAGGCTGATCACGTTTGTTCCCTGTGACAGACTCACCGTTCCTGCGCCGCTCACACGTGCATTCTTATTCACCGGTGTCGCTGTGATATTGATCTTATCTACGGAAGCGGACACGATCAGAGAATAATCCGTCGTATTGTTCACCGCATAGGACGGTGTCAGTCCGTATCCCGCAATGGAAAGCGTTTTGAGCCAATTATTGGGATTTCCGGAATCCGCAGGTTTTGAAACTGCCTGTGACGGCAGGCTGGAATAAACCGGAATCTCAAACATCATCGAAGAATTGAGCAGATTATTGTTTTTATATGCATTGTAGCTTGTCAGACACTCCGTTGCCGGTGACTGGATATTCGTCATGTACTGATGACTGAACAGACTGCTCTTGTTTGTCACGTTAAATTTCTGTGTATATAACGTATTCTGTCTGACATTGATATACGATGCACCGAGATACTGTGCACCGCCAATGATAGACTTTGCTGCGGTGTTCCACGGACGTCCATATGAACCGCTTCCGGCCGCCCATTGCAAGCCCTTTACCGCTGCATTGCCATTTGGCGTGTCAAATGCTCCAATGTTGTAGAAGTTATAAATGCCCGGATATGAGGAATTCGTTCCAGAACATGCAGTTCCAATCGTAGAACCCATCTCCAGACGGATACGGCTCGCAATATGATATGGGCTGACACCGGACTGTGCCGCTGCCTCCATAATGATCTGTGCATAGGTGCGGCTGTCACCTGCCGGTTTTGTCTGCGACATAAAGGTCCCCTTCAAAATTGCTTCCACACCAGTCTCATTCTGTACGCCCTGCTGATAAGACAGGCTCTCAAATGCAAAAATATAATTTTCATACAAGTATGTACGTGGGTCCATATAATAAGCAACCAGTTCATCCGATGCCGCAAACCATGTCTTTCCATCGAAGGAACTCCATGTGTCCGTTGCAATGTTATAGCCGATTGTCGTCGATCTCCAGTTATAATGCGGATACGAGCTTGTTCCATAGATCAGATTCTTGACCTGCCCGGATTTGGATACCTCATTAGCTACAAGTGTATTCCAATCCACTCCGGTCTGAACCGCCCGAAATTCCCAGTTTGGGTATTTCTCATGGATGGCACGCAAATAAGGCTTATAGCTGTCCGGGAACCCCTGCGCCGAAAGCTTTGCCTCAAAATCAGCATCCCCACTCGGTGTCGAAGGTGTCGGTGCTGCACCAGCCACCACGTATTGGGAACTCACATATCCGGTATAGCTGCCCCCATTATAGGTGAGCGTTACCTTATACCAGCTGGAATTGGATGTATCCTGTATCGTCAGTGCCTGTCCACCATTTAAATAAATTGTATTTCCATTGGAATCTTTTATCGGCGTACCACCGGGTGTCTCACGAAAATAAACCCCAGTTACACCAGATTTTATAGAACCTTCCGTTGCTGCTGACGCATGCAAAACGGGTATATATTGAAAAAGCAGAACAACCATGCAGATTGCCACTACCGTTGCTATCCATCGTTTTTTTGTCATCAAACCACACCTTTTCTGAATTTGAGCCTAGTTATACAAGGGTAGTATAACACAATATATTGATGGTTGCAGTAATTTTTTGGCTTTTTTTGTGATTTTTCACAGAATTTTCTGAATTTTTGTTTTCAACATTCCCTCTTGACAGAAAACCAATAATAAAGTATTATCTCTGTTGTGCTTTATACAAAGCAAGCTGGTATGGCTCAGTCGGTAGAGCGTCGCATTGGTAGTGCGGAGGTCACGGGTTCGATTCCCGTTACCAGCTTATAAAAAAAGAACTTCCTTTGTAAGGAAGTTTCTTTTTTTGTCTAATTCTATTTCCTTGATAATTTCCCACGGATACGCTGCAATGCATTGTCAATCGACTTCTCTGTCTTTCCGAGCTGTTCTGCGATCTCCTCGTAGGAAAGTCCCTGCAAATACAGTTTTAACACCTGCTGTTCAAGCTTGCTAAGCTCTTTTTTGATACGAGCATTCCGATCTTCGATCTGTTCGCGTGCAATCAATAGCTTCTCCGGGTCTTCTTCCCGGCTTGTGGAAAGACGTTCCTCCAGCATGAAGTTGTCACCCTCCTCGCTGTTCATATACAACGATACATAGGAATTTAACGGCACATGCTTCTTGCGGTTCGAGTTTGTGATTGCATTCTGAATCTGTCTGCGGATACAGACACTGGCAAAGGTGGAAAAGCTGGCTGCCTTGTCCGGGCTGTAATCCCGGATTGCCTTAAAAAGCCCAATCATCCCCTCCTGCGCCAGATCCTCGGTTTCCGCGCCGATCAGATAGACTGTACGCACTTCCCGTTTGACCAGATATCCATACTTTTGCAACAGGAACTCTGTTGCCTCATCCTCACCAGCCCGTCCAAGCGCAAGTATTTGATTGTCGTCCATCTTTGTATAATCCAACGCTTCTTCTCCGTATTTTTACTGCATTCTCTGCCGCACAACCTCATAGGCAAGCACGCCGGCTGCCACGGATGCATTCAACGAATCTATATCGCCCTTCATCGGGATCGATACAACATAATCACATTTTTCTTTGACAAGGCGGCTCACACCGCTTCCTTCGTTTCCGATCACAAGACCGATCGGTCCGGTCAGGTTCGCCCGGTACATCACCTCACCGCCCATATCAGCGCAGGCAAACCATAGCCCTTTTTCCTTTAGTTCTTCGATTGTCTTGGCAATATTTGTCACCTTGGCAACTGGTGTATAGTGGATTGCACCTGCCGAAGCCTTGACTACCGTTGCAGTCAGTCCGACTGCCCGGCGCTTCGGAATGATCACGCCATGTGCCCCACACAGATTTGCAGTACGGATAATCGCACCTAAGTTATGCGGATCCTCAATCTCATCTAAAATAAAGATAAACGGATCCTCGCCCTTTTCCTTTGCTTTTTCTAAGATATCATCCACTTCCGCATATGAAAATGCCGCTGTAATTGCCATCACACCCTGATGCTTCCGGTCTGGAGACATCTGATCAAGCTTTTCCTTGCTCACAAAATTTACGATCACATCTTTTTTCTTCGCATCACGTAAGATGGATGAAATCACGCCATCGCGCAGACCATCCTGAATATACAGCTTGTCGATTGTTTTTCCGGCACGAAACGCCTCTAACACCGCATTTCTGCCTTCAATCATATGGTCGTCCTGCGGTTCCTGTTCATTTATAATATTCTTATTCTCACTCATCTTTGTTTTCCTTCATCATACTTATGATTCTTTACTCTCAAGATACTGCCGGATCATACCATCCACAAAATATTGCAGCCGGTCCATATCTCCCTTCAGATACAGATATCCATACAGTGCCTCTAAACCGGTCGCTTTGCGGTACTGTCCCATCGTGGCATTCTTCGCCTTGGAATGAGTATTCGTATTTCTGCCACGCTTGTAGACATCGAGCTCATCTTCAGACAGTTCTTCCATGATCCGGTCGATATAATCCGCCTGATTCACCGCCTTAACGATCTTGCTAACCTCCACATGATACTTATGCGGCTGCATATTGGAATGTGTGACGAAATATTTCTTCACCAGCAGATCCAATATACTGTCACCCATATACGCAAGCGCAAGTGGCGAGTACTGATATGCATTTACCTGTTCGGTCTTTACGCTCTCTTCCATCTTACACCTTCTCTGGTATCCTCCAGAATGATTCCCTTCTCTGTGAGCAGATCACGGATTTCATCCGCTCTCGCAAAGTTCTTTGCCTTTCTGGCTGCCTGACGTTCCTCGATCAGATTCTCGATCTCCTCGTCTAAAAGCACCTCCTGCTCCTTGATATCAATACCAAGAATATCCATCAGCTGTTTCATCGTATCATAGATCTTCTGCGCAAATGCCTTGCTTGTTACACCAGCCTCGACATTTGTATTTGCAAATTTTACAAGCTCAAAGATAACAGAAATCGCATCGGCTGTATTTAAGTCATCTTCCATCGCATCTTCATAGCGCTTTACAAACGCTGGAATCTCCTCTGCCAGCTTTGTCTCTGCCTCGGTCATATCTGCAACTGTACTGTTGTTGATTGCTTCCTCTACCTTTGATGCTGATGTGCGGATTCTGTCCAGTCCGTTCTTAGAGCTTTCCACAAGCTCTGATGAGAAATTAAGCGGACTTCTGTAATGTGCGGAAAGCATGAAGAAACGGATGACCTGCAGATCGTACTTTTCTCCAATCTCTCTTACCGTGAAGAAGTTTCCAAGTGACTTGGACATCTTCTCGTTGTTAATCTTCAAAAATCCATTGTGCATCCAGTACCGTGCAAACTCTGTATCATTGGCTGCCTCACTCTGCGCGATCTCATTCTCATGATGTGGGAAGATCAAATCCTCTCCACCGGCATGAATATCAATGACATCGCCAATATACTTCTTCGACATAACCGAACACTCCAGATGCCAGCCTGGTCTTCCATCGCCCCAAGGAGATGGCCATGATGGCTCGCCTTCCTTCTTCGGCTTCCAGAGTACAAAATCAAGCGGATCTTCCTTCTCATCCTCACCGGATACAAGAAGTTCACGGTTTCCGGCACGCAGATCGTCAATATTCTTCTTAGAAAGCTTACCATAATCAGAGAACTTTCTCGTACGGAAATATACGGTTCCATTTACTTCGTATGCATAGCCCTTCTCAATCAGCGTCTCTACCATTGCGATCATGTCCGGGATTTCCTTCGTTGCCTGCGGATGTGTCGTTGCTTCTTCTACATGAAGCGCTGCCATATCCTTCTTGCACTCTGCGATGTAGCGCTCGGAAATCACAGACGCATCCACACCTTCTTCATTCGCGCGCTTGATGATCTTGTCATCGACATCGGTAAAGTTTGACACATAGTTTACTTCATAGCCCTTGTACTCAAAATATCTGCGCAATGTATCAAACACGATCATCGGTCTTGCATTTCCGATGTGAATATAGTCATATACGGTTGGTCCACAGACATAGATACCTACCTTGCCCTCGTTGATCGGATGAAATTCATCCTTATGTCTGGTGAGTGTATTAAAAATCTTCATACCTGTTTGTTCCTCCTGCGATCGTTCCATTTTTCTTTTTCAAATATGTCATGCAATCCGCGGTTTGTCAAGCAAAAGCTTAGTGTGCAAACTGTGAATTGTACAGATTCGTGTAGAAGCCATTCTGTGCCATAAGCTGGTCGTGGTTTCCCTTCTCGATGATATTTCCATCCTTCATAACTAAGATTACATCTGCCTCGCGGATTGTTGACAATCTGTGTGCAACAATAAAGCTCGTTCTGCCCTGCATCATACGGTTAAATGCCTTCTGGATCCGGATCTCCGTACGTGTATCAATGGAAGAAGTCGCCTCATCTAATATAAGCATCGGCGGCAATAACAGCATCACCCGTGTGATACACAAAAGCTGTTTCTGACCCTGTGAAAGATTGCCGCCATCCTCAGCGATCACCGTGTCATAGCCCTGTGGCAGACGGCGGATGAAGCTGTCAGAATGTGCAAGCTTCGCTGCCTGTACGATCTCCTCATCGGTAGCATCCGGCTTTCCGTATGCAATGTTCTCACGGATCGTACCGCTCTTTAACCATGTCTCCTGCAATACCATACCATAATTCTGGCGCAGGCTGTCTCTTGTCATATCCCGGATATCTGTACCATCAACCGAGATGGAACCGGTATCCACATCGTAAAACCGCATCAGCAGATTGATAAGTGTACTCTTTCCACATCCGGTTGGTCCGACGATTGCCACACGCATACCCGGCTTTACAGAGAGGTTCAGATTCGTGATAAGTGTCTTATCTTTCACATAGGAGAAATTCACATCCTTAATCTCGATTGCACCCTTCGTATCCGTTAATACATGGGCGTTCTCCTTCTCCGGTACCTGTGGTGTCTCATCCAGAAGCTCAAACACACGACCGGCACAAGCCATCGCATTCTGAAGCTCAGTGATGACGTTTGATATCTCGTTAAATGGTTTCGTATACTGGTTTGCGTAGCTTAAGAAGCAGGTAAGCTGTCCAACAGTAAATCCGGTCGAAATCACGGAAACCGCACCGATGATACCGACTGCCGCATATACAAGGTTGTTGAGAAATCTTGTACATGGATTGACAATGGACGAATAAAAGGTTGCTGACATGCTATCTTTCTCCAGACGGTCATTGATCTCCCCAAAACGCTCCAACGCTTCATCCTCGTAGCCAAATGCCTGCACAATCTTCTGCTGCCCGATCATCTCGTCAACCAGTGCTGTGATCTCACCACGTGTCTCTGACTGCCGGTGGAACAGATGATAGGTACGCTTCGCAATAAACGATGCTACAAACAGGGAAAGTGGCGTCAATACAATTACAACCAACGCGATCGGTACATTTACAGCTATCATAAATCCAAGCGTTGCAAGAATCGTTACGATTCCGGTGAACAGCTGTGTAAATCCCATCAGAAGTCCGTCTGCAAACTGGTCGATATCCGACACGATACGGCTCACGATATCGCCATGCTTGTGCGAATCAATATAGGAAAGCGGAAGCTCCTCCATATGATTAAATACTTCGATACGGATATCCCGCACAACGGAATATGTGATATGGTTGTTAATAATATTCATAAACCACTGTGAAATCACTGTCACAACGGTTACCATCAAAAATGTATAGATGATGTCCTTGATTCCATCGAAGTCAACCAGACCTTTTCCGACGATCAAGTCGATTGCATCACCGGTCAGAATCGGTGCATACAAGGTAGAGGCAACAGTGATCATCGCACAGACAAACGAAAGGATGACCAGAATACGGTATTTCTTGATGTGTGTCAATACACGCTTCAACACAGCTTTATCAAAGCCCTGCAGCTTCTTTTTCTTATCCTTAGACATCTGCCTTCACCTCCTTGTTCTGGGATGCGTAGATCTCCTGATATACCGGACAATCCTTCATCAATGTATCATGATTGCCAATGCCTGCGATCTTACCATCGTCCAAAACGACGATTTTATCTGCATACATAATGGATGATGCACGCTGCGATACAAGGAATACGGTTATGTGATCGGTCTTCTCCTTGATTGCTTTCCGGAGAGCGGCATCCGTCGCATAGTCAAGTGCGGAAGAACTGTCATCAAGAATCAGGATCTCCGGCTTTTTCACAAGCGCACGCGCGATCGTCAGTCTCTGCTTCTGTCCACCGGACAGGTTCTTACCACCCTGGTTCAGCATAAACCCGATACCTCCGTCCTTCTGCTGCACAAAATCCTCCGCCTGTGCAATCGAAAGCGCTTCCTCGATCTCCTCGTTCGTTGCATCTTCCTTGCCCCAGCGGATATTATCTGCGATCGTTCCAGAAAACAGCACTGCCTTCTGTGGAACGACACCAATCTTTTCAATCAACTGTTCCTTCGGATATTCTTTTACATCCACACCGTCGATCTTGATGCTTCCCTGCGTACAGTCATAGAAACGTGGGATCAGATTCACAAGTGTGGACTTACCAGAGCCGGTACCTCCGATAATACCAATCGTCTCGCCACGTTTCACCTTCAGCGATAAGCCCTCGATAGAAGATTCCTTTGCCTCCGCATACGTGAGACCTGCATCGACAAACTCCACCTTCGGAATCGCTGTACCGCCGGCTGCTTCCACGGGTGCAGTCTCATATATCTGGCTGCTTGTCGTCTCGAAGATCGCACCGAGACGGTTCGCACAGGCAACTGCCTTTGTCTCTGTAATAATCAGATTTGCAAGCTTCACAAGCTCAATCAGAATCTGTGACATGTAGTTTACAAGCGCATATACTTGTCCCTGCTTTAAAATACCGAGATCTACCTGCTTTGCGCCGCCCCAGATCAGGGCTACAATCGACAGGTTAATGACTGCGTAGGTCAGCGGATTTAAGAAAGAAGAAATCTTTCCGACGAAAAGCTGTCCTTTCGTCAGCGCTTCCGTTACCTCGGCAAACTCCTCTTTTTCCTTCTTCTCCTGATTAAATGCACGGATGACACGCACACCGGACAGATTCTCTCTGGATTTCAATGTCACTGTGTCAAGCTTGCTCTGTACTTTCTTATATAAAGGAATCGAAACAAGCATGATTCCAAATACGATCACGATCAGAACCGGAAGCGTGATGAAGAACACACGCGACGCCTTCGCATTCACAGAAAACGCCATGATCGTTGCACCGAACACAATAAACGGGGAGCGCATAAACAGACGCAGGAACATATTGATTCCTGTCTGTACCTGATTGACATCACTCGTCATGCGCGTGATGAGTGTCGCACTGCCGAGCTTATCGATCTCTGTATAGGAAAGTGTCTCGATATGCTTGAACAGATCATACCGGATTTCCTTTCCGATTCCCATTGCCGTCTTCGCTGAAAAATACTGCGCTGTGATGGAACATCCAAGTCCAATTACGCCGAGTCCAACCATGACAAATGCCATCTTATAAATATATGGCTTGTCATTTCCTGCAATACCATTATCAATGATTGCCGCCATAACGAGCGGTACCAAAAGCTCAAAGGCCGCTTCTAACATCTTGAATAATGGTGCTAAAATTGCTTTCCATTTGTAATTCTTGAAATATTGTAATACTTGTTTCACGTTTCTTTCCTTTTTCTCTTTCACTTATTTTATAGTTGACCTATGATACAAATTCCCTTAAACTATTATAGACAAGGATTTTTCTTTTTCAATACAAAATCAAAAAAATGTAAAGGAGATTCATACTATGGACGATAAAAACAGATCATTTTCAACCGATAATACCGACGACGATGACTATGTAGACATGGTGTTAGATGATGGCACAGAGCTTCATTGCAGTGTCATTGCCATCTTCCCAGTCGAAGGTCAGCAGTATATCGCATTGCTTCCGGACAAAGTCATAGAAGGCTACGAAGAAGACGACGTCTTCCTCTACCGTTACACAGAGAAGGAAGGCGACGACGTCGAACTTGGCATGATCGATTCCGAAGAGGAATACGAGATCGTTGCCGATGCGTTCGACGAGCTTTTAGATAACGAAGCCTACGAAGATATGTAAGCTTCTCTATTCTGTAAGGTCATAGATTTCCACTGTCTGTGTTTCAAACTGGAAGCTGTAAATGTATGACCACTGCGTCGTTCCGTTCAGACACAGATCGACATTTCCATAAAATGTACAATTATCATTTGCATCCAATGAAAATCCATCTACTGTCACACCGTAGATGGATGTTTCTTTGTCTGACAGTTTTTTCATCCGTAAACAACTGTCAATTACCATCTGCCGCACATCATCGAGCGTCGTTTCTTTCTTCACAAGTGCATCTGTGAGCGTAATTTTCTTATCCTGAATCCGGTCATAATTGTAGCTTGCAATATCTCCATAGCCGCCGACGAGCGGATACTCGACATAGCGTACAACCACTTGTAAATACTGATTCGTGCTATATTCCGTTGTGCGGATCTCCGGGATGATCTCTTTTCCATCTTTGTCTTTCTCATAAATTGCCCCCGGTCCATCCATGATGTCCTGATTCAATTCTTCGATCACCGCACTGTCATGCGTCGATGTAAATTGCGGAAGTTCTATCGCATGTCCGTCCAGTTCCGTATGTACTGCATACGTCAGGGAAGAATCCTCCGATGCATAATTTACCGCTTCGGTTGCATCTTCCTTTGCTGCACAGCCAATCAGGCACAGACAGCTTCCAATCGCCGCAAGCACCATAACCAGTTTTCCCTTTTTTAAGATTCCTTTTGCCATGTAATATCCTCCACAAACCGGCTCTTATCTTTTGCCTTTCCTGCGATTGTTCTCGGTACATAGATATGCAGCGCATGTCTTGCCCGCGTCATCGCCACATAAAACATCCGCCGTTCCTCTTCGAGTTCCGCTGCCGTTTTTGCCTTTTTATACGGCGTAATCTCTTCCACTGCATCGAGAATGTACACCGTGTCAAATTCCAATCCCTTCGCACTGTGCATCGTCATAAGATTGACACCCTTCCGCATCCGGTTCTTCTCCTGCTGTCTCGCAAGCTGCTCTTTGTATTCATCTATAAATGTAAAAAGCTCCGCGTAGCTTTCCATATCTTTAATCATATATCCAAATTCATCTAAAACCTCATACATCTCCGATGCATCAAGCTGGCGGTATTCCGCGTAATCCTTAATATACGTGTCATAACCGATAAAATTCCGTATGAAATTGAGTGCCGGATACGGACGCAGCTTCCGAAGCATCTTTACATCTGCCATCAGCTTATCCAGATTCTCGACGACGGACTCCTTATTGCGGAGCCGAAACCGCAGCTTATCATAATCAACCGGATCTTCAAGCAAGGCGTCCCGGCTGATATAGCGCGACGGTTTATTTATGATTCTTAAAAATGTCGCCCGCGAGGTATCGCCCATCGCAATCCGCATATAATCCAGCACATACCGCACTGCAAAATGGTCAAACAGATTCGGCAATGCATCACTCAACGTATATGGGATATTATATTGATTGAGCTTATAGGCAAGCCGACGCGGCTGTAAATTTGTCCGGTACAACACCGCTTGTTTTTCATATGCGATTCCAGCCTGATACTGTTCCCGAATACGCCGTATGATACACTCGTTTTCCTCCGCCTCATCCTTCACGGTATGCATCTGTACAATCCCAGGTTCTTTTGAAACTGCTTTTAACTGCTTCTTATATCGCGTCTGGTTCTTCTCAATTACCTGCGTTGCCGCCTGCACGATCCGGTAATCGGAGCGGTAATTTTCTCCGAGGTACACAATCTCACAACTTGAAAAATCCTTGCGAAACTGCTGCATGATCTCTGGTCTTGCGCCCCGGAATCCATAGACGGACTGGTCATCGTCTCCGACGATACATGCATTTTGCCGTGGATTTGCCAGCATCCGAAAAATCTCATACTGAATCCGGTTGCTGTCCTGAAACTCATCTACCATGATATATGGAAACAAACTTCTACATTTATCCAAAATATCCGGTCGCGCTGTTAATAGTTCATAGCAAAGTACCATCATATCGTCAAAATCGATCAGCTTCCTGCGTTTTAACTCTGCATCCAGCCGTCGGTACAATTCCCGAAATGCATGTTCTGGCATATCCTTACTGTAATAATTTTCCACATCCATCATGTCGCATTTGACAAGGCTTACCTGTGAAACAATACTGCTTACAATCTCTTCCTTGTTCTCGTAGCTCAGCTCCATCGTATGTAAAATCTGCTCGATGATCCCCCGCTTTTCTTCCTCGGAAATCACACGCAGCATGGATTGCCCATATGCAGTTTTTAAAATCCAATAAAATATGGAATGAAAGGTTCCAAATCGAACCGGATATTCCTTTCCGGGTGTCATCGCACGAAAGCGTTGCTGCATCTCCCCTGCGGCTGCCCGTGTAAAGGTTATAACAAGAATATCTGCGGGTGAAACACCCGCAGATTCTATCAGATACTTGATTCGTTTTGTAATTACAGTTGTCTTCCCGGAGCCCGGTCCTGCAATCACCATCATAGGTCCATCCACATGCGAAACCGCCTTGGATTGTGCCTCGTTTAATTTCATATTATGCATTCGCTCCACAGCACTTCTTATACTTCTTTCCGCTTCCGCAAGGACATGGATCGTTACGTCCAACCTTTGGCGGCTTTACGATTGTCTTGGAAGACTTCTGGATCTTGTACAGTTCCTTTCTTCTCTCAGGAGTCAGGATCTTATCCCACTGTGGAAGTGTATACAACCACTCTGCGTTGCAGTCTACCATGTTCATATAAAGCTTCTCTGGATCATAACCAAGCGCTACCTGTGAATCTTCTTCCAGCTCATCGACCTTGTTTGGCACGATCAGACTGTCCTCGATACCATCCAGAAATCCGATCATCAGCTCAATGCTCATATCGTACTTCTCAGCCAGTTCTTTGACTGTACCGCCCTCGATCTCAACCGGATTCTCAAGAATCTTCTCATAGATTGCCTTTTCTCTCTGGAAATAATCAAGCCAAAACTCCTTTCCTTCTGGAGTTCTGTCATCAAGACTATATGCATGCTCACGCCATTCTGTTAATAAACTCATAACCGTACCTACACAGTGTTATCCTGTGTTTTCCTTTCATTTTTTCATCCAATCTAGTATAGCAAACCAGCCTTTATTTTTCAAGACCGATTCTTTTTGTGATTTTGCAGAACCTTTCCCAGCCAAAGCACCACATAAATGAGTATCGGTACTATAATCACCAGCGCCAGACTCGGCATAAAATATTTGCTGCCCGTCACGCCGGTCACGATCACCAATACGATCAGTGCAAAGATCACAACCAGTCCCACCCACGCCATTACACGTAAAATCGGGCGTCTGCGTATACTTTGTTCATACGTTTCTGTCTTTTTTTCTTCCATGCTCTCTCCATCGCCGCAGCGTTTTGCTTATTCATATCGAAGTGCATCGATTGGATTCAGGTTCGATGCCTTGACCGAAGGAATAAATCCAAACACAATTCCAATCACCATAGAGAAGATTACTGAGATTGCAATCGCTGCTCCGCTGATTGCAACCGGAACTGATGCAACATCAGAAATCAGATATGCAAGTCCCACGCCAGCGCCAACTCCGATGATACCACCCATGCTTGTAAGCACAGCTGCCTCTGTCAGGAACTGCATCAAAATCACTGATTTTCTAGCTCCTAACGCTTTCTTCAGACCTATCTCTCTCGTACGTTCTGTCACAGATACCAGCATGATATTCATAACGCCGATACCACCTACCAAAAGAGAAATACTTGCAATCCATATGAGCTGCTGGCTTGTCGATGCACTGACCTCCTGCATTGCCTTCGCAGTCTCCAGAAGATCTTCACTCTTATACTTAAATGAAGAGCTGCTGCTATCTTCATCCGTTCCGCCTTCCGAAACATTCTCACTGCTTGTGGCTGGCATATAGGAATTCATGATATCCGCCGTTTTCTTTCCTGCATTTGTCATGGCATCTGTACCCGCCGGCTTCACAACCAAGTTATATGGCTCATCAAACGAGAAGATCAAAGGCCAGTTGACATCTGTGATAAACACCTGACCGGAGGATGTATTTCCATAGTAGGTATACCAGTCATTCATATTGGTAACCTTCGGAGTAAACCCATCAATCTGTTCAACAACACCGACAATAATAAACGGCTCGCCCTTGATCTCCATGGTCTTACCGATCGGATTCTCACTTGCAAACAATGTATTCGCTGCAACGGTATCCAGAATTACGCCCTTGGTATAATTCGTCCAGTCCTGATCCTCAAACAGTCGCCCGGTCTGCACGGTATATCCCATCACACGGAAATAATCCTTATCTACACCATAAACCGGTGCATTGCCCAGATCCTTTGTTCCGCTGTTGATACCTTCATAAAGTGCGCCATACCGATAAGATGCAACAGCTGTTACCTCATCCACTGCCAGAATCTCATTTTTTATATCATCTGTGACCATTGGCATATTCTCCGGTGTAGAAGAATCACCGGATGTATAGGTCCATTCACCCTGATACAATTTTACATTTACAATATTATTTCCAGATCCGACCAGATTCTCTTTGATCTGCTCACTGGTTCCCTTGATTGTTGATACAATCGCAATAATTGCCGCAATACCAATAATAATACCAAGCATGGTAAGAAGGGAACGCATCTTATGTGCCCAAATACCTTGGAACGATAATCTTATATTTTCTAACATAGACTGATTTCCTTTCTTATCAATTATACAGATCATCCGTCGACTTCTGTACAGTCTTTACGCCTTCCACTGCCTCATCGAGATATGGGAATGCAATATAATCCTGCATCGTCAGACCACCAAGTATCAGAACAGCATCTCCGGATGTCTTATTTCCAACCTTAATGTAGGTTTTCTTCAATCTTCCATCAACATCCTTCATGACATAGTAATTGCTTCCTTCCTGTTTCATAAATGCCTTCGACAAATAGAAACCGCCACTCGTGTCCTCCGAACCGGAATTCAGTGTAATCTCCATATACATATTCTGACTGACATCCGTGGAATCAGTCAACGCAATCTTGATTGGATAATAGGTTTCCACCTTGCCATTGTAATTCGTATATCCATCCGCCGGGAACGTAGAAATCTCTGTGATCGTACCTTCATAATTCATACCGGTATCATAGCAATACATCGATACGGTATCACCAACCTTGACCGTTGACATTGCAAGCTCACCAATTTGGCTTTCGACCAGATATCCATCTGCCGCACTGACAACAAGAACCGGATCTCCGCTCGAAGCTGCTTCATCCGCAGTTATCACGCTCTTTACCACGCCATCGAAATTCGCCAGTACTTCACCGGTTGCGTTCTGCATCTCTTCCATCTGAAGCTTGACCTGTGCAATCTCGTACTGTGTCTGCATTGTTTTGATTTCCTGTTCTTTCTGCGCGATCTGATTCTTCAATTCCTCTCTTGTCGGAGGCGTATCTGCATCCGGATCTGTATCCGGATCCGGCTGTGGCGCATCTGAACCTGTTGCAACCGGAGTCGCCGGTGCCTCTGTTGTCGGAATATCCTCTAATGGTGTAGTTGCTTTTAACTTCTCGAGTTCACGCTGTGCATCAATAATCGACACGCGGGATAACTCCAGTTCCGATCTTTGCAGTTCTAACTGTAAGTCGTTGGCAGTTGTATCATACACAAGCAGCACATCACCTGCTTTCACGCTCTGACCTTCCGTTACCTTGATCTCCGATACGGACTGTGTCTTTCCTACATAGACCTTCTGCTCAGAATTCACAGTCACATTTCCACTCAATGTACTGTTATCCCACATATCCGAAGCGTCATATCCAATATCACTGACCGCATACACGCCTGCAGTCTTACTATTCTGATTCTTCTGCTTCAAGGTGCGGAGTGCAAAATAAATACCACCGAGCACAACCACGCAGGAAAGAACGATAATAATTATTTTCTTTGCCTTATTCATGCTCATCACCTCCGGTCACCGGCTGGGCATCTCCCTCATACAGCTCACCATCAATGATTTTTACAACTCGATCTGCATAAGACGCAATCTCGTCAGAGTGCGTAATCATAATGATTGTCACTCCCTGCTTATGCAGTGTGTCAAACAGCTCCATCACCTGTAAACCTGATTTGGAATCAAGTGCTCCCGTCGGCTCGTCGGCAAGCAGAATCTTCGGATCTGCCACCATCGCACGCGCAATCGCCACACGCTGTTTCTGTCCACCGGAAAGCTGTGTCGGCTTGAAGCTGACACGATCCGCCAGATCAACCATCTCCAGCATTTCTTTTGCCTTTTGTTTTCGTTTCTTGATCGGCACCTTCGCATACTGTAACGGAAGCGCTACATTGTCAAGTGCACTCTGTCTTGGCAGCAAATTAAAATTCTGAAATACGAATCCGATCTTCTGGTTGCGCACTTCGGAAAGTTCTTTATCTTTGCACTTTTCAATCTCCACATCATCAAGCAGATACGTTCCTGAAGTTGGCTTATCAATACATCCGATAATATTCATCAGCGTGGACTTACCAGAACCTGATGGTCCCATAATCGCCACATACTCCCCTTCTTCTACACAGAGATTGATATCTTTCAGTACAGGCACTTCCATCGTGCCCTGAATATAATTCTTATAGATATTTTTCAATTCCAGTAACACTATTGCACCACCTCGCTATCGCTGTCTGGCGCAGATTCATCCTGTGGTGCAGCTTCTTCCACGGATCCATCAATGCCGTCCATATTCGCACCATCATCAATATTATTTATGCTGCCATCATCTAAAATACCATCATCCGTGTAACCATCGATATAGCCATCATCTGTATATCCATCATCGATACTTCCATCATCATAAGAACCATCGTCATAAGCGCCGTCATCATAAGAACCGTCATCGATGACTCCATCATCCCCTGTATCATCGATCATAACATCCTCATAGTTATGTGTGACCTTCATACCTTCCTTGACACGATCCTCTGGATATGCAATATAATCATCCTCCGTCAGACCAGACAGAATCTGATACCGCATCATATTCTCATCATACTCACCAAGTTCTATTTTACGCTTCTCGATGTATCCCTTTGCATTTTCTGCCCATACATAGGCACCATCGTCCTCCTGCATGATATAATATTCATCCAGCCACAGACCTTCCTTCACATCACCCTGTCCATAGTCTGCTTCCACATAGACATGCTGACCGAGCATCAGACCATCCGTGCTGTCCAGGCTGATATAAAATGGATACTTCGTTGCAGTTGTTCCGCTCGATCCCATATAATAACCATCATTATTTCCGTTATCCGGATGTTCCAGATCGATCTTTGTCACTGTACCAGTCCATGTCGAATCATCGACTCTGGAACGAACGATCATGCTCTGTCCCTCTGACATACTGCGGACTGTCAGTTCGCTTGCGGTTGCTTTGATCCGGTAATCGCCCTTTGCCATAATTGTGATATACGCGTTGCTTGTCGAATCTGAACCATTATCCGAATTACTATTGCTGCTATCATCATCCGAGCTGCTTGTCGAATTGTTCTCATTGATTGTCTTGATAATACCATCCATCGGAGCAACAACCTTTGTATTCTCCATAGAGAGCTTCTGACGATCAATCTCCAGCTGCTTTGCACTTGCATCATAGTTGGCCTGATTGACCTGTGCCTGCAGATTCTGGATCTGTGCGCTGTAGCTTAACTGCTCCTCCGCTGGTGCCGCCGCCTTCTCTGCCGTAAGCGATGCGATCTGCTGGTTCAGTGTCGCAATGTTATTGTTGATGCTTGTAAGCTCCAGCTCCAACTGACGAAGCTGTAACTCCATGGACTCGGTATCGTACTCAAACAGTACGTCACCTGCCTTGACTTCATCTTCTTCCTTCACATACAATTCCTTGACCTTCTTGTCACTGTCACGGTTTACACCCTTGACCTCCTGTGACTCGACCGTTCCCATATAGCGGCTTTCTGTCAGGTCATATCCTCCATTTAAGTCGGATATCTTTGTTGCATATACCAACTCTTCGTTTGACGCCTTTTTATTATGCAGAACATAATAAATTGCTCCGGCTGCGCCTGCAAGAACAAGCAGTACTACAATTAAAATGATGATTCCCTTTTTCTTCATTCCCATACCTCTTACTTTTCTTTTTTTATAAGGTGAAACCAATCCTGTATATGCTTTTCATATCCGAGATTCCCCGGTTTATAGAATGTTCTCCCTACTAACTGATCCGGCAGATACTGCTGCTCCACATAATGATTCTCATAGTCATGTGCATACTTGTATCCAACGTTGCCAAGCTTTTCCGCCCCGGAATAATGCGCATCCCGGAGATAGACCGGCACCTGACAGTTTCCAACCTCTTTCACTGCCTGCATCGCATCGAAAATCGCATTGACTACCGCATTGCTCTTCGGTGCACATGCCACATAGGTTGCCGCCTGCGCCAATATGATCTGCGCCTCTGGCATACCAACACGTTCCACTGCCTGTGCACATGCGGTTGCCACCTGTATTGCCTGCGGGTCTGCGTTGCCGACATCCTCACTGGCACAAATCATAATTCTTCTGGCGATAAATGTCACGCTCTCCCCTGCGTATAACATCTTTGCCAGATAATACACGGCGGCATCCGGATCGGAACCACGCATGCTTTTTATAAACGCGGAAATAATGTCATAGTGGTTATCTCCGTCTTTATCATATCGTATGGAGCGCCGCTGAATGCACTCCTCCGCCACAGGAAGATCTATCACAATCTTCCCCGTCTCCGGATTCCGCTCGGTCGACAGGATGCCAAGCTCAACTGCATTCAGTGCATGTCTCGCATCGCCCTCCGACATATCTGCCAGAAAATCAACTGCCTCCTCCGTAATCTCCGCGTCATAGCTTCCCATACCCTTTTCGGTATCGGTCACTGCACGCCGGATCAACGTCTTGATGTTCTCCTTCGACAACGGTTTTAACTGAAAAATAGAAGAGCGCGATATTAACGCAGAATTCACTTCAAAATAAGGGTTCTCCGTTGTCGCGCCTATCAGTATTACCGTTCCATCCTCTACAAACGGGAGAAGATAATCCTGCTGCGCTTTGTTAAACCGATGAATCTCGTCCACAAAAAGAATCGTCTTCTTGCCATACATTCCGAGATTATCTTTTGATTCCTTCACCACTGCCTCGATATCCTTCTTCCCGGCAGTCGTCGCATTCAGTTCCTTAAATACCGCGCTCGTCGTATTGGCAATCACCATCGCAAGCGTTGTCTTCCCCGTCCCTGGTGGACCATATAAGATAATCGAGCTAAGCTTATCTGCCTGTATCACACGATACAACAGCTTATCCTTTCCAAGAATGTGCTCCTGCCCTACTACCTCGTCCAATGAAGTCGGCCGAAGCCGCTTTGCAAGCGGGGATTCGCCCTTCTTCATGTTTGTCTCTCTCATATAATCAAATAAATCCATTTGTTTTTACCTAGATGATCTCAAGCTTGCGAATCAGGCTGTCAAACTTCATGATATCAATCGGTTTACACATGTACTCCTCATAATCATCACTCGCATAACTTGCATCAAACCCTTCATCAAGTGCACTGATCATAATGACCTTACAGCGCTTGTCTCTTGGTGTTCCAAGCTTCCGCTCCGCATCCCGGATAGACGCCAGTGCCTTATATCCATCAATCTTTGGCATCATAATATCCATACAGATCAGATCGAACCGTTCGTTCGTGCTGACCGCATTTACAAATTCATCCACGGCTGCGATTCCATCTCTTGCCAGTACGACTTCACCATACTTTGACAACAGCTTCTGCATAAATTTTCCACTTGCCAAATCGTCCTCTGCTACTAATACTTTCATAAACTGCCTCCCAATCCTATTCTAACGCTTATTTTTTTATCTGAAGTAACTGCATCCATTTCTGAATATTATCCATATATTCTTCCTTGAACGACTTCTTGTGATAAGAAATTCTGCGTTCCAATATATGACTCATCGCCATACCCGTTACATTGTTTGCCAACACAGGCGCCGAAATGACGTCTGAGATTTCTCCGGCGTCCATTGCTTTTTGAAACAAGTCTCCCAGAAATGCCAAACGTTCTGTGATGCACCATGCAATCCTCTCCCGCGTCTCCACGATATGTAACAGTTCTTCATACTGAAGCATCAATGTGGAAATCGCATAATAGTTATCATAATAGGTTGCATACGCTTCCAGATAATCGATCAGTTTTTCCACATAGGTTGCATCCTTTGCCTGCACCGTCTGACGAATGCCTTTGTCAAACTTTGAATATGTTTCGACCACCTCCACGAGCACTTCATCAATGCCGCCAAAATATTTGTACATGAGTGCCTCTGACATATTTTCCTTCAGGGCAAGGTTTTTAGTTGTAAGAGCTGATAATCCGGATTCGCTGATAATTTCGATTGCAGATGCAATTATTCTATCTTTTCTCGATACAAAGCTGTCCCCCAATAGTATTCCTCTCCGTCCTATTTTTTACATACGTTCATTCTATGCCATTTGCCTGTTTTTGTCAATAAAATACAAAAATAGGAGCCATCGTTTTACACGGTGACTCCTACTTTGTTTCACTCAATAAATATAACAAATCCCAATTCAAAATTCAGTATAACAATGCATGCAGAATCTATAAAATATAGGTACCCTGTTACTTGATTAAGCTAAACTACTTGATAACAGTTACGTTTGTAGCCTGTGGTCCCTTCTCGCCATCAACAACATCAAACTCAACCTTCTGATTCTCTTCAAGGTTCTTGTAACCTTCCATGTTCAGTCCTGAGTAATGTACGAATACATCCTTGCCGTTCTCGTCTGTGATGAATCCAAAGCCCTTCTGGCTGTTGAACCACTTTACTGTACCTTTTGTCATGACAAATCCTCCAATTTTTAAAATCGCATTTCTATCTGAAAATGCGTCTTAACAATAGCACACACACGTGCATTCGTCAAGCATTTATCCTACAATATTTCCCAATTCTTTATCGTAAAAATAGACCGCATCTGACAGAAATTCCGTGTCGGGAACTACAAATTCATTGACTTCCCGCAGTGTATTTTCTAACATTTCCTTTTCTTTTTTTGCATCTGTAAGACACAATAACAGCTCGTTCACACTCGACGGCACGATGTAGACACTTTTTCCCATCTGCTCTGCAAACGAGGCGACCACATCCTTGTAGAGCAGCATCGTCGCACCATAGATAAACTGCCGGTTCGATAGGATATAGACCTCCGGCTCCTCCGGATACACATGTTCCTGTGGAAACCGTGTCCGCAAAAACTCATCCAGCCGCATAAGAAATGGCGGAAACAACCGGATCGTGTTCTCCTTTGCCATACAGTACAGTTCTTCCACTGTACATGCGCTCTTCTCCATGCTGTCATAGTCAATCAATGCAGACGCAATCCCCGCCTCGTCCATCTTTACAAGATAGCGGAACGTAATTGCCATATCATGAAACGGAATATACGGGCAGTTTGCAAGCGTCTCCTGATTGCGTTCGTAATTCACCAGACGCAAAAACACACGGCTCTGCATCTGATCCAGATCAACTGTCAACGGTTCCTGCCTTTGCAGGCAGTCTTCCACCCGTCTGTATTCCTTTGCGACCAGTTCTAACACATCGGAAAGTGATGCCTGCTGCCGCACCATATACTGATAATATTGTTCCAGATAAATCGTTGGGGATACATAATCTCCCTGCAATAAGATCACAAGTCCGACATGCTCGACGCCATTGTTATGACATACCGTCTCCAGCCGGATGCTCTCGATCTCATACTGCAAAAGATACTCTGCGATACCGTTTACCACGGCATTACAAAAAGATTTAAAATCCATACGCTCCATATTTAAAACTCCTTTATTCTAAATAATTCACGTAGGAAAATTCAGACCGGACATGTCTGAATGATGACATCCCCTATTATATTTTCTTTTTTACAAAAGCACAACCACTTACAGCAAAGTTTTCAAAAATGCAACAAATAATTGCATTTCTTTATCGGTTCCAATGCTGATACGCAGATAATTGTCAATCCTTGGCTTATCAAAATACCGTACGAAAATCTTATTTTCTCTTGCCTTCTCAAATATTTCTTTCGCCGGAATCGTCTTGTGTGTCGCAAATACGAAGTTCGCACTTGACGGAAGCACAGTAAATCCAAGCGCCTCGATCTCCTTTACAAACCATGTTCTCGTATCGACAACCTTCTTGACCATCTCCTTAAAATAGTCATCTGCCTTGATCGAGCAGGTTCCAAGCTCGATGCTTGTCAGATCCATCGTATAGGAATTGTAGGAATATTTGACATCGTTTAAGTAACCGATCAGTTTCTCATTTCCGAGCGCATATCCGATACGGAGTCCTGCCATCGAACGGGACTTCGAGAATGTACGGACAACAAGCAGATTGTCAAATTCCTTCAGAAGCGGCAGTGCTGTCTGTCCACCGAAGTCGACATATGCCTCATCCACGATCACGATCACATCCGGGTTGGGGCTTACGATGTCACGCACAAATTCAACCGGCTCTGCGATTCCGGTTGGTGCATTCGGATTCGGGAATACAACGCCTCCATTTTCCCCATAATAATCGGACGCTTTGATACGGAAGTCCGCATCGAGCGGCTTCGTCTCATATGGAATCCGGAGCATATCTGCCCACACATCGTAGAAGGAATATGTAATATCCGGGAAGAAAATCGGCTTTCCCGAATTGAAAAATGTCATAAATGACATTGCAAGTACATCGTCGCTTCCGACACCGACAAATACCTGATTTTTATCCACACCGTGATACTCTGCGATTGCATCAACCAGCTTTGTCGCTGCCGGATCCGGATACAGACGCAGATTTTCTAACTCTACCTGCTTATTTAATACCTCAGGTGCCGGTGGATATGGATTCTCATTTGTATTTAACTTGATAATGTCCTGTTCCTTTGGCTGTTCGCCCGGTACATATGGCACAACCTTTCGTATATTTGCTTCCCAGTTTCCCATAAGTCTCGTTCCTCCAAACTATTTCAGTCTCTTTAAGATCTCCAGTGTATATTCCCACGTTCTCTGCACGCTGTCAACATGCAATCGCTCGTTCGGTGTGTGGATGTCATACATCTGCGGGCCATACGACACGCAGTCCAGATCCTTCATCTTATCCATGAAAAGTCCACATTCCACGCCCGCATGGATCACATCCAGCTTCGGCTTCCCGCCATATAACTCCTCGTAGACAGCGACCATCACATCGCGCAGCTTTGATTCCTGCTTATACTCCCATGCCGGATATGTCCCGCTCTCCGTGTACTGTCCACCCAGATGTTCACACAATGTCCGGATCTGTAAAGCAAGCAGATTCTTCTCACTGCCTACACTGCTCCGCACCGAAAATCCCATCTGTACTTCCTCTTCCTTCATGGTAAGAATTCCAAGATTGAGCGACGTCTGCACGAGTCCCGGCATCGCATCACTCATTTTCTGCACGCCATTTGGAAGCAGTACGAGTGCATCGATAATTGCATCGCCGCTCGCACGGTTCATCACCTGTGCCACCGCTTCTGTACATTCTTTTATCTTCAATGTCACATCCGGATCACTTACCTGGTATTCATGGCTGATCGTCGCCTGCAGCGTCTGCACCGCCTGCTTCACAGTATCCTTTGCTTCTGCTTCCACGACAAACACTGCCTGTGCCGCACGTGGAATTGCATTATCCTTCTTGCCACCGTCGATCAACACGAGCCGGATGTCTGCCGCTGTCTGTATCGCCTTTAACGTTCTGCCTAGCGTCTTGTTCGCATTGGCGCGCTGCTTGATGATCTCCATGCCAGAATGTCCACCGAGCAGTCCATCCACACTAAGCTGCATACAGACCGGATGCATCAGATTACATGCTTCCCACACAATCGGCATATGGCAGACCGCCGTCATACCTCCGGCACAGCCGACCAGAAGCTGTCCCTCATCCTCCGAATCAAGATTCAGCATATACGATGCCTGCAGATCATCGGTTGTAATCCCTGCCGCACCAAGCATGCCGATTTCTTCGTCGACCGTAATCACAACTTCGAGTGCCGGATGCGGAATATCGGAAGCATCCAAAATGGCAAGTGCAAACGCAACGGCAATTCCATCATCACCGCCAAGGGTTGTCCGGTCTGCGTGGATCACATTTCCCTCGAGCACCAGATCCAATCCCTGCGTATGGAAATCAATCTCCTTGTCGTCTGTCTTCTCGCAGACCATATCCATATGTCCCTGTAACATCACGACCGGCGCATCTTCGTAACCGCTCGTCGCCGGTTTCTTGATGATGACATTTCCAAGTGTATCCTGTCTCACATAGAGATTCCGTTCCTTTGCAAATGCAACCAAATAATCGCTGATTGCCTGTGTGTCCGAAGATTCGTGCGGAATCCCACAGATCTCCTCAAAATAATGAAAGACTGCTTTCGGTTCTAACTGTGCAAGCACTGCCATAGTGGCTGCCTCCTTTTTTCACAATTACATGCATATTATTTTTTCTTTATAGTTCTTACTTTCTCTTCAAATGCGGCAATGAAATGTGCCACCTTCTCCTCTGTCCTAAGGTGTGCGTCGAGATAAACCAGAATCTCGCGCAGGGACTTCTGAGGGGAATACTGATAATTGTTCCGGATCACGCCGATATCCCAGCCCTCGGCTGCCCACGCCTGATTTGCCGCTGTAAGCAGTGCATCATCCTCGCAGATGACCTTGAGCTGTGTATCCACACTATAACTATATGGAGATTTCACATCGAGATAGATGCGTGTCTCGCCAAATACATTCTCCGCTGCCGAAGAGGTTGCAGCCAGAATATCATAATAGCCTTCCTCCACTGCAAACTGTTCAAGATCCATATCATACGATGCGAGATCCCGGATTGCAATCGCGAAAGTTACATCCTTCTTCTCGCCCGGTGCAAGCTTCACCTTCTCGAAGGCTTTCAGCTCCTTCTCCGGCTTTGCAAGTGTGCTGTACGGATCATGAATATAGATCTGTATGACTTCGCTACCTGCGACCTTACCGGTATTCTCCACGGTTGTATGAACCTTGATCGTATCCCCATCGACTGCCGCATCCACCAGCTTGCAGTCAAATGTTGTATACGACATGCCATAGCCAAATGGATACCTTGGACGGAGCTTCTTCTTATCATAATACCGGTAACCGACGTAGATACCTTCGCCATACGATACATGATACCCATCTCCTGGGAAATTCATGTATGTTGGCATATCCTCGATCCGCTCCGGGAATGTAACCGTCAGTTTACCAGATGGATTTACCTCACCTGCGATCATATCGGAAAGTGCCTTTGCACCTGCCATACCCGGAAGGAACGTTGCAAAGACTGCCTTTACATTGTCTGTATCAATCTCACGCATATCGATCGGTCCACATGTGTTCAGAACTAAGATCACGTTCTTGCCAGCCTGTGCTAACCGCTTTAACACTGCCAGATCCTCATCGGCAAGCGCAAGTGTCTTCCGGTCATTTCCTTCCATGCCCGGTACGATGCCGATCATAACCACATACTCTGCCTGCGCTTCGTCAACTACATCGAAATACCGTGCAAACTCTGCCGCTACGTCCCCGTGACGGCTTGTATCAATCCCGGCAGAACCGGAGCCACACTCTAACATCTGTGCATGTCCGCTGCCAAGCAGTGCGATCTTCGTATGCTTTGCAAGCGGGCAGGCTGCATCATTCTTAAGCAGTACAATTCCCTCGCAGGCTGCCTCGTAGGCTGCCTCGTCCGTCTGCTTTATGATTTCATCTACCGGAAGCTTGTCAACTTCTTCCTTCTTATAGTTTTCTGTAATCCACTTGATTGCAGTAAGTACACGTTCGCATGCCTGATCGACCTTCTCCTCTGACAGTGTAGCTGCTTTCACTGCATCATAGATTGCCTGTGGTTCGCCCGGTCCCGGCATCGCGAGATCCGTTCCGCCAGCAAGTGCCTTTGCAGGATCTAAGACAGCGCCCCAGTCCGACATTACCATACCGTCAAAGCCGAAATCCTTGCGCAGCTTCTCCTCTAATAACCATGCACTCTCTGTACAGCGCACACCGTTGATCCGGTTGTACGCATTCATGATAGACTTCGTGCCACCCTCTTTTACGCACGCACGGAAGCCCGGAAAATAAATTTCCTCCAATGCACGCTTCGAGATCGTCTCATCGATTCCTACCCGGTTTGTCTCCTGGCTGTTCGCCGCATAATGCTTCACGGTTGCAGAGACACCATAGCTCTGGATGCCCTTGACGATTTCCGGTGCAAGCTTCGATACGACACACGGATCCTCAGAATATCCCTCGAAGAGACGTCCATTTCTCGGATCACGCAGAATGTTGACATTTGGTCCGAGCAGGAAATGCACGCCATAGACACAACACTCTAATCCAAGTGCCTCACCAACCTTGCGGATTACCTCCGGATTCCACGTACAGCCAAGCAAAATGCCCGGTGGATAACAGCCCGGTGCATAATCCTTACCCTGCAGGCGCACGTCCATATGCTTCTTCACCCAGCCGTATAACACCTTCTCATCTTCCGAAAGCTTCTCCGGCTCAAAATAATGCTCAATCACATGTACAAGCCGCGTGCTTCCAATCATATTGACCGGCTTGCTCGTATCTGCGTCGATCTGCTTACGCTCCTCGGCATTCGACCAGTCCTCATACTCGGTCATATCGCCGAATACCTGCTCCAGATTCATACCGGTTGCACCGTCCAGAAGCTGCATACGCGGCACACCGAGACGGTCGATTCCATAGCTTCCGAAGAAGGTCGCACCATTTACCAGATGCGACTTCTCCTCGAGCGTCATATTCTTTATAATTTCCTGTATTTCCATTCCTTTTCCTCCAGTATATAGATAGCTTTATGCAGCCAGTGCAAAATATGCGATCACGGCGATGCCGAGGATGATACGATACACACCGAACACCTGAAAATCATGCTTTTTGATATAGCTCATTAGGAACTTGATCACTACAAGTGAAACAGCAAATGCAACGGCACAGCCGACAATCAGGATCACAAGCTCCGAGCTTGTGATTGCCACACTCATCTTAATTACCTTCAAAAGCGAATATCCAAACATAACCGGAACCGCTAAGAAGAATGTAAATTCAGCAGCTGCTACACGGGATACACCGATCAGGAGTGCTCCTATGATCGTCGAACCGGAGCGGGATGTACCCGGTACAATGGATAACACCTGGAAAAGACCTATCAAAAACGCAGTCTTATATGTGATATCTTCCAGCTTCTCCACCTTCGGTGTCCGCGTCTTGTTCCAGCGTTCCACGATGATAAAAACGATACCATAAAAGATCAGGGCACCTGCGATCACATACGGCGTCTCGAAATGTGCTGTGATATAATCATCAAACAGCAGTGTCACGATAGCACCCGGGATGCAGGCAACAACAACCTTAAACCACAGGGAAAATGTCTCCTTCACACAGACCGGTTTTGACTTATCTTTCATCTGAAATGGCCACATTTTTTTCCAGAACAACAGGATAACTGCAAGGATTGCTCCAAGCTGAATGACAACAAAAAACATCTCCTTGAACTCTTTGGATGCCTGAATCTGGATGAACTCATCCACCAGAAGCATATGTCCGGTACTGCTGATCGGAAGCCATTCTGTGACTCCTTCTACAATTCCTAAAAAAACAACCTTTAAAATTTCAACTATACTTAACATGGTTTCCTCCGGCAGAAGCGTTTGTATCCGAAACGCCCTGCATTTTTGATTTTAATATTTTATGAATTTTTCTTTTTCTTGATCTGCTCTTCCATCGCCTGAATCACAATCTCCAACGCTTTTATGCGCGCATATTTTTTATCGTTGGATTCCAGTATATGCCAGGGCGCATACGTCGTATTTGTCTTTTGCAGCATCTCATTAACCGCATCCTCATAGAGATCCCATTTTTCCCGGTTTCGCCAGTCCTCATCAGTGATCTTCCAGCGTTTCTCCGGGGTATTCTGACGAAGTGTGAACCGCTCTAACTGGGTATCCTTGTCGATCTGCACCCAGAATTTCACGATGACGGCACCCCAATCATCAAGTTCTTTCTCGAACTCATTGATCTCGTTGTACGCCCGCTGCCAGTCGTTTTCCGAACAGAAGCCTTCCAGACGCTCTACCATCACACGTCCATACCAGGTACGGTCGAAGATTGCAATGTGTCCGCTCTTCGGCAGTCTGGTCCAGAAGCGCCACAGGAAATGCCGGTTTTTCTCGTGTGGCTCCGGGCTTGCAATCGGGTGAACCTCATAACCGCGTGCATCGAGAGCCGCAGCAATCCGCTTGATATTACCACCCTTTCCGGCGGCATCCCAGCCCTCATAAGCGATGATAACCGGAATCTTCTCACGATATAACACATTGTGCAGTTCCGACAACCTTTTTTGCAGCTTTTCGAGCTTCTCCTGATATTCTTCCTCGGTAAGTTCCTTGTTCAAATCCACATCCGCAAGCTTCGGGATTGGAGAAAGCGGGAACAGATTCGGCAGGATCGGTACTGCACGTCCACTGTTTGCAAGCGCAGTCTCAATATTCTGATTGATACGCTCTAAGATCTGCAGCTCTGCCCATTTCTTACTCTTTGCATCAATGGCATACCACGGTGCATACGACTGGTTTGTCTGCTCCATGTAAGTCTGATAAACCTCTGAACATTTCTTATGCTTTTTGTTCTGCCACAAGTCCTCCTCGGAGACACGCCATGCCGTGTTCTCATCAGCAAGCAGCTCCTCCATCCGCTTCTTCTGCTCATTCTCATCAATATAAAAGAAGAATTTCAGGATCGTGTAGCCGTTATCCGAAAGTGTCCGTTCAAACCGCTTGATACTGCAGATCTTCTTTCCAAACGCTTCCTCGTCCAACTGCTCATGCACACGGTCTCTCACGATTTCTTCCATCCAGCCGCCATCCATGAACGTGAACTGTCCATTCTCCGGAATCCGCTTGAAATATCGGTATAAAAATGGTTTCCGAAGCTCGGTCGGCTCCGGCTGATCCATTGTCTCAACATGGAAAAAACGCGGATCCATGTTCTTAATGATCTTGCTTAACACACTGCCCTTTCCGGCAGCCCCAAATCCCTCGAACAAAACCAGTACCGGAAGCTTCGCTTCTTTGACCTTGATCTGCAAGGTGGCAAGCTTCTCTCTCGCTGCGGACAGTCTCTCCTTGAGTTCCTCGTCCTTCGGTTTCGTGATTGATGCGATCGTTTTCTCCATAGGCATCCTCCTTCTTACCTCTTACGGCAAATCAACAAAATGGAACTTCTTTCTTCCCTGTGCATAATCATCGACGATATGTCCATCGCCAAACAGCTTATATTTGTAACTGAGCAATCCCTCTAACCCGACTGGACCTCTCGCATGTAATTTACTTGTACTGATGCCGACCTCTGCGCCAAATCCATAGCGGTAGCCGTCGGCAAACCGTGTGGAACAGTTCTGATATACGCCTGCTGAATCAACCATTCGCATGAAATGAAGTGCCGTCTCCTTGTTCTCAGTCACGATGCTGTCCGTGTGATGGGAACCATGCCGGTTGATATGGTCGATTGCCTCATCCACCGATTCCACAATCTTCGCCGACAAAATATAATCAAGATACTCGGTATCATCGTCCTTCTCCGTCGCAGGTACACAATCTACCAGCGCCTGAATCTCCTTCGTTCCACGAAGCTCGACGTGCTTTTCTTTAAGTGCCTGTGCCAGCTTCGGAACCAGCTCCTTCGCAATATCCTTGTGTACGAGCAATGTCTCTACGGTATTGCAGGCACTGACATACTGTGTCTTCGCATCTAAGATAATTGGAATCGCCTTCCCGATATCCGCATCCTTATCTACATAGATATGACAGATGCCATCCGCATGCCCCATAACCGGGATATTCGTATGACTCATAATATACTGCACAAATGCATTGGACCCACGTGGGATCAGCAGATCCACAGAACTCTGACAGGTAAGCAGCTCATTGATCTCACTTCTTGCCTCGAGCTGCAGCATACAGTTTTCCGGAAGTCCTGCTTCCCGTACCGCCGCATAGATCGTATCAAATAAGATCTTATTGCTCTTTGTCGCCTCACTGCCACCCTTTAAGATCACACAGTTTCCACTCTTGATACAGAGTGCGGATATCTGCACAAGTGCGTCCGGTCTTGCCTCGAAGATCACACCGATCACACCGATCGGACATGTCTCACGGTACAAGGTAAGTCCCTCATCGAGCTCTCTGGCAAGCTTCGTCTGGAACAGTGGATCCGGCATCTGCACCAGATCATGAATACCATTTATGACATCGCGCAGCTTTCCTTCATCGAATTTGAGACGCTTTAAGACAGGCGCTGCAATCCCATCTTTTTCTGCCTGTTCCATATCCTGTCTGTTTGCGTCAAAGATCGCATCCTTGTTGTCCATCAATGCTTTCGCAACTGCCAAAAGCGCCTGGTCACGAAGCTCACCGGTTGTTCCTGCCAGCTTCGGGCTTGCCAGCTTCACAAGTCCTGCCTGTTCTTCTATCGTCATATGCTCCTCCTTGCTGTGTGTTCCACAAAAATCACAGAACTCACACATTGTATTTTCTTATTACTATCGTATAAAATTCGTCTGGTTCGAGCGGTCTGCCGTCGGCGGCACAAGCCCCTTCTCCTTACCAGCTTCTAAGCATTTCAACACCCACGCCATATTGTGTCCGAGGTTCCGCATCGTCTGCATACCCTCGAGATCCTTCGCCGCATCCTCTGCATTTCTTCCATGCACCTGATTCCAGTAGGTCGAACCGACGGTAATCATCTGCGTGATACCGAAATATTTGTTCAGCACATCAAAGGTCGTCGCGGTGCCGCCACGTCTGGCTACTGCCACCGAAGCGCCCGGCTTATGTGCAAAATGCTTACCGCTGCTGTAAAATACCCGGTCTAAGAACGACTGGATCCGTCCACTTGGATGCGCATAGTAAACCGGCGTACCGAATATGTATCCATCCGCGGCTTTTGCCTTCTCCACAAAGGCATTTACCGCATCATCGGAGAAGATACATCCGTTCTCTGTGCACTGTCCACAGCCAAGGCAATCCGCGATCGGACCTCCGCCAATCTGGAAAATCTCATACTCGATGCCATCTTCCTCGAGTGCCTTTCCGACCTCGGTCAAGGCTGCCATCGTCGTTCCATTGATATGGGAACTTCCATTCAACATCAATACTTTCATTTTATTCCACTCCTTATTCTAACTGACTCTATATTAAATTATTTATCCAAGTGCCACATCGAGCACCATCATCAGCGCAAAGCCGATTGCTGTACCGATCGTTCCGATATTCGTATGCTCGCCCGCCTGTGCTTCCGGGATCAGTTCCTCCACAACAACATAGATCATCGCACCAGCTGCAAAAGACAGGAAATACGGAAGAATCTTCGTCATCTGCGCTGCAAGCAGGATTGTCAGAAATCCAAACACCGGCTCCACTGCGCCGGATGCCATACCACACAGGAATGCTTTCGGTTTTCCCATACCTTCGCCCTTTAACGGCATAGAGACAATCGCGCCCTCCGGGAAATTCTGAATTGCAATACCAAGTGACAGGGCAAACGCACCCGTGATCGTAATTCCGGCATTGCCTGCAAGCGCACCGGCGATCGTGACACCGACCGCCATGCCTTCCGGGATATTGTGCAGCGTGATTGCAAACAGCATCATCAGTGTCTTACTGATCTTCGTATGTACACCCTCCGGCTTATCACTGTTTAAGTGCAGATGCGGAATCAGGGTATCCAATAACAATAAAAATGCGATGCCAAGCAAAAAGCCGACCACCGCTGGCACCCACGCGATGCCGCCCTGTGCCTCCATCATATCGATCGAAGGAATCAGAAGCGACCAGACCGATGCAGCGATCATCACGCCGGACGCAAAGCCGAGCAGCGCTTTCTCAAGCTTCGGAGCGATCTTTTCTTTCATAAAAAATACCATTGCCGCGCCAAGTGTTGTTCCTATAAAAGGTATGCCAAGGGCAATCAATATATTCATATATGCCTCCTTATTTCATAGATATCCATATTATATACAAAATAACCGGAATCGGCAACAAAGAATAAAGGATTGCACGGTCAAAACCAATGCAATCCTTCCTTGGGGATTCAGATATAAGTAATACGCATTTATTTGTTCAATTCCGTCACAAGCATCGGCAATGCACGCTCAAAGCATACGCCATACCAGTGTCCGTCGTCTGTTTTCTTAATACTGTCCACAACGAAATCAGCAGCCATCTTTGCAGCTTCGGAAATCGTCTTTCCCTGCATCATCGCACCTGTAAAAGCTGCCGCATAACAATCGCCGGTTCCATGTGAGCTCTTTGGCACCTTCTCTGTGAAATAATATTCTGCTTTTTTCTCTGCGCAGTCATATACGACAACTCCGATCTTATCATCTTCAAAGCTGATGCCTTTTAAAACAATCTTCTTGCAGCCAAGCTTCGCAAGAGCCTCTAAAATCATCTGTACATACGCTTCATCCTGTCCTTCTAACCGCAGTTCACAGCCAGTCATAAATGCCGCCTCTGTAATATTCGGAAGGATAATATCCGCACTGCCACAGAGCTTTGCCATCTGTGCAACAAACGCATCATCAAATCCATAGTACAGGCTTCCGTTATCTGCCATCGCCGGATCCACGATCAGAAGTCCGTCTTCCTTCACAACATGTTTTTTCAGATCATACACATATTCAATCTGCGTGATACTGCCGAGGTATCCGGTGTACAGGCAGTCAAAGCTGATGTTTTCTTTCTCCCAGTGATCCATAATGCCGGGAATATCCTCCGTCAGATCACGGAATGTATAGCCGGTAAATCCACCTGTATGTGTAGACAATACCGCCGAAGGCAGTATGATAGTCTCTACGCCACATGCCGAGATGATTGGAAGTGCGACTGTAAGGGAACACTGTCCCATACATGAAATATCCTGAATTGTCAAAACTTTTTTATCTGTCATGTTAAACACCTCTTTTTTATTTTCTCTAACTATATAGTCACTTTGACCTTGTGTAAATCTCCAATTGTAAAATATTCAGAAATGTCAGATTTACAAAAATATAAATATAGTTTATACTTTTCAACAGAAAACATCCGATTTTATATTAAATAACGGCATTTTCATCTAAAAATGCCAGAACACAGAAAAAGGAGCTTATCATGTTAACCTACTCTTTCGATAAACGCGGCGGTCAAAGCCTGTATGAATACCTTTATAACTGCATGAAAACTGACATTATAAACGGTGTTTTATCCCCAAATGAAAAGCTGCCATCCAAACGTGCATTTGCAAGCAATCACGGCATCAGCATTGTCACGGTTGAAAACACATATGGACAGCTGATGGCAGAAGGATACATCTATTCCAAACCCAAAAGCGGATTCTTTGTTTCCCCGATACAAAGTCAGATTGTTTCTGTAAACAACGAATCTGACCTTATTGAAGCACAAAAGCCATACGTCCATGACAATTCCATCAATCTGATTTCCAATCATACAGCTCCGGAGAATTTTCCTTTTTCTATCTGGGCGAAGCTGACTCGTCAGATTTTGAGTGAGCAAAGTCCGGATCTGTTAGTGCCTCCACCTGCCGGCGGTGTACCGGAATTACGTACAGCCATTGCCAGACATCTGCACGAATTCCGCGGCATCAACGCATCCCCGGAGCAGATCATGATCGGTGCCGGAACAGAATACCTGTATGGCCTGATCGTACAGTTGCTTGGACGGGATCTTGTCTACGGACTGGAAAATCCGAGTTCCAAGAAGATCCGCAGCATCTATGAGGCGCTCGGTGTGAAGGTTGCACCGCTCGAGATGGACGAGGAGGGGATTCAATTAGATGCCCGGAATCTGACGATCCCCGACATCATCCAGATATCTCCGTCCCACCATTTTCCAACCGGTATTGTAACTTCTGTGAGCCGGAGATATGGACTTTTGCAATGGGCAAACGAATCGAATTCCCGCTATATTATCGAAGATGATTTCGACAGTGAATTCCGTCTGCAGGGAAAGCCGATTCCATCCCTGTTCTCAATGGATACCACGGACAAGGTTATCTATTTTAACACCTTTACCAAAAGCCTTGCCTCCACGATTCGGATCAGCTATATGGTCCTTCCCAAGTCCCTGCTTCACCTGTATTACAACAAGCTTGGCTTTTATGCCTGTACGGTATCGAATTTCGAGCAGTATACACTTGCAGCCTTTATACGGGATCAATATTTCGAGAAACATATCAATCGTATGCGGAACCACTATCGCAGCCTGCGTGATGAGTTGATTGCAGGGTTTAGGCAAAGTCCACTTGCTGATAGGATTACAATCAGTCAGGAAAATGCAGGGCTGCATTTTCTGCTGCATATTGACAGCAAAAAAAGTGATCAGGAATTACAGGCGATGGCTCAGACACACGATATCACACTCGCATTCGTCTCCGATTATTACAGCTTTGATTTCAAATCCGATATAAGCCGGTACGACCACACCGCTATCATCAACTATTCCGGACTTAACATGGACGATATCCCGGTCGTAATCGAACGGCTCAGCAATGCCTGGAGCGATTTGCCATGATGCCTGCAGCATCATTTCAATTATTTGAACGGTTCCATATATATTTGAAAATGTATATTTTCTTCACAAACAACAAATGTTATACTTATGTTATCTTTATACGCAAACACAAAGGAGGATATTATGTTCGCTTATAATCTCTGGCAATGGATTGCCTTTTTCATCATCTACTGCCTCATCGGATGGATCGGTGAAAGCTTATATGTATCATGGGAACACAGGAAATGGGTCAATCGTGGATTCCTGCATGGTCCGTTTCTTCCGATTTACGGATTTGGCGCTGTGATCATTCTGATCTCCACCATTCCGGTCCGCAATAACTATTTTTTAATCTTTCTGTTCGGTATGCTTGGTGCTACCTTACTTGAGTACTTTACCGGATGGGCCATGGAACAGATCTTCCACGTCAAATACTGGGATTACTCCTACGACTTCTGTAACCTGCACGGTTATATCTGTCTTGGCTGTTCTCTCACATGGGGTGTCTGTGCACTGCTTCTGACCGGGCTTGTGCATACCCCGATTGAAAAACTTGTTTTATCCCTTCCTGCTGTACCTCTGATGGTCATCGATATCATATTCGCGGTTTATTTTATCTGGGATATGATTACATCTGCACAGGAAGCATTTGATTTAAAGAAGATCATCCTTGAAAACGAGGAAGTCCAGCGTCTGCAGAAACGTCTTGATGTGATACATGCCTTTGCGGAGGACGACAAGACAAAGTTCCAGGATTATCTGAAAGAGAAAGGATTAGAATTTAACAAGAGCAAAGAAGAACTCACCGAAGAATTCCAGAACCGGCTCCAGGCAGCCAGAGATCGTGTTGATCACCGCTCCCAGAAGATGCGCAAGCATGCTACACGTATCTTAAGCCGTAACCCGGGTTCTGTATCCTTTAAACACAAGGCTGAATTTGAATCCATCAAAGAACGTATTAACGAGCTTAGAAAAACGAAATAATATAAGAAAAAGAAAATCCAGGCGTTCCTCTTATGAGGATGCCTGGATAAATTTTACGAATTCTTCCCGCGGAATTGGCTTTGAAAAATAATATCCCTGAATATATTCACATTCAAGCTCCGAGAAAAGCTTCAACATCTCTTCTGTCTCCACGCCTTCCACTACAATCTTCATCTTCATTGCCTTGATCATATTGATTGCATTCGTCAGCACAATCCCAAGCTTCGGATTGTCATATAATTCCGAAAATGTCCGGTCTAATTTAATAATATCGAATGGTAATTTTACGATACGCTGCATATTCGAATATCCGGTTCCGAAATCATCCAAAGAGAATTTCATCCCCATGTTGGTCAGATCTTTGATATTATCCTCAAGTGCCTGCTGCGAGATGGATGCAGCTGTCTCTGTAATCTCCAGATTCAGCTGTTCCGGCCGTACTCCATAGCGGGTTAAAATCTCCATAATGTGATTCGCAAGTTTCGGCTGCATGCACTGTACCACAGACAAATTCACTTCGATATAGGACATTCCAAGCTTCTTATATTCGTCGCTTGCAATAAATGCACACACCTGTTCAAGCACGAAATCACCAATTTTGTGGATTGCTCCACTCTTCTCCGCTACCGGTATAAATACCTCCGGCGAGATAAAACCATACTTTTCATCCTTTAGCCGGATCAAAGCTTCCGCAGAATGGAACTTTTTCTCCTTCACAGAATAAATTGGCTGGTAGTATACCTCGAACCGTTTATTTGACAACGCAGATTCAATAATCGTATCCATATCGTGCATCATATCAAAATGCAATTGTTTCATCAATTCTGAAGCCACCATGATATTGCCGGTAACAGGGAGTGTCTGTAATGTATCTCCAAACGCCATCAGCGTATCCACATCCGAGACATCTTCCGGGCAATCTGCAATACAAATATTGGCAATAAAATTGACCGACATCTGGTTGATCACGAAACAGGTTTTCAAAGTACGATTTATTTCTTCCGCTATATCCGGAACATGGTCAGACAGAGTATCTTCCAACACATATCGGAATTTTCCTTGTCCCAGATAATACATTGCAGCCTTTGATTTCTTCTCTTTATCCAGACGCATCATATATTCCGAAATCCCCGCCATCACCTGCATGCATTTCCCATATCCAAGCAATTCACGCAAGGATGCATAGTTTGTAATGTTGACCATAATGATATGTATCGGCTTTCTCGTCCTGAATGCATGCCGCATATCATCCATATACGCCGTCATCTTATCCAATCCGGTTATCATATCCAATCGTTCCTCCGGGCGCTGCAGCATCAGAGAAATAAACATCAGACCGATTGCCATGCAAAGCATCTCAACGACTGCTGTAGGATAAAAGAACCGTATGACGGCATTTGCAATCGCCGCTGCAAATACGATTCCCAAAGGAACAAGATATCTTCGCCGGAACATTTTCCGGAATATACCCAGATAAATCAGCCCATAGATTACATATATTACCGTACACACATATATTAACGAAAAATATCTGCCATAGCCTCACTTCTTTCGCTTCTATATATTTCTTTCATTCCGGATACAAAAAATGGATCACATCCTCTGCCTGCATCTCCTGCAGGTGGTATGGATCTGTCTCCTCGTCCGTATACCACCGCATACTGACAGAATCCTCCAGATAGAAATACCCGACTCCGCACTCCGGATATCTCGAGTACCACGCCGGATATTGTCTCTGCATCACCTGCTCAGCAAGCTTCACCGCCTCACTTTTTGTGCCATCATCGAGATACGTCCCGCAGATGCGCACGCCCGGCGGGCTTGCATGTACAAGCAGCACACTTCCATCCGGGCAGCGTCCCAGACTCATCCAGACATGCCCTTCCATACTGCATATATCACCCGGTCGGTAGTCTCCCTGCACCAGATAGCCCCAGCCACGTGCCGCACAGGCGCGTGCCATCTTCGACGCACCAACCACATAGCCGGTTTCGCCATTTCTGGTATGAAATACATTATACAGCAGCCAGCCGATATAACCGGAACAGTCCAAGCCATCATGACTCTGATATCGCGTCTGATCAAAATCATATTGTTCCGTCTGCCACGCCGCGTATTCCGCCCATCGCTTCGATACACCAAGTGTGACAGCTTCTATCCCGGCACCTGCATCATCCTGATTCCATCCTCCGCCCCAGATATACATCGTCTGGCCAACCGGAAGCAGTGATGTCCGAAGCAGCCGCTCCATCGAAAACTCCCGCAAATGCTCTGGCTGTGGTCTGTGCAGTACGAGACACGTCAAAAGCCATATTGCGAAAAGCAGGATGCCTGCAGCACCCTGCCTGATGCGCTTTAAACTACTCATATACCCTCTTTTTTACCCATCTTTCATTCAAGCATATGATAGAGGCGCTGCGCAATATTACTCTCTTTTACTTACAAAGTTCTGCTACAACCGCATTAATCACCTTGCCGTCTGCCTTACCCTTTAACTGTGGCATAACGGTCTTCATGATCATCCCCTTATTCTTCGTAGCAATCACATCCGCACATTTCTCTGTCAGGAATGCCTTTACCTCATCCTCGCTCATCAGAGATGGCGCATACTCGTTAATGACATCGTAACGTGCCTGATACTCTGCAAGCAGGTCTGTACGCTCTGCCGGGCAGGTATCGATCTGCTCTTTGGCTGTCTTCAACTCCTTTAAGATTACGCGGTCTACCAGTTCTTCCTTGATATCATCGCGGCAACCCTCGTCGATAGCTACCTTCTTTACTGCGGAAATCAGAGAAGAAATGGAATCCTTTCTTGCCTTATCTCTTGCCTTCATAGCGGCGATCATGTCTTTCTGTAATGTTTCTAACTGCATAATTTTATTCCTCCTAAAAACTATTACTCTTCGTTCATCTTTGCCAACTTCGCAGCCTGATCCGCTGCGATACATGCATCGATAATCTCCTGAATGTCACCATTCATGATCTTGTCCAATTTGTATAATGTCAGTCCGATCCGGTGATCCGTCACACGTCCCTGTGGGAAGTTATACGTACGGATCTTCTCGGAACGGTCACCCGTACCAACCTGACTCTTACGAAGATCTGCTTCTGCGTCGTGACGCTTCTGCATCTCAATATCTAACAGTTTTGTACGAAGCAGGGCAAATGCCTTTGCCTTGTTCTGAAGCTGTGATTTCTCTGTCTGGCTGTAGATCACGATTCCGGTTGGAATATGCGTCAAACGTACCGCAGAATCCGTTGTATTGACACACTGTCCACCATTACCGGATGCACGCATGACATCGATACGGATATCCTTATCCGGGATATCTATCTCATCCACTTCCTCTGCCTCTGGAAGAACAGCAACACTGGCGGTACTTGTATGGATTCGTCCACCACTCTCTGTCTCAGGCACACGCTGTACACGGTGTACACCACTCTCGTATTTCAATACGGAATACGCACCATTTCCGGTTACCATCGCTGTAACTGACTTCATACCTCCGATACCGATTTCTTCAGCTTCCATCAGTTCAACCTTCCAACGACGACTCTCCGCATAGTGCACATACATACGGTAAAGCTCTGCTGCAAAAAGTGCTGCCTCATCGCCACCGGCACCTGCACGGATCTCTAAGATGACATTACGCTCATCGTTCGGATCTTTCGGCAGAAGCAGGATTTTAAGTTCGTTCTCGCACTTTTCCACCTGCTGCTTCGCTGAAGAAAGCTCTTCCTTCAGCATCTCACGCATCTCCTCGTCGCTTTCGCCCTCCAGCATGGATAAGCTATCCTCGATCGTCTGCTTCGCTTCCTTATACTCCTGATATTTCTCTACGATTGGTGCTAAATTTGCCTGTTCCTTCATCAGATTCCGGAAACGTTCTGCATTGCTTGCCACATTCGGATCTGAAAGTTCATTCTGCAATTCGTCCAAACGGGCTACCAAATCCTCTAATTTATCAAACATGTTTTTATCCTCCAACTATCCTCAATTTCGTTCCATACGGACGAAATCATTTTTCTCTTCTTTATTGAACGCAAGACTTCAGATACCGTGCCGTCACGATCCGGTCAAGCCCTGCATAATCTTTGATTCCTTTTATATCCGTATATCCGTTCTCTACAAGGAGTCCCCGAACAGCGTCCAGCTGATCCTGTCCGATTTCAAACAAAATATATCCATCTTCATAGAGATACTCCCTCGCTTCCCGAATAATCTTATCATAAAAATACAATCCATCCGCTTTTCCGTCAAGCGCCAGATGCGGCTCAAAATCACGCACCTCCGCCATAAGCTTTGGAATCTCATCCGTCCGGATGTACGGCGGATTTGATACTATCATATCATATTTTCCTTCGATCTGCATAAATAAATCTGTTTGTATCACTGCACAATCTGCCTGTAACCGTTCCCGGTTCTTCTTCGTCAGGGCGATTGCAGCGTCCGAAATATCTGCAAGCTCAACCAGATCTCTACCATGCCGGAGCTTCGAGAAACTGATTCCGATACAACCACTTCCGCAACACAGATCTAACACCCTGCGTTTTCTGCCATCCGGGGTATCCTTCCAATTTTCCGCGATCCTGCAGGCTTCTTCTACAAGCAATTCCGTCTCCGGTCTTGGAATCAGAACCTCCTCTGCTGTGGCAAACTCGTATCCCATAAATTCTTGTGTTCCAAGAATATACTGGCACGGCTTATGTGTCATACGTTCCGTGACATATGCATGCAGCCTCTGTGCCTGTTTCTCCGTGACTTCCTCTGCCATACGCAGAATCAGTGTTGAATATGTACAGCCCGCCACATCCATTGCCAGAAGCCGGATATCACTGTCCGCCTCCGGAATATCTGCCTGTCTCAGGCGTTCTAACTCTTCTTTCATCAATGCCTGCCACGTCATAGTTTTCCTCATTTCTCGCTCTTTGCCTGTTCTTCGAGATATGCACGCCAGTCTAAAACCGCCTCCACCGAAGCGATCGCAACCTCAACCATATCCTCCGTCGGCTCCTTGGTCGTCAGTCTCTGGATCAGAAGTCCCGGCTTACTGAGCAGATTAGCGATCCACGACTCACTGTTTCCTGCAAACCGGATAAATTCATAAGAAATTCCTGCAATCACTGGAACAAGCAGGACACGCAGCAATAACCGCAGCCACATGGCATCTACTGTAATACACATAAACACCAAAATACTTACAATCATAACGATGAACAGAAAACTCGTTCCACATCGCTTATGAAACCGCGATGCCTGCATGACATTCTCCACCGTCAGCTCATTTCCATGTTCCAGACAGTTGATTGTCTTGTGCTCTGCACCATGATACATATACGTCCGCTTAATATCTTCCATACGTGAAATCGCAATCACATACCCAAGAAAAATTGCCAGACGGATCACGCCTTCAATCAGTCCGATCAGCACATGGCTTTTTATCACATCATCTAACAGCGATGCAATCCACGCCGGAAGCAACATAAAAAGTCCGACTGCCAGCACAATCGAAAATGTAACGGTCCCTGCCATCTCTGCTTTCTCCGCACGTGCTTCCTGTTCTTTCGTTTTTTCTTTCTTCTTTTTCTTTTCCTTCTTCGGTGCTTCCTCTTCCTCGTCCTCAAAGAACTGTGCCGAATACATCAGTGTTTTCACACCGATAGTGAGCGACTGTACAAAACTGAATACCCCTCGCACAATCGGCAGATTACAAACTGCCGGACGGTCGGAGGTTCCTGTACACCGATTTGTCTTTACTTCTATTTGCTTATCTGGTTTTCGGACAGCGACAGCATATCGGTCATTGTTACGCATCATGACACCTTCCATAACTGCCTGTCCGCCGATATTTATTCTGCTCATACTCCACCTTTTTCATACATATGAAAATAGGCTTGCTACATTATTGTAACAAGCCTATTCCATGTCATTTCCGTATTATGCCTGAACACCGTACTTACGATTGAACTTATCGATTCTACCACGAGCCTGTGCAGCCTTCTGCTGACCTGTGTAGAATGAATGGCACTTTGAACAAATTTCAACGTGAATATCTTCCTTTGTTGAACCTGTTACGAACTCGTTACCACAGTTGCAAACAACCTTTGCCTGATAGTACGCTGGATGGATTCCTTCTCTCATTTCTTTCACCTCTTAAATCATACTTGCTACCATGTGCTAGACATAGCAGACTGTTTATTACACAACATACGGATTTTATCATACCATATCAAGAAATTCAAGCATTTTTTTGATATTTCTGATAATTTTTGTCACATTTATTCCGGCTGTTTTCCTATCTTCTTCCATATGGCAAAATCTTCTTTACCATCTCGATAAATTCCCGGTTATTCTTTGTTCTTGCGAACAACTTCAGGATTTCATCGGTAAATTCTTCCGACTTTGCAGAGGTCAGTGCCTTATGGATCATGTTGACTGCCTCCTGCTCCTCTGGAGTCAAAAGCAGATCGTCACGTCTCGTACCAGACTTCGCAATATCGATTGCCGGGAAGATTCGTTTCTCGGATAATTTCCGGTCAAGCACCAGCTCCATGTTGCCAGTTCCCTTGAACTCCTCGAATACGACATCATCCATACGGCTTCCGGTCTCTACCAGTGCCGTTGCAAGAATTGTCAGGCTTCCGCCCTCACGCATATTACGTGCCGCACCGAAAAACCGCTTTGGCATATGCAGTGCTGCCGGGTCAAGACCACCAGACAACGTTCTTCCACTTGGTGGTACCGTCAGGTTGTACGCTCTTGCCAGTCTTGTGATACTGTCAAGCAGGATCACAACATCCTTGCCATGCTCGACCAGACGTTTTGCACGCTCGATTACCATCTCCGATACACGCTTATGGTGATCTGGAAGCTCATCAAATGTCGAATAGATAACCTCAACATTTTCACCCTCGATAGACTCGCGGATATCTGTCACTTCCTCTGGACGCTCATCGATCAAAAGCACGATCAGATGCATGTCCCGGTTTCTTGTGCTGATACTCTTTGCAATCGCTTTCAGCAGGGTTGTCTTACCTGCCTTTGGAGGCGATACGATCATACCTCTCTGTCCCTTTCCGATCGGAGAAAGCAGATCCACGATACGGATAGCGACCGGAGCACCTGTCTCGTCAAGTGAAATACGCTCATTCGGGAAAATCGGTGTCAGATCCTCGAATGGTTTCCGCTTTGCTGCGACCGATGGCAGCATACCATTCACATGACGGATAAACAAGAGTGCCGAGAACTTCTCGCCTTGTGTCTTGTTCCGCACCGGACCTCCGATGATATCACCTTTCTTCAAACAGAACTTCCGGATCTGTACCGGCGATACATAGATATCACGATCACCTGGCAGATAGTTTGCACTACGGATAAATCCATAGCCCTCAGTCATAACTTCCAGAATACCATTTGCCTCCGAACCACTGTCTAGCTTCGGATTGTATTCCTGTCCGTCAAATACCTGAATCTCCGCTTCTGTCTCGCCTTCCTCCGGCTCAATGTTCCGAAGCTCCTGATAATTTTCTGCCGGATTCTTTATGCGGTTCGCCTGTCGTGTATCCGGACGTACTTTTGCCATTTCCTGGTTTTTGCGCTCCGCAGCTTTCTTCTGCTCGGCTTCTTTTTTCTTCGCTGCCATCATCTTCTCCATATTTTCCAGAAGCTCGGCAAGCTCGGCTTTTTTGAGTGTTGAAATATTGCGGATTCCTTTTTCTTTCGCATACTCCCGCAACTCAGCCAAAGACATTTTTCTAAATTCCATGCGTGTCTCCTTTTTCAAATAACCTACTTTTATGTTGCATTTTGTACTTAACTATTTGTATTCTCTAATTCTGGGGCATCTCACTGAATAATGAAGTGATACTTTATACCTTTAGAAAGATTATATTTATCTTAGCACACTTAATGAAACTCGTAAACCTTTAATTTTGCTTTTTTTCTTGATTTTTGCTTTCTGGTAGCGTAAAGTAAAAAGGACACAATAGGAGGAACGTATCATGGAAGGGTTATTACTATACAAACTGATGATTTTATATATGCTGGATCGGACCGATTATACGATGACGAACTCTCTGATCTCGGGCTTTATTGTTGGAAAAGATTACACGAGTGTGTTCAATCTGCACGAGTCCTTAAGCGAGCTGATCAACGATGAGTTCATCTCCACGGACACAATCCGCGACACGATTCATTATAAGATCACAAGCTCCGGCGAGGAGGCACTCTCCTATTTTGAGAACCGTCTGCCTTACGCCATCAAGGAAGATATCTTAGAATATCTCAAGGCAGAGCGTATCAACGTAAAAAAAGAGTCCGAAATCTATGCGGACTACTTTTACAACGATTCGAACTGGTACACCGTACAGTGCATCATCAAAGATCGAAAGGAAACCTTGATCGATCTGAAATTCGATGTCCCAACAAAATCACAAGCCGAAACCATTTGCAACAACTGGCGCAGCAAAAGTTCCGGCATTTATGAATATCTTGTCAATCAACTGTGGATGTCTGAATAGAATCCTCAATCAAGTTCCAAATCTCCTCTTTTCCCTGTTTTGATACAGCGGAGAAGGGAATTATTTTTGTCTCTTTTCCACATCCCAGTGTCTCTCGAATCACTTTTATGTTCTTGTCTTTCTGACTCCGCTTGATCTTGTCCAGCTTCGTCGCAATGATAACCGGCTCATATCCATTTGCCACGATCCAGTTATACATCGTTACATCATTTTCTCCCGGTGCATGCCGGATATCAACCAAAAGCAATACTGCCTTTAACTGTGTCGACGCATGCAGATACCGTTCAATCATCTTGCCCCATTTGTTACGGATTTCCTGCGATACTTTCGCATAGCCATAACCGGGCAGATCAACAAAATACAGATTCTTGTTGATATTGTAGAAGTTGATCGTCTGTGTCTTTCCGGGCGATGCCGAAGTCCTCGCCAGCGATTTCCGGTTCAATAATCCGTTGATCAGCGAAGACTTTCCAACATTTGATTTGCCCGCAAAAGCAATCTCCGGGAATGTATTTTCCGGCAATTTACTCGTAATGCCGCATACTGTTTCTAATTCTGCTGATTTGATAACCATTACGCGATTGAATCCTCTTGCTTTATACGCTTACGGGAAGCGTTTTTCTTCGTTCTTGGTTCGTCTGAGCGCTCAATGATCGGACCTGCAACGCCATCCACCATATCCTTAGTAATACGGCAGCTGACAACGGTATCATCAGAAGGAATCTCATACATCTGTTCCATGATCGTCTTCTCAATGATCGCACGCAGTCCTCTCGCACCGGTCTTTCTTGTCATAGCTTCCTTCGCAATCTCACGAAGCGCATCTTCATCAAAGATCAATTCGACACCGTCTAATTCAAACAGCTTCTTATACTGCTTGCAGATGGAGTTCTTTGGTTCTGACAAAATCTGTACCAACGCATCCTCATCCAGAAGATCCAACGTAACACTGACTGGCACACGTCCGATAAACTCTGGAATCAGACCATACTTTACAAAATCCTCTGGCAATACCTGCTTTAAAATCTCGCCAACCTTCTTGTCGGAAGAACGGTCTGCGATCTCTGCATTGAAACCGATGGATTTCTTACCGATACGGTTGTCAATAATCTTCTCCATACCTTCGAATGCACCACCACAGATAAAGAGAATATTCGTCGTATCAATCTGAATAAACTCCTGCTGTGGATGCTTTCTTCCACCCTGTGGTGGAACGGAAGCAACCGTACCCTCGATGATCTTCAAAAGTGCCTGCTGTACACCTTCACCCGATACGTCTCGTGTGATAGATACATTCTCAGACTTCTTTGTAATCTTATCGATCTCATCAATATAGATAATACCATGCTGTGCACGCTCGATATCATAATCGGCTGCCTGAATCAGCTTCAATAAGATATTCTCTACATCTTCTCCGACATAACCAGCCTCAGTCAAAGCAGTTGCATCTGCGATTGCAAACGGAACATTTAAAAGCTTTGCCAGTGTCTGTGCCAGATATGTCTTACCGGAGCCCGTAGGTCCGATCATGATGATATTACTCTTCTGAAGCTCGACATCAAAATCCTTCTCTGCCAAAATACGCTTATAATGGTTGTATACGGCAACCGAAAGCACCTTCTTTGCCTGCTCCTGTCCAATCACGTAATCATCCAGAAATTCTTTGATTTCCTTCGGTTTCAAGAGATTGATTTCTGAATCGGAAGGCTCATTATCAAATTCATCCTGTATAATCTCAGAACAAATCTCAATACACTCATCACAGATATATACATTCGGTCCCGCAATCAGCTTGCGCACCTGTTCCTGTGATTTGTTACAGAACGAACATCTCACTTTTTTCTTATCGTCTGAACGATTTGCCATTCTAATTATCTCCTAACTCATGTGAAGCTTTTTGATTAAACTTCCTTACAATTCTCGCCAAGGAATTCGAGTGCCTTTCTGGAAGCGATATCCTTCTTGATATTCTCCAGCTCTGGTGCACCGATCATATCTTTCAGTTCCTCTGGCTTCATCTGGTACTGTGTAGCCATATCCTGGATCTCAGCATCTACATCGTCATCACTTGCAACGATATTCTCAGCAGCTGCAACTGCTTCAAGAACAAGGCTTGTCTTGATTCTTGCGATTGCATCTGGCTTTACACGCTCTAAGAACTCTTCCTTTGTTGTTCCCATGAGCTGGAGATACTGCTCCATCTGAAGTCCCTGATACATCATTCTCTGAGACATCTCATTCATGATTCTTTCCTGGTTGTACTTAATCATTGCCTCTGGAATCTCAACCTCAGCTGCCTCAGCGATCTTCTCAACTACCTTAGACTGCTTCTCGCGCTTTGCCTGCTCTTCCTTCTTTACTTCCAATGTCTTCTTCTTGTCTTCCTTGTACTCAGCAAATGTCTCAAAAGAAGAAACATCACTTGCGAACTCGTCATCAAGCTCAGGAAGCTCCAGAGTAGAAATTGCAAGAAGCTCTACCTTAAATACAGCTGGCTTACCCTTCAGATCTTCTACATGATACTCTTCTGGGAATGTTACGTTTACATCGAACTTATCGCCAATATTCTTGCCAACGATCTGATCCTCAAATGTATCAATGAAGGAGTGTGAACCAAGTGTAAGCTTGTAGTTCTCGCCCTTTCCACCTTCGAATGCAACATCATCTACAAAGCCTTCGAAATTGATTGTAACTTCATCATCCATCTGTGCAGCTCTGTCTGTTACATCGATCTTTCTTCCGTTTTCCTTCTGATCCTTCAGGATCTCTGCCATAACGTCTTCGTCTGTTACTGTTGTATCGATCTTCTCGATCTCAACACCCTTGTAATCACCAATCTTGATTTCTGGCTTTACAGCTACAGTTGCTGTAAAGATGAAATCCTTACCCTTCTCGATCTGTGTTACATCGATCTCTGGGTTTGAAGTGATCTCTTCCTCACAGTTCTCGAGTTCCTTTGGATAATACTCATTTATAAGCTGATTTGCAGCATCTTCATAAAAGATAGCAGCACCGTACATTTTCTCGATGAATGCCTGTGGTACTTTTCCCTTACGGAATCCAGGTACAGAGAATTTACTCTTCTGCTTGTTGTATGCAGAAGTGATTGCCTTTGTAAACTCCTCAGCTGGTACTGTAATTGTTAATTTTGCCATGCTTCCGTCTAATTTTTCTACTGCTAAACTCATTTGTTTTTTTCCTCCTTAACTTGCAACGCCTACTATCCATTGTAAGCACTATTCTCTGCATTATATCATAAGATTTTTCGCAAGTCTATATATTTGCTCAAAAAAAGAGCTTGTTTCTATATCTTATGCAATAATGTTTCCCATTATCACCGATATAGAAACAAACTCCCTTACATGGTCTTACTTAGCGCATATCCATCTGGTCAGATTGATTACTTACCAGACATCTGCTGCTCCTGCTTCTTGATCATCTGTCTGACCATCTCGCCACCGATTGAACCGCTCTCACGGGAAGTAAGATCTCCGTTGTAACCCTGCTTCAGGTTTACACCGAGCTCGTTTGCTACTTCCATCTTGAACTTGTTCATAGCTTCCTTAGCCTCTGGTACGCTTGTTGTGTTGTTTGAGTTCTTCATAATTATCTACCTCCATACTTTTAAATTAAGACATGTTTGTCTTACTCTTATTATGTTCGGTATGCGAAGAACTATAACTGTTAATTTTTAGAAACTTTTTCTCTTTTTGATCGTAACTACGATTCCTGCACCTGCAAATACGATTGCACATACAAGCAATACAATTGGTGTTGCATCACCCGTCTGCGGAGAACCAGTCGCTCCCATATATGTATACTTCACTGGGTTCTTTGACGTGTTCTGTCCACCGTTTGCTCCGTTACCACCTGGTGTCACATTTGCATTCGGTGCCTTTGGTCCCTCCGTTGTACCCGGTTGCTCTGTCGTACCTGGATTTTCCGTTGTGCCAGGATCTTCCGTTGTATCATCACGCTTTGTCGAATAGAACCATGCGAGAATGACCATATCCTTTGTGACATTTGTATAATCCTGATCCCAGCCTTCAAAGGTGTATGTGTAATCCTTTGTTGGTGTCTTCGTCGGTGTTCCCTCTGGAGGTGTTGCAGAAGCACCCTCTTCTACAGTCTCTGTCTTCAGGATATTTCCATCGCCGTCCTTCCATACAACCGTGTAAGTCTTCGGCTGTGTCACACGATACAGTGCGTAGGTTGAGAAACGGTCTGTATTGATAATTACATAATCATGCGTCAGTGTAACCTCACTTGCATCTGTCCAGCTCTTGAACAAATAATCCGTTCCCTCTGCATGTAGCGATGCTACCTTGATGTTCTCACCTGCCAAATCCTCCAATGGGAAGGAGATCGTCACAGGCTCATACAGTCTTGTCAGATTCTGTGAATACTCTAAGTTTCCAAACTCATTATATACATTTTTCACGATGTATAATCTTATATAACGAACGATTTCTGTCCGGCTGCCAAGCTTATCTGCGAAGATTCCCTGCTCTTCGGATGTCACATCGCTTACCTTGATGTAGCTTGCATGCAAAGCAATATCGATCCGGCCACCATTTTGAACGATTCGAAGATCATCATCCGTTACATTTCCCTTGTAGTAGCTGTTGTTGTAGATCTTATCCAGACCATCCACAGCAATCTCTACATCGCCATCATCCAAAATCACATCCGTAGACAGACCGGAAAGTACAAAGTTGATTCCTCCGGTTGTCGAATAGGTCTCTGGATAGGTGATCATGCCATCGGCAACTGTCACGGATGCCTCTTTCGTCAGAGTACCGTTTGTTGCAACGATACGATATGTTCCATCGGATACACCAGTGAACATATACCGTGTATTGTCTGCGCTTGTTACAACCTCACCGCCGACAATCGTATTGCCACGGTACAGGTTAATGTAGATTGGCTTATCCTTCACATCATCTGGCAGTGAATCGTTATAAGCTGCCGTACCGTAGATCGTAGTCGTCGAATTGCCAGACAGCGTCTTAAAGCTTCCTTCGATCACACGCTCCTCAGAAGAATTCAGTGTCGCTGCATGTACACGGTAATTATATACCGTATCTGGTGTCAGCTTGCTGAAATTGTAGATCATCTCAATTCCGCTTGCAGTATCTGTCTTATTGACAAGTACGGTATCGTAGCCTGTCTCAGTCGCTTTCTTATACTCGATATAACACAGGCTCTTTGACAATGGGTTTGTTCCCTGAATTACCTGCGCCTCGATATGTGCAGTTGTATTTGTGATTGCTGTTACCGGTGTTACTTCCAGTCCAAGCGGCTCAAAGCTTACCTCGGCGGACTTGTTGCCTGCATTATCATAAGCAACAATCGTGTAAGTTGCACTGCCATCTGCCTTGAAGCTTCCCTTTGCCACGCCATCTGTATCTGTTACCGATACAGCGTTGCCATTTACGAGTACCCGGTCAGTATCTACACCACTGATCAAATCAATTGCCTGGAAATTGATTGTTACATCTCCATTTGCATCAACCACAGAATCTGTGATCGTCACAGCCGGTCCATCAATATCAACCTTTGCATCCTCAGAAGCAGTATCACTCTGACAGCCCGCCTCGCTGACTGCCCACGCTTCCACTGTCACATCACCCAGTCCGTCCAGTGCAAATGTATAACTCTCTCCGGTAAAACTATCCTGTGATTCATGCTTTCCACTTGCGTCTGTATAAATCACTTTGTAATATGTCTTGACCGGAACCTTATCACTTGTTTCCGTTGTTGACTTGATTGTTACCTTCGGCTTATCCTCGATCAACCAGCCTGCATTTCCAATCGCACCATTATCGCCCTTTGCGATTGATACGCTTGGCTTGTCTGGTCTCTCCGAAGAAATATGGCTGTAGGTTACCTGCTCGATAGACTGATTACCTGCAATATCCGTTACAACTAAGATATAGGTTCCACTCTCTGTTACATCATAGCTTTCTGTCCAGCTCTTCGCGCCAGCGGCAGACCATGTCTGGATCGGCTCACTGCCTGTGCTGTCCTTGTACAGTGCGATGCTGTCAATACCACTTTCCAGCTCGCCCTCTGTCGCTTCCATCGTAATCGTGACATCGGACTGGAACTGTGTCTGGCTTTCTCCATCATCAGACAATGTCACTGCCGGTTTGATGCCATCGAAGAAGAATGGACCCTGCTTCTCTACATCTACCGTATTGCCTGCATTATCCTTTACCACTGCCGAGATATAATACTCACCTGGTGTGTAATTATTCGATGCACCACCTGTAATGATCTGGTGGAATGTATAATCTGTAATCTTTGCATTCTTTGTCGCATTGGCACCATACGCAGATGTCGTAGCTGTCACAGTTGTACTTGGTGTCTCAACACTCCATGTCACTTCATCCAGTCCACTGTCGATATCCGTTGCTGCGATTGCTGCATCCAATGTATTGTACCACTTATCTGTCAGCGCAGCCTCTCCATTTCCCTGTACGCTCAGCGCAGCAGTTGGAGGGGTTCCTTCAACCATCCACTCATAATATTTATCTGTCAGACTTGCATCAGTGTTCGTTGTATAACATACCAGCTTTGTATGTGCAGACTCCTTCTGCTTTGTATCGGTTGCCCATACAACCAGCTGTCCGGCATAGCCGCTTCCTACCAGAAGTGTTGCCTCATACAGACCATTTCCCTTCGATACCATCTTTGTCTGCATCGTCGTGGTCGGAACGGTACTTGCGTCCTCACCTGCGAAATAATAATGCAAGTAATCACAAGGGCTTTCGTCTGAACGGTATGTAACTGTCAGTGTCATACCTGTGACATTGTTCTGCGAATGATAATATGTACCAAACCCAAGCTGATTTACAAAGCCGGTCGGTTCCACTGTATGGCTTACATAAACCGGAATCTTTGTATCTACAATGATCGTCTCCTTCACTGTGTAGATTGTAGAGATTGCATTGGTTGTCGAATTGTACAACTGGAACCGGATGTTCGTGTAAGTACCATCTGCCGTAATACCTGCGGACTGGTTCTTGAACAACGCTTTTGCCTGTGCACGTGTCATCGTGTCGGAAATATCAACCTCGCCATCACTCAGGATTCGAACCATATCATATCCGTTCGTTGCCACGATCGTATAACTTGGATAATATCCACCAACCGCAGTCTCCTTGATGGAGAAATGTCCATCGGAGCTTTCTCTTGTCACCGAGAATTTCGGTGGATTTGCAACAACTACTTCATAGTTTCCGTTGCTTGCAAAGGTTGGACGGATATAGTAATACGCATTTGCCGGGCTGCTATAAATCTTGCGGTTTGTCTCCCATGCATCCTTGTTATTCAGTCCAAGATATCTTGTCATAAATGTATTCGGATCTGCCGCATATGCATTCTGCTCTTCATTGTTATTTCCCTGTGCAATATTATCTGGATTCGTAATCGTCAGTGTACATTCCGGACTATCCTGTCCAAACAATACAGAATCCACATCATATGCAACCTCCACGTTCAAGGTACGCTTCGTTACAGTAGCTGCGTTTGCCACATCGAGGTGTCCCTCTTCTACATTCAGCAATTCATAGCAGTTTGCATTATTTCCAGATAATCTTGGTGATGTCAGACGGATCGTCTTTCCAGTTCCGACATCCTTGCCCTTCACACTTCCTGTATCAAGCATCTTTGCGGTTGCATCGAACGTTACCTGAATCGCATCGTTTGTTATACAATCCGGTACACTACCGTCCTGTGCTGTGACAGACGCTGTCGTCTGCACCTGGATAGTATCCGAATTATCATACACCTTCGTCAAAGTTCCTCCTGTGGAAGCATCCTTGACTTCTCCAATGATAACCGGAAGCTTTTCAACAGCAAACACAAGATTAAAGGTTGCTGTCTTACTTGTGTCATTCGTATCTGTCACCGTAAATGTATAGCTCTGTGCATCCGTTGTCACATTGTTCGGTGTACCTGTTATCGTATAAGAATTTGCCGATTCGTTTACAGAAAGTCCATAAGTACCAAGTCCGGTTGTAACCGCCTGCATACCATTTGTAAACTGGATGGACTCACTCTCTGCGCCATCTTTCTTGTACTTTGCTGTAATGACATGGTTCATAGCTGTACCGTACATGCCTGTCACAGCCGCATCACTGCCATCGACCTTATTGCCGTCGACATACAGCTCAATTTCCTTATATTTCCACTGACCGATCAGCTTAACCGGTGCAACATTCGTTGCATCTGTCAGTGCACCACTTTCTTTTACAAGTCCACTGTCAGTCGTCGCAGCCATCGTTGCTGTCTGGGATGGATCAATAATCGTATCCGTGCCCTCGATCTTCCAGCCTGCGAAATAATATCCTTTATTCTGAATATAAGCACTCTCATCCAAAGTCATGATAGAGACTGTATCGCCATATGCAAAAGCTGCACTCTCAACAACTGCATCGGCTGACTCTACCGGATCAAGCACACCTACAACCGATGGATCATACAACTGGTATGTCAGCTTCATGTCCTTGATTGGCTCCCAACCTGCCTTTACCGTAATCGTGTTCGTACGGACATCAGAAGATTTCACCTCGATACTCTGACCGATCGTCTTGTCTCCAAGACTGATATACTTATATCCTCTCTTATAGAAATGATAGGTATCGTCTGATCCCGGTACGGCAAATGTCATCACCTGTTCGACATTACCGGTATTTGTCTCATTTGTCGGTATTGTAACACTTGCGACGTCTCCCTGATCACCACAGTCAGAAAATGCAAGTGTATATGCGGTTCTTGTAATCTTTACAAATACCTGATAGGTTCCATTTTCTGTCGTGGTCATCTGGTTGCCTGCGATCGGCGTTGTACACTGTGCATCGCTGTACAGATTTCCGTCTGTTGTAAAATATTTTGCATCCAGACCAAATCCCTGCAGAATTTCTGCATTATCGCTCATCAAAGTAATGGTAGAGTCTGCAACTGCACAAGCCTTTGAAAAACCGGCAATTGTCTGAGATGAGGTTGTATATGCATAGTATGTAACATTTGCTGTTTCTGCATCCGCCGTTCCGTCGTCTGCGGCATCGGCATTTCCGTCTGCATCAAGCAGCTGGATCGGATCTTTCACTCCATCCCCGCTATTCATCACACTGGTTGCATCCGTAGCAGTGTTCGTGAGTGCTGCATTTGCATCATCACCATTATTTACAGCGGATGACGTCAGGAACAGCGACTGCGTGATCAGAAGTGCCACAACCATAATTGATGCGACCATCTTCTTGCCATTTCCGCGTCCCCAGCAGATGACATGCGAGATTGCAGTTACAACCGCAACCAAAGCAAGCATCGGATAGACTAATATCCGGTGTTTCTTTCCGATATCCAATAATTTACTTACCAGCTTGTCTTTAAAGTTCATAGTTACACCTCTCTACCTTATAAACTCTCTATATCCTCGATACATTTTCCATAATAATTCAAGTCAAACTATACCTGTCCGCAATTATAATTCATTGTACCATACTGATATGTAAAATCAAATACTTTTTATAAAATTCCTACAAAATATTGGGGTTCATTTAGAAAAAATGACTTATTTTGTATCTTCGGGTGCTGGCCAAAGCTCCTACTGATACCACGACTGCTTCCAGAGCGGAACATATGAACCTTCATAAAACGATGACAGGTTCTGATTGAGATATGCGAGTTCCTTTTCATATTCGCTTCGGCTCATCCCTTTGTAATAAAAAGGTTGTTCCTCCACGATCGAAGGGTTACGGAATGCATCATACTCAGCCAAACTCTCATACTCAAGTTTTCTTGGAATGTCCTGTTCTTCTCCCATACAACTCCTCCTTCCATCCTTACCTTATAATTAAGATGATAAGAGGTTTGCATGGGATTTTCAAGACATTTTGTAAAATGCAACAAATACGCGCATTTTGTGGATATTGTGGATAACTATTCCGGATAAACAAGTCTCTCTTCCGAAATATTCTCCAATACTTCCGTCAGATACTTCTTGCTCAGATACTTCGCCATCGGCAGGTTCATATCGAGATAATTTCCGCAATCCCGCGCACACGCGCCCGGTACATCGCCCTCGAACTCGCTCATAAATGTATACAGTTCCTTCAGCAACGGCACAATATCCTTCGATTCATACTCACCTGCCAAGATCAGATAAAAGCCTGTCCGGCATCCCATCGGTCCAAAATAGATAATCTTCTCTCCGTATTCCTTATGATTCCGGAGAAAAGTTGCTGCCAGATGCTCAATCGTATGCACCTCTGCTGTATTCATCACCGGCTCATAATTTGGTCTCGTCATACGCAGATCAAATGTTGTAATTACATTTCCGCCGACGTTATCTTTTCTTGACACATACACGCCCGGCAACAAATTCAAATGGTTCACTGTAAAGCTTGCTATTTTCTCCATGATTTTACCTGCTTTCTTATTAATTCTATATTCGACATGTGATTCTATTTATACATGGAATCACATATGAGATTAACTCTTATTCTATGCATTCGCATATCCTGCAACGATTGCCTGCACGAGCTTTACGCTGTGCGCGATTGCCTTCGCCTCAAAGGTTGGATAATCCTCCGTCGCACTGTCATCTGCTTTATCTGAGATCGCTCGGATAATCAGAAACGGAATCTGATTCAGGTAAGCAGCCTGTGCGATCGCTGCACCTTCCATCTCAGTACAGTCGCCTGCAAATGTATTCAGGATAAATTCTTTCTTCGCCTTATCAGAAATAAACTGATCGCCACTGACCACGCGTCCTTCAAATACATGAATATCCGGATTCACGCGCTCGCAGCACTCCTTCGCCAGCTTTCGCAGCTTCTCATCTGCAATAAATGTCGATGTCTCCATCCGAGGAATCACGCCCGGCTCATATCCAAAGCCTGTCGCATCCATATCATGCTGCAGTGCATCAGTCGAAAGCACAATATCGCCGATATCAATCTTCGCATTTAAGCTTCCTGCAATTCCTGTGTTGATCACAGCATCCACATGATACAGATCACACAGAATCTGTGTGCAGATTCCCGCATTGACCTTTCCGATTCCTGAGCGGACAACGACAACCTCTTTGCCATTCATCGTTCCCTTGTAAAATTCCATAGACGCCTTTGTCTCGACTGTGACATCCTGCATAGTTTCCTTTAATTTTGCAACTTCTTCATCCATTGCACCGATAATTCCGAGCATTTTTGTTCCTCCTTAATTCCAATATAATTGCAAAATGGATATTTCTATCTTCCATATTTATATTTGAAATCCAATTCTATGCGATGTATTGAAACTACGAATTACTAAATGTTCTGGCACACATTATCTTGTCACACGAAACCGCCGCCAATTCGCCATCCGTGGCTCAATGGCGGCTTGATTGAACATCGTGTTCAATCATTTCTGCTTATCTTTCAGAACATTAAGTAATTCTAAGTTCCAAACATATGCATATTCTTGAATTTCAAATTATAAATATGGAAATATGCATGTCCCGTTTTGCAATTATATATTTTCTTCCTCTTACTAAAAATGCGCGAGAGATTCTCTTGCATTTTCTATCTTATTACATAAACTTTCGTAGATTGTTGTGATTCCGGTATCGTCGTAGGCTGCTTCTGGCAAATCTGCAACATAGAATTCGTTCAGAATATACATTGCCAGTTCCTGCAGCTTCTCGCCACGGCCACTCTGCTTATGTTCCACCATCTTCTGTCCGGCTGTGCGGATCAATGCATGCCACGCCGTGACAAATTCCCGGTTCTTCTCCGGGCATCGCAAGCAGGTCCACTTTTTCACCTTGATCTTCGCAAGGTTCTTCTTAGCGCATTCGCCTGTCTGCAAGAAATAATAAAAGTCTCCCTTCTCATCATAAACTCTCCCAAGTGGGAACAACCGACAGATTCCCGGTCGCACATCATGAATCCGGCACCGCCCATCTTCATCAAGATAAGCACAACGATCCTGTCCTTTCATGCTGAGATTCGGCAGGATCAAGCCATCCACAATATTCAACTCCACATTTCCGGTTGCAAGGAGCTGTTCAAACGTCAGCTTCGTTCCCTCTGAAAAGTTCTTCAGCAGCCAGATATCATACGGATCTAAGATAATGGAATTCCCCATGCCCGTACAGCATTTGAAACAACCATCACACCCAGCCGCATCCGCCTTCACCATATCATTTTCTCTGTAAGTCCGTCCATCGGATATCTCTTCCAGACTACATTCGCGTATCATATGTAACTCCTTTTTCTGTAACTTTTTCCACGATTCGATAATAGCATAAATTATGGTTGATTTTCAATAAAAATAAAGAAACAACGACATATGATGTGCCGTTGTTTCTTTTCTATTTACTGATACTTTATCACCTCCTGCTGTTTCCATGACAGATATGTACTTTTATCATATCGCATAATACAATACCACATAGTAACCATCACAATTAATTTTTTTGTTTTTTTCATTGCAACAACCTCCTTACAATAAGAATGTGTACATTTTTTGTTTTTTCAAAATTTTGACTAAAAAAAATTATTTTTTTCAAAAAGATATAACAAATCCTCATTTAACAAAAAAGGTCGTTATTTATCAAGTTTGATAAATAACGACCTCTACTATTACCATATTAAATTTAATTATTCCTCTATTTCAGCGCCTTCCAAATCAATATATACTATATCATTTTGATTATATTCTGTATCAATCTCGTAGCTTCCTGCCATTTTACTCAGTGAAAACAAAAGATTATCCATTTTTGCTGTTGGTTCTTTCAAAACCCATTGTTGATTTGCATAATCAAATTCCGCCCTCACCCAATTCTGATGTATCTGTGCATCATTTTGATATTTCCACAGAACACTATATTCAAACGAATCATATGTATTCGTGATAGATGTAACTCCCATTTGCATAACATAGTATGCATCATAGACACCAATATAATTCATTATATCTCTGCCCGTAAATGCCGATTCAACCTTGTACTCAAATTCCGTATTGTTTTTCCGGACGCTTTCCTCATCTTTTAAATCTGAATAATATTTCTTTTGACTATAGCAATAATCCCATTTCACGTCAGCCTGATGAGAGCCTAAAATCGGAACTTTCAATGTAACCTGTACATTTCTCAGATATCCAATCCCCAGATCAATATCTACTATTGCTGAAAATTCATTAAATTTTTCATAAAAAACAGATGTGATTTCAATCTGTTGCTCCGATTCAATATATATATCATTTATGTGATCATTATCGTCTAGTACACTTCCCGACGATCCTACCAAAAATTTTGTTATATTACTGCCATCCGAATATTTATGCTCAATATATGAAAAATATGCGACACCAAAAATCACTACACATATTACACATATTACCATGCACAACAGTATCCATTTTATTATCTTTCCTGCCGTTGCCTGCGCGCTCCCACAATTCGGACAAACAGGCTGTCCTTTTTCTATATAGTTTCCACAATTTTTACAATACACGTTATCTCCATCCTCTCATCCAAATGCAAGCTTATTCGTTTTCACTTGGTGCAACATCGTTATCCGCCTCACCTGATGCACCATCAGCATTCGTTTCTTTTGGTACATATGTCTTTCTCAAATACAGATCACATAAGCCTACGGAAAAATCCTCTGTATAAGTCAAATGTCCGCCATTCATGAAATTAACCACAAACACGCCTACCGCAATCTGATTTCTTCCAGATATATCCAGATTAATTTCAAGAGGCATATCTCCACCCCGAATCCAATCAGACTGAAATATGATATCCTCATCTGCCACAACAAAAAACTGTGCTCCAAAATTATCTGCAGTACAATCTTTTGAATCAAAATCAATTGCAAATAGCCCTGTAAGTGTATTGTAGTTTCCGTCAATATTGTAAATCGTCTTATACCTGTAATCCACAATATCTCCAATCCCCATATTATCCTCGACACTTACTTTTTTTCCTACATAACCAGAATTTCCTGTATTTGTCTTGTCTCCGGTTGACCAATTTTTTACAGATACACACTGTCCTGTCGTTTCAGCAAAAGAATCCAGAGAAAATAAATTTACCGGTGTAAACTCCTCTACACGAGCTTCCTGCGCCTTTAACTCTTCATCATCTTTTATACGTCCCAATGCAGGATTTAAAACTTTCTTTGCATTTTGGTAGTCTCCATTGCTCAAATACTGTTCAGATTCTGCAACAACCTTGTTTACCCATTCATTTTCAAGCTCAGCTATTTTTACAGTGTATGTCTCATCCTTAAAATAATCATACAACTCATTGTAATCTATGATTGCTGTTTGATAGTCTCCATCCGACACGCACTTTTCAATCTGCGCTTCTACATTCTGCTTGTACTGACTTTCTGTATCCGCAATCCAAGTATCCGCACTGCCATCATCATATACATCCTTCGAATCTTTATATGCAGAAATTGCTTTTGCATATTTATCCTCAGAAATATATGTCTCGCCTAATTTATGTACCTCTTCCAAATACTTATTACCATCATCTACAATCGCCTGCTGTGCCTTTTCATAATTCGTATCTTCTGCAATTACATCTGCATAGCTCTTGATTGACAACTTGTAGTTATTTACATTACTTGCATTTTTCGCTGATTCGAAAGCATCTTTTGACTCTTTCAGTTTATCCAGCAGCACTTGCTCTTCATCAATTTTTGTTTTCATCTCCGAATCTGCATTATTATACATAGCACTTAATTCTGAAGATGCTTCGTCATAGGAAATATCTCCATTATTGTACTGCTCCACAACATTTGTAATTTTCTTGGAATACTGTTCCTGACTTTTTGTACAACCGCATAAAATGATGGTACTCATAACCAATAAAAATATTTTTATTTTTTTCATTTTAGTCTGCTCCCCTTGTTTATTATTTTATAAAAATTTTAGCATATTGTGATTATATTCACAATATGCTATTTTTAGCAATTTGGATATACTCTATAAAAAAGGAAAGGTTGATTCTTTTGATAGATTATTCTCCGCTTTGGACTACAATGGAGCAAAAGAACATAAGTCAATATAAGCTTTTAAAATCTGGAATAGATAATCGAACTCTGGATAGTTTAAAAAAAGGAAAAAATATTACAATGTTAACCCTAAATAAATTATGTAATATTTTAGAATGTACTCCAAACGATATTGTATCATTTAAATAACCTCAATTCTGTAGCAAAGAATTTACCTATATAAAAAAGGAAAGAATTATTTTATAATTCTTTCCTTTTGCTTTTAAATAATACGATAGTTAAGAATTATTAATAGAAAATTTTTAACAATCCATTGTATTAATATTATAGCAATTAAAATATAAAAATGTATAGGCTTCACAATCATTTTATGCATGTTTTTAGCTAGACAAATTATATTCATAACAAAATAATAGATAAATAATCCCACTAAATAAATAATTGCAGGGTAATAACGAATACTCTCTATATAATTACCATGGATCAGAGCCATACATGCACGCGTTCCTCCACACCCAGTACAATAAAACCCATAATTATCATATAATATACAATGTGCTGGTATGATTTTCACCAAATCAATATCATATATCTTAATAAGCAGAGTCGCAATCACTACGCATAAAAATAGAGCAAATAACAAATAGTTCTTAATTGATATTTTCATTTTATTTGATTAAACAATACAACTATACTCCATAAATGTTACATCAAAAATTTTTTAACGACGAAACTATTGATGCTCCAGTTGATATAAGAATAATCGCGGGAATAAATGATATAATACTACATACAAGACCTGCCGTCGCCATTCCCCGACCTGCCTGTTTTTTCAGGCCTATCAACCCCAATATAATTCCAACTATTGCGCATGGTATTGAAATAAAATATGCACAACAAGATAAGCACAATGATATAATTCCTAATACCATAGATGCAACTCCAAACCCCGGTGACTCCGGTGGTTGCTGCGGATATTGATATTGGTATTGATTTTGAAATTGACCCTGATTTGGATATTGATTTTGATTCATATCGTTATACATAATTTTCTCCTAATCGTCCGTATTTATAAAGATTATTATAATCTTCCTAACTAAATTATTATTCCTCCTTTCTGTCATTACCTGAAGATATAATATCTTTCTTTATGTAAATTATACCACATTGTGAATATATTCACAATATGGTATTTATAACAATTAGTAAAAATCATAGTAATAAACAATCTATAACGAAACTCCTGTCAAACACGAATAAACTCCCTTTTAACTTAAATTGAAGTACTTGGGTCGATTCAGAAAATACCGATAAATCTCTCATAAATAAACCAACAGCATTATCAGCATTCCTGTCTCCCTTCCCACAGGTTTTCCTGCTTGTTTTTCTCTTCCCGCGCCCACGTCGTGGGTTTTTCCGCCTGCCAATTTCTCTCCGCGCCCACTTTTCTCTCCGCAACCTTACGATAAGCTTCCATGATGGGTTTTCCTGCTTGTTTTTCTCTTCCCGCGCCCACACCGTAGGTTTTTCCGCCCGCCAATTTCTCTCCGCGCCCACTTTTCTCTCCGCAACCTTACAATAAGCTTCCGGGGTGGGCTTTTCGGCTTGCTTCTCTCTTCCTACACCCACGTCGTGGGTTTTTCCGCTTGCCTGCTTCTCTCCGCGCCCACTTTTTCCTCCATAACCTAGCGACAAGCTTCCAGAGTGGGTTTTCTAGCTTGCTTTTCTTTTTCTACGCCCACATCGTGGGTTTTTCCGCTTGCCACTTTCTCTCCACGCCCACTTTTCTCCCCGCAACCCAACAATAAGCTTCCAGGGTGGGCTTTCTCGCTTGCTTCTCTCTTCCTACGCCCACGTCGTGGGTTTTTCCGCTTGCCAATTTCTCTCCACGCCCACTTTGAGTCAACAAGCTTGCACAGAGACAAGATGGCGCTCTGCACATCTTGTCTCTGATTAGCGGTCGTCAAATGCACCGCATAAATGCGTGCATTTTCCTCGTCGCTATAACAAAAAACCACCGCATATCTTACGATACACGGTGGTTCTAAACTCTTATTTACTATTTACTTTTGCAAGTAATCAAATTACTTTGCAGCAAGCTCAGCCTTGATAGCCTCTGTCAGTGCTGGAACGATCTTGTTCAGATCACCAACAACACCATAATCAGCTACATCAAAGATTGGAGCGTCTGGGTCCTTATTGATTGCAATAATGATATCAGACTCTTCCATACCAGCTACATGCTGGATTGCTCCTGAGATACCGATTGCGAAGTAGAGCTGTGGACGTACAGTCTTACCTGTCTGACCAACCTGAAGCTCCTTTGGCTTCCAGCCTGAATCTACAACGGCACGTGAGCATGAAACCTGTCCGCCAAGTACGTCTGCAAGATCCTCCAAAAGCTTGAAGTTCTCAGCAGAACCAACACCACGACCACCAGATACAAGAATCTTTGCATCCATGATATCCTTGATGTCTGAAACAGCCTTAGAAATCTCAAGGATCTCTACATATCTGTTATTTGGTGTGAAACCTGGGTTGTAGTTGATAACCTCAGCCTTTGCACCCTCAACCTTGTCAAGCTTCTGCATAACGCCTGGACGTACAGTAGCCATCTGAGGACGGTTGTCTGGACATGCGATTGTAGCGATTGTGTTACCACCAAATGCTGGACGAGTCATAAGAAGCTGATTGTGCTTCTGCTCCTTTCCAGGGATTGGGTTAACAGGGAAATCACCGATCTCAAGTAATGTACAGTCTGCTGTAAGTCCTGTCTGAACTCTAGCTGAAACTGTAGGACCAAGATCACGGCCGATTGCTGTTGCACCAACCAACATGATTTCTGGCTTGAACTCATTGATAACTGAAGCAAGTGCGTGTGCATATGGCTCAGTTCTGTAATTCTTCAACTCTGGATCGTCTACTACGATTACCTTATCTGCACCGTAAGCAGCAAGCTCGTCTACAAGTCCTGAAACATCAGAACCAACCAATACTGCTGTTACTTCTGTGCCTAACTTCTCTGCAAGTCTCTTTCCTTCGCCAACAAGCTCGAAAGAGATTCCGCTTAATACATTATCTACCTGCTGTGCAAAGACGAATACGCCCTTGTACTTTGCTAATTCTTCTGCATTCATTGCTCCCATTTTATTCACCACTTTTCCTTTTTAATTAAATTACGTGCTTATCCTTCAGTTTACCAACAATATAGCTTACTGGATCTGCGTCTTCCGGAGCCATCTCGCCCTGACCCTTCTTAACCTTGTCAGAAGCTCTTGCGATCTTCGTTGGAGAACCATTCAAACCGATGTTTGAATCATCAACATCTACAAGATCTGCTCTACCAAGAGTTGTGATCTCTGCATTGACTGCATCGAAGATTCCACCTGGTGTCATATATCTTGGATCATTTAATTCAGAAAGTGCTGTGATAAGACATGGCATCTGAGCCTTTACCATATGGTAACCGTCATCATACTGACGCTTAACGATTACGCTGTCTCCATCTACCTTGATCTCCTGTGCATAAGAGATAACTGGAAGTCCAAGATGCTCAGCGATCTGAGGACCAACCTGAGCTGTATCACCATCGATAGCCTGACGGCCTGTGATGATCAGATCATAGTCAAGCTTTCTGATCGCACCAGCGATTGTTGTAGATGTTGCCCAGGTATCAGCACCACCAAGTACACGGTCTGTTACAAGAACACCCTTGTCAGCGCCCATAGCGATTGCTTCCTGAAGAACATCTGCAGCCTTTGGAAGTCCCATTGTAAGAACTGTAACCTCAGCGCCATACTGATCCTTCAGTCTAAGAGCTGCCTCAAGACCAGCCTTATCATCTGGGTTCATAATTGTGAGCATTGCTCCTCTATTCAATGTACCATCTGGGTTGAACTGTACGCCACCCTTTGTATCAGGTACCTGCTTAATACATACGATAATTTTCACGATAAGTACCTCCTTACTTTAACAAGTTTGCTGAGATAACCATACGCTGTACTTCTGAAGTACCTTCGTAGATCTCTGTGATCTTAGCATCTCTCATCATACGCTCAACGTCATACTCCTTGATGTAACCATAACCACCATGAAGCTGTACACACTTTGTTGTTACTTCCATAGCAACCTCAGCAGCATATAGCTTAGCCATAGCAGCCTCTACAGAGTAAGAAACCTTAGCGCCACTCTGATACTCATCTTTCTTTCTTGCAGCCTTGTATACAAGAAGCTTAGCAGCCTCGATCTTTGTAGCAAGATCAGCAAGTACAAACTGTGTATTCTGGAACTGGGCAATTGATCTACCAAACTGCTTTCTTTCCTTTACATAGTTTACAGTTGTCTCAAGAGCGCCCTCAGCGATACCAAGTGCCTGAGCAGCGATACCGATACGACCACCATCGAGTGTGTGCATAGCGATATTGAAGCCCTTGCCCTTCTGTCCAAGAAGTGCATCCTTAGGGATACGGCAGTCTGTGAAGATCAACTCATATGTAGAAGAACCACAGATACCCATCTTGTTTTCCTTAGTACCGAATGTAAATCCAGGTGTTCCCTTCTCTACGATAAATGCAGAAATCTCTTTCATCTTTCTGCCACGCTTCTCAACGATACCTGTAACAGCGATAACGATATATACGTCAGCTTCCTTACCGTTTGTAATGAAGCACTTAGAACCGTTCAATACCCACTCGTCGCCATCGAGAACTGCCTTTGTCTGCTGTCCCTGTGCATCTGTACCGGCACCTGGCTCTGTCAGGCCGAACGCACCGAGCTTCTTACCAGATGCAAGATCCGGAACATACTTTGCCTTCTGCTCTGGTGTACCAAATGTTACGATCGGGTCTACACACAGAGATGTATGTGCAGATACGATTACACCTGTTGTACCACAAACCTTAGAAAGCTCTTCTACACACATAACATATGTGAGAATATCACAGCCCTGTCCGCCTAATTCCTTAGAAACAGGAATTCCTAAGAAACCATACTTTGCCATCTTGTCTACAGTCTCTCTTGGAAATCTGTGCTGCTCATCAATTTCCTGCGCAAGAGGCTTTACTTCGTTCTGCGCAAAATCCTTGAACAGAGTCTGCGCCATTTCATACTTCTTGTCTAAAGTGAAATCCATTCTTTCTATCCTCCATAATAGATTGATTATTACATCCGCACATGGCTGAAAAGCCACGTGCGGGGATTGTACGCTTATTACTGAGCGTCAACAGGTGTCTTTGTGCGATCTGCGTTGTATACATAGAAGCCCTTGCCTGTCTTACAGCCGAGGTTTCCACCACGTACCATCTTACGAAGCAATGGACATGCACGATACTTGCTGTCGCCTGTTTCCTTGTACAGAACATCCATGATTGCAAGGCAGATATCCAGGCCCACGAAATCACCTAACTCAAGTGGTCCCATTGGGTGGTTTGCACCAAGCTTCATAGCTGCATCGATACCAGCGATATCAGAAACACCTTCCATCTTGATGAATGCTGCTTCGTTGATCATTGGGATAAGGATACGGTTTACAACGAAACCGGCAGCCTCATTTACCTGAACAGGTGTCTTGCCGATCTCTTCAGAGATCTTGATGATCTTATCAACTGTCTCCTGTGGAGTATTTACACCAGCGATAACCTCAACAAGTTTCATTCTGTCAGCAGGATTGAAGAAATGCATACCGATCATAGGACGTGTAAGACCATTTCCAATCTCTGTGATAGAAAGTGAAGATGTATTAGAAGCGAAGATACACTCTGGCTTTGCAATCTTGTCAAGCTCAGCAAATGTTGTCTTCTTAACTCCCATATCCTCAAATGCAGCTTCTACGATCAGATCGCAGTCTGCACAGAGATTTTCCTTCAGACCAGGTGTGATGCTTGCAAGAATCGCATCTACCTTCTCCTGTGTCATCTTTCCTTTTTCTACAAGTCTAGCGTAGCCTTTCGCGATCTTATCCTTTCCGCCTTCAGCCCACTCCTGCTTGATGTCGCAAAGTGCAACTTCGTAGCCATCAACCATAGCAAATGCCTTTGCAATGCCCTGTCCCATGGTACCAGCACCAATAATGCCAACCTTCATGTTTATTTCCTCCTTAAAATTTTAATTACTTTTATTATTTGTTCTGGAATGGAACAACCTTTAACTTCTTCTCCTTGTCTTTCTCAAGGAAGTTGCCCATGCCAGCCTTCTGGTCTTCTGTCTCGAAGCAGTCACCGAAGAGCTTCTCTTCGATTACAATTGCTGTATCCATATCTACCTGAAGACCATCATTGATTGCCTTCTTGCAGTTTCTGACAGCGATCGGAGCATTTGCTGCGATGCCTGCTGCCATCTTCTTCGCTGCCGGAAGAAGCTCTTCCAATGGATATACAGCGTTTACAAGACCGATTCTGTATGCCTCATCAGCCTTAATATTTCTTGCTGTGTAGATCATCTGCTTTGCCATACCAGCACCTACCAGACGAGCGAGTCTCTGTGTTCCACCAAATCCAGGTGTGATACCAAGACCTGCCTCCGGCTGACCGAATACCGCATTCTCAGAACAGATACGGATGTCACAGCTCATAGAAATCTCACAACCACCGCCAAGTGCAAATCCGTTGATTGCAGCGATTACCGGGATTGGGAATGTCTCGATCTTACGGAATACATCATTTCCCTTCTTACCGAATGCTTCGCCCTCAGCCTTTGTAAGTGTAGACATCTCTCCGATATCAGCACCTGCAACAAATGACTTCTCGCCGGTGCCTGTAAGAACTACGGCTCTTGTTGTATCCAGATCGATTGCATCGAATGTAGCCTCAAGCTCATCCAACACCTGACTATTCAACGCATTCAAAGCCTTTGGTCTGTTGATCGTTACAACGCCTACAAAGCCTTCCTGCTCATAAGTAATAAATTCCATCTTAATCTCCTTAAACTCTATCCAAGTATGTTACGCGGCTCAATTAGTCCTCAATCTTAACGATTGTAGAGCAGCCCATACCACCACCGATACACAGTGTAGCAAGACCTGTCTTAGCGCCTCTTGCCTGCATCTCATGAAGCAATGTAACAAGGATACGGCATCCGGAAGCTCCAACCGGATGACCAAGTGCGATTGCACCACCGTTTGGATTAAGCTGCTTCTCTGTATCAATACCAAGATCCTTACCAACTGCGACTGACTGTGCAGCGAATGCCTCATTTGCCTCGATGATATCGAAATCTTCGATCTTCATGCCTGTCTTAGCCATAACCTTCTTTGTTGCAGCAACAGGTCCGATACCCATGATTGAAGGATCAACACCTGCAAGTGCACCTGCAACGAATGTAGCCATAGGCTTAACACCAAGCTCCTTAGCCTTCTCCTCAGACATAACAACGATTGCTGCTGCACCATCGTTGATACCAGAAGCGTTACCAGCTGTAACGAATCCGCCTGGGTTGATTGTACGAAGCTTAGCCAGAGTCTCAACAGTTGTTCCAGGACGAGGACCCTCATCCTTCTTGAACTCGATCGTCTCTTTCTTCTTCTTAACCATAACTGGAACGATCTCTGCGTCAAATGCACCAGACTCCTGAGCTGCTGCTGCCTTCTGCTGGCTGTTTGCTGCAAATGCATCAAGCTCTTCACGAGTCAGACCCCACTGCTCACAGATGTTATCAGCTGTCTTGATCATGTGGTAATCATTGAATGCATCCCAAAGAGCATCGTTTACCATTGTATCAACGAGCTTGCCATTGTTCATTCTGTAACCAAAACGAGCGTTCATAGCTGCGTAAGGAGCCATAGACATGTTCTCCATACCACCTGCTACAACGATGTCAGCATCGCCAGCCTGAATCATCTGAGCTGCCATGTTAACACAGTTCAGACCAGAACCACAAACTACGTTTACAGTAACAGCAGGTGTCTCGATAGGAAGTCCAGCCTTCAGAGATGCCTGACGAGCTACGTTCTGTCCAAGACCTGCCTGGATTACGCAACCCATATATACATGATCGACCTGATCTGCAGGAACGCCTGCTCTGTTCAGAGCCTCCTTGATTACGATAGAACCTAACACTGGTGCTGGTGTTGTTGAAAGTGCACCACCCATAGTACCGATTGCTGTACGACATGCGCCAGCTAAAACTACTTTCTTTGCCATGTTGAAAATTTCCTCCATTTCGTTTTATTGTTTCTATCTGTGCCGATCATGCATATGTCGACACGCCTAGATAGATAATATCATAATTTCCATGGTTTCGCAATAAAAGAAACCTTTACTTTTGTTTCTTTTTATGTACATTGCGTATACTTTTTTTGTTTTTTGTATTCATTTTCTGCTTCTGGTTTTGCCCCTGCTTCTGTGCAGAATTTTTATGTTGCACATTCGAACGATTTCCAGATTGTTTATTCGATGCGCCATATTGAGATTTTTTCTCATTTGCAGCATTCTTCATCTTCCGCGGTTTGATCAGACAGTTCTTATCGAACCCGATCAGATCCGTCCGTCCTGCTTTCACAAGTGCCTCATGCACCAGATCGTAATTATCCGGATTCCGGTACTGGATCAGTGCACGCTGCATCGCCTTTTCATGTGGAGAATTTGGCACATATACCTTCTCCATCGTCCGCGGATCCACGCCAGTGTAATACATGCAGGTTGATATCGTCGAAGGTGTCGGATAGAAATCCTGCACCTGTTCTGGCATATAACCCAGATCCCGCAGATATTCCGCCAGTTCCACCGCTTCTTTCAGAGTGGAACCCGGATGTGACGACATGAGATATGGTACCATATACTGCTTCAATCCAAGTTCCTCATTGATCCGTTTGTATTTCTTGCAAAATGCCTGAAAGACTGCATTTTCCGGCTTACCAAGCTTCATCAGTACCTTGTCAGAGATATGTTCCGGCGCCACCTTCAGCTGCCCGCTGACATGGTATTTGCAAAGTTCCCGAAAGAATGTATCATCCTTGTCCGCCATCAGATAATCAAACCGGATACCCGAACGGATAAATACCTTCTTCACCTTCGGCAGACTTCGGAGCTCCCGCAGTAATTTCAGATAATCGGAATGATCCACAATCAGATTCGGACATGGCTTTGGGAACAGACACTGACGGTTCGCACAGACGCCATATTTCTCCTGTTTCTTGCAGGCGCGCTGCCGGAAATTCGCCGTCGGGCCGCCCACATCATGAATATAGCCCTTAAAATCCGGATCCTTCGTCATCTCTTTCGCTTCTTCTATAATCGAAGCATGACTGCGTGTCTGCAATGTCCGCCCCTGATGAAATGTAAGCGCACAGAAGCTGCACCCGCCAAAGCACCCCCGGTTGCTGACCAGCGAGAATTTGATCTCCGATATCGCAGGGATTCCACCCTGTGCCTCATAAATCGGATGATAGGTCTTCGTATATGGAAGCGCATACACCTCGTCCATCTCCTGCTCCGTCAATGGTTCCGCCGGTGGATTCTGGATCACATATTGATAATCCTTATATTTTTCTACCAGAATCTTCGCGGTGATATGATCTGTGTTATCATATTGGATTTTAAAGCTTCGCGCGTAATTTAATTTGTCTTCCTGCAACGCGTCATACGACGGAAGCTCAATATAGTCTTCATACAGATGTTCCAGATTTCTTGCTTTGTAGACCGTTCCATGAATAAAACTTAAGTCTTTGATGTCGATGCCGCTTTGCAGCGCATCCGCGATCTCCACAATGGCATGCTCACCCATACCATAGATCACAATATCCGCCTGTGCATCAACGAGAATCGAATGTTTCAACTTATTGAACCAGTAATCATAATGTGCCAGCCGGCGCAGACTTGCTTCGATACCGCCTGCCACAATTGCCGCATCCTTGTATTTCTTCCGGATCAGATTGCAGTAAACGATTGTCGCATAATCTGGTCGTTTTCCCATCTCGCCACCCGGGGTGTATGCATCTGTATGCCGTCTTTTCTTGGAAACAGTATAATGGTTCACCATTGAATCCATATTTCCGGCGCACACCAAAAAGGCAAGCTTCGGCCTGCCATAAATCGCAATCGAATTTTCATCCTTCCAGTCTGGCTGTGAAATGATTGCCACTTTATATCCATGTGCCTCTAACACACGGCTGATGATCGCCGGTCCAAAAGATGGATGATCCACATAGGCATCTCCGATCACATAGACAAAGTCCGGCTGTTCCCAGCCCTTTAATTGCATTTCCTTCTGCGTGAGTGGGAGGAACCGCTCATCATATGTATATTCCACACCATGTTCACGCAATGTTTTCTTCTTATTTTCCACGTATTTCTATCCTGTCTCTTACTCTTCCAAGGTTCTTCCGTCCTTGATATAATAATGGGCTGTTCCTGCACCTGTCGCAACAACCTGATCCGGATTCTTGATGTTCACAACCGGGACACCAATCTTATCCATAATAAGCTTGTCCATACCAAATATCTTGCTTCCGCCTCCGGCAAGGATAATACCATGCTCGGATATATCGGAAACCAGTTCCGGTGGTGCCGCCTCCAACATCTCCCGAACGGAATCCAAGATCTGATCTGTCTCCTCCTGACACGCCTCGATCATCTCAGAGGATTTGACTGCCATCTTCGTTGGAAGTCCGCGCACCAGTTCCTTTCCACGTGCATACCCGATCGCATCCTGTTCCCGCGGATACACAGAACCAATGTCCTTCTTCAACTGTTCGGCAGAGCTTTCGCCCAGCAGCACATTATGACGTTTCCGCATATAACGGATGATTGCCTCATCGAAATCATCGCCACCAATCTTGATGGAACTGCTATGCTGCACACCGCCTCTTGCTACGATTGCAATATCCGTCGTTCCCGCACCGATATCCACAACCATCGCACCAACTGCCGACTCAATATCCACACCTGCACCGATGGCTGCCGCAAATGGTTCCTCAAGCACATACACATTCTTTGCACCGGTACGGTATACTGCATCACACGCTGCACGCCGCTGTACGTCCGTGACACCACTTGGCACACAGACGCAGATGTTTGGTTTGCCCCAGATCTTTCGTTTTGCAATCGCTGACTTCACATAGATCTTGAGCATACGCTCCGTCATAATATAATCGGAGATAACACCATTCCGGATCGGACGTGTCACCTCAATATCCTCCGGTGTCTTTCCAAGCATCTTTTTGGCTTTATTTCCAACCGCAATGATCTTTTTACTTTTAGCCTCATATGCAACCACCGATGGCTGGTTGACTACGATTCCTTTGTCTTTTATGTATATGACCGTATTCGATGTTCCAAGGTCTATACCGATATCTATATTTACCACGTTTTATACCTCTTATCTTCTGGTTTCTTATTTATCATCCCGTCTATTGGCTTATCACATAAAAAGCCGATGCTTAAATTATAAGCATCGGCTCTGATTTTTTCAACGATTATTTAAAATCTTCACTTAGTAAATATTTCCGGCTGGAACCTTTTGCCTTCTCACGATCGTCACATTTGAGCATTGCCTCATCGCAAGCCTTGAGCATACGATCGATATTTCCAGACTCCATTGCCATCAGGAGATTCTTTACAGTGCCTTCTACAGAATCATCTGTCTTAAAGCCCTGCTGTTTGAAATATCCCTTTGCAATCGCAAGCATATCCTGTGTAGAAATGCCTTCCATATTGATCTGGTGTGCAAACTTATCCTTGGCATCTCCAGTCGCTCCAAACAAGCGGTTGATAGACTCAGTCGCACCTGTCAGAATCACAACAACATCGTTTACATCCTTGGCTGTAAGTTTCATCAGCTCTGTCATCTTATCTGGTGCGATCAGACCTGCATTTTCAACAACCATACATCCACCGGCAAGCTTTGACATTGCATCTGCAAGTTTAACCTTGTTCAATGCCTGTGCCTTGATCTTCGCGATCGTCTTCGCCTTGCAGATTCCCATATCGTAGAAGCTTCTTGCGAAATCTTCTCCGACACTGGTCAGACCAAATCCGTGATCACCCATCATACATACGTTACGATTCTCCTGATCAACAGTAATGGCATTGAATGTATCCACGAGACTCTTTCCGGATTTCTCCATCTTTGTATACTTTTCAAGGTAAGATGCAGCAAGTGGAAGTTTTCCTTCCTCCGCTGGCTGTGTCAGGTCGATCTGAATGCTGTCTGCCTGCTCTGCCGCCTTCAGCGCTTCCTCTTCGGCCTTCTTTGCAGCCTCTAAGATCTTGCGGGCTTCCTCAGCCTTCGCCTTTGCTTCCGCCTCTGCCTTTGCAGCTTCCTCGGCTGCCTTCTTGCGAGCCTCTTCTTCTGCCTTTGCAGCAAGTTCTTCCGCTGCCTTCTTCTTTGCTTCCTCTTCGGCTTTCTTCTTTGCTTCCGCCTCTGCCTTCTTCTTAGCTTCTTCTTCAGCCTTCTTGCGTTTCTCTTCCTCAGCCTTTGCCTTTGCGGCTTCTTCCGCTGCCTTCTTTGCATCTGCCTCTGCCTTCTTACGAGCTTCCTCAGCTGCCTTTAGTGCTGCCTCTTCCGCCTTCTTTGCTTCTTCTAAGATACGCATAGCCTCTTCGGCTTTCTTACGGGCTTCTTCGGCTGCTTTCTTTGCTTCTTCCTCAGCCTTCTTACGGGCTTCTGCTTCGGCTTTCTTCTTGGCTTCTTCCTCTGCCTTCTTCTTTGCTTCCGCCTCTGCCTTCTTCTTTGCTTCCGCCTCTGCCTTCTTCTTTGCCTCTGCTTCGGCTTTCTTCTTTGCTTCTTCCTCAGCTTTCTTCTTTGCTTCTGCTTCGGCTTTCTTCTTGGCTTCTTCCTCAGCACGCTTCCGATTCTCTTCTGCACGCTTTGTTGCTTCTTCTTCTGCCTTCTGTGCCTGTTCTAAGATACGCTTTGCTTCTTCGGCTTTCTTCTTTGCCTCTTCCGCCTTCTTCAAAGCTTCCTGCTTTGCCTTGGCTCTTGCCTCTTCCTCAGCCTTCTTGCGGGCTTCCTCGGCTGCTTTCAGACGTGCCTCTTCCGCTTTCTTACGTTTTTCTTCCTCTTCTGCCTTGAGGCGTGCCTCCTCGGCTGCACGTTTCTCAGCGGCTGCAGCTGCACGCTGTCTGGCTGCTGCTTCTGCGATTCTACGCTCCTGTGCAGCTGCCTTTTCTTCTGCCTCTTTCAGTTTCTTTCTTCTGGCTTCTTCTTTCCGCTCAGCTTCCTCAATAGCCGCCTTCTTCTTGGCTGCCTCTGCCTCCGCTGCCTTCTTCGCCATTTCTTCCTGCGCCTTTTTCTTTTCTTCCTCTGCCTTATTCTCAGCATCGCCATACTGCGCAAGCTTTGATATCTCTGCACCCAGAGCATCCTCATCCTCATCGCCAAGATCGTACATACTCTTCACATCATTGGTTGGAGTACTCCGGTTTGGCACAATGCTGATGATATCATCTGCATCATCCTTGGATGCTTTGTTCTCCTGTGCTTTCCACTCTACACCATCGGAAATAATCGTTGTATTTCCCTGTTTTGTAAAGGATGCCTCCTCTTCTGCATCATCCCCATTGATTACCTTTACATCGCCACTGCCACCGGATAATTTTGTAGGACGCAATCTTGCTTTTTCATCATCCTGGTCCTTTTTCTTCTCAGGTGCTTTCTCTTCCTGCTTGTTACCCATGTCAATATTGAGGCCAAGCCCTCCAGATGGCTCTGTAGCTCCAAGGCTACCGCCCAGTCCTCCAAGTCCTTTGCTCTCTGTCTTGCCACCTGACAGTCCGCCACCTACTGGTGCTCCAAGTCCGCCGCCAGCCGGCTTATCTAAGGATTTTCCAGACTTATCTGCCTGAATGCCAACACTCATGCCAAGTCCTTCATCACTTGCCTTCTTTGGCTCTTCCTTCGCAGGTTCTGCTGCCTTTGCAGGTACCTCTTCTGGTTCCTCGTCCTCCAATTTAATACCAAGTTCTGCAGCTTTCTTACGACGCTTCTTCTCTTCGATTTTCGCAAGTTCTTCTGCTGACAGAGTTTTGTATTTTGGCTTATTGTGGTCTGCAGCAGCTTCTCCCGCATCTGCAGCTCCAGACAATTGCATTGCTTCCTGCTCTTTTTTCAGTTTTGCAGCCTTGGCAGCCTTCTCTTTTTCTACCTGTGCTCTTACTGCAGCAATCAATGCTTCTCTTTGATCAATAGCCACTCCCATTGCCTCCTTTCAGTCATACCTTCTCTCGGTCATATCTTCTCGTCAAGAATTATCTGTATTCTTTTACACGTTTTAGCAAATTCTTCTTAACAGAATCTATCTTCAAAGATGCTTTTAACTCATCTCGTGAAGGTCCTTTTTGTACCGGCTGTTCCTCTTTCTTCTCAGCCTGCGGTGTTGTTGGAATCGCATCCATGCTGATACCAAGGGATGCAAGCAATGCTTCCGCCTCTCTCTGCATCTGCTCTTCCTTCTGCATGTTCTCCGTCATCTTATTCTGCGCTTCTTCCATGATCTCGTTGAAATTATTTTCAACAACTTTCACTTCTTTGTGATAATCCGGGAATAACGATGACTTGAATACTGGGAAGTCCAACTTCTTCTTTTCCGGTTTCGTTGTAAACGGAGCTACGTGGAATTCCTCTTTCGGTTCTTCCTCCAGCTCCTCGATTTCTTCCTCTGTCTCTGGTTCTTCTTCAACAGCTTCTTCTACTACTGCCTCCTCGATCTCCGGTTCTGACTCGGATTCCACCTCTGGCTCCGGTTCTACAACCTCTGGCTCCTCAATTTCTACCTCAACCTCCGGTTCTTCTTCGACAGTCTCTTCAATCTCCAGTTCTGTCTCCGGTTCTTCCTCAACAACATCTTCTACTGTCTCTTCGATCTCCAGTTCTGGCTCGGCTTCCACCTCTGGCTCTGGTTCTACGACCTCCGGCTCCTCGATTTCTTCCTCTGCCTCTGGTTCCTCTTCGACAGTCTCTTCAATCTCCAGTTCTGCCTCCGGTTCTTCTTTCACAGCTTCTTCCACCGTCTCTTCGATTTCCGGTTCTGGTTCGGCTTCAATCTCTGGCTCCGGTTCTACAACCTCTGGCTCCTCGATCTCTTCCTCAACCTCCGGTTCTTCTTCGACAGTTTCTTCTGCTCTCTCTTCGATTTCCGGTTCTTCTTCGACAGTCTCTTCAATCTCAGGTTTCGGTTCCGGCATCTTCATCTCTCCGAATTCATCATCCACAGTTTCAGAGAAATCGTCAACCTCATATTCTTCCTCAAAATCTTCCGGCGCCAGTTCCACTGTCTGGAATTCAAACGTCGTTTTCTTGGCTGTTGTCACTTCTGCTTCCTTCGTCTCGGTCTCCTGCGTCACATGTTCCTTGGATGCAAGTTCCTCAATCGTATCCGCTTCTGCTTCAAAACCATCATCTTCATCTACTACGACTACATCTTTTGCAATTGTCCCTTTTCCATGTCTCATATCTTCCGCCTGCCCTGTTGTCTCTGCAATCTCTGATGAAATGTCACTATTTGATTCTTTCGGCTCTTCCGATGGTTTTACATCTTCCGATTCCGATGTTACTTCTTTTGTTTCTTCTATATCAGCATCCGTTGTCTCAGATTCTTCCTCGTGTTTCTTTCTCTTCCGTCTCTGGAAAAATCCCTTCTTTTTTTCTTTTTCCGGTTCTTCCGCTTCTGTCTCAGACGCTTCCTCTGCCGTTTTTTGTTCTGATGTTTCTGTCACAGATGCTTTCTCTGCTGTTTCTTGTTCTGTCACAGTTATTTTCTCAGACGTCTTCTGTTCTGTCTCATCCGCAACTGTCTCAGGCACTTTCGTTTCGGTTTCCGTTTTTTCTTCGGTAGCAGGTTTCACTTCTGCCTCAGTCTTTTCAGCTTCCGCCGCTGCCGCAACTTCTGCCTTTTCCTGCTGCTTTTGTTTTTTCAGCAGTTTCTTTTCTTTCCGTTGCTCCTCGCGTTCCTGCTTTTTGAGCATCTTCTGCACTTTCTTCTCCGAACCGGCAGGTGTATATGAATCCTCATACATGATCGTAATCTCTGCCTCTTTCGGATGCATCCGCAGATCATCGGCTGCAAGCAGCTCCTGTTCTTCTGCACGAAGTGCCTCCATATCTGGATCATCATCTACAGCTTCAGTGTCCGCATATATATCGAAATATGTATCTACCTTTACTTTTCCAGCTTCGATATCCAATATAATCTGGCTGTTATCGGAATTCTTGAACGATGCATGATATAACTCAGCCAGCGTCGCCGCCTCGTTCTGTTTTTCCTCTTTCTTGTAAAGCAGATATAACTCAAAGCTCCAGTCATAGTCCAGATTGTGTGCATACCCGGCAATCAATGGTTCCAGCGTCTTGTAATCGTCCGCATGTTCATGCTTATTCCAGACATATTCCATGTCCCGGCTGTCATATGCATTGGCATCAAACATATACATATCGTAATACGTCTTTGCCAGCTGGAAATATCCCATCCGCAAATACAGCTCCACAAACGTATACAAAACCCGCTTCGATTCCGGTCCCAGACGATGCGCCATGATCAGACATCGTCTGGCATCCTTATATCTATCATTTTTTATGTAAATCTCTCCACACAGTCTCAGGAACTGTGGGTTCAGGGATTTTGTCAAATCCTGATGTTCCACTAACTCAAGTGCCAGACTATATTCTCTGGAATTCGCCAACTCTTTAATTTTATTTACACTCGCCATGCTGAGTCCTGCGCCCATGCCCTGTCACCTCTGCCAGTTTCATTTTACTTAGTGTCCTTCAAAGACCTTTTCTACCTTCTCGATTACGGTGTCTTTCATGTTGCCTCTTGTCTTTTCATACTGCAATCCTGACTCCATAATCTCCAAAAGTTCCATTCTGTACTCGCTATCAATATCCTTGATGTATTCCATCAATACATCCTTCAGTTCAATGACATATTCCTTCGTCTGCATCTTTGCAAGCATCTCATCTGGATTGAACTTCGATGTACTCTTCATGTCTTCCTGCTTACGTCCACAGATCAGACATTCATCTGCACCAGCCTCGTTTACATAACCACAGTTACATGTCCAGATCATGCCATCGGTACGATACTTCTCGACTGCATCAATACCACGTTTCTCTTTAAGTGCAGATAATCTATGTAACGGCATGCTGACATCGATTGGCTGGTCGTTGCACGCGAATACACCACGGCTTGTCACATATTTGGAGATGCGTACCTTTGCATCCTTCAAAAGCAGAATATCCTTTGCAGGAAGCTTACACTCCATATCCTTGGATTCGATCAGAGAAACATTTCCTTTCTCAAATACAAAATCCAGATCCTTTAACAGCAATCGTTCTTCATACAGGTTTGCCAGCTCGACGTCTGCACGGATTGCACGAATATCATCTTTGTTATAATTAAAGAAATCTGTAGAAATTGTTACCCCATTCTTAGAACCACGTAACCATACACGTACCGGTCTTGGCACCAGACGATTATAGTAGTTGCTGACATATAGAGATTTTTCTGTAACTGGATTCTCCTCTGGCTTCTTCTTCAGGCGAACAGCTGTACCAGAAGCGATCGTTCCTACGGAATAGCTTGCAAACTGTGTATAATTCAGTTCCACGCCAATTACCGCATCCGCTTTCTTTCTTGCTGCGATTGTCTGCAAACGCTTCAGTGCTGTCTCATTTACCTGCTCCAGCTTGCCTGTCAGCTTCTCACTCTCGGAATCTGACATCTCACTCACGCCGGCTGCAAACCCCTTGAAAAAGTTCGAGCTAAGTACCGACTGTACATTTACAAATCCCAAATACTCTACGATTTCGTAACCCTCAAAGCCCTGTCCGGACGTCAACATTACTTCTGTCATTTTTATTACCCTCCCAAAATAAAAATAATCGCTCAAATTTACCTTAAATGATACCATACTTCCGTCATATTTGAAAGACTTTTTGTATGATTTATAACATTTTCATCAATTATTTTGTGCATTTTATGCAAAAATCACCAAATTTCTAAAATGCTAATGGATTTTTATTCTCATATTTGTGGAAATAAAACTCCAAATCAAAATAGGTATGCTCGTCGCTGTCCGCGATCATTTCCCAGTTCTCCAGTTCATCCAGATTCGGGAAATGTGTATCCGCTGCATAATCATAGTTGATCTTCGTCACATGCGCATACTTGCAATACGGAAGCAGCATCTCGTAGATCTGTCCGCCACCGATTACAAAAATTTCCTTATCCTCATATTTTTTCAGTTCCTCGAACAGTTCTTCCTTCGAGTGAACAACCGTACCCCCTCGCACGGTATAATTCGGATCAGTCGATAAAATGATATTATCTCTTCCCGCAAGCGGCAGGCCATTCGGGAATCCTGCCAGTGTCTTTCTTCCAAGTACAACGACATTTCCCATTGTCGTCTGTCGGAAGAATTTGTGATCCTCTGGTATTGATACGAGCAGATCGCCCTTGTTTCCAATCGCCCAGTTGTTATCTACTGCTACTATTAAGTCCATATTACCCTCCAAATATTTCGCTCTAAACCGCTATTGGTATGTTCTTGATCTGTGGTCCGGTCTGATAATCTTCGATTGTAAAATCATCAACCGTAAAATCATAAAAATCTTTGACATCTGGATTGAGTGTTACTTTCGGCGCCGGATACGTCGGCCGGCTGATCAGCTCTTCCACGATTGGAATGTGTCTGTCATAGATGTGTGCATCTGCGATCACATGTACCAGCTCTCCCGGTTCAAATCCAGTTACCTGTGCCATCATATACACAAGTGCCGCATACTGTACGACATTCCAGTTATTCGCTGCAAGCACATCCTGCGAACGCTGATTCAAAATGGCATTTAATTTGTTGCCTGTGACATTGAACGTCACGCTGTACGCACACGGATACAGGTTCATCTCGGACAGATCCTGATGCACATAAATGTTCGTCATGATACGGCGGCTGTATGGATTGTTCTTCAGATCATAGATCACACGATCGACCTGATCCATCATACCCTCTTTATATTTGTGCTTCACACCGAGCTGGTAACCATACGCCTTGCCGATCGAACCATCTTCGTCTGCCCACGCGTCCCAGATATGGCTGTGCAGGTCATGGACGTTATTTGATTTTTTCTGCCAGATCCAGAGCAATTCATCAATTGCGGATTTGATATAAGTTTTTCGAAGCGTGATCGCCGGAAATTCCTCCGCCAGATTATATCGGTTTACAACACCAAACCGTTTGATCGTATATGCCGAAGTCCCATCCTCCCATTTCGGACGCACCTTTTCGCCCTTCGTATCGTAACCGTTCTCAATAATATCCTTACACATCGCAATGAACAAATCATCTGCTTTACTCATGTTTTGTCTCCTTCTCCTATTTTGTGCAGTATTCACAGTCTCACTTGTGAATATGTGCCAATCTTATTTTTTCTGCTTGTATTTTTTTCTTTTTCTGTTAACATAATGCCCATGGAGGTACATTCTATGATTCCAAAAGAATTCGGGCCTCGTCTAAAAATTTCGCGTCGTCAAAAACATCTCAATCAAACCGACATTTCCAAACGACTCAATATTACAAGACAAGCCTACAGTAACTATGAAACGGGAAGATGTGCGCCGCCAGTCGATGTTCTGGCTGAACTTACACTGCTTCTCGAATATGATTTCTTTTCTATTTTTCTGGAAGCGGCTGCTTCCAAATTATTTCATTCCAATTTTCAATTTTATCCAGAAAGCGAGGATCTATCATGTCAGACACAACCACCTTTGGAGCTATGCTCATTCGTCTCCGACTCCACTCCGGTTACACCCAGAAAGAAATAGCCGCATCGACCGGCATCTCACGTTCATCGTATTGTCATCTGGAAGCGGACTACCGAAAGCCAACGATGGAATTTTTTATTAAGCTTTGCATCTTCTATAAGCAAAATCCCGTGAAGCTCCTGCTTCCACTTTTCCCGGAAGAATCCATGGATTCCCAGAAGCATTATCTGCAATATTTAAATTCGTTATGTGAAATCCGATACAAATCAGACACGAAGCGCAATCGAAAGCGCAACGTCAAATGCTGGTCTAAGAAATAGCATCAAAGTTGTTCCCGATCAGAAATCCGGCTTCCGCCTGTTTCCGGTTCTTCTCGTATGGATTACTCTCTGAATACTGGATCTGTGTCGTCGTCTCTCCACCTGCAACATACGTTCTGCCGCATTCCGGACAGACCCCCATCTTCAATGTTACATTCGCCGATATCAGCTTCGCGCCCGGCTTGCTGCTTTTCTGAATCGCATTTGCCACGTGCTCCCGTTCATGCGCACTTACCTTCGCGTATGATTCTCCTGCCGCAATCTTGCCCGGTGTCTTAAACGATACGTCCGGTTCATTCGAACCATCGACATACTCGCGGTTCTTACACGTCTGACATTCGACCGGCTTCACCTTCGTAGAAGTATCGACCGTATTGTCCGCATTGACCGGTGTGACGCGGCTGACACCGCTATATGGAATTATATAGTTGTTACTCATCGAACCAATATTCATTCCATCACCTCAAAAAATAAAGGTAACCAGACAGATAATCTGCATGGTTACCTTTATTTTACTATATTTCGCTTATATCTACAAGAGAAAGATTGTGGCGGTCAGATGACTCTAAGCTTGTAAGAAGCGCATGTGCGGTATCTAAGCTCGTGAGGACTGTCACGCCTGTCTCGATTGCATTTCGACGGATCACGAAGCCGTCCTTGCTGTGTTCTACTCCCTGGGATGGTGTATCGATAACAAGATCGATCTCGTGCGACAGGATCAGATCCAGCAGGTTCGGAGAAGGCTCCTCCACCTTGTTGATCGGTTTTGCCGGAACACCATTCTCATTCAGGACACGGCAGGTACTTCTTGTCGAGTAGATCTCATAGCCAAGTGCTGTAAACCGCTGTCCGATTTCTACTGCATCCAGCTTATCCGAATCCTTTACTGTAAGTATCATCTTCTTGTACTTCGGCAGATTCACGCCGTTTCCAAGGAACGCCTTGAACAACGCTTCGTTGTAATTCTTGGAGATACCAAGGCACTCACCGGTTGATTTCATCTCCGGTCCAAGGCTGATCTCGGCTCCACGGATCTTCTCGAAGGAGAATACCGGCATCTTGATTGCGAAGTATTCAGATTCCGGCTGTAATCCCGGTGTATAGCCCATATCCTTGATCTTCTCGCCTGTGATAACTCTCGTTGCAAGATCAACGATCGGAATACCGGTTACCTTACTGATATATGGAACGGTACGGCTTGACCGCGGGTTAACCTCGATGACATATACCTCATCCTGATATACAATAAACTGAATATTGATCAGTCCGATAACATGCAGGCTGTTCGCAAGCTTCTTCGTGTAGTCTTCCAGCACACGCTTGATCTTCGGTGTGATCGTCTGTGCCGGGTACACAGAGATACTATCTCCGGAATGGATACCTGCACGCTCGATATGCTCCATGATACCAGGAATCAGGATATCGTCGCCGTCACATACGGCATCGACCTCGATTTCCTTACCCATCAGATATTTATCAACCAGAACCGGATGTTCCTGCTCATGCCGATTGATAATCTCCATGAACTCAATAATATCTTTATCCGAGATTGCAATCTGCATACCCTGTCCACCTAATACATAGGAAGGACGGACAAGAACCGGATAGCCAAGCTCGTTGGCAGCTTCTAATGCTTCCTTAACTGTAAATACAGTCTTACCGGCTGCTCTTGGGATACAGCACTTCTCCAGAATCTCATCGAACAACTCACGGTCTTCGGCTGCATCGACATTCTCAGCACTTGTACCAAGGATTGGCACGCCCATCTCCAAAAGTGCCTCAGTCAGCTTGATAGCTGTCTGTCCACCGAACTGTACAACCGCGCCATCCGGTTTCTCGATATTTACGATAGACTCTACATCTTCTGCCGTCAGCGGCTCGAAATACAGACGATCTGCGATATCGAAGTCTGTACTGACTGTCTCCGGATTATTATTTACGATGATTGTCTCATAACCCTTATTCTTCAAGGTCCATGTACTGTGTACCGAGCAGTAGTCAAACTCGATACCCTGTCCGATACGGATCGGGCCGGAACCAAGCACCATGATCTTCTTCTTATTCTCATCCACTTCGACTTCGGATTCGCCATCGTAGCAGGAATAATAATATGGTGTCTCCGCCTCGAACTCCGCCGCACAGGTATCTACGATCTTGTAGGATGCATGAATACCATAACCATAACGAAGCTCCTTGATTTCCTTTTCCTTCTTGCCTGTAATCTGTGCGATTACCTTGTCCGGAAACTCCATGCGCTTTGCTTCCTGCATCATTTCCTTAGTGATCTCAGGTGTCTCACGCAACAATTTTTCTTCCTGTACAATATTGTTGATCTTATCGATAAACCAGATATCTACCTTCGTAATATCATGGATTTCCTCTGCGGAGATTCCACGGCGCAGCGCTTCTGCGATGACGAAGATTCGACGATCATCAATGCGGTGCAGCATCTCATGGATTTCCTCGGTTGGAAGATCGTTGTAGTTCTCATAGATCAGGCTATCCACATGCTGCTCCAGGGAACGAAGCGCCTTCATAAGCGCACCCTCGAAGTTCGTACAGATACTCATAACCTCACCGGTTGCCTTCATCTGTGTGGTCAGCTTCCGGCTTGCCTTGATGAACTTATCAAAAGGAAGTCTCGGCATCTTAACTACAACATAATCAAGTGCCGGCTCAAAACTTGCATATGTCTTACCTGTGATAGCATTTTTAATCTCATCCAGATTATATCCAAGTGCAATCTTCGCAGCCACCTTCGCAATCGGATAACCAGTTGCCTTCGAAGCAAGTGCCGAAGAACGGCTTACCCGCGGGTTTACCTCGATTACACAATATTCAAATGTCGTCGGATGCAATGCAAACTGTACGTTACATCCACCCTGGATACCAAGCTCTGTAATGATATTTAAAGCAGCACTACGAAGCATCTGGTATTCCTTATCTGCCAGTGTCTGGGATGGTGCAACAACGATAGAATCTCCGGTATGGACACCAACCGGATCCAGATTTTCCATATTACATACGGTAATACAGGTACCGTTCGCATCACGCATAACCTCGTACTCAATCTCTTTCCAGCCCGCGATACAACGCTCAACCAATACCTGACCGACACGTGACAGACGCAGTCCGTTCATCAGTATCTCTACGAATTCTTCTTCGTTGTGCGCGATACCGCCGCCGCTTCCACCAAGCGTATACGCCGGACGCAGCACGATCGGGTACCCGATCTTCTCGACGAACGCCAGACCATCCTTGATGTTCGTTACGACTTCGGATGGTGCACATGGCTCATGGATCTTCTCCATAGTCTTCTTGAATTCCAGACGATCCTCTGCTTTCTTGATCGTCTTAGAAGATGTACCAAGCAGCCTTACATTATGTTCCTTCAGGAAACCGGACTCTTCCAGTTCCATCGCGATATTTAACGCTGCCTGACCACCCAGTGTCGGAAGCACGCTATCCGGCTTTTCCTTCTTGATAACTGCCTTCACAACCTCCGGTGTCAAAGGCTCAATATATACCTTATCTGCAATATCCTTATCTGTCATGATGGTGGCAGGATTCGAGTTGATCAATACTACGCAGATGCCCTCTTCCCTCAGGGAGCGGCATGCCTGTGTACCGGCATAATCAAACTCTGCCGCCTGTCCGATGACAATCGGACCGGATCCAATAACTACAACCTTTTTTACGTGTGGATTCTTTGGCATTATTTAGACACCTCCATCATATTCATAAACTCATCAAACAAAAATCCGGTATCAAGCGGGCCTGCACAGGCTTCCGGATGGAACTGTACCGTCTGTACATTCTTTCCAAGGTAATGAACACCCTCAATTGTCTTATCATTTACATTGATAAAGCTTGGCTCTGCAATATCACGATCCAACGTCTCTTCCTTTACCACATAGCCATGATTCTGTGTTGAAATATATACCTTTCCGGTCTTTAAATCCTTTACCGGATGATTTGCTCCACGATGTCCATATTTCATCTTCTGTGTATCTGCACCGTTTGCAAGTGCCAGAAGCTGATGTCCAAGACAGATTGCGAAGATTGGAATCTTCGTAGCAAAAAGCTTCTTGATTTCCTCGATTGTCTTCACATTGTCCTTCGGATCGCCAGGACCATTCGTCAGCATAATGCCGTCCGGTGCATCCGCGATGATCTCCTCTGCAGGAGTCTCCGCCGGATATACAGTCACTGAACAACCACGCTCCAACAGACAACGCACAATGTTCTTCTTCACACCAAGGTCGATGACCGCAACCTTATAACCATCGCCTGGGAAGCTCATCTTCTCCTTGCATGTGACATCCAGCACAACATGTCCCATGCTCCATGCCTTGATCCTTTTGATACAATCGTCCTTATCAAAATTCTCATCCGTTGTGATCATGCCCTTCATCGTACCTTTGTCCCGCAGAATCTTCGTTAATGCACGTGTATCAATTGCCTCAATTCCGGTAATATCATTTTCTATAAGAAATGACTCGACACTTTCCTCGCTTCGGAAGTTGCTTGGCCGCTTCGCCAGTTCTCTGACAATAAAGCCAGACTGCCATGGGCGCTCCGCCTCCATATCTTCCTTACAAATACCATAGTTACCAATCAACGGATACGTCATACACACAGACTGTCCTGCATAAGAAGGATCCGTCAGTACTTCCAGATAACCAGTCATCGATGTGTTAAATACGATCTCACTGATAATTTCCTTGGTCGAACCGACGCTTTTCCCCTCGAATACATGGCCATCTTCCAGTATCAGAAATGCTTTCATAGTCTTTGTCCTTTCTTCTTAGATTTACTTGCAAAACAAGAAATTTGCTCAAAAAAAAAGAGTGAAACGGAAAAATTGCATAGTTATCCGAAGCTCTTTTTTTCTCAAATTGCAAAAATTATACATCAATTTTCGCCATAGCACAACCCCTTTTGTCAGATTCTTTTATTCTTCTTTTGTTCTTCCCTTTCCAAGCGGCTGTAAATACATCCACAATAGTCCTGCCGGTACAGGTGATACTCCCGTGACAGCTCGATGGAATGAGCATATCCATTTTTTTTCTTGAAATCACTGTACAGATATGCAACGCCATATTTTTCTGCCATCCGCTCACCGATCTCGTTTAACCATGCCGCGTTTTTGTGCGGACTAATCGAAAGTGTCGTCGTAAAAATATCGAAACCGTGCTCCTTCGCATACCGGGCGGTCTCCTCTAACCGCAGTTCATAACACTTATAGCAGCGGCGTCCACGCTCCGGTTCTTTCTCCAAGCCTTTCGCGATCGCATAAAACTTCTCCGGCTCATACGCACCGTCACACACAACTACATTTCTCGCAAACTCAGCCTCCTGTGTAAACCGTTTCAATTCTTCGATCCGCTTCTCGTATTCTTCCTTTTCCGTGATGTTTGGATTGTAAAAAAAAGCCGTGATATCAAATTCTTCATATAATACACTCAGCACATGGGAACTGCACGGTGCACAGCATACATGCAATAACATTTTTTTTGTTTTTTTTACATTTTCGTTTATTTCCTTGTCCATTTTTATCCCTTCCTTGTCACTTCGACGAAAAAAGTCGTCCAATCGACCTACAAAAATGACGATTTTTGTGCAATATTCACAGTTGACTTTAGCAATAATATACAATATACTAAAGTCAATGAAAGAACTATAATATGATTAGTTATGATTATATATTTTTACAGCTTGAAGGGCAAGAGTAAAAACGATAGAATCGCTATATGGGAGGTAAGAAACTATGACAGTGGATCAGGCAGTTAAAAAATTCAAATTAGAGCCACTTAACGTATATACGGCGAAGGCAAAAGCAAAAGAACTGAACGTAGAGGAAGTTCTGTATATGAATGTTCAGAAGAACAAATATGCCTACATCGTAAAAGATGGTGCGCGTGGCTATGTGCTCTATCAGGATGAAAAAAGTATTTATTCCAAGATGTACAAAGGTCTTAAGATGACCCCACTTGAGCCATAATTGTACATATTTCGTATACGTATATATAATATACACAAAAAGAAATCCGGAGCTTCGATGCAAATCGAGGTTCCGGATTTTTGGTTATTCACTATATTTATTCTTATAGAACAGCTTCACATGCTCTATGCATTTATCATTCAGTTCCACAATTACCGCTTCCGTGCGGTTTTTGCTGTTGTTGATGAATGCGTACCACTTCTCTTTCCTGTCCGGAAAGCAGGAAGTGTAATCCCGGATGATCATATCCGGATGTGCCTGACGTTCATTGTCAAACAGGATTGAAGTATATGGCAGCACCTTCTGAATCTTACCTGCCTCAAACTCATAAACCTTTTTCCGTGATGAGCGTTTTACGATCTTCGAGATCTCGCAATCCCCGTTCACAAATATATACTCATACTCCAATTCCTGCCGCGTCGCTGTAATAATCGTAAGAGCAATACCTATAATCAGAATCGACGGACCTACCCAGCCTGCTATAAACGTCCAGATCGCAAGTCCTACAACCATCAAAGCAGCGGATGCCACAACAGGCATCCGATCCTTTGCTTTTAATTTCTTTTGTACTGCGTATTCCGCATAACCTTCCAAGTTATTTACCATACTTACATTTCCTTTAATGACTCATCAATTGCCTTTGCCGCCTTCTTACCGGCACCCATTGCAAGGATAACGGTTGCTGCACCTGTAACAACATCACCACCGGCATACACATGCTCGCGCGTACTCTCACCAGTTTCTTCGTTGACGATGATACCGCCCCACTTCTGTGTTTCCAGTCCTTCGGTTGTCTGGCGGATCAACGGATTCGGTGACTGACCGATTGCGATGACAACTGTCTCAACCGGAATTACCGTATTCGATCCCTCGATCGGCTGCGGACGTCTACGTCCGGAAGCATCTGGCTCACCAAGTTCCTGTGCAACTACCTCGATGCCAGTTACCCAGCCATCTTCTCCGTGGATCTCAACCGGGTTGTTCAGGAGCTTAAAAATCACGCCCTCTTCCTTTGCATGCTCAACTTCTTCCTTACGGGCAGGTACTTCCTCTGCACCACGACGATATACAATATATACTTCCTCTGCACCAAGTCTCTTAGCCGTTCTTGCTGCATCCATCGCTACGTTACCGGCACCGACAACGGCAACACGCTTGCCGACCTTGACAGGTGTTGGAACTTCGCCCTTCTTATAACCCTTCATCAGATTGACACGTGTCAGGAACTCATTTGCGGAATATACGCCAAGCAGGTTCTCGCCCGGAATGCGAAGGAAGTTTGGAAGTCCGGCACCCGTTCCAAGAAATACTGCGTCAAATCCGCGTGCAAACAGATCATCCACGGTCAGAGAACGTCCGATTACAACATTTGTCTCAAGATCTACACCAAGATCTGTAATATTCTCCAGTTCCTTTGCAACCAGAGACTTAGGAAGACGGAACTCAGGAATACCATAGCTCAACACGCCACCAGCCTTATGTAATGCTTCAAAAATCGTTACATCGTAACCCTTCTTTGCAAGTTCACCTGCACATGTAATACCTGCAGGACCGGAACCGACAACTGCTACACGCTTGCCATTCTTCTCGATGTTCAGTTCTGCCTTTGCACCGTGTGCCATGTGGTAATCTGCCACGAAACGCTCCAGACGTCCGATGGATACAGACTCACCCTTGATACCACGGATACACTTACCCTCGCACTGATTCTCCTGTGGGCAGACACGTCCACAGATTGCCGGAAGTGCATTCTCACTTGTAATGATCTCGTATGCTTTCTCGAAGTTACCGGCAGCTACCTGCTCGATAAATCCTGGAATTGGTACGTTAACCGGGCATCCGGTCATACAAGGTCTGTTCTTACAGTTAATACATCTGGTTGCTTCCTCCATTGCCATCTCGGCTGTATAACCGGTTGCAACCTCTTCAAAATTCTTATTTCGTACATTCGGATCCTGCTGTGGCATAGGAACCTTTGTTGGACTCATATTTGGCATCTTTCGTTCCCTCCTAATTCTGCATCTGATCTGCCTGAAGCTTCATCATACACTCGTGTTCTTCTTCCTTGAAGAATGTCTGACGCTTCATACACTGATCGAAATCAACTTCAAATCCATCGAAGTCCGGTCCATCTACACAGGCAAACTTCGTCTCGCCACCAACTGTGACACGACATCCACCACACATACCTGTACCGTCGATCATGATCGGATTCAAAGAAACTGCGGTCGGAAGGTTATATTCCGGCTTCTTTGTAAGTGCTACTACAAACTTCATCATGATGAGTGGTCCGATTGCGATTGCATGGTCATATTTCACACCGGCATCTAACAGCTCCTGCAGCTTCTTTGTAACAACGCCCTGCTCACCAAGAGAACCATCATCTGTCATGATATATACATTGTCACAGAACTTCTCGAACTTCTCCTTGAGAAGTACAAGTTCTGCGGTACGTCCACCAATGATCACATCCACTTTTGTACCCTGCTCGGCAAGCTTCTTTGCCTGTGGGTAAAGTGGAGCTGCTCCAACACCACCTGCAACACCGATCACACGTTTCCACTCTTTGTTGAGTGGTGCCGGCTGTCCAAGTGGACCTACAAAATCCTGAAGGTAATCGCCCTCATTCAGCTTTGCCATCAGAGTTGTTGAATATCCAACTACCTGGAAAATAATCTCAACTGTATTGCGTTCGCGGTCAAAATCCGCAATTGTAAGAGGAATACGCTCGCCATCTTCATCCACTCTGACGATGACAAACTGTCCTGCCTCACAGCGTGCAGCTACATAAGGAGCTTCAATCTCCATCATGACAACAACCGAATTTAAGACTTCTTTTTTTACAATCTTATACATGGTCTACCCCTATCTCTTAAAAATTTACTTTATATTTACGCATCGTTTCTCGTGCGTCATTATCTGATAAATTATATCACATATACTTTCATAATCAAAGTTTTTCTTAAAAATTCTATCTGTTTTTATACAATTTCATCGAAAAAACTTGCTTCATGCAGTATCGACATCAATGAATCATCCCCCTGCAGTGAAAGCGCCATAAACCCATATCCGTCGTTCATCCGTACAGACACGCCAAGCATATTTGCAATATCATCGCAGAAATGCCGCTCCGACATCGTCACGACCAGTCTTCTGCAAAATGCCTGTTCTGCCAGCCTTACCGCTGCATCCAGCACATATCGCACATGATCATCAAAGCTTTCAAAACGCTCCACATACATCGTATCATCATAGATATCATAAGAAAACATACCTGCCAGACGTTCTTCCACCTGCCCGTCATCCATGTGCATACCATCCTCATACACGGCTACCACATCTCCATTCTGGCAGCGATGTTCCATGCACATCTGCTCCAGATATTGCGGCGTACGATGCGCGTAAATCCGATATTTCTTTGCAAGAGCTTCATTTACTTCTCCAGACAGATGCTCCAGTATATCTGCGCGTTCCTCATGCAGATCTTTCAGATTCTTCGTATAATATCCTTCCTCACCGGAAAGATCATCCGGCACGACATTCTCGTCCTCCAGCTCTGCAATATCAATATCCAGTTCCAACGTATGAAATACCTTCTCAAAGCCAAGGCTCTCATAGTATTCTTCCCGTTCCGGCATCAAAAACGCAAACGCTCTGCCGTCCTTTTTCATATCTGCAAGCACGCGCTGCATCATTTTGTGCATGATGCCCTGCTCCCGATATTCCGGTTTCACAGCCACTCCGACTATGTAATAGCACAGTTCCTTTTTCCCTTCTACTTGCATCTCATAAGGATTCAGATGAATCATGCCTGCCAGCACATCCCCCTTATAAGCAAGTAAAATCTTATTTTGCTTACAAATCTCTGTAAAATAATAATCCGCAAATTCCTCCGGATCATCAAATATTTCATCCCACATCTGTCGAACCTCAGCAAGCACCTCCGGTTCACCTTCAAAATATTTGAGCCTGCAACTGTCTCCGTCACTCATGAAACTAAAATATCCTCCTATATCTATCTATTGTTTTTATCTTTTTGCACACCCCATGCATCCCATGCATGGATTGGCAGCATTTTCTACAGTATCATCTACCACACGCGAGCTTCGATAATCAAAATTATCGATTGTCTCAAGCAGGCAGATCGCCTGGGAACTGATTCCCTGTCCCTGCCCGGTAAATCCAAGACCTTCCTCTGTTGTCGCCTTGACATTAACCTGATTTTTATCAATCTGCAGCCGTGCCGCAATGTTCTCCCGCATTGCATCAATATACGGCGCAAGCTTTGGTCGCTGCGCAATCACGGTTGCATCTACATTTCCAATCACATAATTATTTGCATCCAGAAGCTTCCGCACTTCCTCCAGAAGCCGCATACTGTCCGCGCCTTCGTAAGCCGGATCGGTATCTGGGAAATGTTTTCCGATATCGCCAAGCGCTGCCGCGCCGAGCAAAGCATCCATAACCGCGTGCACCAGCACATCCGCATCCGAATGTCCAAGCAGTCCTTTCTCATACGGGATCTCCACACCTCCTAAGACAAGGCGTCGTCCCTCTACTAATTTATGTACATCATACCCCATGCCAACTCTCATGGTTATCCGCTCCTTCATATCTTCAAATATTAAAGTATCGTATCTTAATTTATCATATTTATTCCGCAGATGCAAACCATTCCTGCCAGAAGTTTTTCATATTTTTCTCTTTTTGATATATACAAAACCGGCTTTTCATTGTAAAATATTGCTATGGTGTGTATTTACACAATACACCATGCAAATTTATACATAACGAGGAGGATTTTTATATGGGAAGATCTATGGGCGGCGGTGGCAGCCGCGGAGGCGGAGCCAGCCGTGGCGGTGGCCGAAGCAGCGGTTCACATTCCATGGGTGGAAGCCGAAGCGGAACCAGCCGTGCGTTTGGATCCGGACATTCCGGTGGCAACTCACTTCGTGGATCCGGCCGGAGTTATAGCGGTCAGTCATCCAGCGGCAATCCAATGATGGGAGGGTTCAACAACAGCTCTCACAGACCGGGTGGTCCAGGATTCGGTGGTCCGGGATACGGCGGTCCGGGGCATATGCCACCACCTCCACCACCACATCATCATTACCATCACTACTATGGCAGAAGAAGATATTACGATGATTCGCATGTCTATGTACATACCGGACCAAGCTCACCGTTATCTTCTATCCTTGCATTTTTAATCTTGCTGATTGCTGTTGTTTTATCATTCTTTACATATCGTCAAAACAACCGCATGTACTATGATTACAGTGCACCAAGCTATCAGGACAGCTATTCCAAAGAACCGAGAGACAAATTCACCGGTACAGTAAACCTGAATGGTTTCTACAGCGATCCGGATGGTCTGTTGTACAACGATGAGATTCCGGTTTTAGAAAAAGGTCTGGAGCATTTCTATAAGACAACCGGTGTGTGCGCTTATGTATATCTTGTGAATGAACTGGACGAAGGCGTTGACGGTAACGAATATGCATCTGATTTATATGATGAATTATTCAATGATGAAGGTCATATTCTTCTGGTATACGATTATACGAATGCCTATATGTATGATGCTGAAGGCTATGCGATTCAGACAACGATTGACTCTGAAGCACTTGATATGATTTACGATTATGTTGAAGCCGAATGGGCAAATGACAGCGAAAACCTTGGTGCAATCTTTGGAAACGGGTGTGCCAAGGCCGCAGATCGTATGATGTACAAGGAAAAGACATTTGTTCAGAAATATCAGACGATCATCATTATCATCATTGTTGCAGTCGCTCTTATTATCGTTGTAAATGTATTATTCAAATGGTGGAAGAAACGTACCGCACAGAAAAACAAAGAACAGGAAGACCTTGAACGTACACTTAATACCCCACTTGAGACATTCGGTACAACGCCTATGGATGATCTAAAGGCAAAATATGATAATCAGGATAATAACCAGTCATAACGGCGAATCCGGATTTGCCAATTTGATTTAAAAGAAAAAAGGGAATGTTTCCATGTAATTCATGAAAACATTCCCTTTTCTTTTACCATGCAGTTGCAATATCTAACTGATTTGGATTTGACGCTGCAAATCCGCCTGTATCTACTACTATCGCTGTACCAAGGCTACTCTCTACAAGCGATCCTCTTGGATGTGTGTTCAGATCTGCGGCAACCATAACATAATCACCGTACATTTTTACACCATCCTCGCGAACCCAATACTGCCCTGGAATTCCCATTCCCTGCATCGTTGCTACGACACCATTCATATTCAAGTTGTAATACGTTTCTTTTCCGCTTGGTCCGTAGTTTACACCCTTGGATGCAGTCAGCTTTCCGTCTCCGGTCTGATTTGTATATGTAGTCACATATGTCTGTGCATTTTGTGCGGTTTTTAAAACTGCCTTCTCTGCATAATATGTCTCTACCGTCTTCAGGAATTCATCATAATTGTCGCGAACTGCCAATACCTTGTCTCGCTCGTCGCTCGCCATCAGTGACGGCTTGATCTCAACTGGTAATGACTTTACATGTGCGATGAACTCCGAATATACCGGATTCGTCCGTGCTTCGACCATCGTCTGAAGCATGCTTCTGTCTGCAACCGATGTTTCTTCTATCATATTTGTCACATTCATATTTGTCTGAAACTTCGGTGTGAGTTTTGCTACATCAGTCGTTACAGCCTTTGTCATATCATTCCCAATACTCTCTGTAACTTTCGCTGCCTGAACAGCTTCCCCGATGCGCTCCTGCGTTGTAACTGCTGCAAGCACCATAGACTCTGTTGTCATTGCCGGTGCCGGAGCTTCTGCAAGTACCTCTGTTACCTTCTCATTTGTTGTGCTATTGGCTTTGTAATCTTCCAATAATGTTGGTGCGTATAAACATACTGCTAAGATCATCACAAATCCTATCATTAGCTTTTCGATGTTTAACCTCATCTAATCACTCCTTTTCCAAAACCGTTTGTTCGCAACAAACTTCCCCTATTTAACATCATGTTTGTTAACTTGTCAATACATTTTTGAAATTTTTTAGAAATATTTGAAACATTTTTGTAACATTTTTCGATATTTTGTCACAATTAATCACATTTCCTGCATTATTTACACATTTTAGAGCAGCATCCGAACGGATTCGACAACCGCACATCGACAAAAAGACACAAAAAAACTCATGCCATTTCTGACATGAGATTCTATTTGCACATTCTATTCTATATAGAATTTCAGGCATAAAAAAATAGCGGAAGGGGGATTTGAACCCTTTCACTATTCCTTTATCTACGCATAAATGCTACGTTTTTCAAGATTTCAAGTGTTACCCGTGTTACCTTTTCGGCACAAGGCATTCATAACAAGCTCTTTTACTTCATCTCTTCCGTGATTGTTGAAGTAATAATATTTCTTCGTTGTCTCTATGTCCTCATGCCCCATTTGATTCTCAATTACGCTGTCAGGAACGTGTGCATCAATCAACTTCGTCGAATACGTTTTTCGTATTTTGTGAAGTGATCTCTGTTTTATTCCCAATTTGTTGCACATCCGGTATAATTTCCTTGAAAACAAATATCCTTTAATTCGCTGTCCGTCCTTAAAGAACAAATAATCGTTAAACGGATTCAATGCTCGAATACGTTTAATAATCATTTTTGCCTCCGGTGTCAAATACACAGTTCTGTAACCAGCTTTTGTTTTAGGTGCATCACGTATATCAAAAACATAATTTCCATCTTCATCACGATATCTAATCTCCGTCTTAGTGATTGATATGGAATCTTCTTTTACATCTTTCCACATGAGCGCGGATAATTCTCCAGACCTTAGACCGGTTTGGAATGTAAGCAAAATCCCAAGTCCAAGCAAAGAATCATGCTCTGCATTTATACACCATTCGATCTTCGCTTCTTCGGAATCTGTAAAAACTTGTTCTTCGCTTGAAGTGTATTTTTTCTTAAAGGATTTATCGGAAATCTCCAAATCTCCAATAAACGAAGTAATGCTTATCGAAGTAAGTCCTCGCTTTTTGCCACGCTTGAATATTCCGTTTATGAGCGTTCTAAGATTTCCCCATGCTTTTGATGTAAGCTGTTTTTCTTTTATTGTTGTCCTGATAAAATCTTCCAGATCATCTTCTGTGATATATCTGAATTTTATCTGTGCAATATGAGAATTTTTAATATATTTAATAAAATCTGTTTTGTATCTATCTGCTGTTTGCTTTTCTATTTCTCCGTATTTAAGCTTTCTATCTAACCATTCATCAAATACGTCATCTATATAAGGCTCGTTTTCTTGTTCCTTATAAAACTGAACAATAGCATCATTCAATGCCTGTTCTGTTGTTCTCTTTATCAACCTCTTTCCTCTGCTATATTTTTCGTCTGGCAGATATGTATAAAACTTTCCGTCTTTACTCTGCCAGATGCTATAATTGTGATTTTCAATGTACCGATTTCTTTCGTTCATTTCAATCTTTTGTTGTATGTCGCTTACGTCGATAATACCATTTTCGATAGCGAAATTCAACAATTCTTTGTCGGAAAGTTCCATGCAGACACCTCCTTCCATTTGCGTTTTATTTCCCTGACAGTTCTTTCAACTGTGCTTACAGATATGCTTAATTTGTACGAAACTTCCTTCTGTGTGCTTCCCCGGCACAACATTCTAAAAATCTGTTCTTCTTCGTCCGTAAAGTTTGCTTTAGTAAGAATCCCCTCAATTTCCGGCTTAGTAAGTCTACTAAACTTCATAAGCCATTTCTCCTTTAATATTTAATAAATAATGCCTTGTTACTCTTTCTTAGATAGTCTCTGTTTGCTTTCTTTGCTTTTTCGCAATTCATCTGATAGTGAATTTCGCAAATTTTATATCCGTCTTTAACAGGTCGGTCGCACCAAATGCACAATCCGCCTTTCTCTCTTTCATCTTTCAATGTTTTAGGTTTTGTCCTGCTGTTCTTTTTATTCCGGCAATTATTACATGTAACGTATCTTTTTTCTTTATTTGTTTTACCACAAACAGGGCATAAACCCTGTTCTTTTCTCCTGTCATAAAGAGATTTATGATAGGAAGATATAGAATTGTTATACGATTCCCTGTCTAATTCTCTTTTTAATTCTGCCTTTTCTGCATTCTTTGCTCTGCATTCAACGCATGTTTTTTCTTGCCCCATGAGCTTATTTTTTTTACATTTAGGGCAATATCCATGATTTCTATACCAATTTCGTGTCTCCGTTTGATATATAACGTCTTTTTTTGCACATTCAGAACACACTGCTTTATTGGGACGATCATTGATTTTCCCACATTGGCCGCATCTTCCCTCTGCAATATTTTTATGATATGTACTACTCATAGTTTTTAAGGATAGCAAATCGCGATTTATGTCCGGACAAATCTATCTGCCTCCTTTCTCTGAATTTTTACTCTTTCTTCCGCATAACTAATTCATAATCGGTATCCGGGTATGTGATTCGATACTCTGTACGCTTTCCGTGTTCATCTTCCATGTTACCCATAAACCATTCATATACAGCAGCTATAACATCATTTGTAACATCTGTTTTATCGCCAACCCACATCTGTTTTTCTGTGTCTTGCGTTCCATAAAAAATTTTGTTTGTGATTGGGCTTACTCCAAATCCTTTTTTTCTCGCCATCTTCAAAACTCCTTTCTTAATCATCATCCATAAATACTACCTCAATCTGTAATTGCCACTTTCTTTGAACTCAACCACATACCCCTTAGACATCTCAATGATTCTGCTACCGATTGCTTCATCCACAGCAAGTAAATCCTTCGGATATTTCTCTGTCGAAACGATCATAGGTAACCGCTTCAAGTATCTGTGATTGATAAGCTCGTACATGATATTTTTATCGCTGTCTGTGCTTCTACCCTTGAATAAATCGTCAATGAACAGAACACTCACATTCTTCATGCGGTTTATCTCTTCTGAATATTCCACGTTATCTGTAATATTCTGTTTCAAACGTGTAATTGCATCCCGGTAGCTCACATACTGAACAGGTGTACCATTCTTGATAAGCTGATTTGCAACGCAAAATCCAAGCATTGTCTTACCCCTTCCCGGAAGTCCTGTAAGCAATAAACTATTGTTCTTCTGGTATCGTTGCATCGGTAAATCCTTGCAATACTTAGCAGCGGTTGCTTTCGCAATCTGTAATTCCGGTTCACTAAACGTCTGGAAATCATTAAATCGAACATTCACATCTTCCGCATCAATGCCACTTGCTTTCATCAATCTGCGATATACTGTTTGCGCCATGCAATCACAATCTCTTGCTACCGACCTACCATCTGCATCCTTAACGATTACAATGTGTGTGTCTTTGCATATGGGGCATTTATAATCCGGCTTGAAATTTCTGTTTGCTCTTTCTACTCGCATCCGTCGTAGTTCATCAACCATTCCCATCTGATTCACACTCCCTTATGATTTCTACTGCCCTGATAAGTCCTGCTGATAACGTATTTTCATTTTTGCAAATGGCGTGTTCTTCTGCGTATTTGTCAAAGTTTTCACAGGATGCATCCGATTCTTCATTAAAGCGGTCAATCAAGTTTTCATATTTTCCTCTCCCACTTTTCAATCCGCATTCAATTCCGTAAGCCAAAAGTTTGCCAAGTTCTGTCGCTCTTCTGCTTTCCGATTTCTCTTTCATTATCTTATCTTCATCGTAAAAAGTAGGTACTTTATGCGCCATTATATCCTGTAAATCTGCGTTATATTCAAGTATCGACCACTTATCCGGCGCGTCCTTGTCAATCTGCTTTTTGAGATATTCTCTGATAGCCTTTTCAACTTCTCCGATGTCAACTAATCTCATTCTTCATCACTCCAATCCAATAACTGCCCACACTTCCAACAATGCCCTCTTTTAATTACATTGACTGCATAATCTGTTGTGGCATGGCACTCTGGGCACTCCACATTCGCATTATCATTATCATCTACAGGCGATATATGATATGCTCTCTTCGGTATCTGTTTTTCTCTCGCCGCACGGCACTCTTCCATGCTTCCGATTTCTCTGTACTTCTGTACTTCTTCAAGTGCCTGTATTGCCACATCAACAGCATCGCGCAATACCTTAGAATGTATTTCACCGCCTATTTTTAAATCAAACTGTATTGCTTCTATCGCTTCACTCTCTGTCATATTATTCCTCGCTTTCTCCTACTTCCGCATTATCTACCGCAAGTGCCAAAAATTCGTCAAATTCATCTGTTGTAATATCCCAACTGTCGCACCAATCATATAAAGAATAACGCTGGCATTCTTTCTTTATTGCATATGCTATTGTTTCTGCTTTTGATTTCCTCATATTATCCCTCGCTTTCTAATAACTCTGGATTGTCAAAGATGTTGCCAATAACTTCAATTTCTTTGTTTAAATCCATTAAATGACCTAATGTACCTCTAATTCCTTTATCATTTACCACAAGACTTAACGCACATAAATCATTGCACCATTTAATTTGTGATATTGTACTACTTTCTAAGTTTTCATAATAATATATATCAAATTTTACAATATCATTCTCCCAAATCAGCTTGCCGTTCTTGTCTTTCAAGCCTGTACATTGGCAGATTGTGGATGGGTCTACTTCGTACCACACATAATCTGCCCGATCATATTCGAATTGAGAAATCTCCCACTTTCCGGTATCGCACTTTAGATATCCTTTTACCCATATACCATCTTCCGCATTATTGAACGAGTCAACAATTCTTGCCGTTTTCGCCTTGAATAAATATCTATCTTCCATATATTCCGCTTCTGATTGAAGCCATTCCCTAACTTCCGTGACTGTGTGCATTGAAACCCCATTTCCAATAGTCTTAACGCTACCCTCTTCATAAGTTTCTATTGAACATATAAAATCAAGCAACTCTTCATCTGACATATTTCTGATCCTGTCGGCATTGGTCTGTTCCTTGCTTTCTACAATTTCAAAATATTCATCAATAAACCCTAACACAGTCTTTAAGCTGTATGAGCTATAGCCAATAGAATATTCCTTTTTACCAACCTCTCTGTACTTCACTTCATAATAAGGCTTGTCGTCTATCATCCGCACGATTATTTCTAAGCTATTTACCTTAACCATATTTGTATCTGTTAATCTCTCCATATCATCACTCTCCAAACATTTTATTTATTTCTTCATCGCTCATAATCGGAACGCTCTGTTTTTGTCGTTCCGCAAGCGATTCTAACTGCGTGTCGGTTACGGATTTAGGTTTTTCAGCATCCGGTATATGCCTGCTGCCATAATCACTTTTAAGCTCATATACATCCGACCAACAATGATCTACCGACTGATTCAAAATCTTAATCGCTAATCTGGTATCTCCGCCGGACAATCTTTCAATTTTATTTTTCATACGCGTAAGTGCCTGTTTCGTAGCAATCGGCTTTTTAATCTTCTTACGCATATCCAAAAATTCAGCGAATGCAGAATTAAGATCGGGATCGTCATAATGTGTCGTTTTCGCCCCTATATTATTCTTATATTCTTTACTTCTTATATTCTTTACTTCTTTTATAATAGGAAGGTTCGTTATCTGTTCGTTATCTGATTGCATTTTGATTGCATCGGTGCTTGTGGTTTCATCGCATTTTTGCTTGTTATCTGATTGATACAAATTGTAATTTTTTATAGTAAATACGCTATATTTACTATGTGCTTTGCTTGTGATTTCGCCTGTGCTTTTAAGGTGCTTTAGCGCGTTGCGAATTTCATTATCTGTTAATCCTGTTTCAGATGCCAATTTTGATATGGAAGATGGAAAAGAACCACGCTCGATCAGTTCGCCTTTATAGTACCCATCTTTCCAATATGCAGACACAAGCATAAAGAAAAACAATCTAAATGTGTTGAAATCATCCCACCATTCCCATTCAAGAATCTTTCGATCTATCTTTACAAAGTTTCCCATAAAATCATCACTCCTCAAAGATTTCTATGTATTTTTCAAATCTTCTGCAATTTTAAGAAGATCATCACGCGTAAGATTCTTGCATTCTCCGGCGTAATATCCACAATGTTTATCTACCGATTTGATAAAATCGTCAATCGCCTTGTCGTAAATATCTTCAACTGTATTTACATCGTATGCATCACACAATGCCTGATGCTGTTCTCTGTATGCTTTCAGTTCTTCCAGCCATTCTGCAACTTGCCTATATTCTTTGTTTAATTTTTCAGCAATATCAGGGTCTTTTGAAAATATAATATGCCCCTTTTCTGCCAAGGCTTTAAATCTTTCTATTGATTCATCAATCGTCATTATCTACCACACCGCCTTCCCACGCTTTAAGCATTGATTTCTTGCTATCTATCGAAGTCTCGTTGTAATAGCATCCAATCTCCAAGTAATACTGATTCTCCGGCGTGTAGATCGTAACCTGTGATATATGATCACGTATCATAGCCATAGCCTTATCCTTGCGCTTCTTGTCGAGAAAGATAATCGGTCGTATTCCGTACCGCTTCTTATATGACTTTTTCCACCTCCTATGATTCATCACTCTTCATCCTTTCAATACATCTATTCTGTTTCTGACACACATAATTCTGAATTTCATTATCAGATATTCCATACACCTGTTTCAGAATTTCCATGCAGATCATAACATCCGCCATTTCTTCAATGAGGTTGTCTCTGCTGCCCTTGCCACGCTTCTTCTTGCTAATTGCCTGTATAAGCTCCGAACATTCCTCCATGCATACTGTCGTCTGTAAATCAGCACCATAATTTTCAACGCTCTTTGTAACTACGTTTGAATCAATAATAATCACTTTAATTTCACATCCTTTTCATTCATGCGGATTGAATACTCCAATCCGCACTCTTCTTTTAATATTGATATCTGATCGTTCCAATCGGTATAGTTTTCACCGATACACTCTGCCTTGAAATTAAACCGCTTCTTAAACCTATTTAAACGTTCTCTACCGAATCCAAATTCATCATGCAGTGTTACAGATGCAAGAATCAAAATAGTGTCAAGCATCATGTTCTTGGCGTTGTCTGTAAACTCCTGCAATGCCTTATCATCAATCCGCACAGGTATGTTATATGCTCCACGCTTCTTTAAATCGGATTCTAAGGCATCTAAGCCGTGTTCCCTTGCGTATCTAAGTGCATAAGACATTCCCTCACGTCTCGCCTGTTCTTCTTTGCTTTTGCTCATTTTCAATCACACTCCTAATTTTCTTTGTGACGATTTCTCAAATATCGTGCGTATTGTTCCTTATGCATATCTTTCAAAGAATTATGTACAAACTTCTGCTGTCGAATACTCTCTTTAAATTCCTCATTTGCTTCTGTATATGCCTTATACATGTCGCATATTCCATGACAACCGATATGCTTATCAGAACAACCCATGCACGGTGCTGTTGGTTTTATCATTTAATCACTCCTGCTCAATGTTCAAATTCCTAAACATGGCACACATAACATCTACAACGATGCTATTGCCAAATTGCTTATATAACTGTGTGTTACTGTTGACTGCTGCCATTTTGTCAATATCTTCATCAGATACACCCATCAGCCTTCCACATTCTCTCGGTGTTAGCTTTCTGATGCGATATTGCGTGGCAATATGACTATTCGCATATCCGTGTGTGCCAGCTACAAGATTAGCCGATATGCCGTTATCGGAAACAACTGTACCACGTTGGGAACCATTGCTTGATATTTGACCAATTTTTTCAATAACGGCATTATCTGCATTAAACCCGGTCATATTACTGCGTTCGTAACCACTCAAAATTGTACTTGCAATGTCATTCTGTTTGCCTTTAGTGGATATGCCTTGTTTTTCAAGAACCATGTTATCTTTCTGCACACTCGTTAAGCAATTACTTGTGCCTTGCATATTTACCTCTAACCGCTGTTCTGTCGGACTTCCAACAGTTCTATCTGACGGATTATCAGGGTTTCTTCCACGCATAGCAACTATCTGTTTATCAACAATCATCGGTTCTCTCATACCCACTTGCATAGTCGTAAGAGATGGAGAAATATAGTTTTTATCCCATACATTTCCAGCAAAGCCGGTTCCTCTATCGTCTCCGTACAAATTTCCTAATCTTCTTTGTTCCATTAAAACAACTCCTAAATCATGGTTTTCAGCTTTTACACATCTTGCAATCGGATATACACCTCGCTGAAAATCTTCCGTCACTCCGGTGTATACACTTCCTATTACTTCCATTCAATCACTCCATTCGTTCCGTAGTTATTTGGTCCTTTGTAATCTCTTGACATAATCGCTACGGAAACATCAATCACGGATGCCGTAGGCTCTATGTTTTTATCCACCATTCCTTTTAACAACAAGGTTTCCGTCTGACCGCAAGTTTGATATTCCTGCGTCATATCTTGCTTTGATACAGTTTGCAACTTCTCTTTGTTTCGGTTTGTTGATTGTTCCGTCAATGCAAGTCTGCTCTGCTCTGCTCTGCTCTGCTCTGCTCTGCTCTGCTCTGCTCTGCTCTGC